>Ga0126377_10001195_pt1 | contig 16700 bp, 12 predicted proteins | sample PanSoiMetPlot_22_FD_92647 | JGI IMG/M metagenome (GOLD analysis project Ga0126377, IMG submission 92647) | Tropical forest soil microbial communities from Panama - MetaG Plot_22 | ecosystem: Environmental > Terrestrial > Soil > Tropical forest > Bulk soil | place: Panama | collected 2016-02-17 | reverse complement strand
TCGCAACCGGGCCGGCCCGCGAGCGGGTGGTGGCCGACTGCGCCGCCCTCGTCGACGAAGAGGTCAAGGCCAAGGGCGGCCTCTCCGGTGTGGCCATCAAGGGCGCGTACGGGACGGTGAAGACGATCAAGCCTCGCTTCGTGCCCGACGTCATCGACGCCCTGTTCGACGACTGGGTGGCCAAGCTGGAGCCGTACTACGCCAGGTGGCGCGCGGGCGGCACCGGATCGCTGACCGAGTATCTGACCGCGCGCTCCGACGAGGTGGCCGAGGACTTGCTTTCGGTCACCGACGCGCGCGCCGCGCACAGCAAGCACAAGACCGCGACCAAGCTCTACGGCAAGATGAGGCCGTCGGCGAAGCGCAACGTGAGCGCGGCGATCCCGAAGCTCGGCGGCGTCATGGAGCGTCACATCAAGGCAGCCGACGGCGCCCCACAGGGCACATGAGGACACAGACGGATCTCACTCCGACTGCCTCCGACTGCTCAGAATGGACGAAAACCCGAAAAAAAGGCCCAGGAACCCTATCTAGGGCCTTGCGTTGTTTTCGCGGTTGAGTAAAACCGGTCAACACAATCCAACTTTCGAGGGGGTTCCCCGTGGCAAAACCCAAGAGCAATGGCAAGAAGGCGGCGAAGAAGAGTTCGGGCGCGAACAAGGAGATGCTCCTCGTCGGCTCCAAGGTGAAGGCGGCCATCAAGGAGGCCAACTGCAACACCGCCGGCGACGCCCTCGAAGGGCTGAACGAGTGGGTCTACTGGCTCATCCAGCAGGCCACCGCGCGCGCGTCCCAGAACGGCCGCAAGACCGTCCGCGCCCACGACTTCATGGTTGGGTGACCCGAAGGGGGCCGCGGCCGGCGCCCCCTCAGGCAACGCTGCGCGGGCGAGCAGCGCCGCTCTCGCTCCGGCGCGGGGCCATTGCCGCCTCGAGGATCGCCGCTTCTTCCTGCTGGTGCACCTCGAACGAGCCGGTCGCGGGGACGGCTCGTGCGTCGCGTCCGATGTACTCCAGCGCGACGCCGGCACGGAGGCTGGCCTCGAATCGGTGGAGCAGGTTGCGCCACGCGCCCATGTTGCGCGGCTCCTCCTGCACCCACGCGAGACGCTCCAGGGCCGGATAGCTGGCCAGGAGCGTCTGCACCTCCGCCAGCGGATAGGGGTACAGCTGCTCCAGGCGGAGGAGCGGCACGTCGAGCGGGCCGAGCCCGCGCCGCTCGCGCTCCTCGAGCAACCGGTAGTAGATGCGGCCGGACGAGAGGAGCGCGCGGCGCACGTGCGCCCGCTCGCGTCCGTCCGGCACCCCGGCGTCGTCGATCACGCGCTGGAAGCGGCCCGAGACCAGCTCCTCGACCCGTGAGGTCGCGCGCGGGTGGCGGAGCAGGCTCTTCGGGCTCATGACGACGAGCGGCTTGCGGAAGTCGCGCACCAGCTGCTGGCGCAGGCAGTGGAAGAGCTGCGCCGGTGTGCTGAGGTTGGCGACCTGGAGGTTTCTCTCGGCGCACAGCTCGAGGAAGCGCTCCAGCCGCGCGCTCGAGTGCTCCGGTCCCTGTCCCTCGTAGCCGTGGGGCAGGAGCAGGACGAGGCCGCACATCCGGCCCCACTTGTACTCGGCGCTGGCGACGAGCTGGTCGACCACGATCTGCGCGCCATTGATGAAGTCGCCGAACTGCGCCTCCCACACGACCAGGCTCCACGGGTCGGCGCTCGAGTAGCCGTACTCGAAGCCGAGCGCCGCCTCCTCCGACAGGGGGCTGTTGACGACCTCGAAGCGGGCCTGCCCGCCGGCGATGTGGTCGAGCGGCACGTGGCGCGCCCCGGTCTCCGCGTCGCTGTAGATGGCGTGGCGGTGGCCGAAGGTGCCGCGCCCCGAGTCCTGGCCGGTCAGGCGCACCGGGCGCCCGTCGAGCAGGAGCGAGCCGATGGCGAGCGCCTCGCCGCAGCCCCAGTCGAGGGCGCCGTCCTCGAGCACAGCGCGCGACCGCTCCTGCATCATGCGGTGGAGGCGCGGGTGCCAGTGGAAGCCGTCGGGCGCGGCCGCGATGGCGCGCGCGATGTCCTCGAGCCGCTCGCGCGGGACCGCGGTCGCGGCCGACCAGTCGGCCCCCGCCGGCTTGAGGCCGCTCCAGGCGCCGCCCAGGCGCTGCGTCACCTGGGTCGACATCGCGCGCGCGGTGCTGCGCGCCGCGACCAGCCGGGCGACCACCTGCTCGTGCATGTGGTGGACCTCGTCCTGACCGACCACGCCGGCGCGGACCAGCTTGTCGGCGTAGATGCGAGACACGGCGGGGTGGCGGGCGATGAGGCGCGCCATGACCGGCTGGGTGAAGCTGGCGTCGTCGAGCTCGTTGTGGCCGTGGCGGCGGAAGCAGACCAGGTCGATGACCACGTCCCGGTGGAAGGTCTGCCGGTAGGCCAGCGCGAGCCGGGCGGTCATGAGGACCGCCTCCGGGTGGTCGGCGTTGACGTGGAAGACCGGCGCGCGCACCGACTGGGCGATGTCCGACGCGTAGCGCGTCGGGCGCGCCTCGTCGGGCGAGGTGGTGAAGCCGACCTGGTTGTTGACGATGATGTGGACCGTGCCGCCAGTGGTGTAGCCCGCCAGCCCGCCGAGCAGCAGGGTCTCGGCCACCACGCCCTGGGCGGGGAAGGCGGCGTCGCCGTGCATCAGCACCGGGACCACCCTCCTGCGGTCGGCGTCGCCCATCTGGTCCTGCTTGGCGCGCACCATGCCCTCGATGACCGGGCCGATGACCTCGAGGTGGCTCGGGTTGAACGCCAGCGACAGGTGCAAGCTGCGGCCGTCGCCGAGCGCCAGGTCGTTCGAGTAGCCCATGTGGTACTTCACGTCGCCGTAGCCCTGCACCTCCTCGGGCAGCGGGCGGCCCTCGAACTCGGCCAGGATGTACTCGAGCGGCTTGCCGAGCACGTGGGCGAGCACGTTGAGCCGGCCGCGGTGGGCCATGCCGAGGACGAGCTGGGCCACGCCGGCCTCGGCCGCCTCGGCGGTCAGGGTGCGGAGCAGCGTGATGAGGGTGGTGCCGCCCTCGAGCGAGAAGCGCTTGGCGCCGGGGTACATGCGCTGGAGCTGCTCCTCGAAGGTGTCGGCGGCGATGAGGTCGCGCAGGAGCTCGCGCTTCTTCTCCCCCGACAGGTGAGGTCGGTTGCGCGCCGGCTCCATGCGCGACTGCAGCCAGTCGCGCTGCGCCTTGTCGGTGACCTCCATGTACTCGACGCCGACCGGGCCGCAGTAGGTCTCCTGCAGGATGGCCAGGATGTCGCGCACGGTGGCGCGCTCGGCCCCGTGGAAGCCGGCGCAGCTGACGACCTCCTCCAGGTCGGCCTCGGTCAGATCGAACTGGGACAGGTCGAGCGACGGGTGCGAGCGCGAGCTGGCGCCGAGCGGATCGAGGTCGGCCGCCATGTGGCCGAACTGGCGGTAGGTGTGGATGAGGTCGTAGATCTGGATGCCGGCCGCCACCTCGGCCCTGGCCACGCCCTCGGGCAGCGCGCCGCGCTCGGTGAGGAAGCGAGGCGGCTCGGCGGGGCGCGGCTCGCCTGCGCGGGCGCCGCTCGAGGCCCGCGGCGAGGTCATCTGCGAGAAGAGGGCGGCCAGGTCCGGCGGGACCGAGCCCGGGTCCGCGGCGAAGCGGCGGTAGACGTCGTCGACGAACCCGGGCGCGAAGAGCAGTGGAGCGAGTGGATCGAGTGGATCGAGCTTCGACGTGTTCGACATGGCAGTAGCCATGGAATTCTAGCGTCCGTCCCCGGGCCTCGCTTCGCCCGGCATCGGCGCGGCGGCGCCGGTTCAGCGCGACAGGAACGCCGCGACCAGCTCGGCCAGCGCGGCCGGCTGATGGCGCTGCATCATGTGGCCCGCGGCGGGTAACACCGCGCGCTCGGCGTCCGGCAGGAGGTCCACGCGGCGATTCACCTCGCCGGGGGCCTGGCGGAAGGCCGAGTGCTCGCCCTCGACCCACAGGACCGGGCAGGCGATCCGGGTCCAGAACTCGGCCGCGTAGTCGACCCGGAACGGCATGGGCCCCATGGTCATGTGCAGGGGGTCGTGCTTGAACGCCACGCCGCCGCCGGGCGCGGGGCGGGTGCCGTGGACCGCGAGCTCTCGGGCCAGCTCCTCGCCGAGCAGCGCGTCGTGCGAGCGCAGGCGCGCCGCCGCCTGGTCGATGCCGGCGTGGCTCCGGGGCTCGCGCTCGCGCACACGGCGCCAGCTGTCGAGCCACAGCCGCACGCGCTCGGGGACGGCCGCGTGCTGCTCGGGCGGGCCGAGGCCCTCGAGCAGGACCAGGCGGTGCACGCGCTCGGGGAACGCGCCGGCGAAGTAGGACGCGACGCTCCCGCCCATCGAGTGGCCGACCAGGGACAGCTTGCCGCGCGCGACGGTGCGCGCGACCTCGTCCACGTCGGCCAGGTAGTCGATGAAGTGGTAGTAGCCGCCGGGGCCGATCCAGTCGCTGTCGCCGTGGCCGCGCAGATCGGGAGCCACCACGTGGAATCGCTCCGCCAGCCCGGCGCGCACCGTCGCGACCCAGCCCCAGGCCAGGTCGAGGAAGCCGTGGAGGAGCAGCACCGTGTGGTCGAGCTCGGGGCGGTCGGCGCCCCACTCGAGCACGTGGTAGCGGAGGCCGGTGCCGAGCTGGAGGGTGCGCTCGACCGGATCGAGAGGCGCGGGGGCGGTCACGGGCCGGCGACGATGCGGTAGATCTCGCCGGAGTTCAGGCTGACCACGTAGACCTCGCCGGCCGCGTCCTCGCCGAAGCTGGACAGGCCGTCGATGGCGCTCTTCGGGTCGATGTCGTCGGTGACGTCGGCCTGCTCGGTCGCCTGGCCGCCGGCGTAGATGAACTTGAAGATGTGTTCCTTGTTGTAGTCGCCGTAGAAGTACCAGCCGCGGATGTCGGGGTTGCAGGCCCCGCGGTACACGTAGCCGCCGATCACGGCCGCGCCGTCGCCCGGGTTGGCGTATTCCGCGACCGGGAGGGTGAGGCCGGTGCGATCGCAGGCATCGTCCGGGTCGGGCGGGAAGCAGTGACTGCCTTCCATTCGGTTCCAGCCCAGGTTGAGGCCGGCCTGCTTTCCGGCGGGCAGGACGTCGACCTCCTCCCACTGGCCCTGGCCGACGTCGCCGATGTAGAGGTCGCCGGTCTCGCGGTCGAAGCTCCAGCGCCACGGGTTGCGCACGCCGGAGATGAAGATCTCCTCGAGCGGGTTGCCGCCGCTGCCCGCATAGGGGTTGGTGGGCGGGATGGCGTAGGGCTTGTCGGTCGCGTCGACGTCGATGCGCAGGATGTCGCCCAGCAGGGTCGACTGGTCCTGGCCGTTGCCGATGTCGCCGTGCTGGTCATTGGCGCCGCCGCCGTCGCCCAGGCCGGCATAGAGGTAACCGTCGTCCTTGCCGAACGCGAGCATGCCGCCGTTGTGGTTGGACTCCAGGTCCGGCACCTCGACGATCTCGCGCTCCGACTCGGGATCGGCGATGTCGGGGTTGCCCCCGGTCACGTGGAACTCGGCGAGCCGGTCGGGCGGATTCTCGGCCTCCCGGGTGTAGAACACGAAGAAGCGGCCGTTCCTTGCGTAGTCGGGGTGAAACGCGAGGCCGAGCAGGCCGCGCTCGTTGTCGCCCGGGGCCGACGCCACGCGGTCGTCGATGTCGAGGAACGGGTCGCGCAGCACCTTGCCGTCCTTGACGATGGAGATGACCCCGTGCTTGCTGACCACGAACAGGCGCGGATCGCCCGGCGGCGAGGTGACGAACACCGGCTGGTCGAATCCGCGCGCGACCAGCTGCAGGCTCAGGTTGGTGCCGCGCTGCGGCGTGCACGTCGCCCCGGAGCCGGCGTCCGGGGCGCCGGCGTCGCCGCCGCCCGCGCTGCCGTCGGGGCTTCCGCCGCCCGCGTCGTCGGGGCCGCCCTTGCCGTCATCGTCGTCTCCGCAGCCGGGTGCCAGGCCGGCGGCGAGGGACAGGCTGGCCGCGAGCGCCATCGCGGTGCGGTGCCGAGCTACGTGCATGCGGACTCCTTCCGAGATCCCCGGCTGCGTTCCCGCAGCAGCCTTCTCAGCTACTGGCAGGGGCACAGGATAACCCGGGTAGCAGGGACGGTCACTCCCAGGCCACCTCCATGGTCAGGCCAACCGCGTCATGTGCGCGACCGTGGCGGCCGGCGCCGGCGTCGGCGGTTCCGGCATCGAATGGATTCTGCATCTCCACGTGGCTGTCGCCGGCCGCGACGTCGACCGACGGGGACAGACGGCGCGCGAGGCCCACGTCGATCGTGATCTGATTCCAGGTCGCCTCCGCGCCCAGCGACACCGTGTGGCCCGCGAGGTCGCCGAACGCGGGGGACAGGCGAGAGCGCGCGGTGGCGCCCGACGCGTGGGCGTAGCCGGCCGTCAGCCACAGCAGGCCGGGCACGATCTCCACGTCGACCGCGCCGCGCAGCGCGGAGTGATCGCGCAGGGCCACGAGCGACGGCACGTCACCCACATCGGCCGTCACCCCGGTGTCGTCGCGCACCGCGGCGCCGGTCGTGTGCCACACCGGGAGCTTGCCGGACGAGCGATACCGGGTGAGATCGGCGCCGACCTCGACGAGAAGGCGATCGCCGACGTAGCGCGCGCCGGCGCGCAGGACGGTCGGCATGCCGAGGCGCAGCGACGCGCCGGGCGGCTCGCCGTTCGAGATAGGCTCCGGGAACGGGTGGTCCGCGGTGTCGTCGAGCGCCACGTCGCCGTCGAGGTCGGCGTCGGCGCTCCACGACACGGCCGCGCCCACCTCGATCGGCAAGGACGGCGGGGCGACCAGAACGCCCGCGCCGGCGAACGGGACCAGCCGATCGCGCGCGTGGAGGGAGAGGTCGAGGTCGCGGGCCGGCGAGGTGAGCTGGTCGCGGTCCGCGAACCCGGCCCACATCCGCCGGCGCTCGTCGAGCTCGACATCGGAGGCGCCCAGCGAGATGCCGACGCCGAGCCACTCGCCGATGCGCATCGCGGCGCCGGCGACGGCCGCTCGGCGGCGGTATCCGAGCTCGAGCCCGCCGTAGCGGTGCGGATAGAGCTGGACGACATCCTCGTCGGTCTGGTTGAACGAGGGCGCGGGCAGGAGGCGCTCGAGGTGGCCGAGCTCGAGCACCGCGGCGCCGAGCACCACCGGCCCGAGCGCGCCCTGGAACGCACCGCTGGGGGCCAGGACCGGCTCCGAGCGGTCGGCCACGGTGGGCGAGTTCATCGCCGCCGCGTCGGGCGCGCGGAAGCTGGCGTCGTCGTCGTGCAGGGCGACCCCGAGCTGGACGCGCAGGCTGCTCGTGCGAGCCAGCCCGGCCGGGTTGCCGACCAGGGCGGCGCCGCCGTCGACGCTGACGGTGGTCGCGCCGGCGTGGGCGATGGAGCGGCCGCCCAGGAGATCGAAGTCGAGGCCGCCGGCCCGCGCACGGCCGGGGAGGGCAGCGATGACGACGAGCGCGAACGCGACGACGAACGCGCCGGCCCGCGCGCGACCGGGCGCGCGAGCACGGGCAGAAACAGGGGAGACGACGCGGGCGGCGGGCCTGTTTCTTTCGACGGCGCGCCGGGTCACAACCGTCGACAGACTTCCGCCGCGAACGCCCTGGTGCCGCTCTGCCCGCCGAGGTCGCGCGTGCGGACGCCGGCGGCGATGGTCGAGATGGTGGCGCCGACCAGGCGGCGCGCCGGGTCGGGGAGGCCCAGGTAGGTGAGCATCATGGCGGCGCTGAGGATCGTCGCGGCCGGGTTGGCCACGTCCTTGCCGGCCAGGTCGGGCGCGCTGCCGTGACACGACTCGAAGTAGGCCCAGCCGTCGCCGATGCCGGCGCTGGGCGCGAGCGGGAGGCCGCCCATCCCCTCGGCGGCGACGTCGGACAGGACGTCGCCGAAAAGGTTGGTCGTGACCACGACGTCGAAGCTCTCCAGCTGCGCCACCATGCGGCGGGCGGCCTCGTCGACGTAGAGGTGATCGACCTCGAGCCCGCCGACCGCGGCCGCCTCGGCCTCGCACGCGCCGCGGAACAGGCCGTCGGTCTGCGGCAGGACGTTCTGCTTGGTCACCACCGTGACCTTGCCGGGCGAGATGCCGAGCGACTTTCGGTGCGCGGCCAGGCGGGCGGCGTAGGCGCCGATGCGGCGGCTGGCCGTCTCGGTCACCACGCGCAGGGCGAAGGCGCCCGCGGGCGGCAGCTGCCGGCCCATGCGGTCGCGATACGCCGGCCACGCGCCATTGAGCGCGGCCAGCTCGCCCTCGCGGCCCGGGTAGAGGCCCTCGGTCAGCTCGCGCACGATGACCAGGTTGCAGCCGCGCGGGCCGGTCAGCGCCGGCACGCCGGGCAGGGTCGCGGTCGGGCGCAGGTTCGCGTACGACTCGCGCTCCCAGCGCAGGTAGGACAGGATCGGCCGCGCCTGGCCGCGCTCGGTGTCGACGGCGCCGAACAGGACCGCGTCGGCGCGGGCCAGCTCGGCCTTGAGCGGCTCGGGGAAGGCGCTGCCGTGCCGCTCCACCGCCTCGGCTCCCTGGACCGGCTGCACCACGCGCAGCCCGGGGGCCACCGCGGCCAGGCACTCGATCGCGGCGGCCACCACCTCGGGGCCGATGCCGTCGCCGCCGACCGCGACGACGTGCGCGTCCTCCGCGCGCCGCCCCCCTGGCAGGACCCACATCGACGGATCAGGATTCGCTAGCGCGGCCATCGCGCGCGAGTGTAACAGCGATGCCGCGGACGGCGCGGCGACTGGCGCCGCCTCCCGCGCCCGCTCGTGGGTTCGAGGCCTTCGTCCCCGCGAATGCGACGCGGGCCAGCGGAGGAAACCGCCAGGGGCGGCGCCCGACGGTGCGTTCTGGGCCCGCCGACGGCCGCGCCGTGGGAGCCCGGAGTCGGGCTACGGCTTGCCGTCCCGGGTCGGGGCGGCCGAGGCCTGCTCGTTCACCGTGCACTCGCAGCAGCGCTGGCGAGCCTCCGCGCACGAGGCGCGGGCGCTCCGGCACTTGCCGTCCGCCCAGCCGTCGTTCTCGAGCTGCTTGGCGATGCGGCAGATGCTCTCCGCGTTGTCGCAGATGGCGTCCTTGAGGTTGCAGGTGTCCTGGCAGGTGTCGGTCGAGGGCTCCCGCGTCGTCTCGCACTTGCGCATGGGCGGCGTGACCGCGCGCTCCTCGGGCCGCGGCGGCACCGGCTCGGCCGACCACCCGCGCTCGACCCGCCACTGGCGGATCTGCATCCAGTAGTCCTGGATCTCCTTCTGGCGCAGCTCCAGCTCCGCCGCCGGCATCATCGACGGCCGCGAGGCGCAGGCGGCCAGGACGGCCCCGAGAGCTGCCCCGAGGACGAGCCCCCACACGACCGGGCTGGCGACCAACACACGCGTGCGCGACGTCATCGCTCCTGCCCTCCGGCCAGCTGCTCGATCAGCGCCTTCTCGATGGCGATCGCGCGGTCGTACGCCTCGATCGCCTGGCGCCGGGCAACGGTGGCGGCCGGCTTGTCCCGCTCCTCGATGGTGACCGCGCGCGCCTCCAGCACCTCGCCCCGCACCGTGTGCAGGTTGGCCAGGAAGAACGACTGGCGGGTCGCGCTGGCGATGCCCTCGTCGACCACCGCGAGCGCGTCCTCCAGCTGGCCCTTGGTCACCAGCAGCTTGGCCAGGCGCGCGCGGGCGTCCTGCACGACGTCGACCATTTCTGGCGCCTCGGGCGACCCGGCCGGGAGCTGGATGGAGAGGATCTGTCGCAATGCCGCCACTGCCTGATCGAAGCGAGCCTCCTTGAGATAGACGTCGGCCTTGTGGTGGTAATTCCTCGCCAGGGCCAGGCCGAGCATCAGGTCCTCGCTCAGCTCCGGCCCGGGCTGCGGCAGCTCGGTGACGCGCCGTTCGGCCTGCCCGTCGGTGTCGCGCGAGCCGCACCCGACCGCGTAGCCGAGCGCACCGCCGACCGCGCACACGGCGGCCAGCGCCACCAGACCGGCACGCACCAGTGGCCGCCGCGCCTTCACGGCTGCTCCTTGCCCAGCGCGCGGCGCAGGGTCAGATCGCGGTAGCCGTCCATGCGATCGGCGAACAGCACGTCGAGCCGCTCGCTGGCGAGGCCGGCGTCCTTGCGCGCGATGATCCCGATCAGCGAATCGGCCGGGCGCGACGTGTTGGCCACGCCGAGGCGCAGCGGCCGCGCCGGCGTCTCGCGGGCCGCGTGGTCCACGGCCGGGCGGGTGACGAACAGGATGACCGCCGCGGCTGCCGCGAGCGACGCCACCGCCCAGGGCAGGTTGCGCAGCACGCGGTCGGCCCGCTTGCGGCGCACGGTCACGAGGTCGGTCGACGACGCCGCCGCGGAGTCGCGCGCGTCGCCGGCGCCCGCCACAGGGGGCACGGCGCGGACCGCCACGGGCCGGCGCGCCGGCACCCGGCCGCCCGCGAACATGCCGAGGTCGACGTCCGTCTCGGCGTCGGCGTCCGCGAGCGCGTCCGCGTCCGCGTCGCCGGAGCGGCCGAGCACCGCGCTCTCCAGCGCCTCGTCGATGAGGCTGCGGGCGCGCTCCGGTGCGAGCTCCACGGCGTGGCTCGACGCCATCACCATCGTGGCGGTCTCGAGCAGCGCGCGATCGTCCGAGTCCATCGCCGGCGGCAGCGGGTCGCCGGCCGCGAGACCGTCCAGCCACCTGCCGAACGCCTCCGCGCGGGCCAGCTCGGCCGGGGTGACCGGTGCGTCGCCGTCTCGGTCGTCCGGACCATCCGGGCGATGGCGATCGCCATGGCTCATGTCTCTTCCCTCTCGTCGGCTGGCGTCCCCTCGGCCGTGTCCGCGGGCCTCTGGCCGAAGTGGCGCCGGAAGGCGCGCACCGCGCGGAACAGCACCACGTCGAAGGTGCCTGTGGTGACGGTCATCCGCCTGGCGCACTCGTCGCGCGGCAGCTCCTCGATGAGGCGGAGCTCGATGGCGGTGCGGTAGCGCTGCGACAGGGACTGGAGCGCGTGCCGGATGCGGTCCCGGTTGAGCGCCTGCTCCTCGGCCGCGATGAGCAGCGCGTCGGCCCCGGCGTCGGGCGCGGTCGCGTGCGGGAGCTCGCGCGCCATGGCATCGGCCAGCACCACCGACCGCTTCGACCGGCGGTGCACGTCGTACACCTTGTTGACCGCGATCTGGCGCAGCCACACGTAGATGCTCTTCCCGGTCCAGCGAAACTGCTCGATCTTCTCGATCGCGGTGGTGAACGTGTCGCGCAGGACGTCCTCGGCGGTGGCGGCGTCGCCCAGACGGGGCAGGATCACCGTCGAGTAGAGCGGGGCGGCGTAGCTCTCGAGGATCGGGCGCATCGCATCCAGGTTGCCGGACTGTGCCTCTGCAACCAACCGCCGCTCCTCCTCCAGCTTCTCGGCTACGGCTGCTTCGGACACCACCCGGTCCTCTGGTTAACGTGCGCGGCGTGGCCGGCTTACGATCGGCGGGGCTCCGGGGAGCACCGCCTTGCGCGACGCGTCACTCGGCCGGCGCAGCGTACAACACTTCCATCAGGCACAAACCATGGGCCGGGGCGGTCTGGCCCGCCCGCGTTCGATCGCCGCTCTCCACGATTTCAACGATTTGAGCCGGCGTGAAGCGACCTTCACCGACCTGGACGAGGGTCCCGACCAGGATGCGGACCATGTTGCGCAGAAACGCGTTGCCGCGGACATCGATGACCAGGCGGTGGGGCTCCGGCTCGCCGATCGCGATCTCGTCGAGCCGCCGGACGGTGGTTCGCGCGGTGCAGCCGGCCGCGCGCAGGGCGCTGAAGTCGCGCTCGCCGAGCAGGTGGGCGGCGGTCTCGCGCATGGCGCCGAGGTCGAGCGCTGCCGTGCCCGGCCGGTGCCAGGCGCGCTGGCGGAGCAGCGGGGAGCGCGACGATCGGGTGAGCAGCGAGTAGCGGTAGTGCTTGCCGATGGCGGAGAAGCGCGGGTGAAAGCCGGGCGGCGCCTCGTCGGCCGCGAGCACCGCGATCGACGGCGGCAGGAGGCTGTTCATGCCCATGCGAAAGCCGTCGCACGGGATGCGCGACGCGGTCTCGAAGCTGGCGACCTGCCCGAGCGCGTGCACGCCGGCGTCGGTGCGCGATGCCCCGACCACCGGGGTGGGCGCGCCGGTCATGCGAGCCAGCACCTCCTCGAGGTGCGCCTGGACCGAGGGGCCGTTCTCCTGCCGCTGCCAGCCGCACAGCCCCGTGCCGTCGTACTCGAGCACGAGCCGCACCGTGCGCGGCACGGTCAAAACTCGAAGTTGATACCGCCGAAGAACGTCGCGTCGCCGACCGCGAGCTTGTGGCTGGATCCGAAGCCGTCCACCTTGGCGTAGGTGAGCTCGAAGACCAGGCCCGCGTGCTCGATGCCGAGCTCGTTGCGCAGGGCCGACTCGGCCTGCGGGTCGACCCTCTCGGCGCGGATGGCCAGGCCCCCGGTCGCCTGCCAGCCGAGCGAGCCGCCGCGGCCCTTGTCGCCGTCGCAGTCGCCGTTCTCGAGGTCGGGGCAGCCGTCGGTCGGCACCTCGGCGACGCCGCCGCTCGGCCTGGTGATCCACCAGTAGTAGTAGGAGAGGCCGAGCCGGCCGTACGGCACCACCGGGATGCGGAACTGGTCGTCGAGCTGGGTGTAGCGGTACACGATGCCGAGCGACATGGGGAACAGGCGGAACGTGGTGGTGTCGCCGACCGAGCGCTCCGGCCGGCCGTTTTCCTCGTTGATGACGACGTTGCCGTCTGCGTCCACCTCGAAGGCGTTGGCCGAGCGGGTCATGAAGCCTGCCGTGACGCTGACCCCGAGCTGCCCGAGGGGATGGAGGAGATAGCGGTCGAGGGTGACGAGGCTCATGAGGAACGGGCCGTCGCCGTACATGGTCTCGAACGGCCCCTTCTCGCCCGAGCCGAGGTTGAACTCGCTGTCCACGTCGGGGAAGTAGGGACCGAGCTTGAGCTCGAGCCCCCAGTGCGGCTGCTCGGGGCCGACCTGCGTCTGCACCGGCTCGTTGTAGTCCTCCCACCACGGCTGGGCCGCGGCCTGGCCGTGCGCGAGCACGAGCGCGAGCAGGAGCGCTCCGCCCGCCGCCGCGCCCGGGCCGCCGCGCCCGCGCCGGCCACCGGGACCGCGACCTGTGCGGCGCCGTCGACGGAACACGGCGAGCGCGAGCCCGCAGGCGATGAGGAGGCCGCCGCCCAGCCCGGCCTGGCCCGCGCTGCAGCCGCCGCGGGCCTGGCCGCCCTGGTCCTTGTAGTCCTCCCAGAAATCCTTGACCGGCTTGGGGGTCGCCTCGCCGGCGTCGATCGCGGTGACGTTGCGAGCCTCGTCGATGACGAGCAGCACGACGTGATAGGCGACGCCGTTCTCGAGGCCGGTGGCGGAGACGCTGCTGGCGGTGCCCTCCGCCTGCCCGCACAGGTACGACGGGTCGAGGGTGTCGAGGCCGCCGGGCAGGCCGGTCACGCACGGGGCGTCCGGCGCGCTGCCGCCGCCGCCGCCGGAGCCGCCGTCCTCGCCCGCGCCCGCGTCGGCGCCGCTTCCGGCGTCGAGGCCGCCGTCGGGACCGCCCACGATGCGCTCGGCGCTGCCCGGGGCGCGCGGACACACGCCGTCGGCGTCCGAGCCGCAGGCCTGCTGCGAGGTCCAGTACTCGGGATCGTGACTGCCGAAGCCGGTCTTGTTGGTCGGGTCATCGACGCGCGCGCACAGGAGCTGGTAGAAGCGGATGTCGTCCTTGCGCGAGTCCGGGGGGTCGAAGTCGACCACGACGCGGCCCTCCGAGCCGCGCGCCGAGATGCCGAGCGGCTCGGGCGGCGGCTGCGTGTCGGTCAGGATCGAGAGGCTGTTCTGGTAGTCGGTCCCCTCGTCGAAGCCGTCGCTGGACACGTCCACGATGGAGTAGACCAGCCGATCCTCGTCGTCCGAGCGATTGCAGGCGGCGCCGAGACTGCTCGGCCCCACCAGATTGCGCACCGAGACCTGAGGATGCTTGACGGTGGTGAACAGGTCCTGGACCTGCCCGATGCCGGCGTCCATGATCTCGATGCACTGATTGTCCCGCTGGTCGGTGTCCTTCACCGCGCAGCCGGTGCCGGTCCAGAGGTCCACCGGCTCGCTGGCGCCGTCGGCGCTCGACACCGTAGGGTCGAGCTTGGTCTCGACCTGGAACTTCACGGCGTCGCCGCACGAGCAGTTGCCCAGGTTCATGAAATCGAGGATGACCTGCTCGTTGGTCTCGATCTGGAAGTCCTCGCCGTCATCCTTGGGCAGCTCGAGCCTCATGGCGATCTTCGAACCGCCGAGGAGGTTGGAACCTCCTCCCGAGCCGCCGTCCTGCGCCATGGCGGGGGGCGCGCCCGGCGCGGCCAGCGCGGCCAGCGCTGCGGCGAGGGACCAAAGGACGGGAGAGCGCAGATCGGGGCGCGGAAGCTGCGGCATCGTGCTCTCGGGTGCGAGGTGCAAGCTCGGTGCCGCGGCGGACCGGCCCAAGCCAGGAAAAGCACTATCATGCGACCCGCGTCGCGGCAACCAGGTTGCCCTTTTGGCGAGGGCGCCTCGGCCGCTCTGCCAAAACGTCAAGATCAGGCGTCGGGCCGCCGCGCCCTGCGCCGCGGCGCAGCGCGAAGCGCCTGATCGATGGCCGCGGCCAGCTGACGGGCCTGCTCGCGGGAGCGCGTGGCCGACGGGTCGCCGTACTCGGCGGCGTAGTAGAGCTCGGTCAGCTCCTCGAGCGCGGCGGCTCCCGGCGCGCCTCCCCGCGAGAGCGCGCGGGCGTGCTCGCGCGGAGTGGCCGAAGGCGGGCGCGGCCAGCCGCGGCGGGCGAGCCCGCGCAGCGCCCCGAGGTAGAGCGCGGCGACCGGGTCGCGATCGCGGCGCGCGTGCGCGGTCGGGCTGCGGGCCGCGCGCCGGCGGCGGCGGCGCCATGCGAGCGCCGCCGCGGCCACGGCCAGGCCGCCGACCACGGCGCCGCCGACGGGCGCTCGGTGGCGATCGGACCAGCTGCGCACCCCGCGCCAGCGCGTGCCCATCGCATCGCTCGCGCCGCCGCGGAACAGCTGGCCGATGCTCTTGAAGAAGCCGAGCTGCTGCTCGAGGTCGTACTCGATCACCCACTTGAACCACTTGAAGCGCAGCGTGTCGGTGAGCCGGCGCAGGCGGTCGAGCAGGCTGTCGCCGCGCCGGACCAGCTGTCCGGCCGACGCCGGCGTCGGGTCGAAGGTCACCCAGCCCTGGCCGGAGAAGTAGACCTCGACCCAGGAGTGGGCGTCGCCGGCGCGCACCGCGATGTAGTCGTCGTACTCGTTCCACTCGCCGCCCAGGAAGCCGTTGACGTTGCGCGACGGGACGCCCACCGCGCGCAGGAGCACCGTCATGGCCGACGCGAAGTACTCGCAGTGCCCCTTCCTGCGCTCGAACAGGAAGAAGTCGATCGGCTCGCGGCCGCGCGGCGACTCCATCTCGAGCGTGTAGGACAGGTTGCGCCGCAGGTAGCGCTCGATGGCGACCGCCCTGTCGTATTCAGTGGTCGCGCCGCGAACGATCTCCTCGGCGAGGGCGCGCACGCGCGGCGTGATCTCGGGCGGCAGCTGCAAGTAGACCTGGTAGCCGGGCGGCAGCACCGACGGGGCGCGGCGCAGCGCGTCGGCCGGCGGCGGCGCGAGCCGCGACAGCACGGTGTACCGGATGCCGGTCGAGTGGCCGTGGCGGATCTCGTCGTTGCGCTCGTCGCGCGGCCGCTCGCCGTAGCTGGAGCCGACCCGGAAGGCGGCCGGCATCGACGCGCCGAACAGGACGTCGTAGCCGAGCGGCTCGAGGTAGATCTCCTGGCGCATGGCGTCGATCGTGCCGTCGCCGAGCAGAGCCGCGTCGTCCACCTCGGGTCGGTCGCGATCGTAGAGCAGCGTGTGCGTCACGGTCAGGCCGGACACGGCGATGCGCTTGGCGGTCAGGGGCGCGTGGTTCGAGCGCCGCCACTCGCCGCGCGCGTAGTTGTCGAAGGCGACCCCGCGCCAGTGCAAGGACGAGGTCTCGCGCCCCGACAGCGGCGCGCCCAGCTCGACGCGCATCACCACGGTGTCGTCGTCCTTGATGACGCCGTGGCCGCCGAGCCTGACGTCGTCGCTGAAGCCGGCCATGTTCACGCCGGAGCGCGCCTTGCTGAAGAACAGGCCGAAGCCGATGCGCGGGATGACCAGGAACAGCGCCGCGGCGCTGGCGAACACGACCAGCGAGATCGCCCCGGTGCCGGCGAAGAAGCGCGCACCGACGACCCGGCGCGAGGAGAGCAGGCGGTGGCCGGCGGCCGGGGGCAGCGCCGTCCCCGCGCGGCCTCCCGCCGCGCCTGCGCCCGCCGCGCCGCCCAGGTAGTTCTCCTCCACCTCGCGCCGGAGGTGCAGGAGGATGAGCGCCCACGTCGAGGTCAGGACGTAGCCGAGGAAGAAGATGCCGAAGCTGATCTCGCCGTTCAGCGCGGTGCCGGCCACGACCATGAGGAAGGAGAGGACGTAGACTTGCTGGTAGTCCTTGCTCGAGCGGCGGCCGAACAGCTTGGCGACCAGGAGGAAGAGGAGCAGCTCGGCGCCGGTGACGACCAGGTCGCCGCCGGTCAGGAACGCCAGCACCGCGTACCCGAAGGCGACCAGGCCGAGCCCGGTGAACAGCCAGCTCCAGCGCGCGAGGTCGACGCGCGGCGGCT
>Ga0126377_10001194_pt1 | contig 16711 bp, 10 predicted proteins | sample PanSoiMetPlot_22_FD_92647 | JGI IMG/M metagenome (GOLD analysis project Ga0126377, IMG submission 92647) | Tropical forest soil microbial communities from Panama - MetaG Plot_22 | ecosystem: Environmental > Terrestrial > Soil > Tropical forest > Bulk soil | place: Panama | collected 2016-02-17 | reverse complement strand
TCCGAGGCGTGCTCGACCGACGCGAGCTCAGGGTCGCGTTCAGACATGGTTCAACCGACTTTCGAGCTGTTGCCGCGGCGCGGGCGGCGAGGACGCCGCGAATTCCTCCAGGGCCTTGCGCGCCTCGGGCGTGAGATCTTTTGGCACCACGACGTCCACCGTGACCAGCAGGTCGCCGACCGTTTTGTCGCGGCGGATGATGCCCTTGCCTCGCACCCGCAGCGTCCGGCCGCTCGGAGTGCCCGGTGGCACTCGCAGCGTCACGGAACCGTCGAGCGTGGGCACTCGAAGGTCGACGCCGGTCACTGCCTCCGCAAACGTGATCGGTACGGCCAGCGTGAGGTCGTCGCCGTAGCGGCCGAACAGTGCGTCGTCGCGTACCTTGATCAGCACGTACAGGTCGCCGGGCGGGCCGCCGCGTTCGCCCGGTTCACCGCGTCCGGCGATGCGGATGCGCTGCCCGTCGGCGACTCCGGCCGGGATGCGGATCGTCATCGTACGGGTCTTCGTGACACCGCCGGTGCCGTGGCACTCCGGGCACTTCTGGTCGACGACCGTACCCACGCCTTGGCAGTTGCGGCACGGTTCCGACAGGCTGAACGCGCCCTGGTTGTTGGTCACCAGACCGGAGCCGTGGCACACCGGGCAGGTTCGCGGGGACGTCCCCGGCTTGGCGCCACTGCCGTGGCAGGTGTCGCACACGCCCGGCGCGCGCAGCGTGATCGGCATGGTCACGCCTCGGACCGCGTCGCCGAAGTCCAATGTCACCTCGGCCTCGACGTCACGGCCGCGGGTCATGCCCGGGCGACGGGACGACCGGTTGCCGCCGGAGAAGATCGAGCCGAACAGGTCGGAGAAGCCGGCCCCGCCGAAGCGACGGTCACCGGCCGTCGCCGTACCGTCGCCGAACAGGTCGCTCATGTCGAACCCGCCGGTCGGCGCACCACGCGTCGACCGCCGGAAGGCACCGGAGCCGAAGAGTTGGCGCATCTCGTCATATTCGGCACGCTTGCGTGGATCGGACAGCACGTCGTTCGCTTCGGACACGGCCTTGAACCGCTCCTCGGCGTCACGGTTGCCGGGGTTGCGGTCCGGGTGCAGCTCGCGCGCGAGCTTTCGATAGGCCTTCTTGATGTCGTCCGTCGACGCCGACTTGTTGACGCCGAGGACGGAGTAGAAGTCCTTCTCGATCCAGTCTTTCGAACTCAACGAGCTGCCTTTCGCTCACGAGCCTGTGGGGGTGCTCCCAACCGTCCGCCGGTCACTGGGGATCCGCGACACCGACGAGTGCCGCGCGAAGCAAGCGGTCGCCCAGGAGGTATCCGCGGCGCATGATCTCCACGCACGTCGTCTCGGACACATCGGGTGAACTCGTATGGGAGACGGCTTCGTGCAGGGTCGGATCGAACGGGTCGCCCGGCTCACCGAACGGGGTGAGGCCGAACTTCGTGAGCGTGGCGACCAGTTGCTCGGCCACCGCGCCGAACGGGCCGACGAGATCGCCATGGTCGCGCGCTCGGTCGAGGTCGTCGAGCACCGCCAAGAGCTGCGTGAGCACGACCGCCGTCGCCTGGTCAGCGGCCAGCGTGCGGTCCCGGTCGACACGCTTGCGATAGTTCGCGTATTCGGCCGACACGCGCTGCAAGTCGCGGGTGAGCTCACCGAGATCCCGGCGCAGCGTCTCCAGCTCCGCGTAGAGCGGCTGCCCCTCGGTCTCGGCGGTCTCGTCCACGGCTGGGTCCGCGGCGGTCAGCCTGTCGGCGGTCGCCGTCGACGCACCTGCATCCGCGCCGGTGTCGTCGGGCGCGGCCGCACCGTCCACCGTCGACGCGCCCGCATCGGCGCGCGGCGAGTCGCCACCGGACTTGGTCGCCGCCTTCGCCCCCGGTTTAGCGCCGGCCTTCGGCGCGGCGCCGTCGCGCTGCGACAGCGTCACGTCGAGGTCGATCGTGGTATCACTGCCAGTCACGTCATTCGCCTTCGGATCTGCCTTCGTGTCGGCGCCTGCTGCCCCGTCGCCGGCTGCGGACTTGGCCGATGCGCCGGCCTGCTTGCCGGCCGCCGCGGTGGTGCCGTCCGTCTTTGCCTTGTCGGCTGGGGTCTGCTCGGCCGCCCCGGGCGAGACCGCCCCGCCGTCGGACGGCGGTGCGGTCTCGTCGGGTTGGTTCGGCTGCGCGGCGCCCTTCGCCGTCACTTGTCTCCATCCTCGTCGACGACTTCGGCGTCAACGACGTCCTCGTCCGCGGCACCGGTGGGGCCGGCGGCGCCCGCGGCACCTGGCTCGGCGCCCGGTTCGCCGCCAGCGGTGCTGCTCGCGGCCTGGTTGTAGAGCGCCGATCCGGCCTTCTGCGACGCGGTCATCAGTCTCTCGTGCGCGGCCTTGATCTTCTCTCCGTCACTGCCGCCGAGCGCCGCCCGCAGGTCGCCCAACGCCTCGTTGATCTCGGCCTTGGAGTCCGCCGGGATCTTGTCGCCGTTCTCCGCGAGGAACTTCTCGGTCTGCCACTGCAGAGCCTCCGCGAGATTGCGCTGCTCGGCCTCCTCACGGCGCCGGCGGTCCTCGTCGGCGTGGTCCTGTGCGTCGCGCATCATGCGCTCGATGTCCTCCTTCGGCAGCGCCGAGCCGCCGGTGATGGTCATCGACTGTTCCTTACCCGTGCCGAGGTCCTTTGCATTCACGTGCACGATGCCGTTTGCGTCAATGTCGAAGGTGACCTCGATCTGTGGCACGTTGCGCGGTGCCGGCGGGATGCCGGTCAACTCGAACGTACCCAGGCGCTTGTTGTATTGCGCCATGTCGCGCTCGCCCTGGAACACCTGGATGAGGACGGACGACTGGTTGTCCTCCGCGGTGGTGTAGACCTCGGAGCGCTTGGTCGGGATCGTCGTGTTGCGCTCGACCAGCTTGTGCATGATGCCGCCCTTGGTCTCGATGCCAAGCGACAGCGGCGTCACGTCCAGCAGCAGGACGTCCTTGACCTCGCCCTTCAGCACGCCGGCCTGCAACGCTGCACCGACTGCGACAACCTCGTCCGGGTTGACGCCCTTGTTCGGCTCCTTGCCGCCGGTCAACTCCTTGACCAGGTCGGAAACGGCGGGCATGCGGGTCGAGCCGCCGACCAGGATGACGTGGTCGATGTCCGAGAGCTTGATGCTCGCGTCCTTGATCGCCTGCTCGAACGGGCCTTTCGTCCGGTCCAGCAGATCCTGCGTCATCCGCTGGAACTCCGCGCGGGACAGCGAGATGTCCAGGTGCAGCGGACCGGCACTGCCGGCAGTGATGTAAGGCAGGTTGATGTTCGTGGTGGTGGCAGCGGACAACTCGATCTTCGCCTTCTCGGCCGCTTCCCGCAGACGCTGCATCGCCATCTTGTCCTGGGACAGGTCGATGCCGTTCTGACCGCGGAACGTCTTGACCAGGTAGTCGATGATCCGCTGGTCCCAGTCGTCGCCGCCGAGGTGGTTGTCGCCGCTGGTGGACTTGACCTCGATGACTCCTTCGCCGAGCTCGAGCAGCGACACGTCGAAGGTGCCACCGCCAAGGTCGAAGACGAGGACGGTCTGCTCCTTGGAGCCCTTGTCGAGGCCGTACGCGAGCGCGGCGGCGGTCGGCTCGTTCACGATCCGCAGCACGTTGAAGCCCGCGATCTCGCCGGCCTCCTTGGTGGCCTGCCGCTGCGCGTCGTTGAAGTAGGCCGGCACGGTGATCACTGCGTCCGTGATCGACTCGCCGAGATAGGCCTCCGCGTCGCGCTTCAACTTCATCAGCACGCGAGCGGAGATCTCCTGCGCCGTGTACTTCTTGCCGTCGATGTCGATGGACCAGTTCGTGCCCATTTCGCGCTTGACGGACCGGATCGTCCGGTCCGGATTCGTCACCGCCTGGCGCTTGGCCACCTCACCGACCAGCACCTCGCCGTTGCGCGCGAACGCGACGATCGAGGGCGTCGTTCGGGAGCCTTCGGCGTTGGCGATCACCGTGGGCTCGCCGCCCTCCAATACGCTCACACACGAGTTCGTTGTGCCGAGGTCGATTCCGACCGCACGTGCCATGGTGTATTCCTCCAGGTCAAGCCATTACAAGAGACTGTCGATCCGGCAAAGTTGAGCGGACCGCACTCAATAGTGCCACGCGTCGGCAGCATGTCAACTGAGGTTGAGCCCGCACGACGCAACATGGTAGTGATCTCCGTCTTGGTGCGTGCTGGCCACCCTTCCAATCCGCCGCGATACCTGGATATATCGGGCACGCTGTTTGTGTGAGCCACTCAGCGGGCATGGTCGTCGACGTGCTCACCGACGTGCGTGCGGTGGTGGCCGGCGCACGTTTTCCGCTCGCCGTCCCGTCTGCCACCGCGGCCAGCGACACCTCGTCCCGTCTGACTAGGCAACTCGACGATTACCTCCTGCCCAGGCTCCGCCAGCCGGAGGCGCCGCTGCTGGCCGTCGTCGGCGGCTCCACCGGTGCCGGCAAATCGACGCTGGTGAACAGCCTCGTCCGGGCGCCGGCGAGCGCGGCCGGTGTGCTCCGACCAACCACCCGGGCGCCGGTGCTGCTGAGCCACCCGAGCGACGCACGATGGTTCACCGGACGTCGAGTCCTTCCTGGCCTGACCCGCTCCCACGTGAACCATGCCGATGAGCCGCGCCTGCAGGTCATCGGCGCGCCGGCGCTGACCCCGGGGCTGGCTCTGCTGGACGCGCCTGACATCGACTCGGTCGTCGACCAGAGCCGGAAACTTGCCACGCGGCTGCTCGCCGCGGCCGACCTCTGGCTGTTCGTCACGACCGCGGCGCGCTACGCCGACGCCGTACCGTGGCAGATGCTACGCAGCGCGCGAGATCGCGGCACCGTGGTCATGGTGGTGCTCGATCGCGTACCCGCCGGTGACAGCGACGAGATCGCCGCGCACCTGCGCGAGATGCTGATCGATGAGCACCTCGCCGAACTCGAGTTGTTCATCGTTCCGGAGGCGGCACTCGACAGTGCCGGACTGCTCCCCGAGCGGCTCGTTGCGCCGCTCGCGGCCCGGCTGACGGCCCTAGCCAGCAATGTCGCGGCACGGTTGGACATCGGTCGTACCACATTGGACGGCGCGCTGCGAGCACTGCGCGGTGACGTCGACGGACTGGCGAGCGCGGCAGACGAGCAGACCATTGCATGGCATCAGCTCGACGACGCGGTCACGACGTCGTACCAGGATGCCGAGGCCGAGATCAGTGCGGCGATCGCGGACGGCACAATGCTGCGCGGCGACGTGCGGTCGCGTTGGCAGGAGTTCGTGGGCACCGACGACCTCGCACGCTTGCTGCGTACCAGGCTCGGAAGGTTGCGCGATCGAACGCTGACCGCGGCGACGGGCCGCCGATCCACCGGCGACGAGCTTCGCGATGCCCTAGCGGCCGGGGTGGCAGCGCTCATCGAGGCACACGCCATCACGGCCGGCGAACGCGTGGCACGGGCGTGGGCCGACATGCCGGCCGGTGCGGCGCTGGTCACGCAAGGGCTGGCACGCCCACCGTCCGGGCTATCGGACCGCTGCGGCCAACTGGTACGCGAATGGCACCGCCGCGTGCTCCACCTCGTCGCACACGAGGGCGGCGCGACGCGGCGGCGGATCACTGAGCGCACGGTGCGCGGGACCGGAGTCCTCGTCATGATCGCGGTGTGCGCGTCGACCGCGTACGCACCGACCGATGCCGAGTTGGCCGACGCGGGCGGCGCGACCGCCGCAACGCACAAGCTGCTGGACGCGGTGTTCGGCGACGACGCGATGCGGCAGCTATCCGCCGCCGCGCGCCAGGACCTCATGGTGCGGGTGCACGAGCTACTCGACGTGGAGGCCGCACGGTTCGGCGACGCACGTACGTCGATCAAGCTCGACCCGACGCTTGGCGAGCGACTTCGACGGAGTTCGAGGTCGGTGGCGGAGCACTCGACCGGCAGTGGCGCCAGCGCGGACGGTGCCGCGCCAGAGCCTGACCGTGAGCCAACCGACCAATCCGCACCCGCTGAGCAATCCGTGGCGACTGGGCAATCCGTAGCGGCTGATCAGTCCGAATCGGCGGCACGATACGTCCCGGCGAAAACCCACACGCCGGCTCCGCCCGGTTGGGCCGAGCCGCGGACGTGGCGCCCGGTCCGGCGGGACATGCCGCCGAGCCACGCGGTGCCGGCCGGCGGCGACCAGGCGTCGGGCACGCCGACTACCGGCCGACGGCCATGACGATCACCGAGCGGCTACGTAGCGCGGTACGGCGGAGCGATCAACGTTCCGACGCGGCGGCGTTGGCGCAACGCGTCGACGGGCTGACCCGATTCGCGACCGCGGCGGAGCCACACCTCGGAGTCGACGCGGTACGCCCGGCACGAGTCGTTGTCGCCAGCGCGGGCGCCCGTCTCGACCTGTCCCGTGACCACACCGTCGTTGCGTTGAGCGGTGCGACCGGCAGCGGCAAGTCCAGCCTGTTCAACGCGTTGGCCGGCATAGAGCTCTCTCCGGTCGGGGTACGCAGGCCGACCACCGATGTCCCGTACGCGTGCGTCTGGCAGCACGCCGGCGCCGCGCCCTTGCTCGACTGGCTGGACATCGTGCCCGAGCATCGGTTCCTCCGGGAGAGCCCGTTAGACGCTGAAGACCAGGCCGCCCTACGCGGACTCGTCCTGCTTGACCTGCCCGATCTCGACTCTGTCGAGGTGACGCACCGCGATGAGGTCGATCGGCTACTGCGTCGCGTCGACCTCGTGGTCTGGGTGACCGATCCGCAGAAGTACGCCGACCAGGTCATCCACGACGAGTACCTGCGCGTGTTCCACCGGCACCAACAGAACATGGTGGTGGTGCTGAACCAGGCCGACCGGTTGAGCGACCCGGACATCGCACGGTGCCTCGCGGACCTTCGCAACCTGCTTCGCGGCGACGGCCTCGGCGCGGTGCCACTGTTCGCGACGTCGGCCACCGCGGCGCGACCAGGCCTTGACGATTTGCGCGATGCGTTGGAACGCGCCGTCGCCGCCCGGCTCGCCGCGTTTCGTCGGTTGAGCGCCGACATCGACGAGTCCGTCGCGCAGCTCAAGCCCCTGGTCGGCCGGCCGGTCGACCGGGACGGTACGGATCGCGCGGCGGTACGGGACCTGACCGACGCACTAGCCGTCAGCGCGGGAGTTCCGGCGGTCGCCGAGGCAACCTCGCGGGCCTATCGATTTCGTGCCGGCAAGTCGATGGGCTGGGTTTTGACGCGTTGGACACGGCATCTGCGGGTCGATCCGCTGGTGCGGATGCAACTCGCTGGGATGGACGCTGCGACGGCGGGCACCATGCCGTTGCCGGACGCGATGATCGCATCGACGGTGGCCGAAACGACCGAATCAACAGCGTCGGAGCCGACCGCCGGTGCGCCGTCGGAGCCGACGGTGGCGGAGCGGTCGACCGCCGACCTCGGCGTCCGCACGATCGGTGCGCGTGCGGGCGCGGGTCTGCCGGAGGAGTGGGCGGCGGCGGTCGCGGCCGCGGCGGTTTCCCGGTCCGCCGAGCTTCCGGACGCGCTGGACCGTGCCGTCGCCGCCACCGACCTCGGCGTACGGCGCCGACCCTGGTGGTGGTGGCTGCTCAATGCGCTCCAGTGGCTCGCCACTATCGCAGCGCTGGCCGGCGCCGTGTGGTCACTGGCCAGGTTGGGACTCGTCGCGCTCGAGCTCCCGACATACGACGTGGCGCGGGTCGGACCATTGCCACTCCCGATCGTCTTGCTATGCGGCGGCGTTCTGGCCGGGATCGCGCTCGCCTTGCTGTCGGTGCCGCTCGCCGCGGCCGGCGCGCGGCAGGCGAGAGCCCGAGCGGCAACCCGGCTTCGCCGATCGATCTTCGACGTCGGCACGGCGTACGTCGTCGAGCCAGTGCGCCGCGTGCTCGGTGACTACACGGACGCGCGTGACGCGCTGGCGGTCGCGGCGCGCCGAGTCGAACCCGCGGATCCCACCGAACCTGATCACCCCGCCGAGGCCGCAACGCACGCGTAGCCACGTCAACGCGGGACACCAACCGAAACACCACAGATGCTGAGGCGTTCCTGAAAGGCCGCCACACAGCGGGAACGACCGTGGATATCCGGGCTGGTACGGTTCCGGGCAATGGTTTTCAACCGACGCCGTTCGGTCATTCCCATCGGTGCTGCCGGATTACTCGCCGCCGCATTCGCGGTCGGCGGGTGTGCAGGTTCACCCGCGGCCGCGGCGCCTCGCTCGGCAATCAACCCCTCGGCTTCCGGGAGCGTCACGAGCCCGTCCCCGAGCGCGTCACGATCGCCGGCCACTGCATCGCCCAATCACACGCACGTGCCGCCGAGCGCATCACCGCTCGGAACGCCGGGCGTCTTCGTCTTTCCGGTCGTCGGCCACTACAGCTACGCGCACGTCCACCACGACTATCCGGCGACCGACATCATCGCGCCGTGCGGCTCCGAGGTGCGCGCGGCAACCAGCGGCGTCGTCCTCGAAGTCACGCTCGTCGACAAATGGAAGCCGTCGGTCGACGCCGGCGCAACGCGAGGCGGCTTGTCGGTGTCGATCCGTGGCGACGACGGTGTGCGCTACTACAACTCGCACTTCGAGGCGATCAACAAGAACATCCGGCCAGGTGTCCGTGTCAAGGCCGGCCAGATGCTCGGCAAGGTCGGCGAGACCGGCGATGCGAGCGCGTGCCACCTGCACTTCGGCCTCTCGCCGGTCTGTCGCGGCACCGGCGACTGGTGGAACCAGCGCGGTGTCATCTGGCCGTGGCCATATCTGGACTCGTGGCGCAAGGGCGGCGATAAGTCGCCGGTCGCCGAGATCGTGGCGTGGCAGCACCAACACGGCTGCCCCACGAAGCCGACCGTCGATCCGTAGCGATTACTAGCCGAAGCGCTCTTAGTAGCCGAAGCGCCTGGACCTCCGGTCGGCGCACTCCCCCCGACCGTGAAATCGAAGAGTCAGCCGGGATTGCTAGCCGAAGCGCCTGGACCGCCGGTCGGCGCACTCTTAGCTAGCCGAAGCGCCTGGACCTCCGGTCGGCGCACTCCCCCGACCGTGAAATCGAAGAGTCAGCCGGAATTGCTAGCCGAAGCTCCTGGACATCCGGTCGGCGCACTCCCCAGGCCGTGGGTACCGAAAGTCGGCGCGGAATCGACGGGCGCGGGTGTGCCGTACCCGTGGATGGGTATCACCGCGCACGAACGGTGACGTTGGGATCGACGCTCGGCTCCGGCGGGCATGGTCGGCGCAGAAAATACCGCCCGGACTGTGGAGGTCAGCGCGAGTTCTGAGATGCTTGACGCGGCGGCGACGGGGCTGCCGCGCCGCTCACCCTGCGGTTGGGCTGCCCCGATGCCACCGCTCCCCGGATGCGGCGTCGCGTCAAGCGACGTCGGTATCCCCCGCGCGACACGCGCCCGACGGGGCGAGCGCGGACACCAACGCCGCGCCCGGCACGGTCACCCCGCTGCCGAGGCCAACGACAGGGAGAGACCATGGCGAAGGGCAACGAGGCCCGAACCCCGGCCGATGGCGGAAACTTCGTCGTCGATCCGGAGCTCGTGCAGCTGCTCACCCCGGACGGGGAACGCGTCGACCACCCCGACTATTCGGTCGACTTCACCGACACCGAATACCGCGACCTTTATCGCGACCTCGTCGTCGTACGCCGGCTGGACGCCGAGTCCACCGCCCTGCAGCGCCAGGGCGAGCTGGGCATCTGGGCGAGCCTGCTCGGTCAGGAGGCGGCCCAGGTCGGCTCAGGTCGGGCACTGCGGTCGCAGGACATGGCGTTTCCGACCTACCGCGAGCACGGCGTCCTCTACTGCCGTGGCATCGACCCGATCATGCCGCTCGGTCTGTTCCGCGGCGTCGACCAGGGCGGCTGGGATCCGAACGAGTTCAAGTTCAACATGTACACGATCGTCATCGGCGCGCAGACGCTGCATGCGACCGGCTACGCGATGGGCGTCGCGATGGACGGCAAGGTCGGTAGCGACGACGGCGAGGCGGTGATCGCCTACTTCGGCGACGGCGCGACGTCACAGGGCGACGTAAACGAAGCGTTCGTGTGGTCGAGCGTGTTCAACGCTCCGCTCGTGTTCTTCTGCCAGAACAACCAGTACGCGATCTCCGAGCCGCTGGAGCGCCAGACGCGCGTGCCGCTCTATCACCGGGCGTCCGGCTTCGGTTTCCCGGGGGTACGTGTGGACGGCAACGACGTGCTCGCGTCGTACGCCGTGACGCGCGCCGCGTTGGACAACGCGCGGCACGGCAACGGTCCGACGCTGATCGAGGCGTACACGTACCGGATGGGCGCGCACACCACTTCCGACGATCCGACGCGCTACCGCATCGCGGGCGAACTCGAGGCATGGCAGGCAAAGGACCCGATCAAGCGGGTACGCATATTCCTCGACAAGCAGGGCATCGCCGACGAGGCGTTCTTCGACGAGGTCGACGCGGACGCGACCAAGCAGGCGATCCACCTGCGTGAGCGAGTGCTGTCGATGCCCGACCCGCAGCCGACCGAACTCTTCGACAACGTATATCCGCATGGCTCGCCGCTGCTCGACGCGCAGCGCGACGAGTTCGCCCGCTACCTGGACTCGTTCGCTGGGGAGGCGCACTGATGGCCATCGAGACGCTCACCATCGGCAAGGCACTCAACACCGGTCTCCGCAAGGCGATGGAGGCCGACCCGCGCGTCGTTCTGATGGGCGAGGACATCGGCAAGCTCGGCGGCGTGTTCCGCATCACCGACGGCCTGCAGAAAGACTTCGGCGAGCAGCGGGTGATCGACACGCCGCTCGCCGAGGCCGGCATCGTCGGCACGGCGGTCGGACTCGCCATCCGGGGTTACCGGCCGGTCTGCGAGATCCAGTTCGACGGCTTCGTCTATCCGGCGTACGACCAGATCGTCTGCCAGGTCGCGAAGATGCACTACCGCTCGCGGGGCAAGGTACGCATCCCGATGGTGATCCGCATCCCGTACGGCGGCGGCATCGGCGCTGTGGAGCACCACTCCGAGTCGCCGGAGGCGTATTTCGCGCACACCGCCGGGCTCAAGGTCGTGTCGTGCTCGAACCCCAGCGATGCGCACTGGATGATCCAGCAGGCGATTGCGTCGGACGACCCGATCGTGTTCCTCGAACCGAAGCGCCGCTATTGGGAGAAGGGCGACGTCGAGACGTCGGGTACGGTCAACGGCCAGCTTCCGCTGCACAGTGCCCGGGTGGCGCGCGAGGGCTCCGACGCGACGATCGTGGCGTACGGCCCGATGGTCCGCGTCGCGCTCGACGCCGCGATCGCCGCTGAGGATGACGGGCGATCGCTCGAGGTCCTCGACCTCCGATCGATCTCGCCACTTGACACCGAGCCGATCTTCGCGTCGGTCCGGAAGACCGGCCGACTCGTCGTCGTCCACGAGGCACCGTCCAACGTGGGGATCGGCGCCGAGATCGCGGCGCGTGTGACGGAGCAATGCTTCTATTCACTCGAGGCGCCGGTGTTGCGGGTCGCGGGCTTCGACACGCCGTACCCGGCCTCGCGGCTCGAGGAAGATTTCCTGCCCGACCTCGACCGGGTGCTCGACGCCGTCGACCGCTCGTTCGGGTTCTAGGAGGTCGCGCGCAGTGTCCAGAGTCAAGGAGTTCAACCTGCCGGACCTCGGTGAGGGACTCACCGAAGGCGAGATCCTGCAGTGGCTGGTCAACGTCGGTGACACGATCACGCTGAACCAGCCGATCGTCGAGGTGGAGACGGCAAAGGCCGCCGTCGAGATCCCGGCGAAGTGGGCCGGCAAGGTGACCAGGATCTACCACGAGGCGGGCGCGACCGTTGAGGTCGGCTCGCCGATCATCGCGATCGACACCGACCCGTCCGCCGGCGATCTGCCGGACACCGGCGGCCCGTCCGCTGAGGCGCTCGCCGCCGTCGAGCTGGCGCCCGCCGAGGGCGCCGTCGAGCCGGGTCTGATCGGCGGTCCAGCCCCGGGTGGCCGGACGGCCGTCCTGGTGGGATACGGCCCGAAGACCGCGGTCGCGAAGCGCCGCGCGCGCAAGAGCGACGGGGAGCCCGACGCTGCGCCGGAGCCGGTCGCCCCAGCCGCAGCCTCCGTATCGCCAGCACCGCAGGCGCCCGCCCAGGCCGCGGTTGCCGCGCCCGCCGCGGTCGCGCCGGCTTCGGTCAACGGCGGAAGCGCCGGTACGGTCCTCGCCAAGCCGCCGGTCCGCAAGCTCGCCCGTGACCTCGGGGTGGACCTCGGCGGACTGGTCGGCACCGGTCCACAAGGCTCGATCACGCGGGACGACGTGCACGCGGCGACCACTACTCCGGCCGACGTCGTCGCCACCGGCGCCGTGTCCGCGCCGCTGTTCGGACCGGATCGTGAGCAGCGCATCGCCATCAAGGGCGTACGCAAACTCACCGCCGAGAACATGGTGGCGAGCGCATTCACCGCTCCGCACGTGACCGAGTTCCTGACCATCGACATGACGCGGTCGATGAAGGCGCTCGACCGGCTCCGGGCGGACCGGGACTGGGCCGACGTACGCGTCTCGCCGTTGCTGCTCGTGGCAAAGGCGGCGCTGCTCGCGATCGCGCGCTATCCGATGGTGAACTCGACTTGGTCCGGCGGGACGAACGAGATCGTCGTCAAGGAATACGTGAACCTCGGCATCGCGGCGGCCACCGAACGCGGTCTGATCGTGCCGAACATCAAGGACGCCGGCCGCCTTTCGTTGCGTGAGCTCGCCGACGCGATGACGGCACTCGTACAGGTCGCGAAGTCCGGCCGGACGCCACCCGCCGACATGACCGGCGGTACGTTCAGCATCACGAACGTCGGCGTGTTCGGAGTGGACAGCGGCACGCCGATCCTGCCGCCCGGCGAGGCCGCGATCCTGGCGTTCGGCGCGGTACGCGACATGCCGTGGGTGCACCGTGGCAAGATCAAGATCCGGCAGGTCACCACGCTCGGACTGTCCTTCGACCATCGCATCGTGGACGGTGAGCTGGGCTCGAAGTTCCTCCGTGACGTCGGCGCATTCCTCACCGACCCGGAGGCGGCGTTGCTGGCCTGGAGCTGACCTCGGCTCGCGTCGGTGGGTCTTGACCTCCGCTCCGACAGTCGGATCGCTACGGTGGCCCCGATCTCCGATCGGGGCCACCGTCGTCATTACGACAGCGCGCGATCACGAATTGGACACCTGGATCACCATCGGATAACGAGAACGCTTCGGATCGAAACGTTGGTCGTTGTGCCACCGCATGGCTGGCTACCGTTGACCGGCATCCACTCGGATAACTCCGTCGTGGGCGAGCACAGCGCCGTGATCTGGCGCACTCCGAGAGAGTTGAGCCGGGTGACTTCGCTGCTCGAGCTGCTTCGCAACCGTCGTGTCGCGGCACGACGCGCCAAGGCAATCGCGCGTGCGCTCCGATCTCAACCGTCGCCGACGCCGCCCCCTCCCGACCCGCCGACGGCCCGCTAGCCTGCTGGCCCGGGCATGGCACGCTCGCCCCGGCGGGCTATGCGGTCGCTGCACGACCCCGGTACGGTGGTTCGAACCGCGCGTACCGCGAGCAGCCGCCTCGTATGTCATCCCCCAGCCGAGCAGGTGGGCGTGCCCGCGGTCCCGGGAGGAGGAGGCACCGTGACGTCCGAAGGCACTTACCCGCCCGACCCATACCCGGGGTCGTACGGTTACCCGCCGGACGGCGACGGCGGATCACTCCACGAAGCTGGCGGATCACTCCACGAAAGTGGCGGATCACCGCACTACGGGAATCCCGGTTCGGCGTCGTGGCCGCCCATGGACGAGTCTTCTGACCCGGTTGGCGTACCACAACCGCGTAGCGGGTCGCCCCGTGCTGCGCGTGCGGCGGTCAGCGTGCCCGGCCTTCGTGCGGAGCCACCGTCCGATGGTCCGATGCCCGACGAGCCGGCCCCGCCGCCGCGCTCGACTCCGGTCACGTACGGGCGGCCGGCGCAGCCATCGGACGGAGCACCCGACGCGTCGTGGCCGGGATCCGAACCGGACGCTGGGTACGGATCCGAGCGTGGGTACGAGTCGCCGCGCCAGCGTCGCCACCGGTACGCCGACGATGACAACGACAATGACGTCGCGGAGAACGACCCTCGGGGCCGGCACAGTGGACCGGTGCCATCGCAGCGGCCGGACGCTCCGTCATGGGAAGCGTCCAACTCAGATCACTCGCGCGGGCGATTCGGTGACCCGACGTCGGCGCCCGGACCGCAGCCACTTTACGGCGGTGCACCACCCGTGCCAGGCGGCCCGGCGGCAATGCCGCGCGGACTCGGCGCAGGAATGCCCAGCGGACTCGGCGCCGGCATGTCCAGCGCGCCCGACGCGGACGACGTGCCCTCCGCGCCGCCGCGACGCTATGGAGGCGGCGCCCAGGTCTACTCGGGCGGTGTGTACGGCTCGCCGGCTGAGCCCGACCCGCCCGCCGGGCCGACTGGCCTCGATGGGCCCGGCCGGGTCGACGAGAACGGTGCAATGCCTGCCAATGGCGGTCGGCCGAGGTCGGCCGGCGCGGTATACGGATCGTCCGGGCTCTACGGACAGCCGCGCCAGGTTCCGGGCGATGACGTTCCGGGACCGGTACCCATGGGTCCGGGTTTCGGCGCCGCGGGCGGCGCACCCGGCGCCGTGCCCCCGCAGGCGTTCGGGCCGGATGGCGGTCCCGGCCGCGGGCCACTCGGTCGCGCGAGCATGCCGCCGCGGTCCGACCCGCCACGAGCCGCGACGCCCGGCCTACCTGCCCGGCCGGACATCGCAACCGCGTTCGGCGGCGCGCCGGCGGCCGGTGCGCCGGCGTCGCCGGTCTCACCCGGGCGTGTCTACGGGGGCGGCAGCCGAGTCGAGGCGCGACCTGAGCCCGCCGAGTGGTCCGGCCCCGGCCCCGATCACATGTCTCGCTTCGACGGTCCGCCGCCGGTCGGCGGCCCGCCGATGCCGCTCGCGCCACGTCCGGACGGCGCACATCAGTCGACGCGTCGGTGGCCTCGTACGGTCGCAGTGGTCGCGGTGGTCCTGCTCGTCATCGGGCTCGGCGCTGGGGCGCTCTACTACACGTCCCGGCCGAACGCGCCGACGTACGAGATCGGTGCCTGCGTGACGCACTCCGGCGACAAGGTGGTCGCGGCCGCCTGCAGCGCACCGGAGTCGTACAAGATCGTGTCGAAGGTGAGCGATCCGAGCGCCTGTCCGGACACCAAGAATCCGTACGTGTCGGTGAACAACGACAAGACGATCTACTGTCTCGCCCCGAACAGTGGCGACCAGTCGCCGTCCGGCCAGTCCAGTCCTTCGGGTCAAGCGAGCCCGAACGGTCAGTCGACACCGGGGCAGTCTGGCCAGACGAACCCACCGAATTCGACCGGCTCGCCTACCCAGCCCTAGCTCACCGGCGGACCTTGGAATCGCGGTGGCGTCAACACGCACGTTGATTCCAAGGTCCACGATGGCGCGGTCACGGCCACGGCTTCTCCGAACCGCCGCCGTCCAAGCCGGCTACTTCTCGAAGCCCAGTGCCGAGTAGTTGACGGTCTGGAACCCGAACGCTCCGAAGTTGACGAGCTTGCTGTTCGTCGCCCAGATGTCCGGACGCTGGTATTCCGGCAACACCATGACCTCGTTCCAGATCGACACGTCCGCCTGGTTCGCGAGCTTGATCGCGGTCTGCGGATCGGTGGCCTGGACGGCCTGCTGCATCTGGCTGTCGATCTGCGCGGTGCCGACCCGCGAGAAGTTCGCGTTCCAGTTGCCGCCCTGCTGGTTCTGGTAGATGCCGACCGAGCCCGTGATCGGGAAGTTCGTCCCGATGTACGAGAACACCGTCATGTCGAACGCACCTGGCGCCACGTACTGGTCAAAGAAGTGGTTGACGTCAACGGAGTTGATGTTGACCTTGACCTGGACCTGCGCCAGCTGCTGCTGGATGAGTTGCGCCTCGGACAGCGACACCGCGACCGTGGTCGGGATGACGAGGTTGATCTGAAGCGGCTTGCCCTTCTGGGACGCGGTCGCCGGCACCTGGCCGTTGTTGACGCGCTGGTTTCCCTGCACGATCCAGCCCTCCTGGGTGAGCAGCTGGCTCGCCTTGGACGGGTTGAACGTGCCGACCGTGCCGGCGTTGTTCTGATAGCCGGTCTGGTTCTGCAGGTAGAAGTGGTTGTTCAGCGGCTGCGGGTTCGATACGCCTAGTGGCCCGAGCAGTGCCTTGGCGATCGCCTGCCGGTTGATCGCCATCGACAGCGCCTGCCGCGTCTTGACGTCGGTGAGCTGCGGCGACGACCCGTTCACCGTGATCTGGCGGAAGTTCGGCCCGCCGGCGGTGCGCAGGTCCACGCCCGAGAAGCCCTGCACCTGCTTATACGTCGTGGCGTTCGGTCCGACGTCCAGGAAGTCGATCTCGTGGTTCTGCAGCGCCGCGGCCTGTGCGCTGTCATCGACGACCCGGAACACGATCTGGTCCAGCTTCGGCTTCTGCCCCCACCAGTTCGGGTTGGGCTTGAGCGTGTAGGTCTGCGCACTGGTGTCCTGGCTCGCGAACATGAACGGCCCGGCACTGGTGAGCGGCTGCTTGACCCAGCCGGTGTTGAAGGTGTTCGGGTTGTTGTTCGTCGATGCTGGGTAGAGCAGGCTGAACACGGTCCACCACTCGCCAAAC
>Ga0126377_10001192_pt1 | contig 16718 bp, 7 predicted proteins | sample PanSoiMetPlot_22_FD_92647 | JGI IMG/M metagenome (GOLD analysis project Ga0126377, IMG submission 92647) | Tropical forest soil microbial communities from Panama - MetaG Plot_22 | ecosystem: Environmental > Terrestrial > Soil > Tropical forest > Bulk soil | place: Panama | collected 2016-02-17 | reverse complement strand
TTACGAGGTGCTCGGGCGCTACGGCAGATCCCGTGACCTCGCCTGGGTGTCGCTCGACCCGCTGATCCCACTGGGCACCGAGGGACGGCACAGCGTGCAGGGCATCGACGTACCCGACGAGCTCGTAGCGGACTATCGGCGCCACGGCGTCTTCGCGCTGCTGGGCCTGGTCACCTTCACGAGCGGGCATCGGCACGGCGAGCTGCTCGCCCGCGCGCATCCCTCCGGCACCACATTGGCCTGGCTGCCCCAATAAGCCACGCACCGCGCCGCGGAACCAAACCATCGACGCACCGCGCCAAGGCTCGAAGGGCGCGGCTATGCCGCGGAACCAAACATGTCGTCACGCACCTCATCAAGCGCGGTCCGCAGAGCGCCGTCCACGACCGGCTCTTCCGGTCCGGACGAGATGACTACCCGCGGCGACACCGGCGCGATAGCGGCGACCTCGTGCTCGACGCGTTGCGCGAGCGCCGGTCCGCCCGCGACGTTGACCTCGCCGGCGAGCACCACGAGCGGCGGGTCCAGCACCACGCAGACCGCGGCGAGACCCAGCGCAAGACGGCTCGCCAACTCGTCGAGGAATGCTCCTCCCGCGCTGCCGACCTGTACCGCTGCGGTCACCGCCCCGGCACCCGTTCCCGCCTTGAAGCCGAACTCGCGCGCGATGGTTCGCACTCCGTCGGCGCCGACGAGTTGCTGGAATCCGCCTCGCAGGCCACCCTTCGCGCGGTGCGTCGGATCGCGCGACACGTTGCCGCCGGGCACCGGAATCCAGCCGGCCTCACCCGCCGCACCGCTGTGTCCGCGATGCAGCTTGCCACCGATCATGATGCCGAGACCGACGCCCCGACTGACCCAGAGCAGCACGAAGTCGTCGACGCCTTGGGCGGCGCCGGAGTGCGCCTCGGCGACCGCGACGAGGTTCACGTCATTTTCGAAACTCACCGGCCGGTGGAGATCGTCGCGCAGCTGCGCCAGCAGACCGCGCTGCCACCGCGGCAGGTCGAACGCGAACGCGACATCGCCGGTGTTCGGATCGACCAGACCCGGCGTACCGAGCACGACACGGCGTACGTCGTCGAACGGCGCGCCCGCCTTGTCGGCCGCGGCCATCACGGCGCTGTGAACGACTCCGACCGGATCGTCGGTGTCCTTCGTCGACAGTTCGATCCGGCTGCGTACCGCTCCGGAAATGTCGGCGCACGCGGCCACCACATGCTCCGGCCCGACGTCCACCCCGACGACGTACGCGCTTTCCGGCCGTACCGCGTAAAGCTGTGCGTTCGGTCCCCGCCCGCCGGCCTGCTCGCCCACGCCGGCCACCAGGCCACGGCCGATGAGCCGCTCGACGAGCTGGGACGCGGTCACCTTCGACAGCCCGGTCAGCTCGCCGATCTGCGAACGGGTCAGCGGCCCACGGGACAGCAGCAGCTCGAGGGCCGCCCGGTCATTGATCGCGCGCAGTAACCGGGGCGTACCGGGGAGCGGTGTCGTCGGGCTCATCGGGTACACACCTCGTCGAGGGCATATAGTAAACTTTGTTACACGTTTTCGGAGCGTAAAAGGCACGACGGCACACGGTCAAGGGCTCCCGACCGGACGCTGTGCCATCGTTACCGTGATTACCAGCATGTCCCGAGGGCATTGTGCGCGGGGTACCGGGAATCCGAGAGCGGACACGCCAATGATCCGACCCGGGGTGGAGGTACGTACCGTGACTGTGCGCCGACTCGTGCTCGGCACGCTACTCGCCGCGTTCCGCGGCCCGGTCGCGCCCCGCTGGGCGGTCGACCTGGTCGCCGAGGGTCTCGCGGGGCACGTCTTGTTCGGATTCAACGTGGTGGACGGCGACCAGCTCGCGCTGCTCAGCGCGACGTTGCGCGACGCGCGGTCCGACGTCCTGATCGGCATCGACGAAGAGGGTGGCGACGTCACCCGGCTCGGCCACCTCGACGGCAGCCCCTACCCCGGCAACGGAGCGCTCGGCGCGATCGGTGACACGGAGCTGACCGAGCGCATTTACGCAGCGATCGGGAGGGACCTGGCACGAGTCGGCATCAACCTGAATCTCGCACCGAGCGTCGACGTCAACGCGGTCGCGGACAACCCGATCATCGGTACGCGCAGCTTCGGCACCGACCCGGCGTGCGTCGCGTTGCACAGTGCCGCGGCGGTCCGTGGGCTGCAGGGCGTTGGGATCGCGGCGTGCGCGAAGCACTTTCCTGGTCACGGCGCCACCCGCGTCGACTCGCATGTCGACCTGCCGACCGTCGACGCGAGCCTGGACGTGCTTCGGTCGCGTGACCTCCCACCATTTGCGGCGGCCATCGCGGCTGGCGCCAAGTCGGTGATGACCGCACACATCCGGTTGCCGGAGCTGACCGGCTCCGACCCGGCCACGTTCAGCTCCGCGGCGCTCGGCACACTGCTCCGCGGCGAACTCGGCTTCACCGGCGCGATCATCACCGACGCGCTGGAAATGCAGGGTGCGGCACGGGTCGCCGGTGGCACCGCGCCCGGTGCCGCGCTCGCGCTCGCCGCCGGCGCCGATCTGCTGTGCATCGGCGCGGATGTGGACGAGGCACTGGTCGAGGCGATCGTGGCCGACGTCATCACCGCCGTTGAGGACGGCCGGTTGTCCCTGACGCGACTCGAAGAGGCGGCGGCACGCGCGGCCGAACTCGCCGCGTGGGCCGCGCCGCCGGCCGCGGTCACACACGCCGTTACGGGTACCGGTCTCGGCCTGGTGGCGGCCCGGCGCGCGATCACCGTCGAGGGCGTGTTGCCACCGCTCGCCGGTGCGCTCGTCGTGCAGCTCGAATCCGCCTCGACGATCGCGGAGGGTCCGGTGCCGTGGGGCGTCCATCCACATGTCGCGCCGAATGTGACGCCGATCCGCGCGACGGCCACGGCGACGTCGGCCGCGCAGTTGCGTGCCGCCGCCGCCGGTCGCCCGATCGTGGTGGCCGGCCGCAACCTGCACCGGCTCGCTGGCGCGGCCGCATTGATCGACGCATTGGCTGAAACGGACTGCGTCGTGGTCGTCGAGATGGGTTGGCCGTCGACGTGGCGCCCGGCCGGAGTCGCCGCGTTCTTGACCACGTACGGCGCCAGCCGGGCGAACGGTCGCGCGGCGGCGGAGGCGCTCGGTCTCGTCGCCTAACCGACGAAACGCGCCGCCGCGGCCACGATGCACGGCCGCGATGCACACCGTCAGGCGGCCGCGGTGCTGGCGAGCGTACGGATCTGCCGCAGCATCACGGACAGCACGGCGAGATCGGCGCGCGACTCGTCGAAGTCGGCCATCGCGTTGCGTGCCCGCGCGATCGCGGCCGCGTTGGCCTCCTCCCAGGCGTGGACTCGTTGCGCCGGCGGCAACTCGTCGATCGTCGACTCAAGTTCCGACCGCTCGCCGGAGCGCTCGGATCCCTCGCCGACGCGCTCCGGGTTGAAGCTCAGCACCTCGCGGGTGAGCGCGGCGAGTGCCGCGTAGAGGTCGTAGCGCAATGCCATCCGGGCCAAGGTCTGCCACCGGTCCTCGCGCGGCAACTCGGAGATCCTCGACAGCAGTGCGTCGACCTGGAAGTGCTCGGACAGCGCAAAGTAGACGCCCGCGACGTCGACCAGGTCGTAGCCGGTGGTGGCGGCCAGTGACACGACATCGAGCAGCCCGAAGCTATACGCAAGCCTCGTCGACCATGCCGCTAAACCTTGCGGGATGCCCAGCGCAGTGACCTGCTTCGTGTGTGCGCGCAGCGCGTCGGCCTCCGCGCCGTGCACCAGGTCGTCAAGCTGGGGCAGCAACGCGGCCACGCCCGGGCGCGCGAGTTCGATTTCGGTCGGTACGTCGATCGGGGCGCGGCGGCTCGTCAACAGCCACCGCACCGCGCGGTCCATCAGGCGCCGGATCTCCAAGTAGATCGAAGTCTGCGCGGCCGTCGGCACGTCGTGGTCCGAGTCGAGGTCCTCGACGGCCTGCCACAACGCGTCGAGCCCGAACACGTCCCGCACGATCACGTACGCGCGGATGACGTCTGCCGCGGTCGCACCGGTCTCCTCGATGGCACGGAACACGAACGTCGTACCGCCGCGGTTGACCACTTCGTTGACGAGCAGCGTGGTGATGATTTCGCGGCGCAGCTGATGTCCGGCCATCCGGTCGGCGTACTTCTCGCGCAGCGGCGTCGGGAAGTAGCCGGTCAGTACGTCGGGCGTCCACGCATCGTCCGGCAACGTGGATGCGACGATCTCGTTTTCCAGGTCGATCTTCACGTACGCGAGGAGCACGGCGAACTCCGGCGCGGTGAGGCCGCGGCCGGACTCGGCTCGTACGGTGAGCTCGTCGTCGGTCGGCATCGCCTCGATCGTGCGGTCGAGCAGGCCGATGCGCTCGAGTTCATTGAGCAGCCGGCGATGCACCGGCAGCAGCGAGCGCGCCTGTGCCCGCGCATTGCCCAGCGCCGAAGCCTGCTCGTAGTTGTCTCGGAGCACGAGCCCCGCGACCTCGTCGGTCATCTCGGCGAGCAGCGCGTCGCGGTCGGACATCGCGAGGTCGCCGTCGCTGACCGCGCTGCCGAGCAGAATCTTGATGTTCACTTCGTGGTCGGAGCAGTCGACGCCGGCCGAGTTGTCGATGAAGTCGGTGTAGATCCGGCCACCGTTCTGCGCGTATTCGATCCGGCCGCGTTGCGTGAAGCCGAGGTTGCCGCCCTCGCCGACGACCTTGCACCGCAACTGCCGGCCGTCCACTCGGATCCCGTCGTTCGCCTTGTCGCCGACGTCCATGTGCGACTCGGCGGCCGCCTTCACGTACGTGCCGATGCCGCCGTTCCACAGCAAGTCGACCGGCGCGAGAAGGATCGCACGCATGAGCTCGACCGGTGCCATCTTGGTCATCGTGTCGGGCAGGCCCAGCGCGCTGCGCGCCTCCGCCGACAACGGCACCGCCTTCGCGGTCCGCGGCCAGACACCGCCACCGGCCGAGATGAGCGATGCGTCATAGTCCGCCCAGGACGAACGCGGCAACCGGAACAGCCGCTCGCGCTCGGCGAACGACGTTGCCGCGTCCGGTGTCGGGTCGATGAAGATGTGCCGGTGGTCGAATGCGGCTACCAGACCGATGTGCGGCGAGAGCAGCATGCCGTTGCCGAACACGTCGCCGGACATGTCGCCGATGCCCACCACGCTGAAGTCAAGCGCTTGCGTGTCGTGGTCGAGGTCCCGGAAGTGCCGCTTGACCGACTCCCATGCGCCGCGCGCGGTGATGCCCATGGCCTTGTGGTCGTAGCCCGCCGACCCGCCGGACGCGAACGCGTCACCGAGCCAGAAGCCGTACGCGATCGAGATGCTGTTCGCGATGTCGGAGAACGTCGCGGTCCCCTTGTCGGCGGCGACCACGAGATAGGGATCGTCGCCGTCGTGGCGCACCACATCCGGCGGCGGCACGATCTCGCCAGCCACCAGGTTGTCGGTCACGTCTAGCAGTGCCGAGATGAACAGCCGGTAGCACGCCACACCCTCGGCCTGGTAGGCGTCGCGATCTGAACTGATTTTGGTCGCGAGTGCGGGGCTCGCAAGCTCACTCCTCCCGCTCCCGGGCTGCGACGGCGAACTCTTCAGCACAAACCCGCCCTTCGCACCGACCGGCACGATCACGGTGTTCTTGACCATCTGCGCCTTGACCAGCCCGAGAATCTCGGTACGGAAGTCGTCGCGCCGGTCGGACCAACGCAACCCGCCGCGCGCGACCGGCCCGAAGCGCAGGTGTACGCCCTCGAAGCGAGCCGAGTAGACGAAGATCTCGTAGCGCGGGCGGGGCACGGGCAGATCCGGCACCGCCATCGGGTCGAGCTTGACCGACACGTACGGCTTCGGCCGGCCGTCCGCAGCGCGCTGGAAGTAGGACGTGCGCAACGTCGCCTGGATCAATGTGAGGTAGCTGCGCAGGATGCGGTCCTGATCGAGGCTCGCGACGTCGTCGAGTTGCCGGCCGATCGTGACGATGAGCTCGTCGCAGAACTGCTCGCGCTCGTCTTCGCGACCCGGCTCGGCCGGCGAGAACCGCGTCTCGAACAGCGCGACGAGATTCGCCGCGATGTCCGGGTACGCGATGAACGCCGACTCCATCGTCTCCTGCGCGAACACCGTGCCGGTCTGGCGGAGGTATTTCGCATACGTACGCAGAATCACCGCCTGCCGCCAGGTGAGGCCGCAGCGCACCACGAGTTCGTTGAAGCCATCGGTCTCGGCCTCGCCGCGCCAGGTCGCCGCGAACGCGTTCTCCAGATGCGGGCGTACGTCGTCGATATCGCGCGCGCCGTCCGGCAGCACCAGACCGAAGTCGTAGATGTGCATGGTCGCGTCGGCACGCGTGACCTCGTACGGCCGCTCGTCGGAGACTCGTACGCCGAGCGAGTGCAGCACCGGCAACACGGTGGACAACATCATCGGGTCGCCGAGCCGGTAGACCTTGAAACGTACACTCTGGCCGGCGGTACGCCGACGGTAGACGTGCATCTCCAGCTGTCCGGGCTCCTCGAGGAGCTCCAGCTTCGCGATGTCCATCCACGCCTCGCCGGGTGAGTGGACGTCCTTGTATGCCTCCGGCAGCGCGTTCACGTAGCGCTGGTAGAGATCCTTCGACTGCTCGTCGCCGAGCTTGCGTTCCAGCAGCACGCGGAAGTCGTCATCCCAGTTGCGGGTGGCCGCGGCAAGCTGCGCCTGAATCGCGTCGACATCGAGATCCTTGGCCGGCGCGGTCGGATCCATCCGCACGATGTAGTGGATGCGCGCCAGCAGGGACTCGCCGAGCCGGGTAGTGAAGTCGAGCCCGACGCCGTTCAGCTCGCGGAGCAGGATCGCCTGGATGGCCAGCCGGTTCGCGGTGGTGAAGCGGTCGCGCGGCAGGTAGACCAGGCAGGAGATGAAGCGGCCGTACGTGTCGCGGCGCAGGAACAGGCGCAACTGGCGGCGGCCGGCCAACCGCAGCACACCCATCACGATGTCGAACAGCTCGTCGGTCCTGATCTGGAACAGCTCGTCGCGCGGGTAGTTCTCCAGGATCGTCATCAGGTCCTTGCCGGAGTGGCCGCGCAGCGACAAGCCGGAGCGCTCCACGACGGCGGCCACCTTGCGCCTGACGACCGGCAGTTCACGGACCGAATGCAGGTAGGCCGCGGAGGCGAGCAGTCCGAGGAAGCGCTTCTCGCCCACCACATTGCCGTCCGCGTCGAACGTCTTGATGCCGATGTAGTCGAGATACGCGTTGCGGTGCACGGTCGAGCGCGAATTCGCCTTCGTGATGACGAGCAGCCGCTTCTCCTTCACGGCGGCGTACGCCTCCGGGGGCAGTGACGAGAGCAGGCGCGGGCCGGGCTGATCCTGCCGCAGAATGCCGAGTCCGGTGCCCATCACGGCGGCCAGCACCGGCTCGCCGGACTCGTTCTCGCTCAGCACGTATTCGCGGTAGCCGAGGAAGGTGAACTGGTCATCGGCGAGCCACCGCAACAGCTCCACACCATCGGTGATGTCGCGATCCGGCACCGGTAGCTGCGCGCTGGCCAGGTCGTCGGCGATCTCCAGCGCGCAGGTGCGCATCTTCTGCCAGTCCTCGACCGCCTCGCGGACGTCGGTCAGCACCCGGATCAGGTCGCGCTGCACATCCTCGGTGAGGCTCGCATCGCGTACCCGGTCGATCTCCAGATGCATCCAGCTCTCTACGAGCTGTGCCGGAGTGGCGTCGTCGCACTCGACATCGGCGTGCACCTCGACAAGCCGGCCGAGCGGTTCGCGGCTGACCACGATGAGTGGGTGAACGAGCAGGTGGACGTCGAGCCCACGGGCGGCGAGCGCCGCGTTGACCGAGTCCACCAGAAACGGCATGTCGTCGACGACGATCTGAATGATCGTGGTGTCACCATCGGCGGCCGGACCGACATCGAGCTTCAGCTCGCCGGGCAGGCGCTGCTCGGCGAGGCGCCGGTGCGCTCGTACCGCAGCGAGCATGGCACCCGGGCTGAGGTCCACGAGTTCCTCGTCCGGAGCAAATCGCCAGTACGTCGCGACGAGGTTGGCGAGGTCCTGGTCGTCACCGGCGAGTCGGACGGCCTCCGCGGCGAGCGTCGCGCCGTCCGGAACGGTGGCGATCGCGCTGTCGTCGCTCGAACCGCTTGCGTCGCTGGCGGTCTCGACGTCTACGGTCTTCGCGTGTGTGGCCGTTCCACCTGCTGCGCGCGCGCTCTTGCCTCGGCCAGAACCGGCCTTGCCACGACCGGAAAGCGCTGGATCAGTCTCGTCGTCGGTCACGTCGACACCGGTCGCCGGACGGTGCACCATGAGCTTGCACTCCCCTCGGGCCCACCGCGCTGTGAGCCCTGTTCGCACGACAGCCTAGGGCCGGCCCGCGACGTCCGCAGCCGGCCAAAAGGCGCACCTTTCGGCAGGTCTGGGCGCCCGCTGTGACGCTATGCGGCGCATCTGACCCATCAGCCCTCACACTAGTCTCGACGCCGTCGTACGCACACGGCCGTGTCCCTCGCGGACGCGTCGGACCCCCGACAGCGCGGCGGACAAATCTCGCGTGCAGCGGCTACCCTTCGGGCGGACTCGGGGGATCGGGAGGGTACGACCAATGGGGCAACGGACGCGGCTGGTGGCGGCGACGGCAGCGGTGGTCATCGCGCTCGGCACGGTGGCCGGATGCAGCAGCAAGCCGAAGACTCCGGACGCGGGCGACGCGGTCGGCGCATTTCTGGCCGGCTGGCGAGCGCACGGCTTCGGTTCCTCGGTGACGTTCATCGACACAACCGGCGCAACCGTTCCACCAAACGTGGTGGCGGCGCAGATCACCAAGCTGTCCGGTGACCTCGCCAGCAAGACTCCGACGTTCAATCCGGCAAAGCCTAAGGTCAACGGCACGTCGGCGACCGAGTCGGTCACCGTCGGTTGGCCAGTGACAGCGGGCGTGACCTGGACCTATCAGACGACCGTGTCGACGAAGCTGGTCTCCGACCAGACCAGCAAGAAAAAGGCCTGGCGCGTTATCTGGTCCCCGGCGGTCATCAACCCGCGCCTGAAGGCGACCGACACGTTGCGGGTCAACACGCTGCAGCCGGATCGCGGCGAGATCCTCGACACCACCGGCGCAGCGATCGTGACCGCGCACGACGTGGTCACCGTCGGCGTCGAGCCCAGCCGTGTGAAGGACATCACGTCGCTGGTCGCCGCGCTCAACGCGGCGTTCAAGTCGGTCAACGTCACCCTCGACCTGTCCGGCCTGCCGGCACAGGTGGCCGCCGCGAAGCCGGACGCGTTCGTCACCGTTGTGACCCTCCGCAAAGAGGTGTACGAGCAGATTCGCGCGCAGATCCACGACCTACCCGGCACGGTGTTCCAGGACGGCACCCAACAGTTGGCGCCGACGCCCACCTTCGCTCGCGCACTGCTGGGTACGGTCGGGCCGGTTACCAAGGAGCGGATGGACGCCGACCCGGGCAAGTACTCGATCACCGACCAGGTCGGCTTCGGCGGCATCCAGCAGCAGTACGACGACATGTTGCGTGGCACCGCCGGCGTCGATGTGGTGATACCAGGTCAGGGACTGGCCGCGGACGGTACGCCATATCCGGATACCGTGATGTACAAGGTCGACCCGATCGCCGGCAAGCCGGTGCAGACGACCATCGACGTCAAGGTGCAGAACGCCGCGGACAAGGCGCTCGCCCACGAGACGAAGCCGGCCGCGATCATCGCGATGAGCATCAGCACCGGGCACATCCTCGCGGTCGCGAACGGGCCGGGCGCCGCAGGCTATGACCTCGCGTTGCAAGCGCAGGTGCCGCCCGGCTCGACGTTCAAGACGATCACCGCGACGAACGTGCTGGATGCCGGCAAGGTGACGCCGAGCACGATCGTGAACTGCCCGAAGCAGCTTGTCGTCAACGGCCGGGTGTTCATGAACGACGGCGGCGAAGCGTTCGGCAGGGTGCCGCTGCTGCAGGATTACGCGCGGTCCTGCAACACCGCGTTCGCCTCGCTCGCGCCCAAGCTCGGGCCGAACGGGTTGCAGAAGACCGCAGCGCAGCTCGGCATCGGCGGCAAGTGGTCGGTCGGGGTGGACACGTTCACCGGATCGGTCGCGGCCGACGGCACACCGGTCGACCAGGCGGCCGCCGCGTTCGGCCAGGGCAAGACGCTCGTCAGTCCGGTTGCGCTGGTCAGCGCCGTTGGCTCGGTGGCCCGCGGGCACTGGATCGCACCGACCGTCATCATGAACCCGGCGGTAACCGGTAACGCCGCCACGGGTACGCCACTGAAGGCCACTACCGTCGCGGCGATGAAGACGATGATGCGCGCGGTCGTGACGTCGGGCACCGGCCGCGCGTGCAACGGCATCGCCGGCGGCCCGGTCTACGGCAAGACGGGCACCGCCGAATACAACAGCGACCCGCACGACTCGCACTCGTGGTTCATGGGATACCAGGGCGACCTCGCGTTCGCCGTGTTCGTGGAGAACGGTGGCAAGTCCACCGCCGCGGCCGTACCGATCGCGAAGAACTTCCTGGTCTCGCTGCACTGAGTCGCAGCCGCCCGCGTCGGTGACAGCGCGTCAACGCTTGCGGCGGGCGCCTGCCTCGGTCTCGGCGGCGGCGCGCTGCGTGGGCATCACGACCGCGCCGTCCCGCTCGGCCTTTCCGAGGTCGTCGTGTCCGAGGTCGTCGTGTACGAGCGGAGCGAGGCCGGCGACCACGGTGTCGACGATGTCGCGCGCGTAGACGCCATCCGGGTCGTAGTCCGGGTCGAACACCGTGATCTCGATGCCGACACACGTCGGTGCGGTGGCGAGTCCGGCGATCAGCAGTTCCAGCTCGGTATACGCGATGCCTCCCGGGCTCGGCGCGTCCACTGCCGGCATCACGGCCGGATCGAGCACGTCGACGTCCACGTGCACCCAGAAGCCGGCGCACTCAGCGAGTTGCTCGCGTGCCCACGCCGCCGTACGGCCCGCGCCCTCGCCCCGTAGTTGCGGTACGGCGCGCATCGTCACACCAGCCGCCTGCAGGTCGAGTCGGTAGTCGTCCTGCGGCCGGACGCCGAGCAGCACGATGTCGCTATCGCGCACGTACGGGCGCAAGTTGTCGATGTCAGTAAGGTCGGGCTGGCCGCGCCCGGTGGCGAGGGCCAGATCCTCGCCGGCCGCCGCGCCGACGTAGGACGCGTTGCCGGGATGCCGGAAGTCCGAGTGACCGTCGATGTAGACCAAGCCGTAGGGCAGATCGTCGAGCACCGAGCGCCGGCGCATCGCAAGTGCCGAACCGATCAGGATCGAGCAATCACCGCCGAGCACCACCGGAAACTCACCGGCGTCGACGATCTCGCCGATCCGATCGGCGAGACGTCGCGAGTATTCGGCGATCTCGGACGCGTGGCACACCCCATCGCCCGGTCGCCAGTCGCCCGGGTCGAAGCGCGGCGGCGTGAGGCAGCCGGCATCGCGCGCATGTAGCCGTGCCACGAGACCGTGATCGCGCAACGCGCCGGGCGCCTTCGCACAACCCGGCACCGACGTCGTCGTCGGCGGACGCAGGCCGAGATTGGACGGCGCGTCGAGCACTGCGATCCGGCCCATCGCCGCGACCGTCAGAACAGCGCGCTGGCCAGGGCGCGGCGCGCCGTGACCACCGCCGGATCGTCCGGGCCGGCGACGGTGAAGAGCGAAATCAGGTGTGCGCGGGCGGCGTCGCGCTCGGGGCCTGCGGTCCGGCGTACGAGATCCACCAGCCGTGCGTACGCGTTCGGCGCGTCGCCGGACAGCACCTCGACGTCGGCGGCCAGCGTCTGAGCGGCGATGTCGTCGGGCGCCGCGTCAGCGGCGGCGAGCACCGCCGTTGGGTCCTGACCCTCGACGCGACGCAACAACTCGACCTGCGCCAGGCCGGCCTCGGCGCCCGCGTCGGCTGGCGCATCGGCGAGGATCTTCCGGTACGCCGCCTCGGCAGTGGCCAGATCACCGGCGACCAAAGCATCGTCCGCCTCGGCAAAGCGCGGGTCGTCCGGCTGTTCGACGGCGACACCGCCGGCCTGCATGACGGCCGCGATCCACTGGCGCAATTGGGCCTCGGGGATCACACCGTTGAACGCGTCGACCGGCTGGCCGCCCACCACCGCGTACACGGTGGGAATGCTCTGGATCCGGAAGGTCGCGGCGAGCCGAGGATTCGCGTCGACGTCGACCTTGGCCAGCACCCAGCTGCCACCGCCCTCCTGTGCCAGGCGTTCCAGCACGGGGGACAGCTGTTTGCACGGTCCGCACCACTCCGCCCAGAAGTCGATCACGACCGGGGTGGTCATCGACCGCGTCAGGACCTCGTCCGCGAACGTCGCCTCGGTGACGTCGATGACCATCACCTGACCGCCGCCGTTCGAGAAGCTCGGTGCGCCACCCGAGGACGCACTCGCGCCGGGCGCCGCGGAGGCGTCGCCGGCCGGGGCGCCGGAATCCGCGCCGGCGCCGGCGTTCGACGCGGTTGGCGGCGGCACGGACCGCAGTGCTCCGAGGTCGACGGCGCCCCGGGTCAGGATCGACGGGGCGTTACGCGGATCGCTCATGGTTACCTAGTCTGGCACGCCGGTCCGGCGTCGGCCTCGCCCGCTGTCGGGTGGTTCACCGGCCGCGGCTCACCGGCGGCCTCGCTCCCGCTGTCGGGTGGCTCACCGGCCGCGGCTCACCGTCCATGGTCCGGCAGCCGGCTGGTCGCCACGGGGGTCGACCGCTGGGCGCGTAGGGGTCGTGTCGGGCGGCCGTACGACCCGGGCGGGTCCACGCGAACCGAACGCCCCAACCGCCACCGCGATGCCGAACAAGGCCGCCGAGACGATGGCGAATGCCACGAACGCACCGGCGCTCACCTGCGCCGGTGGGCCGAGCAGGTGCCAGCCGTCCGGGAACCGCATCGCGGCATCCGGCGCCGCATGCCGCGCGATGACCGCGCCGACCAGGCCGGTGAGCCAGCCGACACCGGCGAGCCCGATGCCCCGCACCGGCCCGCGTGCCCCGCGGTGTGCGCGGGTGACGGAACCGACCAGCAGCAGCGCACAGCACAGCGCGATGATCGACGCGACGAGTTGGAACCGCGCGACGACGACTTCGGGTTGGTTGGCGTACGCGTCGGTGCGCTCGGCGAGAGTGACGCTGTGGACCGAGACCACTCCCTGGTGCTCCAGCGCGGTGAGCACGCTGTGCGGCGCATCGGCGGCGAGTCGCACCTGGTTCGCGCCGACCGTCGCGGACTCGCCGCCGTCGCGGAGGAGCGCGTCGAGGTCCACGAGCAGTCCGCCAGCCGGCACACCGGGCACCGGTGATGTCGACTGGATGATCCGCACCGGCACGGCGCCGCCGATGAACCCGCCTCGCGCGCCCAGCGGACCCGCGACCGCGGGCACCGAAATGCCGTCGTCCAGCGAGATCGTGGCACCGCCGGACCGGCCCGCCGGGATGTCCACGGTGACCGCCAGTCCGACCTCCGAACCGGCGATCGCGGCATGAACTGGCGTCGCGCCCGACTCGAGTCGCCACCGGCTGCCGTCACCGAACGAGTTCGTCGCGAGCACTGTCAGGTCCGGCGAGTTCTGGCGCAGTTCGCGCAGTACGAGCGACGCGCTGACGGCAACCGGTATGCCGTTATCGTGCGCGTCCGCGGTGACCGCGAACCCGCGCAACGTGCAGCCGGCCGCACACGGCGCCTCGGAGGTGTACACGTGCTCGCCCGTACGCACCGGCCCGAACGCGGCGCCGCGCGTCACGCCGTCCGGCGTGTCCAGCACCGCGACGACCCGCACCGGCGAACCGAGATCGCCCGCGGCCGCCAGATTGAGTTGCAGCGCGGTGCCGGTGACGGTGGTCGGCACCAGACGCTTCGGACGGATCAGACTCGCCAGCGCGGCGCCGTCCGGTCCACCACGCACGCCGATGGGTTGGATGTGCGCGAGACGCGCGGAGTCGACAGCGAGCACCGCCGGCGCGAAGGGCGTGCTCGGTATGTCCACCGCGGCCATCGCGTAGCGCCCGCTCGGATCGGCGCTGCGCACCGCGGACAGGAGCTGGCTGGCGGGCACCGACGTCACGGTCAGCACTCGCGCCGCACCGAGTTCCATCGCGGCTCGATCCTGGCGCATCTGAGAACCCGACGCCCACGAGAAACTCGCCGCGCCGGCCAGCGCTACGGCCACGGCGACGAGTGCGGCCGCGTGGCCGACACCTGGACGCCGACCCAGGTACGCGGCCACTGCGATCGCGTCGCGCCCGCGTCGCCTGCGGTCGTCGGACGCGCGATCACCCTTCGACGCGCACTCGGCGCCGATCACCACGACGTCTCGCCGCAACGATGAATCGGCCACGCCGTCGCGCGGCATCTCCGCCTCTCGCACCAGCTGCCGACCGAACCACCGGGCGACCGGTCCGACCGCGGCCGAGAGGCCGAACGCGATCGCGAGCGCGACAGCAACCGGCACGGCGACCGCGGCGACACCGTCGGCGTGACTCGCGGCGACGGCAAGTGCGCCGAACGCGATACACAGGCTGATCGATGCCGGCCACGTGCGTCGCCGCGTCGTACTGGCAAGCCACCGACCCGTACCCCGATTGCCCGCGTACGCCGCCGCTGCACAGGCCACGCCGGCCGTGAGTGCCGCGACCACGCCGAACCGGATCGCGCCCACCGATGCCGGACTTTGAGCGAGACTGCCCGTCAGCCCGAGGATGCCGCCAACACACGCGCCGGACGCCGCGAGCACCGCGCGCGCTGTCGGTCTCGGCGTGGACCGGAGCCGGCAGATGTGAAACACGATCGCGGACGCCAGCACGACGATCACCCCGACGCCGAGCGCGATCGAAACGCTGATGTCGTGGGCGTCGCCCACCGGGCCCGCGCGAGCATATGTCGGCGCGACGGCGCCGGTCGCGCCAGCCAGCGCCGCGACCGCCGGCACCGTCCATCGCCCGGCGTACCTGGACCGCGCCAGGAGTCGGCGCGACGATGACGGCCGCCCCCGCCTCCGCGCCGTCAGAACCACCGAGCGCATGCGACCTCCGCGTTGGGCCGCCCCTTCACGGCCCGACGTTAGTGATGACGCACGGTGCGCCGACCTGGTTGCGTCGCCGCTGCTACGCCGCCGTGCCGCGCGTCACGATCGCGGCCACGCGGCACTGATGTCGACACCGGTAACAACCGCTGTCATCAGAATCGCGCAGGCTCCCGGTAGACGCCCCACTCCGCGCGCAGCGCGTCGCAGATCTCGCCCAGCGTCGCCTCGACACGGCAGGCGTCCAGCATCGCCGGGATCATGTTCTCGTCGGTCTTTGACGCCGCCACCAGGCGCGCGATTGCCGCTGCTACGAGAGCCTCGTCGCGACCGGCGCGGCGCGCCGCCAGCGCGCGCTTCTGCTCGATTTCGACCTCGTGGGAGATGCGCAGGATCTCCAGATCCTTGGCGACCGTTCCGGTGTGGACGTTGACGCCGACGATCTTTTTGTCGCCGGCCTCCAGCGCCTTCTGGTAGACAAACGCCGCCTCGGCGATCTCCGCGGTGAACCAGCCGTCCTCGATGCCGCGCAGGATGCCGGCCGTGATGAAGTTCTGGTCTTGAGTGCCGCCGATTTCCTCGGTGGATCCCGGCAGCCGACCGAGTTCGCGGATCCGGCCGAAGATCCGCTCGGCCTCCGCCTCGATCTTGTCGGTCAGTGCCTCGACGTACCACGAGCCGCCGAGCGGGTCCGCGACGTTCGTGACACCGGTCTCCTCCATGAGCACCTGCTGGGTACGGAGTGCGATCTCGGCCGTCTCGTCGGTCGGCAACGCGAGCGTCTCGTCGAGCGCGTTGGTGTGCAACGAATTCGTGCCGCCGAGCACCGCCGCGAGCGCTTCGACGGCGGTACGCACGACGTTGTTGACCGGCTGCTGTGCAGTGAGCGACACGCCCGCGGTCTGCGTGTGGAAACGCAGCCACAGTGCCTTTTCGTCGGTGGCTCCGTAGACGTCGCGCAGCCAGCGCGCCCAGATCCGGCGCGCGGCACGGAACTTCGCGATCTCCTCGAAGAAGTCGACGTGCGCGTCGAAGAAGAACGACAGGCCCGGCGCGAACTTGTTCACATCCAGCCCGCGCGACAGCCCCAGCTCCACGTACCCAAAGCCGTCCGCGAGCGTATACGCCAACTCCTGCGCGGCCGTCGAGCCCGCTTCGCGGATGTGGTAGCCGGACACGGACAGCGGCTTGTAGCGCGGGATGCGGTGCGCGCAATATTCCATCAGGTCGCCGATGAGACGAAGGTGCGGCTCCGGCGCGAAGAGCCACTCCTTCTGCGCGATGTATTCCTTGAAGATGTCGGTCTGCAGCGTGCCGTCGAGCGTGGACAGGTCGGCACCCTGCCGCTCCGCCGCCACAAGATACATACAGAATACGGGTACGGCCGGGCCGCTGATCGTCATGCTTGTAGTGACCGCGGCGAGATCGATGCCACCGAAGAGCACATCCATGTCGGCCGCCGAGTCGATCGCGACGCCGCAGTGTCCGACCTCGCCGAGCGACTGCGGATCGTCCGAGTCGCGACCCATTAGCGTCGGCATGTCGAACGCGACGGACAGTCCGCCGCCGCCAGCACCCAGGATCAACTTGTACCGCTCGTTGGTCTGCTGCGCGTTGCCGAAGCCGGCGAACTGGCG
>Ga0126377_10001191_pt1 | contig 16723 bp, 28 predicted proteins | sample PanSoiMetPlot_22_FD_92647 | JGI IMG/M metagenome (GOLD analysis project Ga0126377, IMG submission 92647) | Tropical forest soil microbial communities from Panama - MetaG Plot_22 | ecosystem: Environmental > Terrestrial > Soil > Tropical forest > Bulk soil | place: Panama | collected 2016-02-17 | reverse complement strand
CCATTATAAAGATGCCAAAATCTACCACTAGTGTCCAATACGACAACACCTTCACCAACGGGAGCTGAATTATATGAGTATACGCGCAGAATATTAGACTTATTTTGAAAGCCACTAGCACCCACACCATCTCGGGTTTTAATGCCAGATTCCGTAAATTGACCATTGATGAAATCCGTAAAATGATCTAATGGACAGCTATCAATATCACCGCGTGACCACCAACCATTAAATTCATCAATAATAATTGGGTCATGGTCTCTTAATCCCATTAGAATCCAGACCTCACTTTAGCAGCAGCCATAAATGGTCGCCTTCTTACAGGACTTGCCTGACGACCTTTAGTATTAATTCCTAGAAATCTATCCATTGCCATTACAGCGAATTGATCTAATTCTTGAGCGCGCGTTAGATTCTCACCAATGAATTGCGCACATAACGCTGCAGTTCGATACGCGAGAAAAGATTTCGCATTAAAGAGAGCAATATTATCTGCTCCTAATGTGCTTGTTAATGTTGGCATTACAGCGCCAATATAATCAAGTCTTACATCACGATTAGTTGTCGCACCTAAGAAATAAATAATCTGCTGTTGCCATGTCCAATAAATCAAAGATTCAGTTAATTGAGTGAAAGGCGGAAGAAAATCAACACGTGACATAATCTGAAAATCTTCCGAACTTCCACTCAATCTTTCGTATGCACCACGGATTTCAATTAAATCAGTTGGTAATGCTGGTCCTGTTCCACCACCAATATCTGTCATTGCAGTTGTAACTACAAGAATTGATGACTTTTCATTTGTCATTGGAACGTTATTCTGTTCCATTGTTTCTTGTAATTCATCCTGCGCGATATTAAGATATGGTAATTGTGCAGTATATGTGAAAATAGACTTCGCACTATCATTCAATAATACTGCTGCCCTATCCATTATCGAACCTGATGTAACTGGTGATGGCATTTTTTATCCCTGCCTTAAGCCCATTTTTTCGTAAAGTGCCATATCAACAATTGTCTTGCAATTCGCGCAGATTGGGAATCCCGGCCGAACAAGATTTCCACAAGCCTTGCAATTAACCATTTCCATAATTGCAAAGTTCTGCATCCAAGGCTTTTCTTTTAATCCCAATTCTTTAGCAGCAATACGAGATAAATTACTGACAGAGATTGGATTACCATTGGTGCGCGCCCAATCTATATCAGCGATTTCAACTAATTTCAGATACCAATTCTTCTGTCTTGTCTTTGCAATTTCTAAATCGTCTTTACATTCTTTCTTAATTATATCTAGTGTCTTAGCACCTGTGACATAAAATAACCCAGGCATACAGTCAGCCATATCACAACCAACTAAGCCATTGCAAAAATCTCTAACAATAGAATCTGCTACCTGAATAGAGCTATTTGTAATTTCCAATAACGGCTGTTCAGGATCAAAATCTCGAAACCACGAAGATGGGCCAACAACTAAAAATGAAGGATTTTCAAATGAACCTGGTCTAATCTGAAATCTACCAGGTGTGATTGTTGGTTTCGTTTCATCGATAAAATGCGGCATAATAGATACGACCGTAGATTTATCGAGAGGATTTGGAACCGAAGCAATCGCGCGTCGTTTATCAATAAACCAAGGCGTCGTTGTCATTAGTGTTTCACCTTTTCATAATTGCGAGGAACTACAATTGCTTGATTATGAGCTAATGCATCTCCGACTTCTGTTTCATTACCAAATAATTCTTCCTGAAGCTTTGCTACTCTTTCTGCATTTGCTTCGGGAGTTGCTTCAGGGTCAATATATTTGGGTCCAAGTAATTCTTGACCCATAGCGGCAAATACTGTATCGATAATAAATTTAGCAACCTCAAATTTGGGTGGTAAGGGGTATCCAAATTTATCCTCAAATACATGCAATGGTTCATAGCTAACTTTCTTTCCAGCTAATTGACCATTACTAACTTCTGGTATAGCAACTAATCTTTCCAAAATGTATTTGAAATGAATCCACTGCTTATATTTAGGTAATTCTCTTACTTCAGGTGTTAATAATTCTAGTCCAGAATCTGAGTATTTGGTCATTCTTTTTTCATATTGATCTTCAGACCACACAATACGAAATATAGCTTGACCATCATCAGCTTTGCCAAAATGTTCTTTTAGTAATTTATTTATTTCTTCTGTTTCATGCTTCCAAGGTTCACTCATTTGACCACCATTAATTCTCTTTCTCGTTCCTTTTCAATCTGCATTTCATTTGGTAAATTCTGTGGAAATGCAACATTACCTTGTGGATGTCTATACTGAGTAAACCACTGGCCATTTTCGTAATGGGGCCATGCAACGGGATTAATCATATGACCCGCTTGAACATCTAAATCACAAAACATTTCAAATCCAGCTTTGCGCGCTCGATTGAAAAATGCGATATCATCACACCAACCATCTTTATCAATTTCACCTAAAGTAATCCAAGGTGCTTTCATCTTCTTAAATACTTCAATCTTAATCAAAACTAATCCCAATCCACAGTTAACAATTGGAACTAATCCAGTTTTACCTGGTGTTAAATAAAGGAACTTGCAATGACCAGATTCAAATGCTTCATCAAATAACACTGCATTATGAGGAAATGAACGCATTAGGTAGAGACCAGTTACAATATCCTTATCATGTGCTAATAATTTCTCAATTGCATCATGAGGAGGAACAACATCATCATCAATAAAAAAGATATGAGTGCATTCTTGCTCAATTGCTTGCCTGATAATAAAATTACGAGATGATGCCGGTGACTGACCATGCACAGCAACAATTAATGAATTTGGAGGTTTAGCCATACCCATGAAATGAGTAAGAAATTCTGCACGTCGAATATGTTCCATCGTTGGCAGACCAATCATAATTTTAGCATTCATTATAGCACCTTATACCAAATAGTTTCTAATAAATCAACTGACTCAAATGTTTCATCTACAGCTTGTTTAACACCTGGAAAAGCAGGTACATTATAATCATGACCCGCTATAATTCCGTTTTGCTTTACATGAAGCAAAGCTTTATCAATATCATGTCGAACAGATTCGTAAGTATGATCACCATCGATAAAAATGAAATCAACTAATTCTTTTGGTTCGTAATCTTCCCATTTAAGTCTATTAATTAATAACTTACCTGATTTGATATGATCGTATAAATTAATGTAAAACTGATTGAATGAATTGTTATCAACCCTCATTGATGCATTAAAATAATAATCCCAGGGGTCAACTGTATAAATCTTACAATTAGCCGGGGCATTATCACAAAGCGCGCGAGTTGACTTTCCGCAATAGCTACCAATTTCGATTATCGATTTACATTTCTGAGCAATTGTAGCTAATAATTTGAGTTCCCCCACTGACATCCATCCTAAGATACTATAAGCTTTTTCTAGCTTTAATTCTTCAGCAACATCAGTGGGGGAAATCATTTTGTCACCTTGTTAGTTCGCTACCATGATACGCCACTTACCTGAATTGGTATCATACACACATAAGTTACCATTACTACTTAATGATCCACTATTTGCAATATTATCATTAGTAGTAAATGGGCAACTTCCATCAGCAATTAACCAGACAAATCCAGAAAAACTTGGACTTGGCACAGTAATAGTATCAATATTACCAGCTGCAACATGATGAATATCATGTGTTGGCGTAATAACATTGCTACTTGGAGTTAATTGTGACCCTAAACTAAGTGATACCATGTTAACCCGTTACACCCATAACAAGTGTATAATTACCAGTAATTGGATTATACACGAGTAATGTAGCTCGACTTGCAGTGGTTGTAGTACCACCAACCACATTACCACCAGTTGTAAAGCCAGTAGTTGTACCAGGAACAATACAAAGCATATGTGTTCCGGTTACAGGTGGTGTAATTGTGCTAACAGCAGTATTACCCGTCAAAATCGTCATAAACGTTGTCGGGGCAATAGTTGCAGCAGCAGCAACCGTAACTGGCATTGGTTGCAAGTTATTCTGAACAGTTGAAATGTTCTGAAAAAGAGCATCACTCATTTAACCACTCCCTATGTGACCTTTTCAACTAACCACTTGCCTAATGACTGACTATAAATAAGCTCAGCTACTGTAGCAGTGGGAATAGAACAAGTTGAAGCAATATTTCCTGTTGTGACAGCAGTAATTGGATTACCACTATTATTTACAATCCACAATATTAAATTGAATGGACTATTACCAAGTGGCGGTGTGATTGTATTTAGCACAGTTGTAGCCGCTGTGCTAGTGATAACAATTACATCCGTTGTTGGTGCAATAGTAGTAGCTAATGCAACTACTGATTCACTTAATCGACTAACAATACCTGGAATCATTTCCGCCATCCCTCCATTGCATGATTCCTGTTAACTAAGTGTCAGAGTGTAATCAGAACCAGTAATTGTAGTAGTGAATGTAGTTACACCATTGATATCGTATTCTACTTGCCGACTTGGATGGTCTGAAGTAGTTACGAACATAACCTTACGAACTAAATCAACAGTGTAACCAGTCACATTCTTAATAGAATTAGCTGATGCTGTTAAACCCGGACCAGTTTTAGCGGTTACTGTTACTTTACTTGCCATAGGCATGTTATTCCTTAATAGCCTGTTGGGACCGCCAAAGTATCGATATAAGCACATGCCGCTGGATTGCTAACGAAAGTTTGCATTCCAACAACCATGTAGAAAATATCGGCCGCAGCAACGCCACCGGATGCACCACGAATTTCGAAAATCTTTCTACCATCAACTGTATAGAATCCAATAGGAAGAATTTCACCTCGTCCCCAAACTTCATCAGTTACGAAGTCAATTCTTGTTCTATCCCAGTTATAAGATTTCTTAACTGGGGCTCCAGCCATCTGCATACTCTCAAAATACATATCGAGGCTTTCGTCTTTAGCTTGTTTATGGATAATGCTAACAAGCTGCCCGATTTGTTCGTATGCCTGTGCCTGTGCAGGATGCATCCATGCATTTGGCGAGAAGTTATTATCAATACCAACACGGTCACCAATCAAATTGATTGCTAAACGTGGAAGCGGTAAAGATAATGAACTAGAAGCAGCATTCACGCGATTTGCACGAATTTCAGGAGTTGTGCTGCGAGTAAATCCTAACCAAGTTCCAGTGCTAGCATTTGAATGATGATATGGCACACCAAACAAACCAGGCAAAGAAGTTGGTGAAGAAATACCAGAAGTAACTAACAAGTCAGTATTAGTAGAACCAGCAATAGCCGGTGTAACCTGAACTGTCTTATTAGCAACGTCCCACGATGTAACAACACCAGTTCCACGTAATGTTGCTAAAGTTGCATCATACAACTGAACTGTTTGACCAAATCGCATCAACCGCACGCCAAATCCGTCAGTTGTGCAGACATACTGGTCAACACCTGCAGAAGTTGTACGAGTTGTAACAGTGCCAATAACACCATTACCAGACTGCATCATCTGTGCATCTAACTGTCTACGTAATTCATCTAATGCTGTAGCAGTTAAACGACGAACAGAATTAACAATCGACTTTCTTTCATCATCAGTAGCCCACTGTGCTAACTTCGTGTATTCGATATTCTCTGACATGAACACAGAAGTTAATACAGCCTTATCAAAAGTTGGGCCACCACCACGTCCTAAATCTCCACCGTCAGCAGAGAAATACTGGAAAGAACCACCAGGACGTAATTCTAGTGGAACGCGCATTTGTCGATTAGAAATCTTCTCAACATCGCGCTTCTTGATATTTGCATAAAACTTATCATCGCGCTCAAAGAGAACGCGAATCTTAGGGATAACACGCTCTAATTCAAGAGCTGTTACCTGTGATTCAACTAATGCCATTTTTTATCCCTTATTAATCCATGTTTAAGAAATCAATTGTTTTCATACCCTTGGGAACAGTTTTATTATCGCCCTTAGAACTGGCCTGGGCTTGTGGCCTATTTACTGAAACTGGTCCCTTACGCTTTGGTTCCTCTTTATCCTCAGATATTCTTTTGCCCAATCCCTTAAGGGCAGCATTACGGGATTTTTGAATAGCCGGAGGTAAAAGAGTTCTTGCTTTACTTAAATACGCCTTCTCGATATTCTTTAAACTAGCTGTGGAAAAATTTGATGAAAATGCCTTCTCCCATAGCTTATCTAAATTCGCTTTAAAACGAGAATCATTTTCAATTGCAGATTCAACTGCTTCAATAGCTTCATTAATTGCTACACGACGAACATAATCCGTCATCGAATCTTTTGGGTCGATATGCTGCGAAACAGTATGACGAATTGTGTTACGAGCGCGCGTTGATAAATCACTCACAGCGTTATCGAATCTTTCCTGTAAGAATGCTTTCTTATCAGCATCTAATTTATCGCGCTCTTCATTCTTAACAGGTTCCTTACTAAAATTACCTGGCTGTTTCCATTGTGTAGTGCCAAACATGTAGTTATTAAGAACTGTGGCAGCCATTTTTAGCTGCTCACCAGCATCGCCTTTAACTCTTTCAGCTTCATTAATCATGGAGATAATACCATTCCTAAAGGTATTACCAATCACATGGTAATAAGCATCCTTATCAATCTGACCTAAAGTATCAAGATAGTTATCAACTACCTTACTAAATGCTGTATAATCTGCATCCTTAAGAGACTTTAGAACAGTTCCAGCATCACCACTAAGTAATGATGTCTGAAACTTATCAAATTCCTGAGATTTCTCGTGCGCGGTTGTAGCATCTTCTAATGTCGGGAATACTTCCGCATATTTCTGTTCTCGGTAAAACGCGCGCTCAAGCTGAGGATATTTCTTGAAAGCATCAGGATAATCCTTTAAAAACTGCTTCCTTGAAAAATCCGTAATATCATCTAATTCTTCATCGCTGAGTTGTGGTTCATCATCTTCAACTTTATCATCTTTCTTATCGTCTTTATCTTCCTCTTCTTCCTTATCTTTCCCTTTATCATCTGATAATAAATCCACACCCTCTGTATCAGTAATGACCTTTTCATCACCTTCATCTGGATTATCATCAGAGCCCATCAAATCAATCATTTCAGCGATGCTACTACCTGGTGCATCATCTGCATCCTTATAAAAAGGAAGAAAGCCGAAAGATAAGTTATTGAATAGTCGCATTGCTCGCTCCTTGTGGCAATTTCGCCGCTATTGGTTGTTTCGGTGGTGCTTGTGGCATAGGTGGCGGAGTCATGGCCGCAAGAGTATCCATATGTTGTTTCATATGTAATAAGACATTTTTATAACCGTCTGGATTCTCTGTTTTGGCTAATCTTCCTGCCTCGCTTACTAACCAACGTCTACAAATATCCGCTTCGATTTGATGATTATCAACTAATTGCTCAACTTGAACCGAAGAAGTTTCACCACCCATACCATCAGGAATTGGCTCAGAATTTACTAAAATATGAATCTCTTCATACTGCTTTTGTCTATCATCTGAACCTGGGAAAATGAAATCATCAAGTCCAATAGCTTCCGCTAACATATTAATATTCTCAGGTGATGATAATGCTGACATTACTTCAGGATTACCAGCCTGTAATAATTGCATAATAGCATCTTTCTTCTGACCCCAAGATGTTGGAAGTTGATCAGAAGATTCTAATTCAATCGAACCAATCTTTCCTTCTAATTCTGCTTTATGTAGAAATACATTGACAAAGTTTCCAGAAACATCTTTCTCAACCCATCGCTCATCATCACTCTGTTGAACATCTTTCATGTAAGCTGGAATGACTTTACCAAAGATTTCTTTCCACCAAACATTAAGCATCTTCCAAGGAGTTTGAAGCCGTTGTAATGCTGTATTGCGCGACATAGAATAGCCTGATGCAGTTTTACCACCTGCACCAGCTTGTGAACCACCAAAAATGCTAGGTAGTGCGCCAGAAACAACTTGACCTAATTCTTGAATCTTATCACCAAATGGTAATACTTCTGCTGATAATGCTGCGGTTTTTAATGAGAAAAATCCATCACCTAATCCTTTTCCAGTTTTAGCTTTAGCTGGAATTACTGAACCAGGTGATACTTCTGATTGTCTATAAGCTTCAAAATCTAATACATCAGGGTCAGCCATTGTTTGCGGAATACCATGCTCAATGGTCTGAACTGTTAATGAAACTAAATCATTCGTAATTTCTTGGATGCTTGTGAGAAGCAAACCAAGTGGATCATAATGAATGTAATCTGATAATGGATTGCGCGTTAGAGTCCATTCATCATCTAAACATTTATTTTCAGCTTCAGCAAATAAATCATTTGCGAAAACTACTTTAGCACCATCAGGATATAACTTCTTTAATTCATCAACATCTTCTTGCTTATTTAAGACATTGAAACTACTTGGGCGTAACCAACTAGTTCTGATTGTGCAAACGTTGATAGGATATTCACCAAAATACTGCGTAGAAATTCTTCCCCATCTTTCATAGGGATCATACATTCCACCCGAACCAGGCCCAATCTTTGATTGTCCAGTAAATTTGTCTCTAAGATCAGGATATCGTTCGATTGCATTAGAGTAATGCGTTTCATAAGCAAAGATCAGATAAGGACAATCTTTTTGAAAACGCGCATAATTTGGAACCTTTACGTATAATCCACCGTAAACTTCAATACACTGACGTGATTTCGGTTTCTCAGTAGTTCCAATTAATCGTGGAATAACTAATTTCTGTTTCTGTAATTGTGGTTCAACTTGCTGCAGACAACTTGGGCAAAGTGGGCCTTCATTACGAAGTAAATCATGAGATTCAACATCATCTTCATCAGGAGAATATTCATCTAATTCCTGCTGACTTAATCCTAAATCAGCCATTTGTGACTGACAATTAGGACAAATCTGAATATCATGTTCTTCCTCAACATCCTCATATTTCGGAACGGAGTAAGAACCGAATGAGTAATCTTCCTTTGTATAATTGTGCGCGGCTACCATTCCTTCAGTACACATGATGAAAAGAGCATGTAACCAAAGAATAGAAGCATCATTGTGCTTACAAATCAAATCTGCAATCTTATCACCAGCTTTTGCTGTATCGATATCTAATGCGTTATCAGCATCATCTGGGATACATTCGATTGATGGAATCGTAATGCTAAGAGCTGCGATAATCGATTCGAGATACGCGCGAAAGATATTAATCGGCTTATCATAGAAAGACGAATCAGTGGATTGATTTACTTCTGCTGTGAAATTGACATCAAAAACGCGCCAATCATGTGCAACTTCAGACCACCAAAGTCTTTGAAAACCAGCCCAATAATACTTAAGTTTCTTCCATAATCTTATCTGACGTTCGCGGACATACCTATCTTCTTTATCGAAATGATCGACAACTTCTTTCAATAGTAATTGAATTCGTTCAGGGACTTCTTTATTGGTAGCCATTTACCTATTATGTCCTACTAACTTTAATTTCGGTAAGCGGACTTTTGGCAATGCCTTTAATTTACTTCCAATTTTTGCCGAAGGCCCAATTGGTGCTAATTTCATTAATATGCACCCAAATTCTTAAAGAATGTTGCCGCAATATTCTGCGGATTAGTTGGCTGAATTGGTGATGCTTGTTGCGCGCTTTGTGTATATGGCTGTGATGCTGTTGGTGTTCCACCGCCACCAATCGTTTGAAAAAATCGCTGCATAGGATTCATCGCTAAAAATGCATTGGATGGTCCAATACTACCACCTTGCTGTTGACCAGAATTAATCTGACCACCACCTAATTGAGCAGCATTACCACCTAAAGTACTGAAAAACTTCTGCATAGGATTCATTGCAGATTGAAATTCAGAACCCGGTAATTGCGATGATGTATCACCTTTAGCCATTATTTGACGCCCTTTTTCTTTTTCAATTCTTCACTTGGACCCATATTTCTTTTGTTAGCAGTGGCGTAAAATACTTTCTTACCTTCTTCTTCACCGTATTTCTTTTTCATACCAGACATGACTTCTGAGCCATGCCCTTTAAAGTATTTACTGATTGGCATCTTTAGCTCATAGTAATTGTGCCAACGCCTGCTGCTGTCGTCCAAGTAATTGTGCTAAGAACATTTAAATCCAAAGTCTGAACTAAAGGATCAATGCCATTAGAACTAAGATAAGTAACAATAATAACTTTCTTAATGAAATCGAATTCCAAGTCGATGACATTGTTAAACACCAATGAACTAACAGAATTCCCTGGTCCAACTCCACCTGTGTAAGTTAATTTCGTTGGCATCTCAATCAAGCTCCTTTTGGTAATTCGGGTTCAGATTCAATACCTAATTCTTTTTCTAATTCCGCCGTTGTCATTCGATTTGCTTCTTGTTCTCTTAATTTATCATCACGTAACTTGGCAGCATGTCTATCTTCTGTTTCTAACATTTGCTGTTTCACGCGCCAAGGAATCGTTGCTTTTTGAATTGATTTAACTTCTTTTCTTTCTACTACTTGTGGCTCAGAAACTGGATTAACTAAATTAATTAAAGTATTAATCAATTGCTGATTAGTTGAACGCTCATAAGATAGTTGTAATTCTAATACTTCACACTTGTTACATGATGGGCGCGCGCAAATATTGCAATCACAATTTGGCTTAAATAACGCGTGAAAGAATTTAATGACGCCCATGAAATCTGCTCACCGATTTGATTTTGTTAGATGTCTGCTCAATTGCGCGCGCTCTAGCAAATAACTTATTCCAATCCTGTGTTTCTTCAAATTCTTTAACTAACTGTTCTCGCTTTTTAACTTTCTCTAATTCATTACCAGATTCATCGAAATATTTATCTGCCGCATCTACCATGTAGCGAATTGTATCGTATGGATCATCACCATCAAATTCTGCTACATCTTCCACATTTGTCTTGCTATAAACACATGCTTTGATAGCTTCTGGCAATAAATTAATTTCAATATTCTCTGGTGACTTATCAAAAATTTGAAGCTTTGGAATATTTGTTTCTTCTTCAACTTCCTTAAAAAGCTTCATGTAATTCTGATAAGCTTGTTCACCTTGATTACGTAGTAATGATAATCCAAGTTCCTCATTATAAACTAGCTTCTCAGATACTGGCACATGTTTCTGTTCCCATCTGAGATATTCATGTAGCAATAACTTTCCTGCTACACGAGAACCCATTCCACCTTCAACTAAATCTACTGTTCTATCAAGTGCGGATTCGATTTGTTGCTGGATTGTGTGTTCTTGTCCTCTATCTTGTCCTGCTGATTTGCAGACTTTGATAGTCCTAACATCTTCTCTATCCACAATCTCTTTGACATATGGAGCCCAGATTTCGATTTTTGTTCGTCGCCAGAATTGTTCTCTATAAATAAAGAGGCGCTTAGAAGGAGAAATAGCGCCATAGCAAACATAAGTGAGAGCAGAATAACCCCAATCGATGACCACAATTCGTGGCCACCATTCTGGTATGTCAAACTTAGGAACAATATGGAGGGCATTATTTGGCTCGTCAGAATGATGCTTATCTCTAAATTCCTCAAATACCATTCCCTCATATGCATTCCAATCACCATATTTCTTCGCGCGCTTTTCAGCTTCGCTTGGTAATGCATCGAGTGAATCATAATAATCTTGTAATGTTGGTAATTTATCTTTAACGTCTGCTAATGTACTAAAAATAAAAATTCTTCTCTGCCCACCTTTACCAAGAATTACTTTACCACCCCTTGGGTCTGGTTTAATAAATCTTTTATTTACCCAAGTATGTCCGATATTACCTGGCATACCTCCTGCGCGGGCAATTGCTGGTAATTCTGGAACAGAACTTCTACCGCGAGAAAATACAATATAAGTGTATATGAATTCAGTGAAGGTCTGAAGTTCATCAAAAAGGGCGAGATTAATTTCCATCGTGTCGTATTTATAGACATCTGATTCATGCTCACAATGGCCAAAGAAAATTAATCCGCCACCTTCTTTACTGAAATCCCAAACTAAATCTGAACCATTGAACTTACCACCGAATGCCGTATAAATTTCGCGCGAACGTGGTATGATTTCTAATTTTAATTCTCTATAAGTGCGTCGAAGTAATAATGCTTTAAATCTGGGATGTTTAATAAATTGCCTTACAATAGGCAACATCATTAAACATTCAGATTTACCTGGTCCCGCTGACCCACCGAAGAATGCTTCCTTAATCGTATCAGGTAATGCAAGAAAACGTTCTTGTTGCCTGCTGATTGGTTTCCACTCTTTATTCATTTGGTATCAGGATCAATCTTGAGAATCTTACGAATATTCTCTCTATCCTGAATATACCAATCCCAAATCTGTTTCTTTTGGTCTGGTGTTTGACTTTCAACAACAGTTGCAACTAAATTAGTTAGCGCGGTTACTAATTGAACAAATGCTGTAATAGGGTCCATAAAAGGATTAATCCAAAAAAATTTACTAGCTGACTTAGAATGAAATAAACTATTTAATATGGAAAGCACCAATTAATTTCTGCACTTCACCTGAAAGTTTAAATAATGCGTCTTCTACTTTTTCTACTCGCTCATTCGCTTTTTCTATCTTCTCGTTTAATTCCATTATCTGCTGCTTGATTAACCATCCAACAATTCCTGCTAAGCTCGACATTACAACTGCAAGAAATTGCCCTAATGTGACCTGTATTTCCATAGCCCATTTACGACTGGCCTGCTGAAACTGATTTGGGAGTCTTAATTTCAAATGAATTTGGTGTTGCAACTGCATAACCACCATGTTCAGTACTCTGTTTATTATCTAACAACATTGTCTTATCGTAATCTAAATTATTTCCTTTAGCAATATCCGCTTTTGCTAAGATGATATTTCTTCCATGAGTCATCATAGCAATTGTGCCAGGATCTTTACTAAAGACATGCTTATTAAAGAATGGAATGAATCTGCTTTGCGCCCAATGATTTACAGTTTCTCCATTAGGGAATTTCTTATTTGGATTCGAAAAATGTGTTCTAACTTGATTTAAATGCTTATCGACTAGTTGCCCGTCATAATCTCCGAGATTCAATGGCATTAATGCTTTATTAGCTTGCATTGGAATACCAAGCTTCTCAGAAATAATTCTAGCCGAATCCATAGTGCGCGACATAGGCGATGAAATAATCATGGATGGATTGTATTGTCGAATCTCTTCACTCAAATCGGATGCTTCTTTGGCACCTTTTGAAGTCAAAGGATTATCAATCCACCCATGAAACTTTCCGGTAGAACCAACTGCATCGCCGTGCCGTAATAAAATAATTCTCATTATGCACGACAAGTAATAACAGAACTACCAGTTGTGCAACGAACAAATGCTGCACCAAAACAAGAAACACCTGTTGTACTTGCTGTAACATCAGCAGTCCAAGTATTACCATCAGCAGAAAACTGAATTGCTGTAGTTGCGATTAGTGAACACAATCTTACTGGTAATGCATAAGCAGTCGTTTGCGCGATTGTAATTGGAACACCAATCTGAACTGCAACTGTAACTGCCATATTACTTCACCTTTAATTTAAGTTTCTTTTTACCAGGTCCGGAATCTGGTGATGTTGATGAAGAATTTGCTGCAATCATATCAGCAACCTTTTTCATTCCTGGTCTGATTGCTGAAACAACTTCACCAGAATTTCCTTCAGCCTTCATCTTGACTTTTAACTTCATGCTGCACCTAGCTTAACTGGAAATCCATACTAGTAACTGATAAATCTGAAACAGTTATGTCAAATTTAGCACTATCTGGAACTCTAAAAAATGAATCATTCAATACTGCTGGAAAGAATACATTCAAACTACTAATAGTTACAGGTGATGCTAAAATTTCTCCACCATTAAATTGAATAGAAGTAATTGTATATGGAACCGTTCCTAATGCTGAACGAATTGACATCCTTGAGAATGCAAATGAAACTAAACATCGTTTCTTTTCAAAAGAAGATGTATCTGAACTAGCAAATGGTTTTTGTGAAAAATCAATCCACTTATCTGCTACAAATTCTTGAATCCAACCTTCAGCATTCTGAGTTCTGCGCGAAGTCAAATTATTAAATACATTATCTACGATATCATAGGAGATACCTGAAAATCCCATCCGGGGAATCCACAATGTATCTGCCGAATTATCTGGTACACTCACCGTCTACCCATTGCTTTATAACTAGGATTAGTTGGCAAATTAGCCATAATATTTCTATATGCACCTTCTTTAACATCTGGTGCAGGAGCATTCTGTGGTTGTTCTTTATTATATGTCGCTAAATCTGGTGCGAATTCTGCTGAATTCGATGCAGTGGAAGATGGTAATTTAATTCCATCAAATCCTGCGCGAATGAGAAGTGAAGGATCTTCAGAAAGTTGTTTTGTTAAGAATTCGTTATGCTGACCAGATTTTAATGATTCACTAAACCCAGTTTTTTGTTCTGGTGTCATTTGGTGCGCGAGTGAAGCAATTTGCTCCGCACTCATATTCTTGACATTTAAATCTAATGCATTTTGAAATGATTTCGGCATTTCAGCAATAGGTGATTTCATTCCTCCACCTATATCTGCGCCCATAGAAAGTACTGATGCTATATCCATAGCCGGTGTCATTATGCTAGGGTCTGCACCAGTTTTATTTAAAATTGGTCCCCATAACCAATGACTTCTCCACATTTGTGCTTCAGGGTCTGGACCAATAGCTGTAGCTTTTTTAGCTCCAGCATAAACATCATATTTCTTTTTAACTTTATCTGACGGTTCAGGTCCAGGCATTTTAATTTAATGGAGACCAAACATTACAACATGCATCAGCATGAATGATACCAGGGTCATCACCATCCGAATTCTCATCGACTTTCGCGCACTTCTGCTGTGGTGAATTAAAGTATGTGCAACGTTTACAACTAAATCCATTCTTTGAATGTGTTAGACCAGATTGAATCGGTGTTACAATTCCAATAGGTCGCGCGTTTTCTAATGCCTTACCATATAAAAATAAGCCACAAGAATCTGTAGCTTTGATTACATCATCTTTACGATGGACTAAACAACGCTCACCAACAATGAATAATAAGCAATCTTCACATTCATAATCTGTTCCAGGGACATGAATGTATAGAACTGCTGCTTTAGGTAATTTACCAGAACCACCGCCACTACCAGCAGCTTTATCATTGCCTGCCATAGCATTATCAATTACATTTTGCGATGGACGAATAGCCATTACTCGTTAACTGTAATAACTTCGTATTCTGCTTCTTCTCTTAACTTCGGCGCATATACCGTCACCTGGATGCCGGTATTATTAGTAGTTTGTGCTACAGAATCCATATCGCGCGCTACAGATGCTAAGTCCTTAGTAATTGCTGCAATGTCTCTAATTTTAGCCTTTGAAATTCTTTCAGGTGTCATTTCTGCAAGAGCTTCTAATAACTTTAGACGAGCAGATGTACCAATTACAGCGCGCAATTCATCATTAGCTTTCGTTAGCTTTTCATCTGGCTTGTTATAAGTCGCTGTAGATGTGGCACCATTCTTATATGCATCTACAGACGATTTACTTACTCCAAACCGTTTAGCGATTTGATCGGTGTTACCATTAATGATCGCTTCTTCAGATATGATTTCGCGAATAACTTCCGGTACTTCTTTGGTATTTCCCCTGCCTCGATTAATATTAATAACCTCTGCCTTTTCAGCAGTAGGTATAATTCCAAGTTTCGCTTTTTCCGTTTCGAAGTCATCTGAATTTGTAATACCTAATGGCATTTATCTACCTACTCCTTGCTCCCATAATTTATAAGCATTGGAATAGTCATCACCACAAGTTCCAAGAATCGAATAGACGCGCACGAAGCAATATAAAGCAATTTTCCTTGGCATAATCCACGCGATAAACCAGGGTAAAGAATTCTTAAAGAAATTCTTTAATTGAAGATACTTGTATTTGATTTCAAATTTGATTCGTGACATTACGCACCTGGCTTAACTGTTCCTGAAGATGGTGCCTGTGGAACTTTTACTTGAAACTGAATAGCTGTCATTGGACTGACACCAAATAAATTGGTAGCAGTCACAGAAATTGTATGAACATTCGAATCATTGATATTATAGACAGGAGTCTTAATACAATTGCAAGAAGTAATAACCGCGGGCGGAATTGTGCTAGCAGAACCACCATCAAGAGTAGATGAATAACTTGTAACGTTATCTGAGGCAGGATTAGGATTAAATTCTACGTGGAGAGCGAATGGAAATGATTGGGCCAATAGCACCTGAATAACGGGCTTATGTTTCTTCGCGCGATAAGTGGCATAACCACCCATCATCATCGCCATAATGACAGCTGAGTGCAGTAATTTCTTTGCCATATGAATAATCCTATAAAAAGACGAAAGTTCAGTGCTCCGAAGGATGTTCAGATGCCGCATTATACCATAGGCAGGTCATAAAGGTCAATGGGTACTGAACTTTCCTATTGTCACTCAGCTATGTTATAAAATATCGCCCCTTAGGGGTATGGAACCATAATATGGGACCCAATCAATTAAAAACAAAATAAGTTGCTCGTTCAATATTCCGCTCCGTATCGCCGCGATGAGACTCTTAATGGACGCTATAGGGGGTATCTCTTAAGAGAATATTATTATCCTAGTCCTAAATGATAGACCATATGGATATTATTTTTCCT
>Ga0126377_10001190_pt1 | contig 16725 bp, 9 predicted proteins | sample PanSoiMetPlot_22_FD_92647 | JGI IMG/M metagenome (GOLD analysis project Ga0126377, IMG submission 92647) | Tropical forest soil microbial communities from Panama - MetaG Plot_22 | ecosystem: Environmental > Terrestrial > Soil > Tropical forest > Bulk soil | place: Panama | collected 2016-02-17 | reverse complement strand
GGGGATCGTCTAGCGGTAGGACTGCGGACTCTGACTCCGCCAACCTAGGTTCGAATCCTAGTCCCCCAGCCACACTTCATGAGGCCCGCGCACGCGGGCCTCGGCGTTTTCGGGCTCGTATGGGTTCTGCTGCTGCCCTTCGGGCCCTGCTCCAGCGTACATCTGACATAACCCCGCCGAAAATCTCTGCTAGCCGCGCAAGTGTCACGTTTTGCGACTAGCGGCTGATGAAATGGCTTCCAAGGTCGCCAGAGGCTCCGAGCTGAGGCGCAAATAGTCAGATTGCAGGGAGTGACAGGGTCATGCACATCAGCCAGCACGCCGACCAGCGGATGAACCAGCGAGGCATCTCGCGCCGGCTGGTCGAGTTCACTTTGAAACACGGCCGCATCGAGGGCGACAAACATGTCTTGGACCGCAACGAGGCGCGCAGGATCATCGAGGTGCTCACCGAAGAACTGCGGCTCGCCAAGCGGGTGATGGACAAGGGCGGCGTTACGGTCGTCGAGGATCAGGACACCCTGATCACGGCGTACAACGTCAATGTGCGATCGCACCCCGCCCCGGGGAAGAGTGATCCCGCCATCCTGCAGGAGCCGCGCCATGGTTGAAGCAGCTCTAGTCGGCTTCGGTCTCGTCGTCGGCTTCATGGCCGCCTGGGCCCTTGGCGCGAAGACGCGCGTCGCAATGGCGGAGAGCGCCGCACAGCGGACATACACGGAACGTCAACTGCAGGAAGCGCAGCTCTTTCTGACAGCGGCCAGGGCTGATCTCGCCGAAGTGAGCGATACACTCCACACCCAGTCGGAGCTGCGCGCGACGGCTGAGGCCGCAGGGGCTCGCATTCCTGGTCTCGAGGAGGAACTCAGAAAGCTGCGAGAAGCTGCCGCTGACCAGCAAGCCGAGATCAGCGACCTGCAGGCACGTGCGGAGGAGCAAGCCAAGGCGACGGCCGAAAAGCAGAGCCTGTTGACACAGGCGGAGCAGTCGCTTTCCAACGCCTTCAAGGCGCTCTCAGCGGATGCGCTCCGGACCAACAATCAGGAATTCCTGCGCCTTGCAACGACCTCGCTGGAGAAGTTCCAGGAGACCGCCAAGGGCGATCTCGAAGCTCGGCAGAAGGCAGTCGATGCGCTGATGCAGCCTATCCGTGAGGCCCTGAAGGGCGTCGACGGCAAACTGGGCGAGATGGAGAAGACGCGCGAGTCCGCATACGGAGCGCTGCGCGAGCAGCTGCGGGGCCTAGTCGAAACGCAATTGCCCATGCTTCGCAGCGAGACGTCGAACCTTGTGAAGGCCTTGCGCCAGCCAACGGTCCGCGGACGCTGGGGCGAGATGCAATTGCGTCGCGTCGTCGAAATGGCCGGCATGATCGAATACTGCGATTTCGTGGAGCAGGAGAGCACGACGACGGAGGACGGACGGCTGCGGCCCGATCTCATCGTCAAGCTCCCCGGCGGCAAGCAAATCGTGATCGATGCGAAGGCGCCTCTCTCGGAGTATCTCGAAGCGGCAGAGTGTGCCGAGGACGAAGTGCGCAAGGTTCACCTCACGCGCTACGCGCAGCAGGTGCGCACGCACATGACCTCGCTCGGTCGCAAGAGCTACTGGGAGACGTTCACACCGACCCCGGAGTTCGTGGTCATGTTCCTTCCGGGCGAGATGTTCTTCAGCGCCGCCTTGCAGGAAGACGCCGAGTTGATCGAGTTCGGCGTCAACGAGAAAGTCATCCCCGCAACGCCAACCACGCTGATCGCACTGCTGCGCGCAGTGGCCTACGGTTGGCGCCAGGAGGCACTGGCGTTGAATGCGCAGGAAGTGGCCGACCTGGGCAAGCAGTTGTATGAGCGTGTCGCGACGCTGGCGGCGCACTGGAGTGAAGTGGGCGACAAACTCGAGAAGGCTGTCGGTGCCTACAACCGATCTGTATCGAGTCTAGAGACGCGCGTACTGGTTGCAGCGCGCAGATTCAGGGATCTGAAGGCGGCGCCAGAGGATCACCAAATCGGCGCGCCGCAGCAGGTGGAGTTGACGCCACGCCTCCTCCAGGCGCCAGAGTTTCCTGGAGGAACCTCGCCGGAGGTAACTTCACTCACAGAGTCCGCTGCGTAGTCATGCAGGGTCGTTCCGCGAGTAGGACTCGGACTTGCGCCACCGGCAAGGTCCATTTCTACGATTTCTTTACCTTGCTCTGACATTGGCGGATCGTAGCGGGAATAATGCGCTCCGTCGTTGAGACCAGAATCAACGAACCTCGGGCCAGAAAAGGCTAACGTTGTAGGCCTCCTTAGCAAGCCAGGGACGTGTGGATACTCGCGGCTCAATGGCGCACAAGACCATAGCAGCGGAGGTTTCATGGTTGATGCATCGATCGCAAAGCGACTGGATGTCGCGCGCAAGGAACTGCTCGAACTCGGCCTGCGCAACACCCTTCTGAACTATCGGCTCACCAAGGCTCGTGGAGCTGAGGTAAATGGGGCGAAGGCTGAGGAGGTTTTCCAGTGGTTGGTCAGGGACGGCAGAAAGCTCTCGTTTCTGCACACGGCAGCAGTCGTGGAATGGCGTGTAGCCGGTGAATGGCCACCCGCTTTGCCCACGTCGCATGAGGAGAAGCCTCTTCAGTCCCGTCTCCTGGCGACGTATTACGCGGCGAGGACGCATCTCGAAGAGCGGGGCGTCAACATCTTGTTCATTGCCGTGGGCATGTTGCACTGGTACGAAGAGGATACGAGCGATCGCGAGCTAAGAGCTCCCCTCTTGTTGATACCAGTTGAGCTCGAACGGACGAGTGCATCCGAGAAATTTACCGTCCGGTACGACGAAGAGGACGTCGAAGGAAATATCTCGCTGAGGGAGAAGCTACGCGGTGACTTCGGAATTGACTTGCCAGAGTTTCCCGATGTCGAAGAGCTCGATCTGAATGATTACGTCGATGCGATAGAGGGCGAAATCCGAGGCCAGAAACGTTGGAGGATAGAGCGTGACGAGGTGGCGCTGGGCTTCTTTTCGTTCTCGAAGTTCCTCATGTACAAAGATCTGGAGCCCAGCAACTGGTGTGACAAGGACAATCCTGACGCAAGCCCACTCATCGCGGGCCTGCTCAGAGACGGATTTGAGGCGGACGCCGGAGGCGTGTCGGAGGATCAGTATCTCGATGAGTTGATCGCTCCTGACGTGCTGAACCAAGTAACGGACGTTGATGGCAGCCAGGCACTGGCAATGCTCGATGTGCGTGGTGGCAGGAATCTTGTCGTGCAGGGCCCCCCGGGCACCGGAAAGTCGCAAACAATCACGAATCTTATTGCCGACGCATTGGGTCAAGGCAAACGAGTGCTGTTCGTCGCCGAGAAGATGACTGCTCTGGAAGTCGTCAAGCGTCGGCTCGACAAGGTACACCTCGGCGACGCCTGCCTTGAGCTACATAGTCATTCAGCAAACAAGAAAGCCGTTTTGGCCGAATTGAAACGTACGGTTCTTCTCGGGCGGCCTGAGAAAGGGCCATCGCGCTGGAGTTTGAACCAGTACAGGCGTGCTAGAGACCAGCTAAACGACTACTGCTCGGCTCTCAATATGCCGCTGACCCCCTCTGGGTGGACGCCGCACCAGGTGAATGGGGAACTGCTTGCGGTGCAGCGAGTTCGCGGGAGCGACACATTTCCTCGTGCACCCGTCGGCGATGCGGCCAACTCGGAGATCCGAACTTGGGATCGCAGTGCGCTCTCGTCCAAGCAGGAGTTGGTCGAGCGCCTCCAGGCCCACCTTGCACACATGGGAGTTCCCAGCACGCATCCGTTCCGGTATTCGCGAGTTCGATCGGTGCTGCCATCGGACCTGGAGGCGATTGCCCAAGCAGCAAGAGACGCGTTGGCTGCTCAGAGGACATTGGATGAAACAGCACGTGACCTCGCGACCTTCATGGGCATTGCCATCCTACGCACCCGTGCTGATGCGGAGCTGTTGGCCCGAGCGGCTCGCAGGGCGCTCAGTGCGCCACACCTCACCGGCCTGGATCTTCGTACCCGCGACTGGATCGAGAAACTCGATGACATTCGCCATGTGCTCGCGGCGGGCACGCGGTTCGCCGCGATTCACGGCGAGTACGACACGATTCTGATTCCCGAGGCCTGGACTCAAGATCTCCTTGTGACGCGAAAGGTGCTGAACACGACCGGCCGGAAGTGGTGGCGTTGGCTGTCGTCGGAATATCGGGCAGCGCGCCGGAGCGTCGCCGGTCTGTGCCGTGGCGAGTATCGCAAAGACGTAGAGACACAGTTAGCCATCGTTGACAATGTCATGGAGGCGTCGCGGCTCAGTGCGGCAATTTCAGAGCATGAAGCGTGGCTTGGAAGACTTTTTGGCGTCCAGTGGCAGGGACTGCGCTCCGACTGGCCGGTTCTGGGACGGCTCACTGAATGGGTCGTGGAGTTATATCGGGACCTGGGAGACGGCCGTCTGCCGCCAGGTATTATTGACTTCCTCGCAGGCACGCCGTCGCTCGATTCGCTGAAATCCAGGGTCAATGCGCTTGAGGCAGCACTTCCAGTGTGTGACCGCTCGTTGCCGATTCTGTTTGACCAGCTCGATGTTGAGACAAGTGCGCGACAAGTAGTCGCCACGATGTTGTTGAACGAGCAGATCCAGATGCTTCAGGCAATGCTCGATCGGCTGGAGGAGATCCACAATGTCGTGAGGCTCAATAACCTCAAGGCAGCCCTCGAAAAGGAAGGCCTGGATTGGGTGTTCGGGATGGCTTGGGACTGGCCAGAAGCTGCGCGGAAGCTTGTTCCATGTTTTCGTTCGGCATGTCTCGAACCCCTGTTGCGCCAGGCGCACGACGAGCGCGAGCCGCTGCGGACGGCCAATGGTGTTACCCACAGCGGGACATGCGACTTGTTCCGCAAGCTGGACGTGATGAGCCTGGAAGTAGCGCAGCATGACTTGGCCACGAAGCACCACGACGGCTTGCCAAGGATGACGGGCCACGGACAAGTCGGGATCTTGTCGCGCGAGTTTGAGAAGCGCAGTCGTCACCTACCGCTTCGCAAGTTGATTCAGCAAGCGGGAAACGCGATTCAGGCCATCAAGCCGGTCTTCATGATGAGCCCGATGTCAGTTGCTGCCTTTGTGCCTCCCGGATCCATGACGTTTGACCTCGTTATCTTCGACGAAGCGAGCCAGGTGAAACCTGTTGATGCTTTCGGCGCCATATTGAGAGGTGGCCAGGTTGTGGTCGTCGGCGACAGCAAGCAGTTGCCACCAACCAGTTTCTTTGACTCGTTGGTCGGCGGCGAGGACCTGGGGGAAGAGGACGAGGAGAACGTCACGGCAGAGATTGAGAGCATTCTTGGGCTTGCTTCAGCCCGCGGCATACCGCAGCGCATGCTTCGCTGGCACTACCGGAGCCGGCACGACTCCCTGATCGCGCTTTCGAATCTCGAGTTCTATGACAATCGCCTGGTCGTATTCCCGAGCCCGGAGCCGCGAGGCCGTGGTACTGGGCTGATGTTTCATCACCTACCCAAGACCTCCTATGACCGCGGCGGCAGCCGAACCAACCGCAAGGAAGCTGAGGTGGTGGCCCGGGCCGTAATGGCTCACGCAAAGAGCAAGCCTCATTTGACGCTGGGCGTGGCTGCATTCAGCCTGCCTCAGGCGGACGCGATTCGCGATCAGCTTGAAACGTTGCGACGTGCCGATCCCACGGCGGAGACTTTCTTCGCGGATCACCCTCACGAACCCTTCTTCGTCAAGAACCTGGAAAGCGTCCAGGGTGACGAGCGCGACGTGATTTTCATCAGCGTCGGCTATGGTCGGAGCGACGAAGGGTATATCGCGATGAATTTTGGTGCTCTGAATGGCTACGGAGGCGAGCGCCGACTCAACGTATTGATGACGCGGGCCCGCTCATGTTGCGAGGTTTTCTCAAACATCACACATGACGACATCGATCTCACTCGCACACCGGCGCGAGGCGTGGCGGTATTGAAGGCGTTCCTCAAGTATGCACAGACCGGTATCGCGGACGTGCCTGACTTCGGTGGGGAGGAAGGGGACTCGCCATTCGAGCACGAGGTGGCGCAGGCTTTGCGCGAAGCGGGTCAGCACGTTGTCATGCAGGTTGGCTCCGGGGGCTTTCGCATAGACCTTGCCGTGCGCGACCCCGAAAAGCAGGGACGGTATTTGCTTGGAATCGAGTGCGATGGAGCGACCTATCACAGCTCTCGCTCTGCCCGCGACCGCGACCGTCTGCGCCAACAGGTCTTGACGAATCTCGGTTGGAATATCCATCGGATCTGGAGCACTGATTGGTTCCAGAACCCACGTCAGGAACTGAAGCGCGTCCTGGCGGCGATCGAGCAAGCCAAGGTGTCGAGTCGCAATGTCCAAACAGCATTGGCCCTTTCGCAGGCGCAAGACTTCGGCTCGAGGGAGCTGGCGCGTGCACCTTCGGAGGAGGAGTTGGAGGTATTGGACCTTCGTGCGGATCCATACAAGATGGCCTCGATCCGGATTCGTCTGGATGGCAAAGAGCTTCACGAAGTGTCGAGCTCGAAGCTGAGCGACTGGATCCGCGACATCGTCAAAGTTGAGAGCCCGGTCCACCAAGACGAAGTCATGCGCCGCATTGCCGAGGCTGCAGGCGTCCAACGAGTAGGGAGCCGCATCGCAAGCGCGTTGGAGAGTGCGATTTCGGTCGCGCAGAGAGCCAAGGTGATCAGGAAGAAAGGGGATTTCCTCTGGGTACCCGACATGCAGCTCCCGCCGGTGCGTGATCGATCAGAGATGGGCACAGCTTCAAGAAAGATTGAGCTCATTGCCCCCGAAGAGATTGCCGCCGCCATACATCAGGTCGTTGATGCCTCCTACGGAATCGATCTCAACGCCATCCCAGCGGCTGCCTGCAGGCTTCTGGGATTCGCGCGGACGTCCGATGACATGTATGCCGTGGTAAGGCGGATCACGATGAAGTTATCTGAGACGGGAAGATTGGTAATCGAGGAAGGTCATGTAACGCCCGGTGATTCGCCCACCCAGCAATGAGCAATACGAACCTTCCCTCCTTCATCTGGTCGGTCGCTGACCTGCTGCGGGGCGACTACAAGCAATCGGACTACGGCAAGGTGATCCTGCCGTTCACGGTGCTGCGCCGGCTGGACTGCGTGCTGGAGCCGACCAAGGCGGCGGTGCTGGCCGAGAAGGCGAAGCGCGAGAAGACCAAGGTCAAACCGGAACCGTTCCTGCTCAAGAAGACCGGCACGCACTTCTGCAACACCTCACCCCTCGACCTGAAGAAGCTGATGGGCGACCAGGACCACATCGGCGAGAACCTGAGAGCGTACCTGCAGGGGTTCTCGGCATCGGCGCGCGACATCTTCGAACGGTTCGAATTTCACACGCAGATTGACCGGCTCGAGAAGGCACGGCTCCTGTATCTCGTCACCGAGAGGTTCGCAAACATCGACCTGCACCCCAAGGCCGTGAGCAACGCCGAGATGGGGCTCGTGTTCGAGGAGCTGATCCGCCGCTTCGCGGAGCTTTCGAACGAGACGGCGGGCGAGCACTTCACGCCGCGCGAAGTCATCCGGCTGATGGTGAACCTGATCTTCATCGAAGATGGCAATGCGTTGAGCAAGCCCGGCATCGTGCGCACGATCTACGACCCGGCGGCGGGCACGGGCGGCATGCTGAGCATCGCCGAGGAGTACCTCACGAGTCACAACCCCACCGCACGGCTCGTGATCCACGGGCAGGAGCTGAATCCCGAGTCCTACGCGATCTGCAAAGCCGACATGCTCATCAAGGGGCAGGACATCGGCAACATCGTGTTCGGCAACACGCTCTCCGCCGACGGGCTCCCCGGCAAGGACTTTGACTACATGCTGTCGAACCCGCCCTTCGGGGTGGAATGGAAGAAGATCGAAAAGGAGATCCGCAAGGAAGCCGAACAGCAGGGTTTCAACGGTCGCTTCGGCCCTGGATTGCCGCGCGTGAGCGACGGCTCACTGCTCTTCCTGCTGCACCTGATTTCCAAGATGCGGCCGGTGAAGGATGGCGGCAGCCACTTCGGCATCGTACTCAACGGCTCGCCACTCTTCACGGGCGGCGCTGGTTCAGGCGAGAGCGAAATCCGCCGTTACGTGCTCGAGAACGACCTGCTCGAAGCGATCATCGGTTTGCCGACCGACATGTTCTACAACACCGGCATCAGCACCTACATCTGGATTCTCAGCAATCGCAAGCCCGTCGCGCGCAAGGGCAAGGTGCAGCTCATCGACGCGAGCGGCTTCTGGCAGAAGATGCGCAAGAGCCTGGGCAGCAAGCGCAAGGAGCTGAGCCCCGAGCACATCGACGACATCACACGCCTCTTCGGCAGCTTCGAGGAAGTGACTCGCGATGGCGTTCCGATCAGCCGCATCTTCCGCAACGAGGACTTCGGCTATCGAACGATCACCGTGGAGCGCCCGCTGACCGATGATCAGGGCAAGGTCGTGCTCGGCACGAAGGGGAAGGGCAAAGGCAAGCCCGTGCCCGATGCGAGCCTGCGCGACACCGAAAATGTGCCCTTGAGCGAAGACGTCGAGAGCTACTTCAAGCGCGAAGTGCTGCCTCACATGCCCGACGCATGGATCGATCACGAGAAAACCAGGATCGGCTACGAGATTCCCTTCAACCGGCACTTCTACGTCTTCAAGCCACCGCGGCCGCTGAGCGAAATCGATGCGGACCTCAAAGTGGTGACGGATCGGATTCTGACGATGATCGGGGAGCTGTCGATGTGAGCTTTCCACGGTATCGGAAGACCAAAGACAGCGGCATTGAGTGGCTGGGTATGGTGCCACAGCATTGGCAATTGAAGCGGCTGCGGTTTGCCGCTGATCTCAATCCATCGAAATCAGAAATCGTAGAGCTTAGCCGCGACACGATGGTTTCCTTCTTGCCAATGGAAGCGATCGGCGACAACGGCAGTTTGGCGCTCGGCAACGACAGAGCGCTCAGGGAGTTGGAGGGCGGATACACGTACTTTCGAGACGGTGACGTCGCCATAGCAAAAATCACTCCCTGCTACGAGAACGGCAAAGGCGCTGTCATGACCGGCCTGACCAACGGAATCGGCTTCGGTACGACCGAACTGATAGTCGTTCGCCCGAAGAGTGGAGAAACAACGGCCGCATACCTGCACTACATCTTCTTGTGTCAAGCATTTCGTGATCTGGGCGAGGCGCAGATGTATGGCGCGGGAGGGCAAAAGCGTGTGCCGGATTCGTTCGTCGCGGACTTTGTCACGGCCTTCCCTCCCTTGGAGGAGCAGGTGCAGATCGCTGCGTTTCTCGACGGCGAGTCCGCAAGGATTGACGCGCTCATTTCAGAACAGCAGCAGCTGATAGAACTGCTCAAGGAAAAGCGCCAAGCTGTTATCTCTCACGCGGTCACGAAAGGCCTGAATCCCAACGTCCCTATGAAGGATTCCGGGATCGAATGGCTCGGCGAGATACCGGAGCATTGGACAGTTTCTCCCTTGAAGTGGCTTACGGACCCACGTCGTCCGATCATGTATGGGATCGTGTTGCCCGGACCAGATGTCGAAAATGGCATTCCGATCCTGAAAGGGGGAAACGTCAGGCCATCGCGTATGAATCTGCAGTCAATGGCACGAACCACCCCTGAGATCGAGGCACCGTATTCGAGAGCACGACTCAGGGCCGGCGACTTGGTGTACTCGATCAGGGGGTCTATTGGAGACTGCGAGATCGTGCCTCAAGAGCTCGAGAACTCAAATATCACGCAGGACGTGGCCAGAGTCGCTGTTGCGCGCGGCGTGCATGCACCTTGGCTAAGATGGGCCCTCCTCGCATCCGCGGTTCGCGAGGAGTTGGCAAGCGGAAGCCTTGGAGCAGCCGTGCGCGGAATCAATATCTTCGACCTGAAACGAGCCAACATTCCAACACCGCCAATCGAAGAACAAGTCCTGATTGGGGTATCACTCAATGCCGAGACCGCGAAGTTGGATTGCCTCGTGGTTGAGGCTCAGCGTGCCATCGATCTTCTCCAGGAACGCCGCGCGGCACTGATCTCCGCCGCCGTCACCGGCCAGATCGATGTGCGGCCGGCCGCTAAGACATCGATTCGTTCCGCGCCTGCAACATCGTTCTCAAATTGAGAACGACTGTTCTCAAAGTGAGAACGACCCGGCATCCAGCCTTTTGACCTTACTCAGTATCCTGAGTAAAAATACTCAAGGTATTGAGTAAATTGTAATGGCCTATCAGCGACCCCAGGCAGCCGTGCTTGCCTCGCGTCTGCGCGAGCCGCGCCGCTTTATTCAGGTGGTGGCCGGGCCACGGCAGGTTGGCAAGACAACGCTGGTGCAGAGCGTGGCCGATCGCTTGCGGCGGCCGACGCGCATCGCGAGCGCAGATGAGCCGACCTTGCGCGGCTCGGATTGGATCGAGCAGCAGTGGCAGGCGGCGCGCCTCAGCGCCGACGAGGCGGGCAGGTCGGGCGCGCTCCTGGTGCTGGACGAGATTCAGAAGATTTCAAGTTGGCCGGAGACGGTCAAGCGGCTCTGGGATGAGGACACGCGGCGCAAGCGTGCGCTGCGAGTCGTGATCCTGGGGTCGGCGCCGCTGCTGATCGCGCGTGGTCTCACGGAGAGCTTGGCAGGGCGTTTCGAGATGCTGCACCTGCCACACTGGTCGTTGGCGGAGATGCGCGAGGCGTTTGGGTGGTCACTCGATCAGTATCTCTTCTACGGCGGCTACCCGGGAGCCGCACCGCTGATCGGTGAGCCGAAGCGCTGGGCACGCTACGTCGCCGACAGCCTGATCGAGACATCGATTGCCCGTGACGTGCTGTTGCTATCCCGCGTGGACAAGCCGGCCTTGCTGCGCCGCCTCTTCGAGCTGGCTTGCCGGTATTCGGGCCAGGTGCTCTCGTACACCAAGATGCTGGGTCAGCTGCAGGATGCTGGTAATGCCACGACTCTGGCTCATTACCTGGACTTGCTCGCCGGCGCCGGTATGGTGATGGGACTGCAGAAGTACGCCAGGGACGCCTCGCGCCAACGCGGCTCGAGTCCGAAGTTGCAGGTGTTGAACACCGCCTTGCTGACGGCAATGTCAGGCATCACGCTCGATGAAGCACGGAGCGATCGCGAGTTCTGGGGCCGGCTGGTCGAGTCCGCCGTGGGAGCGCATCTTGCCAATGCAGCCACGGCCGGCGAGTGCACGCTGTACTACTGGCGCGAGCGCAATCGGGAGGTGGACTTCGTGGTCAAGGCCGGGCGACAGCTCACGGCGATCGAAGTCAAGAGCGGTCGTGCCCCGCAGGTGCATGCCGGCATGGCGGAGTTTGCCGCCGCCTTCAAGCCGCAGCGCAAGTTTCTGATCGGCGGCGACGGTGTGGCTCTCGATGAATTTCTGGCAAGACCGGTCGCCCACTGGATCGGCGCATGAACCTCCACAAGGAAATCAACCTCGAGGTCGAGATCTGCCAGCACCTGGCAGCGCACGGCTGGCTGTACGTCGAGGGTGATGCGGCGAACTACGATCGGGCGCGCGCGCTCTACCGGGCGGACGTGCTGGCGTGGGTGCAGGCGACGCAGCCGCAAGCCTGGCAGACGCTGGTCAAGAATCACGGAGCGCACGCCGGGGAGACGCTGCACGCACGCCTCCGGGATCAGATCGATCAGCGCGGCACGCTCGATGTCCTGCGGCATGGCGTCGAGCTGCTGGGGCTCAGGCAGCCGCTGAAGCTCGCACAGTTCAAGCCGTCGCTCGCGATGAATCCCGACATCCTCGCGCGCTACAACGCGAACCGCCTGCGCGTGATCCGGCAGGTGCACTACTCGCTCCACAACGAGAACAGCATCGACCTGGTGCTGTTCCTCAACGGCATACCGGTCGCGACGGTGGAGCTCAAGACCGATTTCACGCAGAGCATCGACGATGCGATCGATCAGTACCGCTTCGACCGTCTGCCGCGCCCGAAAGGGCAGGCGCCCGAGCCACTGCTGGCATTTCCGAACGGCGCGCTGGTGCACTTCGCGGTCAGCAATCACGAAGTGCACATGGCGACGAAGCTCGCCGGCCCGGTGACCGAGTTCCTGCCCTTCAACAAGGGCGATCACGGCGGCAAGGGCAATCCCGTCAATCCGTCTGGCGGGCACCGCACGGCGTATCTGTGGGAAGACGTGTGGGAGCGCGCGAGCTGGCTCGAAATCCTCGGGCGCTACCTTGTCGCGCAGCGTGATGCGAAGAAGCAGATCGAGAAGATCATCTTTCCGCGCTATCACCAGCTCGATGTCACGCGCAAGCTTCAGGCGGCCGTGTTCGCGCAGGGTGCGGCCGGCAAGTACCTGGTCCAGCACTCGGCCGGGTCGGGCAAGACGAATTCGATCGCGTGGACCGCGCACTTTCTCGCCGAGCTGCACGACGCTCGCGACCAGAAGATCTTTGACACCGTGCTCGTGGTCTCCGACCGCACCGTGATCGATTCGCAGCTCCAGGAAGCGCTGTTCGACTTCCAGCGCCAGGTCGGCGTCGTGGCGCGGATCGAAGGGCGGGAGGGCAGCAAGAGCGGCGAGCTGGCTGAGGCGCTCTCCGGCGACAAGAAGATCGTGGTGTGCACGATCCAGACCTTTCCCTTTGCGCTCGATGCGGTGCGCAAGCTCGCGGCCACCCAGGGCAAGCGCTTCGCGGTCATTGCCGATGAGGCTCACAGCTCGCAGGCGGGTGAGGCCGCCAGCAAGCTGAGGGCCGTGCTGTCGCCGGCGGAGCTCGAGGAAGTGAAAGAGGGCGGCGAAGTCAGCGCGGAGGACATCCTCGCGGCGCAGATGTCGGCACGCGCGAGCGATGCGGGCATCAGCTATGTCGCGTTCACCGCGACGCCAAAGGCAAAGACGCTCGAGCTCTTCGGCACGCGTCCCGATCCCTCGCGCCCGGCAGGGCCCGGCAACCTCCCGGCGCCATTTCACGTCTACTCCATGCGCCAGGCGATCGAGGAGAAGTTCATCCTCGATGTGCTGCAGAACTACACCTCCTACAAGCTGGCGTTCCGGCTCGCGCACGAGGGCAAGGACTACGACCAGAAGGAGGTCGAGCGCAGCGCCGCGATGAAGGGAATCATGGGCTGGGTTCGCCTGCATCCCTACAACATCGCGCAGAAGGTGCAGATCGTCGTCGAGCACTTCCGTCAGTTCATTGCGACGCTCCTGGACGGCAAAGCCAAGGCGATGGTGGTGGTCGCGAGCCGCGTCGAAGCCGTGCGCTGGAAGCTCGCGATCGACAAGTACATCCGCGAGCACGGCTACAGGATCGGTACGCTCGTCGCCTTCTCGGGTGAGGTCCACGACAAGGATTCCGGCCCCGATGCTTTCTCCGAAACCGGCAAGACGCTGAATCCGAATCTCAAGGGCCGCGATATCCGCGAGGCCTTCAAGGGGGGCGAGTACCAGATCCTGCTGGTCGCGAACAAATTCCAGACGGGCTTCGATCAACCGCTCCTCTGCGGAATGTACGTCGACAAGCGGCTGGCCGGCATCCAGGCGGTGCAGACTCTCTCACGCCTCAACCGTGCCCACCCAGGCAAGGACACGACGTACGTCGTGGACTTCGTGAACGATGCCGAGGATGTCCTTGAGGCCTTCAAGACCTACTACTCGACGGCGCAGCTTGCCGCGACGACCGATCCCAACCTGGTCTACAACCTGCGCGCCAAGCTCGATGCCGCAGGTCACTACGATGAGTTCGAAGTCGATCGCGTGGTGGCGGTGGAGTTGAAGCCCGACGCCACTCAGGGCGAGCTCTTGAAGGCGCTCGAGCCCGTCGTGGATCGGCTGATGAAGCGCTACAAGTCGGCGCAGATTGCCCTGCAGTCGGCCGAGGAGGGGGCGCGGGCGGCAGACATCAAGGCGGCACGCGAGGAGCTCGATGCGCTGATCCTGTGCAAGGGCGACATGGGCACGTTCCTGCGGCTCTACACCTTCCTGTCGCAGATCTTCGACTACGGCAACACGGCGCTCGAGAAGCGCGCCATCTTCTACAAGCGCCTGCTCCCGCTCCTCGAATTCGGCCGCGAGCGCGGGGGCATCGACCTCTCCAAGGTCGTCCTGACGCACCACAGGCTCAGGAATCTCGGCAGGCGCCCGATGGCGCTGAACGAGGGCGAAACCCCGGCGATCGAGCCCGTGACCGAAAGCGGCAGCGGCAGCGTCAGGGAGCCCACCAAGGCGTATCTGCGCGAAATCATCGAGCAGCTCAACAACCTGTTCGGCACCGAAACCACCGACCAGGATCAGCTCACCTACGTGGACCAGGTGATCAAGGGCAAGCTCCTCGAATCGGAGAAGCTGAGGCAACAGGCGATCAGCAACACCAAGGAGCAGTTCGCGAATTCGCCTGACCTGAGAGCCGAATTGGTCAACGCCATCATGGCGGCGCTCGACGCGCACACGGCCTTGAGCACGCAGGCACTAAACTCCGCGGCGGTCCAGAACGGAATGAAGGACATCCTTCTTAACCACTCGCGTCTGTGGGAATCGCTGCGGGAGCAGCAAGGATAGTTCAGGGGGCGCGGGGCGAACTCAGCCGACCATGGATAAGTTCGACCGCATCTTCCAGCTCCACGCGATCCTGTCGTCGCGGCGAACCGCCATCCCGCTCGAAGATCTGATGGCAAGGCTCGAGTGTTCGAAATCGACGCTGCACCGGGCCATCAATGCCTTGAAAGACTACCTCCACGCGCCGGTCATGTTCGATGCGAACGCCGGGGGCTACCGTTATGCGCGGGAACGGCAGGACGAAGCGTACGAGCTCCCTGGCCTCTGGTTCACGCCCAACGAGTTACAAGCCCTTGCCGTGATGCAGCGGCTGTTGAAGGACGCGGGCGGCGGCCTGCTGGAGGAGCACCTTGGTCCGCTGGCGAAGCGCCTGAATGAGATCACGCGGCATCAGCGGCTCAATCTCGGGGAAGCGGCCAACCGTTTGCGGTTCCCGTCCATCGCCGCCCGTCCGGCCGGAAAGACGTTCGACACAGTAGTGTCAGCGACGCTCCAGCGCCGCAAGCTGTGGATCGAATACCACGCCCGCAGCACAGACCAGCGCTCGGAGCGGACGATTTCACCCCAGCGCGTAACCCACTACCGCGAGACGTGGTACCTCGATGCATGGGACGAGGAACGCAACGCGCTGCGCAGCTTCTCCATCGATCGGATCCGGCGAGCGACGCCCCTGGATCAACCCGCATACGATGTTCCCGAACCTGAGCTGCAAGCCCACTACGCCAGCTCATACGGCATTTTTGGAGGCAAGGCTGACAAAGTGGCAGTACTGCGGTTCTCACCCGAACGCGCCCGCTGGGTTGCCGATGAGAAGTGGCATTCTGATCAGGAGGGTACTTGGCTCCCGGACGGCAGATATGAGCTGAAGATTCCCTATCGTGACTCGCGTGAACTGGTCATGGACATCATGCGACACGGGGGGAACGTCGAGGTCGTCTCCCCAGAGGCGCTTCGGGAAGAAGTGCGACAAGAACTGCGACGGGCGGCCTCCCAATACGAATAGCAGGCACCGGGCTTTTACCACATGCCTGGTTGTCCGGACTCTCGCGACTTGGCTATCGCCAAGGTTGACGCCGGGAGGGAATAGTATGGTTCATCAGCCCATAAGGCTGACTCGTGCCTCACCACGTCCCGCTGCCTGATGCTGCGTCCCATTGGGGCGCGGCTTGAAAGGGTAGCAGAGCTGACATCCGGAACACTCGATCGGAACTACCAGCTCCGCAGGAAGCGGAGCGAGGGAGATGAGAATGTCGAGAAACAATATCGTCGCTCGCTACACAGTTTTTCGTGATGCACCTACGAATCGTCAGGGCACGCATGAGGGAACTCAGGAAGAGCACTTCCCAGAGGCAAGCGTGATGCTCGCCTATGCGATGCACCTGACCGCGCAAGGTGCTAACCACGTCGAACTCCGGCCGGATGGAGAGCACGGCAAGCGATTCGACATTCGCTCATGGCTTGAGGCAGAGGGCTTCACCCTGACGCCCGCGGGTGGACGCACGGCCTACTGTGGCGTCTACGATCGGACACTACACAAGGTCACCGTGCAGTCGCGAGCCGGCGATGGCGATGTCGTCGCGACGATTGAGGGTCGTCGGATCGTGGCCGAGTGCAAAGGTGGAGTCGTCAATTCGAAGCACGCGGGTCAGAAGTCGAAACTTCGTCGTGCGGTCTTGGAGGCGGTAGGACAATTGCTCTGTCGACCCCAGGGAGACGAGCGGCAGGTGGCTGTCGTGCCAGACGCACCGGAGTCTCGGAAGTGGGCCAAGCGGATAGCTCTCAGGGCGTGGGCCGCAGGAATTGAGGTAGCCTTAGTCGACCGAAAAGGGGGTGTTGAGTACGTTTCGCCCGCTTGACGATGCTCCTACACTGCCGCCGCCGAGCGCGGAAACGCTTAGAAATGGATCTCTCTGTGTGGGGGTTAGTTCGAATCCTAGTCCCCCAGCCACACTTCATGAGGCCCGCGCACGCGGGCCTCGTCGTTTTCAGGGTGGGCTCGTGCGGACGGGTGTTACTGTATCCGCCGTCTTCCCGCGCAGGTCGCACGCGTGCCGCATCACGTTCCACTGATCGCAACGATTGCCGTCGGCCTCGCGGTCGCGTTCCTGCTCGGCTTTCTCGCGAGCCGCCTGCGGTTGCCGCCGATCATCGGTTATCTGCTCGCCGGC
>Ga0126377_10001188_pt1 | contig 16741 bp, 17 predicted proteins | sample PanSoiMetPlot_22_FD_92647 | JGI IMG/M metagenome (GOLD analysis project Ga0126377, IMG submission 92647) | Tropical forest soil microbial communities from Panama - MetaG Plot_22 | ecosystem: Environmental > Terrestrial > Soil > Tropical forest > Bulk soil | place: Panama | collected 2016-02-17 | reverse complement strand
GCCAGCCGGTCAGCTGTTCGGCCACGGGATTGATGTAGTCCACCGTGGAGTTCGCGTCGGTCGTGATCACGCCGTCACCGATGGACTGCAGCGTGATCTGCGCGCTTTCCTTCTCGCGGAACAGCGCCTCTTCGTAGAGCTTGCGTTCGGTGATGTCGAGCTCGACACCGACCAGGCGCAGCAGGCGCCCATGTTCGTCGACGCGCGCCTTCGCGCGGCTCACCACCCAGCGCCAGTCGCCGTTGCGGTGCTTCATGCGATGCACGGATTCGAAAATCGGGCTCTTGCCGGCGACGTGGTCGCGAATGGCGCTCTGCACGCGCGACATGTCTTCCGGGTGCACCAGGCTGCGCCAGTCCGGCGAGTCCAGCACGGCGTCCGTCGGATAGCCCAGCATCTGCTTCCAGCGCGGCGAGAAATGGACTTCGTTGCTCTCGATGTCGAAGTCCCAGAGACCGTCGTTGGCCGCGCCCTGCGCCAGTTCCAGGCGCTCCTCGAGCTTGTGCAGGCGCTGCTCGATGCGCAGGCGCTCGAGACCGGTGGCCAGCGAGTTGCCCAGCAGCTTGAGCAACAGCTGCAGATTCACGTCCCAGGTGCCGCGCGGCAGCGCATTGGCCAATCCCAGGATGCCGGTGGGCTGTCCCTGCACGCGGATGGAAATCATGAGCACCGAGCCGATGGAAAGCTCGGCAAAGCGCTTGGCCTCGACGACCTGCTCGCGCTTGCCCGCGGCGGTATCGCGGATCTCGCACAGTCTCAGGTGATCCAGGCGGCCCTTGAGCCACGGGTAGGCTTCGAGCGGCGCCGAACGCCAGGCTTCGACCCGGCATTGCGCCAGCGCGCCATGGGCGGCGTAGACCTCTTCGATGGTCGTGCCGTCGGCACCGAACAGCCAGAGGAAGGCGGTGTCGACGTTCGAGGAATCTCGCAGGGAATTCAGGCTATCGCGGATGACCGCCTCGAGCGTGCCTCGGCGGATGTTCTGCAGGTCGACCGCGATCTTGGTACAGGCGATGTCGACGCCAAGCGTCGGCTTGCCGCCGCGCGCCGACCACACTCCCGTCGAGAAGACGTCGGATGAGGTCAGTTCAGGATATTCAGGCGCTTGAGCCACTCTTCTCCTTCCCTTGGTTGGTGGCTGTAAGCACCCTACGCCTTTGATTCACAAAGCGCGGCGACGCGCGCCACAGAATCGATGGCGCAGCTCCTCCCAAAGTTGCGAGGCATTCTGTCATAAGTTTCTTGGAACACAACCCAAATTGTTGTGTGGACTGGGAAAGGTTTGCGGCGCTTCGCGCGGAAGCAGACATAACGTCGCTGACGCGACGTGATGCCGAAGTGAAAGGGATCAGTCCAACTTCGGGAGGTAGTGGATGGCTTTTGAGGCGTTGCCCTTCTCGGCGCATTGAACGGCAGCCTGACCGCGGACCAGGAACCACGATTCGTCAGAGCTTTGTCCCGCCAGCTCTCCGCCGCGGAAGCACTCCTTCATCTGGTCCTCGGGCACCAACAGCACGCGGTGCGTGCCGGCATTCAGCCAGGCGGCGGCGTCATACGACTCCTGCGGTCCCTCGAGGAATCGCCGATGCCCGAAGTTGACCGTCGGACGATCGAGATACAGCAAGAACTGTTCCTTGTAGGCAACCAGCGCGAGTTCCTCGTCGGGCTGCACCTTGCCGAGCATGTCGCGGGTGAATTTGCTGGCCGAGTTGTCGGGGTTCATTGCGGGGGCCAGGAGGTACGAGAAGGCGATACACAGCGTGCCCAGCGCCACGGGCCACGCGGCCAGCGGCGCGCGTCGGCGGGCGATCAAGAGCCCTGCCCCGCACAGCACCACGTAGACGAGCAGCATGCGCGTCACCGGCAGCTCGGCGACTTCGTCATTCTTGACCAGGTGGAACTGGAAAGCCGCGAGGCCGAGCAGCGCTGCAATCCAGAAGAACAGCGCGAGCACCCAGCCCGCGCGACGCACACCCGGCCGGGCAAACAATTCGGGGAGCACCGGCAGCGAGGCCAGTGCCAGCGCCGGCAAGCCCACGTGGACGTACACACCGCGCTTGCCCGGGCTGATCGAGAAGAACAACACCACCAGCAGCAGCCAGGTCAGCGGCAGCCATACGCGCGCGTCGCGCTCGCGGAAGGCCGACTTGAAGCGCGGCACCAGCCAGAACAGCAGGATGCTCCACGGCAACCACAGCGGCGGAATGACTTCGACGATGAAGTAGTACCAGGCTTTGACGTGATGCCACGCAGCGGCGTATCGACCCACCGTCTGGCGGAACAGGATCTCGTCGCGGTAAGCCTTGTACTCGGGTAGTCCGCTCTGGTCGACGGCCACGATCATGGGAATGAACCACAGCGAGGTCGCCAGCAGCATGCCCAGCGGCGCGAGCCACCAGCGCCATCCGGCAACACCGCCATCGATGCTCGCCAGTCCGTTCCATCGGAAGGCGCGCATCAGGAAAAATGGCAGGAGCACGAGCAAGGGCAGGAATCCCACGCCCTTCGTGATGATGCCGATGCCGGCAAAGAACCCGCCGATGAAGTACCAGCCCCACGCTGGACCGAGCAGCAGGTGGCGCAGCAGCGCGTACAGCGAGAGCGTCACGAACCCGCAGAGCACCGGGTCGATCTGCGCGCCGCGCATCACCATGACGAAGTGCAGCGTGCACACCAGGGTCAATGCGGCCGCGAAGCCCGCTTCGCGGCTCACGAGCCGCCGGCCCAGGTCGTAGACCAGGAACAGGATGCCGCCGGAAGCCACGAACGACGGGATCAGGAACGACCACTTGATCGAGCCGATCACCGAATAACACACCGCCAGCATCCAGAAGAACACCGGCGGCTTGTCCTGGTAGAGGTCTCCGCCGACGCGCGGGAACAGCCACTCACCCGTGGCCACCATGTCGCGCGCGATGGCCGCGAAACGCGGCTCGTCGGCCGGCCATGGATCGCGGATGCCGAGGCCGGTACCGATGATGACCAGCAGCGCCAGCGCCAGCCAGAGCAGGTCGCGCGCCGGGAAGGGCGGCGCTGCACCCGAGGCAGCCGGAATCACCGGCGGCGGCCTGTTTGAAGCGGGTGATTCCGGCGGAGCATCCTGCGGAGATGCTGGCGCGGCGTGGACGGCGGTACTAACTACCGACGGCGCGATTTGCTCGACGGCGGCGTCGGCATCGGCCGTGCCTGCCGGCCCTGCTGCAGCGGGCGTCGCGGCCTCCGTCTCCACGGTGATGGCCTGCCCCGGCAGCGCGGCATATCTCGCGGCGATCACTTCGACGGGCGCGGCAAATGCAGCGGCGCCGATTTCCGCGGGCACGGGTGGCGGTACGGCGCGCCGCTTCGGCGGCGCACCTTGCAACAAACCAATATCAGGCATCGGTAAGGGTTCGGTGGTGCCTGATATCCATGACCAGGTTGTAGAAGGCCACGGAGGCCGGCAGCAGGTTGGTCAGCACGCCGACCGCATCGTTCTTGCCCCAGATGAAATACGAAGTAACCATGGCGCTGCCCGCGAGACTGATGATCCAGAAACTGCGCGGAATCGTCGGCTTGCCGGCGCGTTTCGTGGCGAGAGCTTGCACCAGCCAGCGTCCGGCGAACATCAGGGCGCCGATGAAACCGATCAGCTTCCAGGGCGTGATCGCGATTCCCAGATAATGTCCGATCATTTGTCCCATTTGGATCAGTCCTCGCGCACCAGCAGGCCGGGTTTGTATCGCCGCCGCAGCCACATCACGCCGGCGATGTCGACGATGCCCACCCACAGGCGGTTGAGCATCCCGTACTTCGAGGTGCCGCGCGTGCGCGGCCGGTGACTCACGGGAATGGAAATGACACGCGCGCCCTGGCGCATGAACAGCGCCGGCAGGAAGCGGTGCATGTGATCGAAGCGCGGCAGTTCCAGGAACACATCTCGCGCGAACAGCTTGATGCCGCAGCCGGTGTCGGGCGTGTCGTCGCGCAGCAGGCCGGAGCGCACGCCATTGGCGATGCTCGACTGCAGCTTGCGGAAGACAGTGTCCTTGCGGCTGGCCTTGCGGTTGCCCATGAAGAGCTGCACGCCGCGGTTCGCGTCACGAGCCGCGATGAGCTTCGGAATGTCGGCCGGGTCGTTCTGGCCGTCGCCGTCGAGCGTGGCCACCCACGGCGCGCGCGCGGCCCGGACGCCGCTCGCCACCGCCGCGCTCTGCCCGCTGCGGAACGAGTGCCGCAGGATGCGCAGCGCGGGTAGTTCGGGCTTGAGCCGCTGCAGGATGCCGGCGGTGTCGTCGTTACTGCCGTCGTCGATGAAGATCATTTCGTAGGCGCGGTCACCCAGCGCCGCGTGGATCTCGCGCGCCAGCGGCTCGACGTTTTCCGCCTCGTTGCAGACCGGCACGACCACGGAGAATTCGACGCTCATGCGGATGCTTTCCCGTCGAGGGCGTCGCGCGCCACGCCGAACAGACGTTTCAATTCGGCCGCGAGATCGCGTTGCATCGCCTCGAAAGCCGCCGGTTGCATGGTGCGCGGCACCTGCTGCGGCGGACCGATGGCTATGGCAATGCGCGCGAACGGCCAGGGGATCACGAACTTGTCCCAGGCTATCAGCCAGGCGCGGCTGGCGGCATAGGCCATGGGCAGTATGGGGCGCTGCGTCATCTGCGACAGCATGATGGCGCCGGGCTTGAACACGAAGCGTGGACCCTTGGGGCCGTCCGGCGTGATCGATGGCGAGATGCCCCGCTGCGTCAGTGCGTCCTTGTAGTCGCGCAACGCGCGAGCGCCGGTGTGGGTCGAAGATCCGCGGATCACGTGCCCGCCGAAACGCGACACGATCATCACGCCGATCTCGCCATCCACCGACGGGCTGATCAGGAAGCCTAACTTCAGCCCCCGCGAGGACTGGTCGAGCAGGTATTTTGCACAGAACAGCTGGTGCTGGTGCCAGTACACCGGGATCAGGGCCGGCGCGCCCGCGAGCGCGCGCGCGGCGTGTTCGTCGCCGACCACCCGCACCACGCGGCAGGTCGACCAGAACAGGCGAATCAGCGCCTCGCCGAGCGTCGCGACGATGTGCCAGGCGAAGCGCCGCATCGGAGTCATCCGACGCTTCGATCGCGTCTCCTTCTTATAGAGGGTATTGCGTAACCCGCCGTCTTCGGGATTCGTTGGCATCCGGTTCGGGCCGGCAAAAAGAGGCGCGAATTGTCGGTGATATCATCGCGGCCAGCAATGTCCGCGACCCCCCAAGACAACAACGGCCTGCCCCCGCTGGCCGACCTGCAGTTCGACATCGGCGCCGATGACGACGCCATTCATCGCATGACGGAGCTGTTTGCGCGGCACGGCGACATCTACCGCTTCTACTCGCCGGCACGCCGCGCGGAAATGTGGGTGATCAATCACCCCGACGACGTCAAGCGGGTGCTGGTCTCGAATCACAAGAACTACACCAAGGGCTCGGGGCTGGATCGCGTCAAGATCCTGCTGGGCCACGGCATCATGACCAGCGAGGGCGACCTGTGGAAGCGCCAGCGCTACATGATGCAGCCCATGTTTCACCGTCGCGTCATCACCCAGTTCGCCGAGCTCATCGACGCCTGCAACAACCGCTTCATCGCCAAGTGGGAGTCACAGGCGGCGCGCGGCGAACTGGTCAACGTCACCGACGACATGAGCGAGCTCACGCTCGAGATCGTGCTGCTGTCCATCTTCGGCACGGACCTGAAGAGGCTCGCTGGGGAAATGGGCGGCAACCCGTTCGACATCGTCACCAAGGAACCGGCGCGCGATCTGAAGTTCGCCTACAAGTTCCGCCAGTTGACGAAGCTCGTCGCTGCGCTGGTCAAGCGCCGCCGCGCGGAGCAGACCGAACACTTCGATTTCCTCGGCATGCTCATGGATGCGCGCGACAAGGAGTCGGGCTCGCCCATGTCCGAGCGCGAGCTGGTCGACGAAGTGATGACACTCATCGTTGCCGGTCATGAAACTACCGCCAGCGGGCTCAACTGGACCTGGTACCTGCTGTCGCAGAATCCCGAGGCGGAGAAGCTGCTGCACGCGGAGATCGACGCCACCGAAGAGAAGGCCTCGCCAAGCCTCCAGGACATGGAAGCGCTGGCATACACGAAGAACGTCTGCGACGAGGCGCTGCGCATGTATCCGCCGGGCTGGCTGCTGTCGCGCCGCACGATCGCGCCGGACACGCTCTCGGGCCACACCGTGCCGGCCGGCACCGACGTGCTGCTGTGCCTCTATCTACTGCACCGGCATCCGCGCTACTGGAAGGAGCCCGAGGCGTTCCGCCCCGAGCGCTTCGACGCCGCGCACGAAGCCGAACGCCCGCGCTTCGCCTACATGCCGTTCGCCGCCGGACCGCGGCACTGCATCGGCGAGACGTTGGCCCTATATGAAATGTACATGCACTTATATAAGGTGGCCCGCCGCTACCGGCTGACCTACGTGCCGGACCGGCCGCTCGAACTGGAAGCGCAGATCAACCTGCGCACGCGCCACCCGCTCATGATGAGGCTCGAACGCCGATGACGATGACCAAGGCCGAAACCCTGGCGGAACTGCTCACCAACAACCGCAGCGTCAAGCGCACCATCAGCTATCTCGAAGGCGAGAACAGCGAGCGCGCCGTGGCCTACGGCGAACTCTACGAGCGCGCGCTCGGCATCCTGTTCCACCTGCAGAAGCTGGGTGCGAAGCCGGGCGACAAGCTCATCATCTATCTCGCCAACAACGAGCAGTTCCTCGACGCGTTCTGGGCCGGCATGCTGGGCGGCATCGTGCCCGTGCCGGTGGCGCTGGGCATCAGCGACGAGCACAAGCACAAACTACTGCGCATCGCGAAGAAGCTCGGCAAACCCTTCATCTACACGGACCGGAAGACGCTGGACCGCATCGGTGCGTTCGCGGGCCCGGCCGGCGAGCAGGACACCTACGACGGCCTCGCCGCGCGCGCCTTCTTCGCCGAGTCCATCGACGACATCTCGCGTGCCGGCCAGGTGCACCCGGTGAAGGCCGACGACATGGCGTTCATCCAGTTCTCCTCGGGCTCCACCAGCGAGCCCAAGGGCGTGGTGCTCACCCACCGCAACATCCTCACCAACGCGCGCGGCGCGGGCGAGGCGTCGAAGTGGAACGAGGACGACGTCAATCTCACCTGGATGCCGCTGACCCACGACATGGGCCTCATCGGCATGCACATCATGATGTTCGCGCATCGCATGCAGCTCAACGTCATGCCCACGGAACTGTTCATCCGCCGGCCACTGTTGTGGATGACGTTTGCCTCGCGCAAGGGCGCCACCGTCACCAGCTCGCCGAATTTCGGCTATCGCCACTACCTCAAGGTGCTCGGCGATCGCAGCGTCGGCGAGCTCGACCTGGCGCGCGTGCGCCTCATCTACAACGGCGCCGAGCCGATCTCGGTGGAACTGGCCGATGAATTCATGGCGCGCATGGCCCCGGCCAGGCTGCCGCGAACCGCCATGTATCCCGTTTATGGTCTGGCCGAGGCCACGCTGGTCGTGAGTTTTCCGCAGCCGCCGGGCCAGATGTACGAATACATCTCCGTGGACCGGCACCAGCTCAGCGTGGGCAAGCCGCCCGCCCCGCTGCCCAAGGAACACGCCGATGCGCTGCTGCTCATGGCCGTGGGCCAGCCCATTCCGTACAGCAAGGTGCGCATCGCGGACGACGCGGATCGCGAGCTGCCCGAAGGGCACGTCGGCAACATCCTGATCGGCGGCGACAATGTCACCAGGGGATATTTCGAGAATCCCGACGCCAATGCGCAGGGCTTCAGCGCGCCAGATGCCAATGGAGAACAATGGTTGAAGACCGGCGACCTCGGAATGCTGAAGGGCGGCAAGCTCTTCATCACCGGACGCGCCAAGGAAATCATCTTCGTCAACGGTCAGAACTACTACCCGCACGACATCGAGAGCATCGCCATCCGCGCCGACGACCTCGAGCTCGGCAAGGTGGTGGCGGCAGGCGTGCGAGCCAAACACGGCAGCACCGACGACCTCATCATCTTCGTGCTGCATCGCATGGACATGAAGGAGTTCATGCCCATCGCCTCGCAGGTCACGCGGCTGGTGAACGAGCACACGGGACTCGAAGTCGCGCACGTGGTGCCGGTGAAGCGCATTCCCAAGACCACCAGCGGCAAGATCCAGCGCCACCTGCTCGAAGAGGACTACGTCAACGGGGTGTACGACGCCGAGCTCAAGGAACTCGCGGACCTGCGCGCGCAGCTCGAGGCCGCGGGCGGCGCGAAGACCACGAGCACGGAGATCGAAGCAAAGCTCAAGGACATCTGCGACGCCGCGCTGGAACGCAACATCGACGTGCAGGACAACCTGTTCGAGATCGGCGCGAGCTCACTCAAGCTCATCGAGATCCACGAGAAGATCGACCAGATCTATCCCGGACTGGTGGACCTCACCGAGCTGTTCGACTTCCCGACCATCTCGGAGTTGTCGAGGCATCTCGAAGGCAAGATGGCCGCGACGGCCTGACGGAACTCAGCGCGACGGAGTGCCGCGGGCGTTCGACGCGGTGAGCGTCGGCGGATTGGGCTCGCGCTCGCCGGCGCCACGGCCCACCGCGGCCACCTGCGGCTCCCGGGCCGAGGCCACGTCGCCCGCATTCGACCACAGCACCACCGCCAGCAGCAGGGCCAGCGGTGCGAGAACGGCGATGACTGAGCGGTTGAAGACGAACATGGTTTGCTCCGTATGTGGCGCAATCCTGCCGGAAAGGTTCCGTCCGAAAAACCGGACAAAAACGAATTCATTGTCTGGCATTGCTTGACAGTGCAATTTATGATCCGGGCCCATGGACCAGCTGCAGGCAATGCGGGTATTCGCGCGGGTCGCGGACCACGGCTCGTTCGCCCGTGCCGCCAGCACCCTCGACATGTCGCGGGCCATGGCTTCGAGCTACGTGGCCCAGCTCGAGGAGCACCTCGGCACCCGCCTGCTCCACCGCACCACGCGCAAGGTATCGGTGTCACCGCAGGGCGCCGTGTACCTCGAACACTGCAAGCGCATCCTGGCCGAGATCGAGGCCGCCGATGACCAGCTGCGGCTGGCCCGCGACCGGCCGCAGGGCCGGCTGCGGGTCGACGTTCCCGTGGCCTTCGGCAGATATCTGCTGCTGCCCGCCATCCCCAAATTCACGCAGCGCTACCCGGAGATCTCTCTCGAGGTGCGCTTCAACGACCGCTATGCGGATTTGCAGGCGGAGGGCGTGGACGTCGCCGTGCGCGTCGGCAAGGTGCGGGATCCGGATCTCATCGCGCGGCGCATCTGTTCGTCGCGCGTCCTCACCTGCGCGTCGCCCAAGTACCTGGCCCAGGAGGGCATGCCGCGCACGCCCGAAGAGCTGCGCAAGCACCGGCTGATCGGCATGCTGCGCATGGAGTCTTCGCGCCCGGCGGAGTGGGCGTTCAAGGCAGGCAACGGCACGCGCTCGCTACGGCTGCCGATGGCGCTGTCGTTCAACACCGTGGAGGCCGTGTCCCACTCGGCGCTCGAGGGCCAAGGCATCGTCCAGCAGTTAGACCTGCTGGTGGGCGGGTATGTCGCCGAAGGACGTCTCGTGGAGCTGCTGCGGGAGTACTCGTGCGAGGGCCCGCCGCTGAGCGTCATATACCTGCGCGCCACCCAGCATCTCGCCAAGGTGCGCGTGTTCGCGGAATTCGCGGCCGACCTGATGCGCAATTACGAAGCGCGCATGCGCCGCGGCGCGGCTGCTGCCGGAGCGGCCTGACAGCCAGGTGAGGTCTCTCATGCGCAGGCCGCGTTGCCCGGCAACTGCACGCCGCAGTCGAGGAACTCGAAGTCGTCGATGTGCGCGGGCTTGCGCACGCGATTGCCCTGCGCGTAGTCCACGCCGAGTTGCGTGACCGCGCGCAGCTTGGCCGTCGTGTCCACGTGGCTGGCGACGGTCTGCATGCCCAGGGTGTCCGCCATGTGCACGAACCCGTTGATCAGCGCACGCGACAGGATGTCGTCGGTCGCGCCCTTGACCAGCGAGCCGTCGATCTTGAGGATGTCGGCGTTCACTTCGCGCAGGAACTCGAAGCGGCCGCTGCCGGTGCCGGCGTTGTCCACCGAAACCTCGCAGCCGCGCTCGATCAGCGAGCGCGCCAGCGCCGCGAATTCCTGGGGCGCGATGCCCGCGTCGAGCTCGGCCACCTCGAAACGCAGCGACGCCAGCGGCAGGCCCGACTTGTCGAGGCAGTTCTCCAGGTAGTTGCGGAAATCCGGACGCACCACCTACTTGGCGGAGAGATTCACCGAGATCACCGCGTTGGCATCGGCCCAGCGATCGCGGTTCCTCTGCATCCACACCAGCAGCGCGCGGATCACCCAGCGGTCGATCTTCGGCATGCGCCCGTGGCGTTCGGCGACGTCGAGGAACTCGTGCGAGGCCAGGACACCGAATTCCTGCGTCGGCAGGCGAATCAGTACCTCGACGATGAGCGGGCGTTGCGTGGCTTCGTCCTCGCGCAGGGACACGATGGGCTGCAGGTGCAGCGCGAACTCGTCTTCCTTGAGCGCCTGGTCGATCAGATCGAGCAGGCGCTCTTCGCGCGCGATGATGGCGAGGTCGCGCATCAGCTCGTCGCGCGGGTCGGCGTCCGTGAAGGTCAGCGCCGCGATGACGCGGGTGTTGCCGGTAGTGTCGTCGGCCTCGAGCACGGGGATGTTGAGCAGTTGCACCTCGCGGGCCAGCACCGGCAGTGCGGGGATCATCGCGGCCATGCGATCGGCGCGGTCCTTCCCACCCGTGGTCAGGCTCGAGAACACCGCCAGCAGCACACCACTGAAATTGCCGCCTTCGAACAGTGCGAGGGCACAACGTGCGCGGGCGCTATCCGCGCTCTCCCACCACAGGCCGCTAGATTGCCCGCGCACGTCGTGCGGATCTTCGACCACCGCCGCGATCAACGCCTGGTCCTCGGCGAGCAGGAAGTCGCCGCTCGACCAGAGCTCGTCCCCCGCCGTGTCGTGGATCGACATCGAGAGGATTTCGGGGACGCGGCGCATGAGGCCGCGGGCCAGCGGCGCGAGCGCCGTGGCGGGAGATTCACTGTGCGGAAGTCGTGTCATACGTGGCCGAAAGATTACGGGGCCACGGAAGTGGTACGGCAGTCGCGATGCGGCGACGTAGGGTTCCGCCGACGGCGGTGGTTAGAGCCTGGATTATGGAAGGAGCGATCTAACTTTATGAGGACGCCGCCGCTTCGGCGGCGTTTTCCGTCGTCGGCGGCAGCCGTCAAACAGTCAAATGAGCCGTTGTCATAATGGCGGCCCCGCGAAATCAGGCCCCGTACAGCGGCTTCTTGAGCTTCCAGCGCTTGTGCGACCAGGGCCAGTCGGCGGGCGCCGCGCGAATCTGGTCCTCGACGAATTTCGCATAGCGGGCGGTGAATTCGCCCGGCGGCAGCTGTTCACCGGCGGCCGCGAGCGGCACGAACTCCGCGCGGTAATGACCACGCGCGCTGCGCTCCAGCCTCACGAAGAAGGCCGCGTAGCGCGTGCTGCGCGCGATCTCCTCGGCGCCGAGGAAGAACGCCGTGTCGCGGTTCAGGAACTTCAGCCATTGCTTGCGTTCGCTCGACACTGGTTCCTGGTCCGCCACCATGGCGATGACGCGCGGCGAGTTGCGCTGCTTGATGATGTCGCCTAACAACTCCTGCGCGGGGATGAGCCGCGCGCCGAAGCGGCTGCGCAGCTTGAGCATCTCGCGCTCCGCCCAGCTGTCGACCAGCGGCTTGTAGGCGGCGTCCACTTTCAGTCCGAGCTGCGTGGAGAACGCCAGCAGCATCCACTCCCAGTTGCATTGGTGCGCGGCCACCAGCAGCACCGGCTTGCCGCGCGCCACCGCCTCGCGGATCAGCTCCGGGTTGGCGAGCTGCACGCGCTGCTCCAGCTCGGCCGGCGTGAGGCGGGCCGAGTGCACGATCTCCACCAGCATGTCGGCGAAGCCGCGGTAGTAGTCGCGGATCACCTGCTCGCGCCGGGCGTCGTCCCACTCGGGGAAACAGGCCTTCAGATTGGCCACCACGACGTGGCGGCGATACGGAATCGCGCGCCAGGACATCCAGGCCATGAAGCGCGCGAGGGGATACCAGACGAACAGCGGGATCAGCGCCAGCGCGCGGATCCAAAGCGAGGACTTCGGGGCGGTCAAGGATACGCCTGCGTGGCCTTCTTCGCGTAGGAAAGCTGGTGCCCCCAGTCTGATTCGAACAGACGACCCCTTCATTACGAATGAAGTGCTCTACCAGCTGAGCTATAGGGGCAGGCTCTAGAGGGCGCGCATTCTAAAGGCGCCGGCGGGCCTAGGGAAGCGTCAGGCCGTCTTGCGGCGCAGGCGGATCACCAGTTCGACGCCATCCACCTGCATTCCGGCCGGCGGCTCGGGGAGACGCTGGAATTCCACGTCCTTCAGCGACACGTCCATGAGGGCACCGGTGTCGAGGTCGTGGAAGTGGTAGTGCGCGTCCGTGTTCGAGTCGAACCAGCAGCGGTCGCTGCCCACGGAAAGCTGCCGGATCAGCCCGGAAGCGGCGAACAGATTGAGCGTGTTGTAGATGGTGGCCTTGGACACGCGCATGCCCTGGCCACGCAGGCCCGCGAGGACCTGTTCCGCCGAGAGATGCTGGGGTCGAGCCAGAAGCAGCGAGGCAATGCGCAGGCGTTGCGCGGTGGGGCGCACTCCGGCGCGCATCAGCCGCTGGTTCAGGTTTTCGACGAGGCCTGGATCGAGGTCCGTCATTGGCATAGTGGCGCGAGTATACGCGCCGGTTTCCGCCGGGCAATGCGAAAGCGTGCAATTGCGACAGATTTCCGAGGTGGTTTCCGGGTATCCCGGCAGCAAAATCCGGACATGGAAACGCGGCAAGGAAGCCCCGGTGTCACGCTGATCGAACTGTGCTTCGTGCTCGCCGTGGTGGGAATTCTCGCCGGCCTGGCCGTTCCCGGTATGCGAACCGCGCTTCGCAATGCCGCCATCCGCAGCGCCACGTTCGAGCTGCTGGCGGGGCTGCAGCAGGCTCGCGCCCGCGCCATCACGGAGTCGACTCCGGCGGTGGTCTGCCTGAGCGATGCCGCCGCCCGGTGCCTGGGTGGCAGTGGCGGTCAAGCCACGGCCTGGAGCGCCTTCCTCGAAGGCCACGAGGGGCAACCGCTGGCCGGTGGTCCGCTGCCCAGCGGGCTGGAGCTGCGCGCCACCCGCACGCGCCTCACGTTCTCCCCGGACGCGTTGGCCGCCAGCACCGGCACTCTAACTATCTGCGACCAGGCCGGGCTGGCACGGCCGCGATCCCTGGTGCTCAGCCAGACGGGACGGATTCGCCAGGCAGAATCCACCGCGGCAGCGTGCGCGCTATGAAGCGCTGCCATGGCTTCTCGCTGGTCGAATCGCTGGTCGGCCTGGTGCTGCTGTCGCTGGGCATGCTGGGCGCCGGCGCCATGCTGCTCGGGAGCCTGCAGGCACATGCCGCGGCGTTGCGCGAGACGACCGCCCTCACCCTGGCCCAGGACATGGTCGGTCGTCTGCGAGCGAACCTGCTGGCCGGCCTCGAGGATCCCGTCGCACCCGACCTTGGGAGCTTTGCCGCAGCGGTCCGCGCCCGCTTGCCGGGGCCGGGCGTCGCGGTGATCGAATACGAGCCCGCCATCGGCCCCGCCGCGGCTGATCGCTATGACATCAGCGTGCGTTGGCGCGCACCGCGCGATGACAGCGATCGCGTGGTCGTGCTGAGCCTGCTGGCCGCGCCGGTGGCGGGCTGAGCGTGAAGAGCGGTATTCGCCGGCGTGGCTTCAGCCTGCTGGAGCTCATGGTGTCGTTGGCCGTCGGGTTGCTGTTGCTCGCGGCGTTCATCTCGGTGTTGCAGCAATGCCGCCAGCAATTCGCGATCGACGAGAGTCTTGCCAGCCTGCAGGACAGCGCGCGCCAGGCCTGGTCCATCCTGGTGCCAGATCTCGAGCTGGCCGGCTTCTATGGATTTGCCGGCGCCGGCGAGCCGCGGTTCGAACGCGGCGGCGTGGTGCTCGCCCACGGCGCGGAGCTGGCACAGCCGGACTCGCACAATTCTGTCCCGCCCATCCCCGGAGTACCCGCGGGCTCACACGACTGTGGGACCAACTTCGCCGTCGATCTCGGATTGCCGGTGCAAGGGAGCAATAACACGTATGCCGCAGGCGTCGCCGCGCAGGATTGCGCGCCCACGGCCGTGGCCAATGGTGCCCGGGCGGGCTCGGACACGCTTACCTTGCGCCATGCGTCGGCCGCGCTGACGCACCCGCTCGCCGGCCGTCTGCAGCTCTATTCGCAACGACTCCGGGCGCATGCCGCGCTCGAGCTGTTCGCCGACGGGCACGCGCCAGGCGTCACCGATGCGGACGCGGAAATCCGCAACCTCGAAGTGCGCAGCTACTACGTCGCCAACGACTCCGTGGATCGCAAAGGCTGGCCGGCGCTGCGCGCAAAGGCATTGACTGAGGCGCGCGGAGCCGCCCAGTTCCGCGACGAAGAATTGCTGCCGGGAGTGGAAGACCTTCAGGTGGAATTCGGCTCGGTGGATCCGCACGCGCCCGGTACGGCGCCGGTGTTCGCGCCGCCGCGGGGCGATGCGCAGCGGGACCGGCGTATCGTCGCCGTGCGGCTGTGGTTGCGCATCCGCGCGGATCGCACCGAGCGCGGCTACTTTGATGCGCGCCCACTGAAATATTCGGATGTGGAGTTCGTTCCCAACGAGGCCGAGGCACGGCAGCGACGCATGCTGGTCGAACGTACCGTGGCCCTGCGAAATGTGCATGAACGGCCGTGAAGAGTTTTCGTGATCGTGGTGCGGCACTGGCCGTCGGGCTGGTTCTGCTGGCACTGGTCACGCTGTTAGGCCTGGCGGGTGCCAGCACCGCGCATGTGGAGCGCCTGCTGGCACAGAACGAGCTCTTCCGTGAAAATGCCTCGGCCGCCGCCAGCGCGGGAATGGAAGTGGCCATGCGCGAGATCGAAAACTCCGACCCTGCAGCCGTCCCCGCGCACTTGGAAGGCCTCGTGCCGGGAACTGACAATCGCTTCGAAGTGTCGATTCGTATCGCCGGCTACGAGACGTCGCTGCCGCAGGCACCGGGCGAACGAGTTATCGGTGCACACTTCGATGTATTCAGCACCGGGTACTCCGCGCGCCGCGCGGTAGACAGGCAGCGTGCCACCGTCATGCGCGTGATGCACGACGTCACTGCCACGCCGCTGGACTGCGAACCGGTTGTCGCCAGGCATTGTCACGCCGACGGCGAGACCGAAAGATTGTCCTGGCAACGGGTTCCGGTCGAATGAGCGCAGGCTCCCACTTCGCGCGCCGCGGCTTCACGCTCGCCGAGCTGCTGACGGTGCTGGTGGTGCTGGCCGTGCTGGCGGCGGTCGCGGTGCCCCTGTGGCATGCGCACCTGTTGCGCGTGCGCCGCGCCGATGCCACCGGCGCGCTGATCGCCTTGCAGGCCGCGCAGGACCAGTACTTCGGACGCAACGCGCGCTACGCGGACGCGAGGCAGCTCGGGCTGCGCAACGTGTCGGCACACGATTTCTACGACTTGAAAATTCGCGTCAGCGACGATGGCCTGGCTTACCTGGCAACCGCCCGCGCCGCGCAACGCACCGGCCAGGATGGCGACGCCCGCTGTGCCGAATTCACCCTGGACCAGAACGACCGGCGTCGCGCGGTCGATGCCGAAGGCAACGACCGCAGCGCCGATTGCTGGCATTAAGAATTGGGGACCGATCCCATTTCTTTCCTGAGGGCCCGCGGCAGCGAGAACACCACGTGCTCCTCGCGCCCCTGCATTTCCGCGGCCGAAGTGCCGCCCCACTCCTTCAGCTGCGCGACGACTTGCTGCACGAGTTCCTCGGGAGCCGAAGCACCGGCGGTGACGCCGACGGCATTCTTGCCCTCGAACCACTCGCGCTTGAGGAAAGTGGCGTCGTCGATGAGATAGCCGGGACGGCCGGCGCGCTCGGCGAGCTCACGCAATCGGTTGGAATTCGAACTGGTGATCGAGCCGACCACCACGAGCACGTCGCACTTCGCGATGAGCTCCTTCACCGCGTCCTGGCGGTTCTGCGTGGCGTAGCAGATGTCCTCGCGGCGCGGGCTCGCCAGCGCCGGGAAGCGCGCACGCAGCGCGTTGACGATGGCCGCGGTGTCGTCGACCGACAAGGTAGTCTGCGTGACGAAGGCCAGGCGCTCGGAATCGCGCACCTCGAGCCTGCGCGCCTGGTCGACGTTCTCGACCAGGTGCATGTGCCCGCCGTTGCCGGTGTCGAAGCGGCCCATGGTGCCTTCGACCTCGGGGTGACCGGCATGCCCGATGAGCACCACGTCGCGGCCTTCGCGCGCGTAGCGTGCGACTTCCATGTGCACCTTGGTGACCAGCGGGCAGGTGGCATCGAACACGGTCAGCCCGCGGCGCTCGGCTTCGTTCTCTACCGCGGCGGGCACGCCGTGCGCGGAGAAAATGACCGTGGCGCCGTCGGGCACCTGGTGCAGCTCGTCGACGAACACGGCGCCGAGCTGGCGCAGGCGCTCCACCACGTGCACGTTGTGCACCACCTCGTGGCGCACGTAGATGGGGGCACCAAACATGCCGATGGCGCGCTCGACGATGTCGATGGCGCGGTCGACGCCGGCGCAGAATCCCCGCGGGTTGGCCAGGTAGATCTG
>Ga0126377_10001187_pt1 | contig 16750 bp, 13 predicted proteins | sample PanSoiMetPlot_22_FD_92647 | JGI IMG/M metagenome (GOLD analysis project Ga0126377, IMG submission 92647) | Tropical forest soil microbial communities from Panama - MetaG Plot_22 | ecosystem: Environmental > Terrestrial > Soil > Tropical forest > Bulk soil | place: Panama | collected 2016-02-17 | reverse complement strand
CGCCTCGAGCTCTGCCCACCACTCGGGGACGCTGGCGACAGCGTGGCGGATCCGCGCAAGGGTCAGCTCGTCTACCCACTGCGGGAACTCCGCGGCGTTGTGTTCGGCCATGGTCATCCACAGGTCGCGCATCTCGGTCATGCGTCGGGCGTCCATCACCGGCCCGATCCAGTCCAGGGCGAGCACCTCCTCCTCGCGTCCAAGCCATGCGGCGTGCACGCCCGCGATGCCGGTCAGCGCCGTCTCGATGTGCTCGGGCTTCCAGCCGCGAACGTCATTGGCGGTGTCCTTGAGGTCGACGTCGTCGCTCAGGTCCTCCATCACGAGGATGTGTGCCTCGCGCGAGGCGTCGTCGTGGATCCCGTACACCGCGGGCATCACGGCGCGAAGCTCGGGAGGGGCGCAGCGGTACAGGCCGAGCTCGCGGACATGGGTGCCCTTGAAGCCCGTCCAGTCGCGCCAGTGCGAGTACTCCTCGGCGAAGCGGCCGCCGCACAGGGACGCCACGCGGTTGGTCGCGAGGATTAGCTCCCGGTCGAGGGCTTTGGACTTGACGACGACGTCGAGCGGATGGGACGCGTCGCCGTCGCGCAGCGTGAGGCGCATCGGCGTGATCCCGACGAGCTTCTGGTTGGCCACGGTCGAGGCGAGGTCGGAGAGCACCGCAGACTCGGCGCCGCCGTCGCGGACGGCGGCCTCGACGACATCGACGTCGGTCTGCGAGCCGGCCAGCAGGGAGGTGAAGAAATGCGGCGTGAGGTCCTTCGCGGTGAACCACTCGACGGGCCGGTTGCGACCGAGCCGCTCGTGTGCGTCGGCGAACTGGCCGGCGGCGACGGCCGCAAGCGTCGAGAGGTCGAGCGCGAGCGCGAAGCCGGCGATCACCTCGGCCAGGCGCCCGACGCGATCGCGCCCGGCGCAGCCGAGCAGCTCGAGATAGTCCTGCTGGTTGGGCAGTCCCGTGCCGCCGCCGACGGTGCCGACCACCAGGGCGGGCAGGAGGATCGTGGCGTAGACGCCGTCGCCCTCAGGCTCGACCGTGAACACGGCGCTGCCGGACTCATGGGTACACGCGATGTCCTGTCCGGTGGCGGTGAAGATCGCCGCGACCAGGTTGGCCGTGTTGATCGAATGGCCGACCATGCCGGACTGCAGCGCCGCTAGCGTGCCCGTGCGGCAGGCCGCCAGGAAGGCCTCGGGCTCGACCTTGAGGACCTCGCGCAAGGTCGCACGGTCGAGCGCGCACTCCGCGGTCACGCGGCTGCCGCGCGTCTCGAACAGGCTCAGCTGCGCGAGCTTCTTGTCGCCACTCGTGTTGCCCTCTACGTAGAAGCGCCGAAGTGCAAGGTGGGGAAGGGCGGCGATGGCATCGACGATCCACCGACAGGCTCGCCACGTGCACGCGGTCGTCATGTTCTGCCCGGCCGCATCGCCCGTCTCGTAGGAGAAGCGCAAGTGCACTCCGCGACCGAGCTGCATCGGCTCGACATCCGTGAGCTGTGCGTGGCGCGAGACGCTCTCCACGCGCTCGTGGATCGCCGGGAGCTGCTCCTCGACCCAGCGCACGAACGCAAAGGCGGCGACGGCGTCGTCGAACTCGAAGAACGGCGCGCGTGTCATGCGCTGGCGCAGGACCTGCGTCCGGACGCCTCCGGCGCGACTGATGGCCTTGGCCCCACGCGAGACCGACGCGACGAGCGCCCCCTCGGTGGTCGCCAGCGGCGCGGAGATCCACCCCGTCGCGTGCTCACCGCCGAACAGCAGCGGGCCGGCGAGGCCAACCGGCAGCTCGACCGATCCGACCAGGTTCTCGACGTTGCCGGTCAGCGACGCGGGGTCGAGCCCGATCGCGTCCAGCGACGACAGCCCGGCACCCGAGCTTGTGCGCGCCCAGCGCAGGCGCCGCAGGCGTGCGTCCTCGTCGTGATGGCCCGGTGCCGGCACCGCCCCGGGCGTGACATCGCGCTGGACCGATTGCGCTCCCGTCGACACTGCCTTCGCCCCCTTCTCAGTCAGCAGGTCGGAGCACTATAACAAACCAGCCATGCGGTATGTATTTTGATGGTGATGAGTCTGGTGCCAGCCGCGTCACCGCAAATCCGACCAGACGTCAGCGCGCGGCCGGCGGGTCGGCCTTCAGCACTGGATAGCGCGTGCCGAAGCCCGGCTGCGCACCCTGAAGCCGGCAGGGCGGGGCGGACAGGTGCTGGATGTCCGGCGCGTACGCGTAGAGCGAAATCTGATCGCGCGTCTGCTGATCGAGGTACGGCGAGGGCTTGTCGCTGACGGCAGGCGTCGACGCCGAGCAATTGCGGTCGTCGTAGACCTGCAATCCGCGCAGGAGCTGGGTCGCCGCGTCGGCCAGCGGGTAAGCGCTGGCGCGGTTGATACCGGGGCGGCGCGTGAGGGGCGCCAAGTCGATCGGTGTGAGCGCCGGCATCGCCCGAAGGTAGTGCAGCGGCTCGTTGCCCTTGGTCGTGGCCGTCGCCCCCTGGGTTGCGCCCGCCGCGTTGGCGATGAACGAGCCGAGGTCGCCGCGCCGGTTGCCGATGTAGCGCAGCGTGGGGTTGAAGCTGCGCAGGTACGGATCGAGGTCACGCAGGAATGGCGGCGTCCGGTCGAGGACTCGCTCGAGCGCCGGGATGCCGGTGTCGCTGGCATTGGCCAGCGCGGGGGTCGCGCTCAGCGCGGTGTCCAGCGCGGGCGCGTGCGTGGAAAGCGCTTGAAGCGCGTCGCTGAACGGCGCGAGTTGACCGGTGAGCGTGCGCACGTTGCCCGTGCTCGCGTCTGCGAGCCGCGTGAGCCGCTGCAGCGTCTGGCGGGCCTCGGCCTCGAAGCCGGGGAGCTCCTGGAACGCCGCGCGCAGGCTGACGGCCTGGCGGCCCGTGGCATTGAAGGCCACGTCGCCGCTGCGCGCCAGCAGACGCAGCGCGTCGCCGCGATCGGCGAGCCCGTGGGCGATCGCGCCGCCGTCACGCACCAGGGCCTGGACGTCGGCGCCCTGCTGCTCGACGATCGACAGCAGCGCCGTGGCGTCGACGGCCCACGGCCGGAAGGTCCCCACCGCGGCGTTGAGCTCGTCGCCTGTGTCCTCGATCGCGCCGCCCTCGGTCTGCTGCCAGGTCTGCAGCGCCCGCCGCGTGCGCGGATCGAAGCTGTCGAAGATCTGGTCAGGCTCCACGGTGCTCTGCGCTCTGCGCGCATCAAGCGTGCCGTTCTCCGGGATCGGGGGAGCGCTCGAATTTCCGAGCGACAGCGCGACGACGCTCTCGCCGAGGATCGACTTCTGGCGCAAGCGCGCCGTAGCGTCGGTACGCAGCGGCGCGAAGGGCCGCGCGAGTTCGATGACGACGTCGGCGCGGCCGAGGCGCTCGGGCTTGGCGACCTTCACCGAGATGACGTGGCCCACGGTGACGCCCGAGACGCGGACGTCGGAGTGGGCGCCAAGCCCCCGCGCCTGTGGCAGAAGGATATGCACGCGGTAGCCGCTGGCCTTGAGAGGGGTGGGGCCCCCGATCTTGGTCCACAGCACCAGGAGCAGCAGGAAGCACGAGACGCTGAAGAGCGCGACGACGGCCAGGCGACGGAGGGTGATCGGGTCCTTCGTCATCGCGCTGTCCCCGTGCAGACCTCTTGTTGCTTGGGGAGGTTGGCCAGCGTCACCATGACGCCCAGCGGCGGGTCGCCCGCGATGAAGCCGGGCAGCAGCCCCAGGCTGTTGCAGGTCAGCAGCGGCAGGGTGTGCGCGTAGGCGCCGAGCGCATCCTGCGCGGAGACCACCGAGTTGAGCTGGTGCGCCGCCCAGCCCGCCCAGAAGAGGCGGCTGGGCGTACCGCCGGGGGGGTCGTAGCTGAGCAGGTTGAAGAGCCCGTTGACGCTGCCCAGCGCCGCACGCCCGTCGGTGGCTGCCTGTTCCAGGCCGCGGGTGGCGGCATTAAGCTGGTGAGCCGGCGTCCGTGCGTCGCGTGCCAGCGGCCGCAGCTTCTGGACGTCGGGCTCGGTCTGCTCGAAGAACGGCGTCAGCGCGGTCAGCCCGGGCTGGAGGGCGCGGGCACCGGGCAACAGCTTCTGCGACGCCGATCGCAGCGAACCGAGCACCGGTGTCAGGTTGCGCGTCGTGCGGCGCGTGTCGCTCAGCGTCGATGGCAGCTGGGCAAGCGACCTGCGCAGCGAGTCCTGCTCGGCCGCCAGGCTCGCGAACACCGTATCCGAGCTCGTGACGAAGTCGGTCAGCACGTCCTGGTTCTCGCCCAGCACGGTGGAGATCTGGGAGAACGCGTGGACCGCTCGGGCCAGCTCACGGCGGCGCCCGACGAGGGCGCCGTTGATCTGGCGCAGCTTGCGCGTCGTGGGGTCCAGGCGGTGAAAGAAGCCCGACAGCTCCTTCCCTTGCCCGCCCAGCCCCTGCCCGGCGCCCTGGGCCAACGAGACCAGGGCGGCCCGCGTGTCGGCATCGAGGGCGGAGAGGATCTCGTCGACGTTGACGTCGGGCAACGTGTTGGAGACCGGGATCGTGGCGCCCTCGCGCAGCGGGCCGGCCGCGGGCGTCCCGGGGCTCACCGCGAGGATCATGTCCTTCAGCAGCGTCCGGGGGCGCAGGAGTGCGCCCGCGTTGGCGTAGAGCTTGGCGTACTTGCGGTCGAGGTGCAGCGTCAGGTCCGCGCGGCCGCTGCGCAGGTCGACGGCGCTGACGCGACCCACCACGACGCCGGCGATCTCCACCGGTTGTCCTTGCCCGGGCGTGATGCCCTGCGCTGTCGCCATCTCGGCGTGCACGACGAACGAGTCGTCGCCGACGATCGGGATCCAGGACGGGAACTCCGCGTTCTGGTGGCCGATGATGTAGGCGGCGCACCCGATGCCGACGGCCGCGAGCGCCACGACGGCGATCAGCGCTCCGAGTCGACGGCGGATCGCGGACTTCATCAGCGGCCGCCGTTGGCCGAGCCGTCGGCCGGTCCGATCGCCGCGGCCGGCCCGTTGAGGTCCGGCACCCGATTGCGCGAGCAGGCCACATCGCGTTTGCTCGGCGCGGCCGGCACGGATGCGGCGGGGCGTGTGCCGAGCGGCGGCGAGAGCGCGTTCCCGTACAGCGGCTCGGCCTGCTGGCGGGAGGTTCCCGTCGTGATCCTGGTGGCGCCGCCGCTGAGCAGCCCGCGAATCAGAGGGCCGTTGCCGTCAAAGCTCTGCGCCGTCGAGTTGAGCCCGACCAGCATGCTGAGGAACTCCGACCACGTCGAGGTTCCCGAGGTTCGCGGGCCGTCAGCGATGCGGGCCGTGGCGGTGGGAGTCAGCACTCCGTTCGCGCACTGCGACAGCCGATCGAGCTCGGTGAACAGGCCCGTGGCCGGGCTCTGCGCGGCGGCCAACGACCGCGTCGCCGGCACGAGGTCCTCGAGGTCGCCACCGAGCTCGTCGGGTGACAGCAGGCTCTGGAGATGACCCAGCCACGGGACGCCGCTGCTCAGCGCGGCGGGGAGGGCGGGCAGCGCGTCGTCGGTCGCCCGGGTCAACGCAAGCGCGGGCGGCAGCGCGGAGCGCAGCCGCAGGGCCGCCGCACGCGTGGAAGCGAGCGCACCGGGGAGCTGCCGGACCGTCTCTGTGACTGCCCGCGATTCGGAAGCGAACGCGGCGTTCGTCTGACGCAGATGGGCCAGAAGGCCGCTGAGATGTGGTCCCGCGGAATCCAGGCCCTCGGCGGCCCGGCCGAAGCCGTCGATCGCCTTGCTGAGGTCGTCGCGCTGCGTTCCGGCTGTCGCGTCGGCGACGATCGCGCTGTCCGGGAGCATGCGCGCCCCCTCGCGCAGCACGTTGTTGAGCGCCTTGCCGCCGGTGAGGCCATGGGCCGGAAACCTGAAGCCGGTGCCGAGCGCCTGCAACGCCCGCTTCAGCGAGGTGCGCGTATCCGAGGTGAGCGCGCCGAGAACGTGCGGGAGACTGACCGCGATCGAGGTGTTGCGGAGCGGGACCATGTAACCGCTCGGGGCGTTCCGACCGCGCGGCGTGCCGGGCTGCAAGTCGATGAAGGCGTTGCCCTCCAGGAACAGCCGCGGCCGGACCTTCAGCGTCGCGTCCGTCCGGATGGGCGGCACATCGTGGTCGAGGTTCATCGTGAGCAGGGAGTTGCGCGTGCCGTCGTAGGTGGTGACCTTGGCGACCCGCCCGACCTCCACGCCCGCGATGCGCACCGGTGTCAGGCCGGGGTGCACGCCGGTCGCCGACGTCACTACCGCGCGCAGGCGGTAGGGATGGGCGAGCGGATGAGGTCGCGTGAACGCCCAGAACAGTCCCACCGCGGCGGCCGCCAGCAAGACGAGACCGAGCGCGACGTTGCGCCGCCGGACGACCTCCGGGTCGGGCCGCCGTCTCACGGCGTGGCCGCCTTCTTCTTGCCGGTCGTGTCGTCGGTACCCGTCTGCTGGCGTCCCGGCGCGTGCCCGACGACCACCCGGCCCTGCACGTAAGGCTCGTTGGCCGCCTCGCACTCCGGCCCCTGGGGACCCTTGCCGGTGTACGGAGCTGGGTTCGCGTGGAGCTTGTCCTCCGGCGCCGAGCCGTTCGACGGCCGCGCCGCCGGGGCAGCCTCGGTGTCGGGGCCCGGAAGGTGCAGCGCCGCGAGGGCGGCGAGCCAGTTGCCCACGGAGTCGCCGTCCGAGGTGGAGCTGATGATGTTGCGCAGCAGGATGCCCGGGTAGTTGCAGACGACCTGGCTGGCGCGGAGGTCGCTTGTCGTGGGGCGCAGCGTGTCGAGCGTCGTCACGAGCGTCTTGAGGCCGGGTACCACCGCTGGATCCTGCGAGAATCGCTTGACGGTGGTGCCGAGTGCGGCCAGGCGCGGGGCGAGATCCTGCACGCCGTCCATGGCTGCCGGCCCTGCAGTGGCGGCCCCTTCGATGTCGTCCGCGGCGCCGCGCACGGAGTGCAGCCCCGGCGCCACCGCCGCCGCCAGCCGCGTCGTGGCCCGCAGTAGGGACCGCTGCCGGGGCAGCCCGTCGATGCCGGCGTGCAGCACCTGGGGCGCCAGCTCGGCGCTGCGGGCAACGTCGTCGCGCACCGAGGCCAGTGCTCCAAGCGTCGCGTCGAGCCCCCTGAACATCCCGGCCTGCTCCTCGGCGACCGGCTCGGCGGCGCGGCCGAGGCGGGCCAGGCCGTCGATGAACGGGCCGAGCTCGGTTTGCTTTGCGTTGAGGATGCTCGATGCGCCATATAGGGCGCGCAGGGTCTGCGGCGCCTCGGCGATGAACCCGTTGAGGTCGCTGCCGCGGCCGACCAGCGCGTTGCCGTACCCGCCGAGCGTGCGCTCGACCCCCTTGCGGGTCGGCTCGTCGTAGGCCTGCAGGGCGTCGGACAGCGTGACCTCGGACGCCGTCGGGCCGGCGGTGAGCGTCGGGTGCCCGCGAAGGGGTGTCGACGAGCGCCCGGGGACCACCTCGACGTAATTGCCGCCGAGGGTCGAGGTCGCGCGCATCCGGACGGTCGTTCCTTCGGGCAGCGGCTCGACGGACTTGTCCAGCCCGAGCTCGAGCACAGCCTCCGTGCTGCCGTCGGCGCGCAGGCGCACTTGTCGGTCGGTGACGCGCCCGATCCGTACGCCCGCCATCCGCACCTCGGCGTTGGGGGCGACGTTTTCGGCGTCGGGAACGATCGCCCGCGCGTCGTAGGTGGGCACGAACGGCAGTCCGGAGTCGGCCTGGTACACGAAGTACACGACGACGACGGCGATGAAGATGGCGATCGCCCCGAGGAGGAGCGGCTGCCCGGCGATGCTGTTTGACCGGCCCATCACCGCTCGCCTCCGAGCAGGTAGTCGAGCAGTGCGCCCTTGCTCGCGCCCGCCGATGGGGCCTTGGCCGACGCGGCCGACGCCGACGTGCTGCTCGCCTGCTTCTCGAACACGCCGCTGCACGCCGACGTGTTCACCACCACGTAGCTCGCGCAGGTCGAGATGATCGCGTCGGCGCGCGCGAAATAGCCGTCCTTGTCGAAGCCGTTGGCGATGAGGCTGAGCGCGCGCGGAGTGTCGGCGAGGTTCTGGATGCCGCGCTGCTTGTCGAGGCTGCTCAGCAGGGCCGACAGGTCGCTGAACACCGCCTTGGAGGCCGGCGTCAGCCGCTCGAGCTGCGAGAGGACCGGCTGCGAGGCGACGAGGCCGGCGCGCTGGGCCTCGGCGGAATTGCCAAGTGCGTGCAGCGCCGGCGTCCCCTTGCGCGCGGTGGGAGCGAGCGCCTTGGCGGCGGTGCTGAGCTGCCGCCCCGAGGCGTCGAGGTCGGCCAGCGCCGGGCCCGCCGTCGCGCTCAGCCCGTCAACGTCGTGCAGGGTCGCGCGCAGTTCGGTCAGGAACGCAGGGAGCCGGCTGAACGTTTCGCGCAGCGCGGCGCTGCGCCGGGCGACGGCCTCGTTGAGCTCGGCCCCGTGCCCGACGGCGCCCATCACGTGCGCGCGCTCGCGCGCCAGCGGACGCAGAACCCGGTCGCCCGAGTCCGCGAGCGAGGCCAGTGCGCGGCGCTGGTCGGACACCACGTCGAGCACGCGATCGAGCTGCAGCAGCGCCGGGTCCGCCCGCTTGACGGCGTCGCGGAGGGCCGCGCCGTTGCCCGCCAGCCCCGCTCCCAGTTCGTCGATGATGATCGACAAGCGCTGGCGCACCGGCAGCCTGAAGATGTCGAGCACGAGATCCGGGTCGACCGGGGACGACGTCCGGGTGACGGGAAGGAGGTGCTGCTTCTCACCGTCGACCGTCACCGTGGCCAGCGGCGGCGCCTCTCGCCCGCCGGTGTTCGGCGCCCGCGGCGAGCAGTCGACGACGCGGTCGCCGAGCAGCGACGCCGCCCTGATCGTGCACTTGGCGTCGGCGCGGAAGTCCTGCATGCGCGGGACGGTGATGTCCATCACGGCGACCGCGTGCGGCAGTGCCGGGTTGTGCTGGTCGAGGCTGACACCGCGCACCGCGCCGACTTTCACGCCCGAGACGCGAACGTCCATGCCGGTGCGCAGCCCTGAGGCGCTGTCGAAGATCGCGCGCACCGTGTACCCGCCGGATCCGTGTTCCGCGAAACCGGCCCACAGCAGCAGCGTCGCGGCGAGCGCGCCGCCGACAGCGAGGACTGCTGCGCCGCGCGTCACGGGGCGGGAAGGACCTGGGCCGGGTCGCAGTCCAGCGATGCCTGGCCGGGCAGTGATACGAGCGGCGCGCTGCCGTCCAGCGCAGCCTGGCTGGCACTGCCGGGGCAGCGGCGCAGGAACCCGGTCTGCGGCGCGAGCACCCGCTCGGATGGCGCAAGCGGCTCGAGGACCGTCGCGCCGGAGCTGTCCGCGGCCTCGCGGAAGGCGCCGAACTGCGGCGCGAGCCGCGCGTAATGGCCGTTGGCGTCGTAGTTGGCCATGGCCCGTCCGGTCGTGGCCCACGATGCGACAACATCGGGGGTGTAGGCGCGCAGCTGATCGATGAGCGGCTGCCCCCCGCGCGCGGCGGCGGCGCCGTCGCGCAACGCAGGAACCGCCGCGCGCGACAGCGCGGGCAGCCCGCGCAGCAGGCCGGTGAGGTTCTTCCCGTCGTCGGCAGCCACCAGTTGCCCGAGGTTGTCGATCGCCGGCCCGCCGTTGTCGAGCGTGCTGCGCAGCTCGTTGGAGAACGCGGGCAGGTCCTCTCCGGCCTGCGCGGCACGACCGAGGAACGGCTGGACCGTGTCGGCGGCGCGACGCAGGTCGGCGAACGCCGCGCGGCTCTCCTTCAGCGTGGGCGGCAGCTCGCGCAGCGCCTGCTGCAGCGGGCCGGCCGCGCGCGCGAAGGCGTTCGTCGAGCGCGCTGTCTCCTGCACGGCGCCGTAGAGGTCGTCGCTGCTCGCCCACAACGTGGTGGCCAGTCGGCCGGTTGCCGTGAGAAAGCGCCGCAACGCAGGCCCGTCGTCGGCGAGCTGGCGGAAGACGAGATCGCCCGCCTGCAGCGCGGGCGCCAGTGTGGCGTAGACCTGCCGCGCGTCAGCGCCGCGCCCACGGAAGGTGTCGGCCTGCCCGCGCACGATCTGCCGCAGACCCTCGCGGGTCGGGGGGTCGAACAGGTCGTACAGCTCGTCGAGCTCGACCACCGAGGTCGTGCTCGCCGAGTCGATCGTCGCACCGCTGCGCAGCGCCGGCGCGTTGTTTGGCCCCGGGTTCATGGCCACATAGCGGTTCGCGGCGCCAGAGAGCGAGGGCTGCTCCAGCGACGCGGTCGTCCCCCTGTGCAGGGCCGGCGTCCCCCCCCTCAGGGCCACCTCGACGTCCGCCTCGCCGGCGGAGGTCAGCGAAACGTTGCGCACCGATCCGACGCGGGCGCCGCCGATCTGCACGTCGGCGCCCTTTACGAGCAGCCCCGCCGACGTGAAGCGCAGGTGGTAGCGCGCACCGTCGCCGCGCGCCCCGAGGAAGATGAGGACGCAGACCGCGAGCGCTGCCACCAGGGCAGCGCTCGCGGCAATGCGTGGGAGGGACATCGCGCCCTGCCGTCAGCGTCCGGCTAGCAGCTGGTCTTCGCCGTTTCGGTCGCGGTCGAGCCGTCGACGAACGTCGCCCTCGTCGTCACCTTCCAACCGCCCTTGCAGGCCTGCTTGGCGCGCAGAAGGGTTCCCTTCGGCCCGCGGACGTTCCACTTCCACAGCATGCTGAGGTTCGTTCCATCCGGCAGACCCGGAGCCGTCGGGAGCCGCGGGACGTCGAGGTGGATCTTCAATCCGCTGCTCGACGGCTTCATGGTGCCCTGGAACGCGGTGTGCGCCGTCGGGACCTCGACCGCCGTGGTGAAGATGCCGAACTTGATCGTCGAGCCGCTGACACCCAGGAGATACACCTTGGCCGGACCGTGGACCACCGAGATCAGTGGCGTGCCGTTGGCCACGCCGAGATGGTTGCCGATCACGGACTTGGCCGGGCACTGGTCGGCCTTGTTGGCCTGCAGCAGTGCGTACGAGCACTTCGAGAAGCCCTTGGCATCGGCGACGATGCCCTTGGGCAGGGTCATGTCGACCGCCTTCAGCGCGTCCTCGCGCGTGCCGTCGGGCTTGGTCACCTTGAACTCCGTGGTGAGCTTGACTTCGACGGCCTTCTTGGTCTTCTTGTTGATCTTCGGGTTCGACGGGCTGAGCTTGACCGTCGACGTGATCTTGTCACCTGCAGCCTGAGCGACCACTGCGGCCGCCAGCAGTGCGACGATCGCGACCAACGCGATCGTCGCGAGACGTCCTCCACGCATCGTTGATACCTCCTGTGCGGATCGATGCAGACCCGGTACTGCTTTCCTCCCCGCGCCCGTGTCGGGCGGGAGCCGGCGGACCATCCGCCGCGGCGGCAGGTTACAACAAAAAACCAGCAGGCCGGTCTTTTTTTAGGTTGCGCCTAGGTTTTGACAACGGCGCCGGTCTGTGCTGGCGCGCCTGTGTCGGATCCACACCATACCGGCTGGCCGGTTTGCATAGTATTAGCTCTGTCATGGAGACCGCGGACCGGGTGACCGCTCGTCGACGCGCGTGCCTTGTCGTGCCGGCCGCCTCGGCCCGGATGCTGGCGAGCGCGCGCCGGGCAAGCGTCGACGAGGTGGTGCTCGACCTCGACGACGCGGTCGTCCCGAGCGCCAAGTCGTCCGCGCGCTCGGCAGCAAGCGAGGCGATCAGGTCGGGCGGGTTCGCCTGCAACGGTCTGGCGGTCCGCGTCAACGCGCCGGGGACGCCGTGGGGGCACAAGGACGTCATCGTCATCGGCGGCGCGGCCACGCGCCCGCGCAGCATCGTCGTCCCCAAGGTCGAGGGCGCCGGCGACCTGGCCTTCATCGACCGGCTGCTCGATGGTGTCGAAGCCGCGGTCGGTCACACCGAGCCCCTGGCGGTGCAGGCGCTGGTCGAGTCGCCGGCGGGCCTTCGGGCGCTCGACGAGATCGCGGCGGCGTCGATGCGGCTGGAGGCGATCGTGCTGGGCTATGCCGACCTGGCGGCGTCGCTCGGGCGCGCGCGGGACGCGGCCGCGAACCTCGACCTTTGGCTGGGCGTGCAGGATCGCGTGCTCGCTGCCGCACGGGCCGCCGGCGTGCAAGCGATCGACGGGCCCCACCTGGCTATCGGCGATGAGACCGGTCTCGAAGCGGCGGCGCGCCGCGCCGCCGACCTCGGCTTCGACGGAAAGTGGGCGATCCACCCGTCGCAACTGAACGCGCTGACGACTGCATTCACGCCCAGCGCCAGGGAGGTCGACCGGGCTCGCGCGATCGTCGCCGCTCTCGATCGGGCGGCGGGCGATGGCCTCGGAACCATCGCGCTCGACGGCGAGATGATCGACGAGGCGCTGCGCGTCGGAGCGCTGCGAATCCTGGCGAGGGCAGCGCGGTGACCGCGGCCCAGGCTGAGCCGGCGACCGTGGCGGGCCCGTGGTACCACGAGCTCGAGCACGGCCAGACGTTCGACAGCGCTCCCGGCCTGACGTTGACCGAGGGTCACGCCGCCCTGCACCAGGCGATCGTCGGGGACCGCCTGCGCCTTGCCTCGACGTGCACCCGTGCGCCGAGGTGACGGGCCCCAGCGGACCCATCGCACATCCGGGCCTCGTTTGCGACGTGGCGATCGGTCAGTCGACCCTCGCCACGCAACGCGTCATCGCAAACCTCTTCTACCGCGGCTTGGTGCTGCGCCGGGCACCCCGAATCGGCGACTCGCTGCGGGCGACGACCGAGGTCGTCGCCCTGCGCGACGTCACGGCGCGCCCCGGGCGTCCAGCGGCCGGCCTGGCGGTGCTGCGCGTGCGCACGGTCGATCAGCTCGACCGCGCCGTGCTCGACTTCTACCGCTGCGCAATGCTGCCGATCGGGTGCGAGGGCTCCCCTCCGGGCCATACCGGCGACTTGGACGCAATCGGCGGCGAGGGCGACGCGCGATCCATGCGCGCATGCTTATCGGGTTGGGATCTCGAGCGCTACCGCGAGCTGCTCCCCGGGATCCACGCCGGCGCCGTGGCGCCCGAAACGCGTCTGACCGTGCAGGGTGGCGACACCGTGACCGCGGCACCGGAGCTGACGCGGCTGACCCTGAACGTCGCCGCCGCCCACGCGGATCCGGGCTCGACCGGCCACGGGCGCAGGCTCGTCTACGGTGGGCACACGATCGGCATCGCGCTCGCCCATGTTACCCGGGCGCTGCCGAACCTCGTCACGGTTGTTGGATGGCGATCGTGCGACCACCTCGCCCCAGTGTTCGAGGGCGACGTCTTGCACAGCACCATCGCCGTCGAGGACGTCGAGCCGCCCGCGCCCGACGAGGAAGGCGCGCTGGTTGGCCTGCGCGTCGAGACGACCGCGCGACGGGCCGACGGGGGGCCGCCCGCGCGCGTCCTGGACTGGCGGCTGGTCGGAGCAATGGCGTGACCGCCGGCGTCCTCGACGGCTTGCGGCTGGTCGAGGGCTCGGCCTTCGTCGCCGCTCCGCTCGGCGGGATGACGCTTGCCCAGCTCGGCGCCGACATCGTCCGCTTCGATCAGATCGGCGGCGGGTTGGACCACCAGCGCTGGCCGCTGGCGCGCAACGGCGCGAGCCTGTTCTGGGCGGGCTTGAACAAGGGCAAACGCTCGCTCGCGGTCGACCTCCGCTCGGCCGAGGGCCGCGAGCTCGTCGAGGCGGTCGGCGCGCTGCTGACGAACTTCCCGGTGCGCGGATGGCTGGACCACGACGCGCTGCGCGTGCGCCGCGGAGACCTGATCATGGTTGCCCTGAGCGGCAACCCCGACGGTACCTCCGAGGTCGACTACACGGTCAACCCCGCGACCGGCTTCCCGTGGGCCACCGGACCGCGCAACCTGGCCGAACCGCTCAACAGCGTGCTGCCCGCATGGGACGTGGCCATGGGGACGCTGGCTGCCGTGGGCCTGCTCGCCGCCGAGCGCCATCGCGCGCGCACAGGCGAGGGACAGCTCGTGCGTCTGGCGCTCTCCGACGTGGCCTTTGCGATGGTCGGCAACCTCGGGCGCATCGCCGCGGCCCAGCTCGGCGCGCGCGACCAGGCCAAGGACGGCAACTACCTCTACGGGGCATTCGGGCACGATTTCCCCACGCGCGACGGCCGGCGCGTGATGGTCGTCGCGCTGACGGCGCGTCAGTGGCGCGCGCTCGTCGCGGCGACGGCCAGCGCCGAGACCTTCACCGGCATGGAGCGCGCTACGGGCCACGACCTCGCGACCGAATCCGGTCGCTACGCGGCGCGCGACCTCATCGCCGCGATCCTGCGGCCCTGGTTCGCGGCGCGCGATCTCGCTGCCGTCCGCGAGGCCTTCGCCGGCACCGGCGTCTCATGGGGGCCGTACCAGAGCTTTCGGCAGCTGGTGGACGAGGACCCGCGCTGCTCGACCGCGAACCCGATGTTCGAGGAGATCGAGCATCCCGATGTCGGCCGGTACCTGGCCCCCCGATCGCCGCTCGACTTCGGCTCGCACGGGCGGCTGCCCGTGGCCCGCGCTCCTCTGCTCGGTGAGCACACCGAGGATGTGCTCGCCGAGCTGCTGGCTCTCAGCCCGCGCGAGATCGGCGACCTCCACGACCGCGGCGTCATCGCGACGGCCGGTGCCGCCGCGACGCCACCGGCCCGCAGCGCTTACGCCGCGGGCTTGTAGATGGTCACGACGGCCGCGCCGCCGAGCCCGAGGTTGTGCTGCAGCGCGACCTTGGCGCCCTCGACCTGGCGCTTGTCGGCCTCGCCGCGCAGCTGCCACGTCAGCTCAGAGCACTGGGCCAGGCCTGTGGCTCCGAGCGGGTGGCCCTTGGAGATCAGTCCGCCCGAGGGGTTGACGACCCACTTGCCTCCGTACGTGGTGGCCTGCTCGTCGATGAGCTTGTGGCCCTCGCCCACAGTGGCGAGCCCGAGCGCCTCGTAGGTGATGAGTTCGTTGCAGGAGAAGCAGTCGTGCAGCTCGATGACGTCGACGTCCTCGGGGCCGACCTGTGCCTGCTCGTAGGCCTGGTTGGCTGCGTTGCGCGCCATCTCGCCGCCGATGATGTCGATGGCCGACCCGTCGAAGCTCGACGGCGTGTCGGTCGCCATCGCCTGGCCGACGATCTCGATCGCCCGGTCCCATAGCTCGTGGTCGTCGACGAAGCGTTCGTTGGCCAGGATCGCGCAGCCCGAGCCGTCGGACGTGGGCGAGCACTGCAGAAGCGTCAGCGGCTCGTAGATCATCCGGGCGTTCCTGACGTCCTCCAGCGAGTACTCCTCCTGGAACTGCGCGTAGGGGTTGTTGACCGAATGCTTGTGGTTCTTCCAGCCGATCCAGGCCATGTGGTCGGGCGTCGACCCGTAGCGCTCCATGTGCTCGCGCCCTGCGTTGCCGAACTGCTGCGGCGCCATCGGCGCCGGGGCGGGCGGATAGAGCTTGTGCATCGCCGCGTCGTGCTTGTCGATGGGATTCACGCGATCCGTGTACTTCGCCGCGAGCGACCCACGCTCCATCTTCTCGAAGCCGAGCGCAAGCGAGCAGTCCGCAAGGCCGCCGCGTACCGCCTCGCGCGCGAGATAAAGCGCGGTCGAGCCCGTCGAGCAGTTGTTGTTGACGTTGACCACCGGGATGCCGCTCAGGCCGAGCTCGTACACGGCCCGCTGGCCCGACGTGGAATCCCCGAAACAGAAGCCCGCGAAGGCCCGCTCCACCGCCGAGTAGGGAATCCCGGCATCCTCGAGCGCCTTGGTTCCCGCCTCGCGCGCCATATCCGGATAGTCCCAGTCACGCTTGCCGGGCTTCTCGAACTTCGTCATCCCGACGCCGATCACAAACACTCTGTTCATGGCCGAGCATTATTACAGACCATATGACCGGTTTGTAAATTGCGCGCGTCGGGCGACAGACGTATGATGCGCAGCTCAATGACGCAGACCAGGAGGGTCAGCGCGCCGCGGCGGCGCACACAGGAGGAGCGCAGCGCCGCGACCATCTCCAAACTGCTGGACGCCACGATCGAAAGCCTCATCGAGGTCGGCTACGAGCACACCACGAGCCGCAGCGTCGCCGAGCGCGCGGGCGTCTCACGCGGCGCGCAGTCGCACCACTTCCCACGGCGTGTCGACCTCATCGTCAGCGCAGTCGAGCGCATGGGGCAGCTGTTGCAGGCTGCGGCCATGCAGGAGCTTGAGGCGCTGCCGCGCGGCGCCGGACGGCGGCAGGCGACGATCGACACATTGTGGAGCCAGTTCTCCAGCCCAGTGTTCATCGCGTCAGTAAAACTCTGGGTCGCCGCGCAGGAGGATCCCGAGCTCTACGAGCGACTGGTCCCGATCGAGCGGGATCTGGGCCGGTTCCTGATGGCCCGCATGGAGAGCCTCGTGGCCGACGGCGCCGACCGCAGCGAGTACGCCAAGCGCTACGCCTTCGCCGTGAGCGCAATCCGGGGTCTAGCCCTCATGGAGGCCTTCGAGCCCCGGCCGGCGAACGGGCGAGAGGACCCCTGGCCCTACTACCGCGAGTTGCTGGAGCAGATCCTCAGCGGATGAGAGCGCCGGCGCTGTTTCGCGCCGGCGCCCCGATCCGCTCCCTCACGTCAGCCCGCCGCGTACGGCCTCAGGGCCGGCTCGGCGGCGATCTTCCGGTGGACAAGCGCACCCCGCACCAGCAGGACCGCCAGGGTCGTGTCGGCCAGCGCGACAAACGTCTCGTCGACATAGCACCAGCCCCATCCTTCGGGCGGATCGTAGCCTTCGATGATCGGATGACGAGTCGCATGGAAGTGCCCGGTGGCGTGGCGGTTCGGCGAGCT
>Ga0126377_10001186_pt1 | contig 16753 bp, 18 predicted proteins | sample PanSoiMetPlot_22_FD_92647 | JGI IMG/M metagenome (GOLD analysis project Ga0126377, IMG submission 92647) | Tropical forest soil microbial communities from Panama - MetaG Plot_22 | ecosystem: Environmental > Terrestrial > Soil > Tropical forest > Bulk soil | place: Panama | collected 2016-02-17 | reverse complement strand
GGAAACAAAGACAGAGATCGTTGAATCGGTACGAAGCGAACCGGAGGAGGTGCGCCATGACGAAGACGAAAACACTGACTGCTTTGGCTGCCGCCGCGACCCTTGGAGTAGCGGCCATTGCTGCCCCGCAACCGGCCGAAGCGAGGGGCTGGGGCTGGGGCGGCGGAGCTGTTGCCGCCGGCGTGATCGGCGGGCTTGCTGCCGGCGCCATTATCGGCTCGGCTGCGGCAGGCCCTTATGGCTATTACGGTGGTTATGGTCCGGGCTATTACGGCGGTTATGGTCCCGCCTATTACGGTGGTTATGGTCCTGGATACGCTTATGCCGGCGGCTGCTACGTGACCCGTCAGCGAATTTGGGACGGCTGGAATTGGCGCATAAGGCGTGTGCGCGTCTGTAACTAAGGCCTAGCCGAATCAGGAGAGTCGCGTAAAAGATAAGAAAAAGCCCGGATTCGATAACGTATCCGGGCTTTTTCTGAAGACGGGGTGGCGTGGACGTTCAACAAAATTCTGACATTATGGAACGGCCACTATCCTCTGTGTGGGGACGCGTCTAGTTTAATCCAACATCTCACGTGGTCGGCATCTGTGCCCGACCTGATCCGGAGGGAATTACCCATGAAGAAGACGATGCTCGCGCTTGCGACCGTCGCCACCGTTGCGGTCGGAACAATGAGCACCCCGACCACCGCCGACGCCCGCTGCTATGGCTGCGCGGTCGGTGCGGGTGTTGCAGCCGGTGTCATTGGCGGCGCCATCATCGGCGGCGCGATTGCCAACAGCCAGCCGCGCTACTACGCGCCGGCTCCCGGCTATGTGGTTTATGAGGGCTACGGCGCCCCCTATCCGGCTGGTTGCCCGGGTGGCTACTGGGCTCGCCGGCCGCTCCGTGACGCGTATGGTAATTTCATCGGCTGGAGCAAGCCGCGATTTATCTGCCCTTAAGCATCGCGTAACGATTTTGGGTGGATGATCCGGGCCAAATTATCAATCGGCCCAAGAGGACACCCATGAAGTATCCGATCATCGCGCTCGCCGCGGCCGTTACCCTGGCCGCGGCGTTGCCGTCTTCGGCGCGGGCGCACTGCAGTGGCTGCGGCGTCGCGGCTGGCGTGGTCGGCGGCCTGGCCGCCGGCGCCATCCTCGGCTCGGCAATCGCCAATAGCGGCCCGACCTACTACGTCGCGCCCGCACCGGTTTACGCGCCCCCACCTCCCGCCTATGTCGCACCGTCGGGAGTGTATGAAGGCGGCGTCTGCCACGTCGAAAGGCATCGTGTGTGGGTGGACGGCTACGGCTGGCGCTCGCGCCGCGTCGAAGTCTGCGACTAACTATCTGGTCTAACGCCGCATGTGCTCGAGCACCGCGGCGGTCGGCCAGCAGTCGATTTTCAGTCCGTTCTTCTTCTGATACGCGCCGAGCGCCGCGCGTGTGAGCATGCCCGCTTTTCCGTCGATTTTGTCCTTGTAGAGGCCGAGCGCAGTAAGCCGCTGCTGCATGGTTTCCACCTGCGCGGTCTTGAGCTGCTCGTTCTTGCTCCATGGCGTCTCGAACGGCTTGCCACCGGCAATGCGATCGCTGAGATGACCAACGAAAAGCACGTAAAGATCCGAAAAATTATAGTCCTTGAGCACGAAATAATTTTTAAGCGCAAGGAAGGACGGACCGTAACTTCCCTCCGGCTGCAGCAGTGACGCGTCGAGCGACAGTTCCGCCGGGCTCAGCTTGCGGCCGTAGGAAGGAACGAAGCCAAGCCGGATCCATTCGCGCACCGGCTTGATGACTTCGGGAACGCCAATGCTGCAGTCGGCATTGGCCGGCGCATGTACCTCGATCGCCCAGGGTTCGTCGCGTCGCCAGCCTTTACCGACCAGCTGCTTCGCGGCGGAGGCAAGCGCATCCGGCACCGAGCGCCAAATGTCGATGCGTCCGTCACCATCGAAGTCGACGGCGTATTTGTAGAATTCCGATGGCAGGAATTGCGTGAGGCCCATGGCGCCGCCCCAGGACGAGCGCAAATCTGTGCGGGGCACACCGTCCTGCAGCATCTTCAGGGCATGCAGAAATTCGTTGCGGAAGAAATCCTTGCGTTTGCCGATATAGGCCTGGGTGGCGAGTACGCGGATAGCGTCCTGGCCACGAAATTCCCGAGAGAAGCCGCTCTCGCGCGCCCAGATCGCCAGCAGGATATTACCGGGCACGCCGATTTCTTTCTCGATCCGCGCCAGCGTGTCACGGTATTTCGCCGCGAGTTCTTTTCCGCTTGAAGTGAACGATTGGAATGCAGCCTCGCGCAAATACTGCGCGGGCGTCTGTACGAATTCTGGCTGCTGAGGCTGCTTTTCGGGCTTTCCTGGAATGGCCAGATCGGGAAGCGAAAGGTCCGGCTCAAGGCCGCGCACCGCCGCATCGAAGGTCGCGCGCGAGACGCCGAGCGCCTGAGCGTCCGGCAATACTGACTGAAGCCAGCGGTCGAATGCCGGACCGGCATGCGCAGTCGCGACCGAAAAGAGCAGCCACACAAAGATGAAAACCGCGCGTCCCATCATGTCATCAAACTAGTCCGAACGCGCGCGCTGTTCGACTGGCAGCGGCCCAAACGCAGGCGGCGGGACGCGTCGGCGCGAAGCAGCCTCATAGGATGCCGCCACATGAAGCAAGACGTCTTCCTTGCCTGGCTCGGCGCGGAACACCAGCGAAAATGGCAGGCCAGGCTCGGGAATCGTGGTCGGCTTGTTCGACGGCACGTGAAGATAAGACTTGCCGTCGGCGCTGAGCTGATAGACCGGATCGTAGACCGTGGTCACGAATCCCGCCGGTATGAGCACCTCGGTAAGCCCAGCATTCGGCCCGCTCAGTGACTCCATCGTAAGGTTGTTGCGAAATCCCTGTCCGGCACCGCCGATCTTGCCGGGCGGCCAGGGCGTGTGAAGCCGCACCAGCACATCGAGGCGGTTTTCGAGCATCACCATCATGTCGGCGCGCCGCAGAAGCTCGCGCAGCATGATGCGCTCGGGGATGTTCTGCCGCTCGCAAAGCGGATTGCGCAGATCAGTAACTTCATCCCAGTTCAACCAGCTGGCTCGCTGGTCGTCGCCCCAGAATTTCGACCGTTTGTTGAGCGCGGTGAAGTCAGTAAGGGTTTCGGCGAAGCCTTTGGCTTTCCAGTCGGCGGCGCGGCGCGACAGATACTGATTAATGTGGAAACGGAACGCCGTCTGCGGCGCCTGATGCTGGACGGTGGCGAGATCGAGATTCGAGGGCGGTGCGATACGGCCTTCGGCCAGGTCGAGCATGTAGTCGATCGGCTTCATCTTGCCGGAACCGAAGACTTTCCCCGGTTCGAACTCGGTCGGCCGGATCGCCGCTGCGAATTCCTTGAACACGGGCTGTCCGTCGCCGCTGAGCCGGAACAGGATGTCGGGCATGAACACGGGCACCAGTCGCGCCAAGGCGACACGGTAGTCCACCTGCATTTGTTCGATATCGGGATCGGGCTTCCAGAGCGGGTCGGAGGACTCGACCAACGTCGCGCCAAGCTTGCCGCCGAGAACGGATTTGATTTCCTGCGCCGCCGCGGTCGTGATCGGGACCTCGGTCAAATTGCCCCGACGCACGGTCATCGACTCGCGGATAACGCCGACCCTCAGGCCTTTCAGCGAGTCCGAGGGGCGGGTGTGACGCGCATAGCCGTCGAGTACGGACGAGCGCGGCACTGTCGTGAAAGGATCGCGCGGGTCATAGTAGCCCTGCACCGGATCCTTGAGAGCATCGAGCACCTTGGCCGCATCACCGATGGTGCGCGCGAGGATGCCGGACCGGTCGACATGGATGTCGGCGCCAATCGCGCCCCCGTCGAACCCGAGCAATGCCTTGTGGGGCAGGATAAGCGCGACCGCGTTGTGATTGGCAGGCCCGCGGCAGGACGCGCGCGTTTCCTCGCCCAGGCTGCACATCACCATGTTGGTAGACACTGAAGCACCCGAGCCCGAACTCGAGCCGAGCGAGGCCGCACGCGTCGTGTCATAGGGATTGGATGGATTGCCCGCCCAGGTACTGCGCTGATAGCCGAGCGTTGATGTCAGGACCTTGTCCGGCTTGTGTGTCCCGCCAGGATCATCGGGCCGGCCGTTGTATTCGGTGTTCACCGCCTTCGCGAAGATGATCGCGCCCTTATCGCGCAACTGCTCCACCAGGACATGGTCGCGGGCGGGAAAATCAATGTCGTATTGAGCGTCGCCGCCGCCGGTCGAACGCATGTCCTTTGTGTCGAACGGATCCTTGAAAGAGAAAACAACGCCATACATCGGCATCTTCTCGAAATCAGGATTGCGGCCATAAGCGGCGTCGAGCTCCGCCGCGCGCTCGAGCGCATCAGGCAAGTGCCGGAAATACTCGCACACCGGGGGCGCGCCTTTCGGTAACGGCCCCTTCGATGGGTGCAGATCGAAATCGCCGCGACACGTCACCGAGCGTTCGCCGCGAATATTGAGCGTGGCCAATGCGTTCACCTGACCCGCATTCGGCCGCCCGACGGTCAGTCCGAATTGCTGCTGCACCGAAGGATCGGATGCGGTCGCTTCCATCCGGCCGAACTCGAGCGGCGGGCCCTTGTACTTGTCGAGATCGGGTAAAAGCTCGGAGGCCTTTACGGTCTGGATGGGAAACTTGAGCGGTGCGCCACCGCGTACCGTGCCGCGCGATTCGGGAACAGGCGCACCGTCCTTGGTGACGAGCAAATTGGAAGTGCCGTTAAAGGCCCGCACGCGCGCAAGGTAATGGCGTACGACATTGACGCAGGTCGTCTCGCCCGCCTTGATCGCGGCATGCAGCTCGTCGATCGTCGCCTCTTCAAGAACGAAGGGTTTTTTCGGCGCGCGGATCGGCTTGTTCATGGCGGCATTGCCTTTCCCGCCAAGGTTAGAGACTCGGAGCAGCTAGTGGAAGCGCCGTTTAGTGCTGATGTGGCCGCGCCCTTGCATAGGCGGCCTGACTGATGTTCTCGACGACTGCGATGCCGATCGCCGACACCACGAAGAGAGCGTGGATCAGCGCCTGCCACATCACGCCGGTTTCTGTATATGGCGCGTCCGGCTTTCCAAGCGATCCGGCATAGATGAAAACGCGCAGCAGATGGATCGAGGAGATACCGATGATCGCCATTGCGAGCTTGATCTTCAGTACGCTGGCATTGACGTGCGACAGCCACTCCGGCTGGTCGGGGTGTCGTTGCAACTCGAGCCGCGACACGAATGTCTCATAGCCGCCGACGATCACCATGATCAAAAGGTTGGAGATCATCACGACGTCGATCAAAGCGAGCACCACGAGCATGATCTCCTGCTCGGTGAGGTTCATGGCACCATGAACGAGGTGCCAAAGCTCTTTCATGAACAGGATGACATAGACGCCCTGTGCGACGATGAGACCGAGATAGAGCGGCAGTTGCAGCCAGCGTGAGCTGAAGATGAGCTGCGGAAGCGGCCGCAGGCCTCGAATTTGTCTTGGAGGAATAGCGTCGTCGGCAGCCATCGACATAGTTGGTCACCCCATTGGAATACATGCGTCCAAGACGGACGCGGGCAAACTATGCGATTCGGAATGGCCGAAGGATGGCGGCCGCTCAGCGGCTGAACTTTTTGTACTTCAATCGATGCGGAATCACGGAGTCTGTGCCTAAACGTCGCATCTTGTCCTGCTCGTAGTCTTGGAAATTCCCCTCGAACCACTCGACATGACTGTCGTCTTCGAAGGCCAGAATATGCGTCGCAATCCGGTCGAGGAACCAGCGGTCGTGGCTGATGATAACCGCGCAGCCCGCGAAATCTTCCAGCGCTTCTTCCAGCGCGCGCAGCGTGTCGACGTCGAGATCATTGGTCGGCTCGTCGAGCAGCAGCAGGTTTGCGCCGGACCGCAGCATCTTGGCGAGATGCACACGGTTGCGCTCGCCACCCGATAGCGTGCCGACCTTCTTCTGCTGGTCGGCGCCCTTGAAGTTGAACGAGGCACAATAGGCGCGCGAGTTCATTTCCTTCTTGCCGAGAAGGATCATGTCGTTGCCGTCGGAGATTTCTTCCCAAACCGTCTTCTTGCCATCGAGGCTGTCGCGCGACTGGTCGACGTAACCGAGACGCACGGATTCACCAATCTTGATCGTGCCTTTGTCGGGATTTTCCTGCCCCGTGACCATTCGGAACAGCGTGGTCTTGCCTGCGCCGTTCGGGCCGATCACGCCGACAATGCCGCCTGGCGGCAGTTTGAACGTGAGGTCGTCGATCAGCAGGTTGTCGCCGAAGCCCTTCGACAAATGGTCGAAATCGATGACGTTCTGGCCAAGCCGCTCGGCCACCGGGATCGTGATCTGGGCGACCGTGTTGACCTTGGCATTGGCGATCTTGAGCAAATCCTCGTAGCGCTGGTAGCGGGCCTTGGATTTAGCCTGTCGCGCCTTCGGCGAGGAAGAGATCCATTCGCTTTCGCGCGCCAGCGTGCGCTGGCGGGCTTCATCTTCGCGCTGCTCCTGCTCCAGACGCTTCTGCTTTTGCCCGAGCCAGGAGGTGTAGTTGCCCTCATAAGGAATGCCGCGGCCGTGATCGAGCTCGAGAATCCAGCCTGTTACATTGTCGAGGAAGTAACGATCGTGGGTGACGATCAGGATCGCACCCGGATAGTTGCGCAAGTGACCTTCCAGCCAATTCACGCTCTCGGCGTCGAGATGGTTGGTCGGTTCGTCAAGCAGTAGCAGATCGGGCTGGTCGAGCAGCAGCCGGCAAAGCGCCACGCGGCGACGCTCGCCGCCCGAAAGCGTGGTCACGTCGGCGTCGTCGGGCGGGCAGCGCAAAGCATCCATAGCCAGATCAACCTGGCTGTCGAGGTCCCAGAGATTCTTGGAATCGATCTCGTCCTGGAGCTTCGCCATCTCGTCGGCGGTCTCGTCCGAGTAGTTCGACGCGAGCTCATTGTACCGGTCGAGTAATGCCTTCTTTGCGGCAACGCCCTGCATGACGTTCTCGCGCACAGTCAACTTGGGATCGAGCTGTGGTTCCTGCTCGAGGTAGCCGACACGCGCACCTTCGGCGACCCAGCCCTCGCCGGAGAAATCTTTGTCGATGCCGGCCATGATGCGCAGCAATGTCGACTTGCCGGAGCCGTTGACGCCCAGCACGCCGATTTTCGCATCCGGGTAGAACGACAGATGGATATCGTCCAAGACCTTCTTCGACGGTGGATAGGTCTTGGACAGACCCTGCATATGGTAGATGAATTGACGACCGTTCATTGAATTCGTGGAACCTTTCCGCTGCCAACCGAATCCGCCCGGGCGCGCTCACGCGCAACCGCACGCTTTGTCGGGAAATTCGGGGCTGATGTAACGGCGGAACCGCGAAAGAGCAAGCGCGTCGCGCCCCTTCCCCGCCTGTACGTTCAAAGTAAACCTCTGGAAAGGCTGATCGTAGATATGGGATTGGCCCAGCTTTCAGGTACCTCTTCTTAACCGCTTCGGTCTCATGATGCCCACGCATGAACCTCGGCGCCGGATCCGGCGACCAAGGGACAAGAGGACTGGATCGTCCGCCTTGTCAGTGTGGGAGTTGGATCATGGGTCGCGCCATTTTGGCCATCTCGGGTTCCGCGATTTCGTTGCTCCCCCGTCCCTTTGCGGCGATCGGCAGCGTCTTTTCGGTTTTCTGGCGTGAGTTGACCCGGGATGCCGTCCGTCCCTACCGGCCCGAATTGCACTACATGCGCGGTCCCGGCCCCGCTTGGCGCGCCAAACACGGCCTGCCGCCGGCCTGAACCCCCCTATCTTTTCGGTTTGCCCGCCCTAAATTGGCGCGCCTCGCCGGGGCGCATACACAGGGAGTCTCAAGGGCATGGTTCGGGCTGCAATTCTGGATGACTACCAGAACGTTGCGATGGGCTTCGCCGACTGGTCGCCGATCACCAAGGACGTCGAAATCAAGGTCTTCAACAAGCCCTTCGGCAGCCAGGATGAGGCGATCAAGGCCTTGCAGGGCTTCGCCGTTGTGGTTGGCATGCGCGAGCGGACCCCTTTTCCACGCAAGGTGATCGAGGCCCTGCCTGATCTCAAGCTGCTGATCACGACCGGCGCCAGGAACAACTCATTTGACGTGAAGGCCTGCGCCGAACGAGGTGTCACGGTCTGCGGGACCGGTGCTGTCGGCAGCCCGACCACCGGTATCGCCTTCGGCCTGATGCTTGAACTCACGCGCCGCATAGGCTTCGAGAATGCGCGGCTAAAGGCCGGCGCGCCGTGGCAAACAACGATCGGGCGCGACCTCGAAGGGCTCACGCTGGGCATCGTTGGTCTTGGCAAGCTCGGCCAGCGCTCTGCGGCAGTCGGCAAAGCCTTCGGCATGAAAGCCATCGCCTGGAGCCAGAACCTCACAGAGGACAAGGCCAAGACCGCGGGCGCAGATTACGTTTCCAAGGATGACCTCTTCCGCAACGCGGATTTCGTCACCATCCACCTTGTACTGAGCGACCGATCACGCGGACTGGTTGGCGCGAAAGAACTGGGACTGATGAAGAAGTCGGCTTACCTCATCAACACATCGCGCGGTCCGATCGTTGACGAGAAAGCACTGATCACAACGCTTCAATCGAAGTCCATAGCCGGCGCCGGGCTCGACGTTTTCGATGTTGAGCCGCTGCCGCTCGATCATCCGTTCCGCAAGATGGACAACGTCGTCATCACACCGCACCTCGGCTATGTGAGCGAGCAGAATTACCGGAAATATTTCCCGGACATCGTCGAAGACATCCGCGCCTGGCTTGATGGCAGGCCGGTGCGGGTCATCGAGGCGAAGTGACGAGGCGCGGCGCTATTTCAAACGAAAAAGCTTTGCCGCATTGTTGTAGGCAACGTCGGCGCGCACCGACTCGTCGAGCTGTACCGTGTCCATGAAGGAACCAGCACCTTCGGCATCGAAGGGATAGTCCGCCGAGAACATCACGTGGTCGCGCCCAAGCGCGCCGATCGAGCAATGCAACGGCGGACCGTCATACATGCCCGAGGTCGTCACCCAGACGTTCTCCTTGATGTATTGCGACGGCGGCTTCGGCAGATTCCAGCCGTAAGGCTTCGAGCGGCTGTCGAAGCGCCAGAGCAAAAAGGGCAAAGTCTCGCCGAGGTGGCCGAGCAGCAGCTTAGCTTTCGGATAACGATGGAACACGCCGCCCGATATAATGCGCAGCGCGTGTGACCCGGTTTCCACGCCCCAGCCCCACATTGGACGCACCAGTACATTGTAGCCAGCGAGCACCGGCAGCGGCGCGACCGGGTCGGCCGGATGCACATAGACCGGCGTGTCGAGAGCGGCGGCGCGTTCCCAAAACGGATCGTAGGAACGGTCGTCGAGATATTTGCCGTTCGTATGCCCGTTGATCATGGCACCGCAGAACTTCAGGTCGCGCACGCAGCGCTCGAGCTCATCGGCAGCCGCCTTTGCGTCCTGCATGGCAAGATGGGCGAAACCGGAATAGTGGTCGGGGCGCTTCTGGATTTCCTTGGCCAAAAAATCATTCGACGCGCGCGCGGCGCGCACGGCTGTGGCAGCGTCGCGTTCCGCTTGCACGCCGGGCCCGGCGATCGCCAGGATCGCCCGCGTGATGCCGTGCTGCTCCATCATCTTCAGCCGCTGCTCGCCGAAGTCGGTGAGCGCCGCATAAAGCTGTGCCGTCTTGGCCGGTGCGACGTCGACCATCGTCGGTCGCCAATAGGGCTCAGTGGCCGGATCGATGAAATGTTCCTCAAGCGCGATTTTCCTGACCATGCGTTGCCTCCCCTAGGCTAATGGGCCCATCTTTTTCTCTTTTTGCTGTATCGGATTTTGGGCTAACCTGTCCCACGATGCAAGGCGGCTTCAGACCGCCCGTAAGGTGGGTGAGACGCGTCATGAATCGTCTGGTGACCAACGACAAAAGTCAGGTGCAGGTAATCGCACGGGCAGCCACGATCCTGCGCGCACTCGAAGAGGAAAACAGCGGCCTGAGCCTGGGTCAGATCGCACAGCGCGTGAACCTCGCGCGCTCGACCGTGCAGCGCATCGTTGCCGCGCTCGAAACGGAAAAGCTGGTTATCGCAGCGACGCCAAATGGCCGCGTGCGGCTCGGACCGACAATCCTGCGGCTTGCAGCCTCGGTGCGGAGCGACTTCGTCGCAATGGCACGTCCATTCCTCGAACGCCTGTCGGAAGAACTGCACGAGACCGTCGATCTTTCGACGGTGAAGAAGGATCATCTCGTCTTCATCGACCAGATGATCGGCTCGCAGCGCTTGCGTGCCGTTTCAGCCGTCGGCGATACGTTTCCGTTGTACTGCACAGCCAACGGTAAGGCTTATCTTGCGCAGCTCTCCGACAAGGCCATCGAGGCGCTGATCGGCCGCGTCTACGAGGCGCGAACACCGAAGACACTCACGCGCTTGGACGCGCTGCTTGCAGATCTCAAGTCAGTGCGGCGCAATGGTGTCGCTTATGATCGCGAGGAGCATACGCTGGGCATCTGCGCGGTCGGTGTTGCGATGCACGACCCGCTCGGTAATGCCATCGCGATTTCCGTGCCGGTGCCGAGCCAGCGCTTTGCGAGCCGGCAGACGCTGATTGCCGAGCGGCTGGTCGCCACCAAAAAGGCTTTGGAGGTGCACATGAATTCTTCGGTCACCTGAAATCGGGTGCCGAAGCACGACGACATAACGCATCAAAGGGAGGGAGCCGTGGCAAAAAGAATTCGCGGCGTGATGTTGGAAGAAGATCTGAAAAACAGCATGGGGCTGGAGTTCTACAATCTGTCCCACCGTTTCGGCTATCAGTCTCCGAACTGGCCGTACTTCGAGGACGTCAAGATCGAGCGCATCCACTACATGGCGAAGTCGGGTGTGCTGTCGCAACGCATCACGACCTCGATGCACAACACGACCCATATCGACGCGCCGGCGCATGTCGTCCAGGGCACGCCGTTCATCGACGAGGTGCCGCTGCCGCATTTCTTCGGCTCGGGCATCGTCGTGTCGATCCCGAAAAACAAATGGGAGCCGATCACCGGTGACGACCTGGAAAAGGCCTGCGGTAAGACCGTCCGGCCGCGTGACGTGATCATCGTCAACACCGGCTGGCACAAGTTCTACGAGGACAGCGAGGACTATTTCTGCCGTGCACCAGGCTTCGTGCCATCGGCCGGCGAGTGGTTCGTGAAAAAGAAGGTGAAGGTGGTCGGCCACGACACGCAGGCGAACGACCATCCGCTCGCGACCGCAATTGGGCCGCAGCGCAACGGCCCGCTGCATCCGCATCTGGCCGAGGAATATCGCGAGTGGTCAGGCGGCCGGGACTGGAAAGATGATTTCCCGGAATGGGAGCCGGTGCACCGCATTTTGTTCAAGAACGGCATTCTCGGCATCGAAAATGTCGGCGGCGACATCGATAAAGTGACGGGGAAACGCTGCACCTTCGCGTACTTCCCATGGAATTGGGAGCGCGGCGACGGCTGTATCGTGCGCCTGGTCGCGATCGTCGACCCATCCGGCAAATATCGTATCGAGCGCGGGAGGAAATTCTGATGATTGTCCGCAAGCTCTCCGAAGCGAAGCCTTACGAGGCGCCAAACCATCGCGGCTACGAATCTTTGCGCATCTACGGCGCGGAAATGGGCGGGTCACAGTCGTTGATCTTCGGCATCTCGCATTTCCAGCCCGGTGGCGGCGCCGGACCCGACGGTTCTCCACCGGAAAAAATCTACCACGTGCTCAAGGGCGAGCTGACCGTGATCGCAGGCGGTAAGGAGCAGGTGGCAAAGCCAGGCGATACTGTTTTCATCGCGCCGAATGAGACCCGCGAGATCATCAATCGCGGCAAGGACGTTTGCACCATCCTGGTCGCGGTAGCGGCGCCGCCAAAGTAGCGAGGTCCGTCATGGCCGAAGATTTCCTGAAGAACCCCCTGTCGCTGTTCGACATCAAGGGCAAGACCGCGCTGATCACCGGCGCGACCGGCGCCTTCGGAGCGCTTGCGGCGAAAACGCTCGCCGGCGCCGGCGCGAATGTCGTACTGGCAGCGGGGCGCGCCGATGAGCTGAAAAAAGTCGCTGCTGAATGCGAAAAGCTGGGTGCGAAGGTTGCGACCGTCGCTACACGACCCAATTCCGAAAGTGCATGCGACAAGATCGCAAAAGCGGCGATCGACGCCTTCGGACGAATCGACATTTTGGTGCTCGCTTCCGGTATCAACAAGGTGCAGAAGATCGTCGAGCAGAAGCCAGAAGATTTTCTGGAAGTGATGGACGTGAACGTCACTCAATCCTGGCTGATGGCTCGCGCCGCGGGCAAACACATGCTCAAGCAGGGCGGCGGCAAAGTGATCCTGATGTCGTCGGCCCGCGGCAAGCTCGGTCATCCGGCGGGCTACACTGCCTACTGCGCATCGAAGTCGGCGGTCGAAGGCATCACGCGGGCCCTCGGCTGTGAATGGGGGCCGGCCGGCATCACCGTAAATGCGATCGGGCCCACCGTTTTTCGCTCACCGCTGACGACCTGGATGTTTGCCGACGACGAGCGCGGCAAGACCACACGCGCGGCCTTCCTTGCCCGCGTGCCGAAAGGCCGGCTGGGCGAGCCCGAGGATCTGGCCGGGCCGCTGCTGTTCCTGGCGTCGAAGGCGTCGGATTTCTACACCGGCCACATTCTTTATGCCGACGGGGGCTACACCGCGGGATAACGAGCGAAACCGCGAATTGCCGCGGTGGGTGCAATGAGCCAGGGAGGCGACAATGAACGACCGCACGATTTCACGCCGGACGCTGGTCAAGTCTGGCCTCGGCGCGATCGCTGCTCCAACCGTTCTGCGCGTGCTGCCGGCAGATGCGCAATCGCAAGTCATCAAAATTGGCCACGTCAGCCCCAAGACGGGCCCACTTGCCGGGTTTGGCGAAGCTGACGGATTCATTCTCGAACAGGTGCGCGCCATTCTTGCCAAAGGTCTGGAAACCGGCGGAAAGACCTACAGGGTTGAGATCATCTCTAAGGACAGCCAGTCGAGCGGAAACCGCGCGGCCGAAGTCGCCTCCGAGTTGATCCTCGGCGACAAGGTCAACCTTATCGTGGCCTCGGCAACGCCGGACACGACCAACCCCGTCTCCGATCAGGCCGAGGTCAACGAGGTGCCGTGCATCACCACAAATTGCCCGTGGCAGCCCTATTTCTTCGGACGCAAAGGCGATCCGAAGAAGGGCTTCACCTGGACCTACCACTTCTTCTGGGGGTTAGAAGACGTCATCGCGTCGTTTCTCGCGCTGTGGGACGAACTGCCGACCAATAAGGTGGTCGGCGGCCTTTTCCCGAATGACGCTGACGGCAATGCCTGGGGCGACCCCAATCTCGGACTGCCGCCCGCGCTCGCAAAGGCCGGCTACAAGCTGCGCGATCCCGGCCGCTATCAACTCATGAACAGCGACTTCACGTCGCAAATTTCGGCGTTCAAGGCAGCGGGAGCTGAAATCGTCACCGGCAACATGATCCCGCCGGACTTCGCGACATTCTGGTCGCAGGCGGCGCAACAGGGGTTCAGACCGAAAATCGTCACCATCGGAAAGGCGCTCCTGTTTCCGTCGGTCATTGAGTCGCTTGGCGAGCGCGGCAACGGCCTCAGCAGCGAGATTTGGTGGACGCCACATCATCCCTTCAAGTCGGGGCTCACGGGCCAGAGCTGCCAGCAGCTCACCGATGCATACACCAAGGCATCGAACCGGCCATGGACGCAGCCCATCGGCTTTCAACATGCACTCTTTGAAGTTGCGATCGATGTACTCAAGCGCACGAAGAATCCGAGCGACCCCAAGTCCGTTCTCGACGCGATCGTAGCCACCAACTACCAGTCGATTGTGGGGCCAATCCAATGGACGGGCGCGCCCGTGAAGAATGTCACCAAGACGCCTTTGGTGGCGGGCCAGTGGCAGCGCAAGAACGGCAAATTCGACCTTGTGATCGCCGAGAACAAGACGGCACCAAATATTCCGCTCGGAGGAAAGCTGCAGCCGATCTCATAACTGCACGCCGGAACAATGGCTCCGATTCTCTCGCTCGAGAAAATCTCGAAACGATTCGGCGCGGTCGTGGTGGCCGACGAGATCGATCTCGCACTCCACGACGGCGAAGCCCTGGGCATCATCGGACCCAATGGCGCGGGCAAAACGACGCTGTTTGGAATGGTAGCCGGCACCACGCGACCCGATGCCGGTCGCGTGCTGTTCGCACAAAATGATGTGACGAAATTTCCGGCCGAACGACGCTGCCGTATGGGCCTGGCGCGATCGTTTCAGATCCCGCAACCGTTCTCCGGCATGAGCGTGTTCGAGAACATTGTGGTGGCTGCAGCGTTCGGCGCCGACGAACGCGAAACTGCTGTCTACGATCGCTGCGCCGAACTGCTTGGTCGCTGCGGCTTGGCAGAAAAGGCGAACAGCCGTGCGGGCAGACTAACTCTGCTCGATCGAAAGCGCCTCGAATTGGCGCGCGCATTGGCGACAAAACCGCACGTGCTGCTCCTCGACGAAGTTGCCGGTGGGCTCACCGAGCATGAATGCACGGCGCTTGTCGCCCTGATCAGGAACGTGCGCGCAAGCGGTGTCTCAATCATCTGGATCGAGCATGTCGTGCACGCTTTGCTCGCAACGGTCGATCGGCTCGTGGTTCTGCACGGCGGCAAATTCATTGCCAATGGCGACCCGCACAGCGTCATCCGTAGCCCACAAGTAGCTGAAATCTATATGGGAATCGGCGCCGATGCCTGACGGTCCCCTTCTCAAAGTCACTGCGGTCGACGCATTCTACGGCGATTTCCAGGCGCTCTTCGGCATCTCGCTCGACGTCGGCGCCTCCCAGGTTGTCGCCGTTATCGGTGCAAACGGCGGCGGCAAGAGCACGCTCCTCAAGTGCATTGCCGGTTTGATGCATCCGTCCAGCGGCGAAATTCATTTCGAAAACAGGGCCACTACGAATACACCCGCCTTCGAAACCCAGAAGCGTGGAATTGCGCTTGTTCCCGAAGGACGCAGGCTTTTTCCATCGCTCACGGTCGAGGAAAATCTGCTGATCGGCGGCCAGTCGCGTCGCGCGGGACCGTGGACGTTGGCGCGCGTGTATGAGCTGTTTCCGGTTCTCGCTGAACGGCGAAATCTTCCCGCACCGGCGCTTTCGGGCGGGCAGCAACAGATGGCCGCGATTGGACGGGCGTTGATGGGTAATCCGCAACTACTTCTGTGCGACGAGATCAGCCTCGGCCTCGCACCCATCGTCGTGCGTGACATCTATTCCCGGTTACCGCAGATCACCGCAGAAGGGCTGTCCCTGATTATTGTCGAGCAGGACATTGTTCAGGCACTGCGGGCCGCGAGCTACGTCTATTGCCTGCAGGAAGGTCGCGTCGCTTTGCACGGCGCTACACGCGACCTCACGCAGGAAAAAATTTCGGCCGCCTATTTCGGAGTCTGACCGGATGCAGTGGCTCAACATCATCCTGCAGGGCGTGTTGATCGGCGGCTTGTACGCAATGTTTGCGGCCGGCTTGTCGCTCATCTTCGGTGTGATGCGGCTGGTTAATATCGCTCATGGAGATCTGATCGTGCTGGCAGCCTACGTGTCGCTGATGGCCACGCAGGCGTTCGGCATCGACCCCCTCACCTCGCTGTTACTTGTCGTTCCGGTCATGGCGCTGATCGGCTATGCGCTGCAACGCGGGCTGCTCAACTACACGCTTGGCGACGATTTGCTGCCCCCGCTGCTGGTGACCTTCGGTCTCTCCATCATAATCCAGAACGGGCTTCTCGAGCTCTTTACCGCCGACAGCCGCAAGCTGCAGGCAGGCGCCATCGAAATCCAGACTTTCCAGCTGGCGCAGGATCTCTGGATCGGCGCGCTGCCATCGATTCAGTTCGCCGTCGCCGTAGCGGTCATTGCAGGGCTACAAGTCCTTTTCTATCGCACGGCGCTAGGCCGCGCACTGCGCGCGACATCAGACGATCAGGCTGTGGCTCAGCTGATGGGACTCGACACGCGTCACGTCTTCGCGCTGGCGATGACCTTGTCATTGGCGGTTATCGCCATCGCCGGAGTGTTTCTCGCCGTGCGCGCCAATTTTGATCCGGCCATCGGGCCCGCGCGGCTGATCTTTGCTTTTGAGGCGGTAATCATCGGCGGACTCGGCAGCATGTGGGGAACGCTGGCCGGCGGCATCATTCTTGGCGTCTCGCAGGCGATCGGCGCCCAGATCGACCCCGGTTGGCAGCTGCTCGCGGGTCACATCGTGTTTCTGACCATCCTCGCCGTGCGGCCACAGGGTCTGTTTCCGAAGGTGTCCGGATGACCGTCGAGCACGCCACACGTTCCAGCCGCATCGGTATGACGCTTGTCGCCCTTGCCGCCGTCGGTTTGGCGTTGGCGCCCTACTGGGGCGACCGGCAAACGCTGCGGCTACTCGCCGAAATGTTCACGTTCATCGCACTGGCGAGCCTGTGGAATCTGCTCGCCGGATATGCCGGGCTTGTATCGGTCGGTCAGCAGGCTTTTGTTGGTCTCGGCGGCTATGTCCTGTTCGCACTGGCAATGCTGCTCGACGTGAATCCAATTCTGGCGATCTTCATCGCCGGTCCGGTCGGCGCCTTGATCGCGGTCCCGGTCGCCTTGCTGATTTTTCGACTGCGCGGCGCTTATTTTGCGATCGGAACGTGGGTTGTGGCCG
>Ga0126377_10001184_pt1 | contig 16767 bp, 16 predicted proteins | sample PanSoiMetPlot_22_FD_92647 | JGI IMG/M metagenome (GOLD analysis project Ga0126377, IMG submission 92647) | Tropical forest soil microbial communities from Panama - MetaG Plot_22 | ecosystem: Environmental > Terrestrial > Soil > Tropical forest > Bulk soil | place: Panama | collected 2016-02-17 | reverse complement strand
GACGACGAGAGCGCCGCCAAGAAGACGCTGCGCCTGATGGACGACCTGGAGGAGAACGACGACGTCCAGGAGGTCTACGCGAACTTCGACATCCCGGAGCTCGTGATGGAGGCGGTCGCCACCTAGACGGAGGAATCGTCCGACGGCCCTCGTAGGGTCCCGACGTGAGGGTTCTCGGTATCGACCCCGGCACAGCCGCGTGCGGATTCGGCATCGTCCACGAAAGCGGAAACCGTCTGAAGGCGCTGGACTTCGGGTGGTGGCAGACGCCCGCCGGCCAGCGCCCGGAGCTACGCCTGAAGACGATCTTCGACGGGGTCTCCGAGCTCGTGGAGGAGTGGGATCCGGATGCCGTCGCGCTCGAGGAGTCCTTCGTCGGCGTCGACGCCCGCACCGCGCTCTCCGTGGGCCAGGCACGAGGCGCCGTGCTCGTCGCGGCCGCGTCGTTCGGCGTCGCGTGCACTGAGTACGCGCCGTCGCGCGTGAAGCAGGCGGTCTGCGGTTACGGCCGTGCGGAAAAGGCCCAGGTGCAGCGGATGGTCTCGGCGATCCTCGGCCTGAAGGCGCCGCCGAAGCCCCACCACGCCGCCGATGCGCTCGCCGTCGCGATCTGCCACGCGCTGGCGCCGCCGCTGCTCCGGAAGGCGGCGAGCTAAGCCCTCGTCGTGCGCAGGAACGTCCGGACCCGCGCCTAACCTCACGCTGTGATCGCGCGCCTGCGTGGAACGCCCGTCGCGCGGACGGGCGAGCGCCTCGTGCTCGACGTCGGAGGCGTCGGCTACGCGCTGAGCGTGACCCCGACGGCGCTGCGAATGGCCGAGGGCGGGGGAGAGCTCGCCCTCGAGACCTACCTCCACGTGCGCGAGGACACCCTCCAGCTGTACGGCTTCGGCGAGCCCGCCGAGCGGGAGCTGTTCGAGCATCTGCTCGCCGTCTCCGGGGTCGGCCCGAAGGTCGCGCTCGCGATCGTCTCGGGGTCGCCGCCCGCCGATCTCCGCCGTGCCATCGCACTCGAGGACACGGCACGGTTCGAGGCGATCCCGGGGATCGGCAAGAAGACGGCACAGCGGGTCGTGCTCGAGCTGAAGGAGAAGCTCGGGACGATGGACGAGCCCGTCCCGATCGCCGGCAAGCCGCACGCCGTCGCCCGCGACGCCCTCGTCGAGCTCGGCTGGTCGGTCACCGAGGCCGAGGAGGCGCTCGCCGCCACCGACCCGGACTTGCCGCCCGAGGAGCGGGTGCGGCAGGCCCTGAAGGCTGCATGACGGAGACGCAGTTCCTCGCGCCTGACGTCCATCCCGAGGAGGACGAGCTCGACCGCTCGCTGCGGCCGCGCCGCCTGGACGAGTTCGTCGGCCAGGAGCGGGTCAAGGAGCAGCTGGCGATCGCGCTCGAGGCCACCCGCTCGCGCGGCGAGGCGCTCGACCACCTGCTGCTCATCGGCCCGCCCGGCCTCGGCAAGACGAGCCTCGCCTTCATCGTGCGGGAGGAGCTCGGCGTCGGGCTCCGCTCGGCCGCGGGGCCGGCGCTGGAGCGCAAGGGCGACGTGGCGGCGATCCTGACCGGCCTCGGCGAGCGCGACGTGCTGTTCATCGACGAGATCCACCGCCTCAACCGCGCGGTCGAGGAGATCCTCTACCCGGCGCTCGAGGACTTCCGGCTGGACATCGTCGTCGGGCAGGGCCCGGCGGCGCGGACGCTGACACTCGACCTGCCGCCGTTCACGCTGATCGGCGCGACGACCCGCACCGGCCTGCTGACGACGCCGCTTCGCGACCGGTTCGGGATGACGTTCCGGCTCGAGCACTACGAGCCCGCCGAGCTCGCGCGGATCGTGAGGCGCTCGGCACAAATCCTCGACGTCGAGATCGCCGAGGACGCCGCGGACGAGATCGCCCGCCGCTCACGCGGCACGCCGCGCATCGCGAACCGGATCCTGCGGCGGGTCCGCGACGTGGCCGAGGTCCGCCACGAGGGCGCGATCACGAGCGAGATCGCCCGCGAGGCGCTCGACCTGATGGAGGTCGACGGACGCGGCCTGGAGCGGATCGACCGGGCGCTCCTGCGCGCGATCGTGGAGAAGTTCGACGGCGGCCCGGTCGGGCTCTCGACGCTCGCGGTCGCGCTCGGCGAGGAGCCGGACACGATCGAGGACGTCTACGAGCCCTACCTGCTCCAGCTCGGCTTCCTGCAGCGAACGCCGCGCGGCCGGATCGTGACGAAGCTCGGCCGGGCCCACGTCGGCGCCGCTTCCGACGCCGACGCAAGCCTCTTCTGATCCCTCAGATGCTCTCGGCGTAGGCGCCGAGGACGCGCTGCCAGCCTGATGCGTAGCTCTCCCGTACGTCCGCCCCCTGCTCGCCGAGGCGCTCCCAGCCACGGTGCTCGAGGTCGACGCGCGTCTTGCCGCCCTCGTCCGTGAAGCGGACCTCGACCTCGGTCGGGGTCGAGGGCTCGCGGCCCGGGTGCCAGCTCAGCTTCAGCCGGTGCGGCGGGTCCCAGGCGAGCACCTCGCCCCACGTGAGCTCCTCGCCCTTTGTCGTCCGCTCGTAGAGGCGGCCGTCCTCGCCGCCCTGGAAGATCACCGTCTGCGGCGTCGCGCCCTCGCCAGACTCGATCGAGTGCCGGTCGAGCGGCCACCACTCGTGGATCCGCTCGGTGAAGGTCGCGAACGCGTGCTCGACGGTGCAGTCGACCGTGACCGACCGAGTCACCGCCTCGAGTGCCTGCGTGCTCATCCGTTCCTCCTCTCGCTCTGCTCGGCCACCGCCTTGAAGCCGGCGAGTGCCTCGCTCCAGAAGTCGTCGAAGTAGCGGCGCACCTCGGCCAGCCCGTCCGGATCGAGCCGGTAGAGGCGCCGGGTTCCGTCCCTGCGCTCGCTCACAAGCCCCGCTTTCTTCAACACGCGCAGGTGCTGCGAGACGGCGGGGCGGCTCACCGGGAGCTCGCCCGCGATCTCGCCGACCGCGCGGGGCCCTCGACGCAGCTGCTCGAAGATCGCCCGCCGGGTCGGGTCGCCCAGCGCATCCATGGCCGATTGGTAAGCCATGACTTACGGTAAGTATCCACTTACGCACTGGCGATGTCAAGCACGAACTACACCTTTGGCCGGTAGGCAACAAGGCGCCGTTCTGCCTACGTTTCGCCTGCTGCAGGCCCGCCAGTCGGTGGCGGAACGAGGGGAGGGATCGCCCACGGAAGCGCGATCGCAACAGCAGGAGCCCGTGCCGGAGGCAGTCGACGCGCGTCCAGACGACTCCGGCTCGTCGACCCAGATGATCGTGATGGCGCTCGTCGGCGCCCTCCTGATCTTCGTCGCCTTCTGGCTCTACACCGAGGGTCGCGAGCACTCGACGCCGCAGAACACGCCGGTCCTCGGCCCGAGCGTCTCCCCGGGGCAGGGCGTCACGCGGGACGACGCGACCCAGGCCGCGGACTCGGTGACCGCGCGTCCCGCGCACTCGAACCTCCGGCTCGACCACGTCGAGCAGGGCAGCTCCGGCTGGACCGGGGTCTACCGCACCGTCGACACCGGCGCCAAGGTCTGCATCGACTTCGTCGGCGACGGCACCGACGCCCGGTTCGGCAGGGCGTACCGCTGTAACTGACCGCGCCGCCCGGTCCGGGCTCAGCGGATGTGCACGCGGTAGACGTCCGTGCCGCCGGAGCTCGGGATCCAGATGTCGCCGAAGGCGCTCGCCGCCGGGAACGGCTTCTGGCCGACCGGCAGGACGTTGATCACCCTGTTGGTGGCCGGGTCGATCCGCGAGACGGTGTTCGAGCCCAGATTCGGCACGAAGACGGTGCCGTCGTCGGCGATCGCCGGGTTCTCCGGCTGCTTGCCGACCTTGATCGTGGCGACCACCTTGCGCGTGCGCGGGTCGATCCGGGAAACCGTGTTCGACAGGTGGTTCGAGACCCAGATCGCCGTCTTCGAGGCGGCCACGCTGCGCGGCGTCCTGCCGACCTTGATCGAGGTCACCTTGTTCGTGCGGACGTCGATCCGGAAGACCCTGCGGCCGAGCAGGGTGCCGACCCAGACCGCGCCGGCCCCGTAGCGGAGGTTCGCCGGCCCGGCGAGGCCGATGCGGATCTTTCGCCGCACCTTGTTCGTCTTCGGGTTGATCCGGTCGACGACGCCGTTCGTGGACTCGGTCGCCCAGACGGACCCGTCTCCGAAGGCCACGTCCCAGATCTGGTCCGGGAGGTTGATCCGTTTCACGACCTTGAGCGTCGTGGGGTTGATCCGGTAGACCGAGTGTGACGAGTAGCCGTCCACCCAGATGGCGCCGGCCCCGGCGGCGACGCCGCAGGGCCCGATTCCCACCTTGATGGTCGCGGTCACCGCGTTCGTGGCCGGATCGACCCGGCTGACGGTGCCGGCGCCGTTGTTCCCGACCCACAGGTAGCCGAAGCCGCCGGTCTCGGAGCACGGGGCCGAGCCGGTCTCGATCCTGGCCACCACCTCCGGCGTTCCCGTGGCGGCGGCGCCCGCTGCGGCCATGACGGCCGCGCACGTGCCGAGGAAGAGAAGCGTTCGCCTCATGTGACCCTCCGTGCCTGCGCCTCGGTTGTCACCGCCACGGTAGAGGCCGATCTGGCCATTGTTAAGGTCCACTTCGATGGCGATTTCGTGTACCAGTTGACGGAGGAGAGCCGCGCTCCGGAGCTGCTGGTCCGCCTCGACCGAACCGCGCGTGTCTCGCTGTCGGCGCAGCTCGAGCGCCAGCTCCGCGAGGCGGTCCGCGAGGGGCGGCTCCTGTCGGGGACGCAGCTCCCGTCGACCCGGCAGCTCGCGGGGCAGCTCGGCGTCTCGCGGGGCCTCGTGGTCGGCGCCTACGCCCAGCTCGGGGCCGAGGGCTACCTGGTGCTCCGCCGGGGCGCGACCCCGCGCGTCGCACCAGTCGCCCTCGCGACGCCGACCCCCGCTCCACAGGCGCGCGACCAGGTTCCGCGCCACAACCTGCGGCCGGATCTCCCGGACTACTCGTCCTTCCCGCGCGAGGAATGGCTTCGCTCCTACCGGGCCGCCCTGAAGGCGGCGCCCGCCCAGGAGCTCGCCTACGGGGACGTTCGCGGCGCCGCCGAGCTGCGGGCGGCGCTCGTCTCGTACCTCGGCCGGGTCCGGGGGGTCGCAGGGAGGCCCGAGCACGCGTTCGTCTGCGGCGGCTTCGCGCAAGCGATCGGGCTGCTCTGCGCGGTCCTGCTGCGCTCGGGCCGGTCGACGATCGGGGTCGAGGATCCCGGGCACGCGGTCATTCGCGAGATCGTGGCCCGCTCCGGCCTGCGGCCGGTGCCGATCCCGGTCGACGGCGACGGGATCGACACCGACGCGCTCGAGGCCGCCGATCCGGACGCCGTGATGGTCACGCCCGCGCACCAGTTCCCGCTCGGCGCGGTGCTCTCGCCCGACCGGCGGGCCCGGCTCCTCGACTGGGCCGACCGGCGCGACGCGATCGTGGCGGAGGACGACTACGACGCGGAGTTTCGCTACGACCGCGCGCCCATCGGGGCGCTGCAGGGGCTCGCGCCGGAGCGCGTCGCCTACCTGGGCTCGGCGAGTAAGACCCTGGCGCCGACGCTCAGGCTCGGCTGGCTGGTCGCACCGTCGGCGCTCGTTCGCCCGCTCGCCGACCAGGTGCTCTACACGGTGATCGCGCCGCCGCGGCTCGAGCAGCTGGCCTTCGCCGACTTCCTCGAGCGCGGGGAGCTCGATCGCCACCTCCGGCGGATGCGGTTGCGCTACCGGCGCCGCCGAGACGTCCTCGTGCGGGCGCTCGCGCGAGAGCTGCCGCAGGTCGAGGTGCGCGGGATCGCGGCGGGGCTGCACGTGGTGGCGGTGCTCCCGCCGGGCGCCGACGAGCGGCGCGTGCTCGCCGAGGCGAGACGGCGCGGGCTCGGGCTCTACGGCCTCGGCGAGCACACCGTCGCCGAAAGGCCCGAGGCGGCGCTGCTCCTCGGCTACGCGGTGTCGAACGAGCCGGCGATCCGCGCGGCGGTCCGGAAGCTCGCGGAGGCGGTGGAGGCCGCTAGCGCCTGAACTGGAGCTCGTGCCAGGACGGCGTGGGGGCGAGCTCGAGCAGTGCCCGCTCGCCGCCGGGCTCCAGGTAGGCGAACTCGGACGATCCGTCGTCCCAGGCGACGTCCAGCCGGCCGTCCTTGACGCGGTGGTCGAGCCACGCGCCGCGGAAGACGAGCTTGCGGAGCCAGTAGACCAGCGACTCGCCGTCGACGAGCGACAGGCGCTCCCAGTGGCGAACGAGGTACCGGCCGAGCTCGCTGCGCGGCTCCTCGATCACGCCGTCGGCGGTGAGCTCGACGAGGTCGTCCGTCTCCTCGCGGTCGAGCTCGTTGTCGTCGACGAGCCCGAGCCTGAACGCCGCCGCGGACACGCGCTGCGCGAAGTCGGCGGCGTTGAAGCTGAAGCGAAGACGGAGGAACTCGACGACGATGTCGTCGCCGGACGAGTAGTTGTCCGCATCCACCGGTCAGAGGATAGCCTCGGGGCCAGAATGCGCTCCCTGAGCCTGCGCGCGACGATTCTTTCGGGTCTTCTGACCGCCGCGCTCGTGCTTCTGGCCGTGTGGGTGTTCGAGCTGCCGCTCGATCGCGCAGCGGTGCTGGCGCCGGTGCTGGTGGTCGTGTTCGGGGCGGCCGCGGGCCTCGTCGTCCTGTGGACGCGGATCGGCTGGGAGTCCCTGCAACGCCGCGCGCACCCGTGGCGCATCCTCGCGGTGGGCGTGGGCGTGCTCGTCCTGCTCGCCGTGCTCTCCTTCCTCGGCCTGGAGCTGCCCAGGGAGTAAGGCGCTCGCTTGCGACGCCGACCAAAAGAGGATGTGCCGGCTCTGCCGGTGCATCCGTCCAAGTGCCGTCCGGTGGGCTGCCTACGGTTGGCTGCCCATGCAACAGCGGGTGTGGCAGCTGCGCGGCGACCGACCGCGCGACGAGACCGAGGCGCTCAGGCGTGATCTGGGCATCAGCGAGACCGTGGCGGCGGTGCTCGTCCGGCGAGGCTACGGCGACCCCGAGCACGCCCGCGCGTTCCTGGCGGCCGAGGTGCCGGAGCACGACCCGTTCCAGCTCGGGGACATGGAGGCCGCCTGTGAGGCGATCCGGCGGGCAGTGGCCGAGGGCAGGAGGATCTGCGTCCATGGCGACTACGACGCCGACGGCATCTGCGCCACCGCGCTCGCGGTGCTCGTGCTGCGCGAGCTCGGCGCAGAGGTGTCGTGGCACCTGCCGAGCCGCTTCGACGAGGGCTACGGCGTCGCGTGCGACACGCTGACGAGGCTCGCGGAGGAGGGCTGCGGCCTCGTGCTGACCGTCGACTGTGGCGTGACGGCGGTCGCGGAGGTCGCACACGCCAAGGCGCTCGGGCTCGAGATGGTCGTCACCGACCACCATCTCGCCGGGCCCGAGCTGCCCGACTGCCCGGTCGTCGGGCCCTACCGGGGCGACTACCCGTTCCGCAGCCTCTGCGGCACCGGGGTCGTCTGGAAGCTCGGGCAGGCGCTCCTCGGCGCCGACTCGGAGGCCCTCGCGCGGCATCTCGACCTGGTCGCCGTCGCGACGGTGGCCGACGTCGTCCCGCTCCTTGACGAGAACCGCGGGCTCGCCGTTGCGGGCTTACGGCAGCTCGCGCGGACCCAGAAGCCGGGCCTGCGCGAGCTGATGAGGTCGGCCCGCGTCGATCCGGCGGCGGTCGACGCGGGTGCGATCGGATTCCGCCTCGCCCCGCGCCTGAACGCGGCGGGCCGCCTCTGCCGGCCCGAGGCCGCGCTCGAGCTGCTGCTGACGGACGAGGCCGACGCGGCGCGGAATCTCGCGGCGCAGCTCGAGGACCTCAACCGCGACCGGCAGGCGGTCGAGGAGCGGATCCTGCGCGAGGCGACGGAGGCGATCGAGTCGTGGCCGGAGGCGCGCCGCCGGAGCCGGGCGTACGTCGTCGCCGGGGAGGGCTGGCACGAAGGCGTGATCGGGATCGTCGCGTCGCGCCTCGTCGAGCGTTACAACCGCCCGGTCGTGCTGATCGCGGGAACCGAGGGCGATTGGAAGGGCTCGGGCCGCTCGATCCCGAGCTTCGACCTGCACGACGGCCTCCGGCGCTCGGCGGAGCACCTCGAGCGGTGGGGCGGCCACGCGGCCGCGGCGGGCCTCTCGATCCGGCCGGAGCAGGTCGAGCCGTTCGCCCGGGCGTTCGCGGCGACGGCGGACGCCGAGCTCGGCGACGAGGACCTGCGCCCGAGTACGACGGTGGACGCGCTCGTCCACGGCGGCGACCTGACGCTGGAGCTCTGCTCGGAGCTCGCCCGCCTCGCCCCGTTCGGGCTCGGGAACCCGAACGTCACGCTGCTTCTTGCGGGTTGCGAACTCGCCGAGCTCGGCACGGTCGGCGAGGGCAAGCACCTTCGCTTCCGCGTGCGGGAGGATGGGCGCGACTCCGGGCGCGCGATCGCGTTCCGGCTCGGCGGGCAGCTCGACCGCCTGCGGCGGGTGGGGCACTACGACGTCGCCTTCCGGCTCGAGGCCAACCAGTGGAACGGGACGGTCGCGCCGCAGCTCAACGTGCGGCAGGTCTTCGACGCGGACGACCGCTACCTCGACCGCCGCGAGTGGCTCAAGGCCGAGTGGCGCAAGCCGCCCGAGGGCCGCGATCCGGTCGCGAACGCGATCTTCGGCGAGCTGGGGCTCGAAGAGGGCTCGCGCGGCCACCTGCTCGAGTCCGAGCGCTTCCTGGCGCTCCTGGACGAGCCCGCCTTCGCAGCCGCGGCCTGATCTCTTCTAGACTCGGTGCCCGTTGGCCGAGATCGCGTACGAGAACGTCTCGAAGGTCTACGACGACGGTACGCAAGCCGTGTTCGACCTCGACCTGGAGATCGGGGACGGGGAGCTGATGGTCGTCGTCGGCCCGTCCGGCTGCGGCAAGACGACGGCGCTGCGGATGCTCGCGGGCCTCGAGGAGATCACCGACGGCGAGATCCGGATCGGCGACCGCGTGGTGAACGACCTGACGCCGAAGGAGCGCGACGTGGCGATGGTCTTCCAGAACTACGCGCTCTACCCGCACATGACCGTCGAGCAGAACCTCGCCTTCGGGCTGCGGCTCCGCAAGCTGCCCAAGCAGGAGGTCAACGAGCGGGTCCATCGGGCCGCCGAGACGCTCGAGATCGAGGAGTTCCTCAAGCGCAAGCCGCGAGCCCTCTCGGGCGGCCAGCGGCAGCGCGTTGCGATGGGGCGGGCGATCGTCCGCGAGCCGCAGGCGTTCCTGATGGACGAGCCGCTCTCGAACCTGGACGCGAAGCTCCGGGTCCAGATGCGCGCCGAGATCCACCAGCTCCAGCGCCGAGTCAGCGTCACGACCCTCTACGTCACGCATGACCAGGTCGAGGCTATGACGCTCGGCGACCGGGTCGCGGTGATGCGCGACGGCCACCTGCAGCAGGTCGACTCGCCGCAGGTCCTCTACGACAGCCCGGTGAACCAGTTCGTCGCCGGCTTCATCGGCTCGCCGTCGATCAACCTCGTCGAGGCCGAGGTCGACCGGCGTAACGGCGGCCTGGCGGTCGATTTCGGCGACCACCGGTTCCCGATCTCCGACGCGCTCGCGCAGCGGCACTCCGGGCTCGAGGGCTACGTGGGGCGCAAGGTCCTGCTGGGGATCCGGCCGGAGGACTTCGAGGACGCGGCGCTCGAGCCCGACACTCCGGGCGAGCAGCGGCTCAAGACGACCGCCGACCTGACCGAGCCACTCGGCTCCGAGGTGCTGGTCCACTTCAGCGTCGATGCGGCGGGCATCGCCACCGAGGAGGCGCGCGCCGAGGGGATCGCCGGCGACGTGACGCTCGACGAGGGCACGGCGCGCATGGTCGCCCGGGTCAGCCCGCGGTCACGGATCCGCGAGGGCCAGCCGATCGAGCTCGCGGTCGACACGACCCGCCTCTACTTCTTCGACCCCGAGACCTCGGCCTCGATCTAGTTAGAAGGGCTTGACGAAACGACGGCTGTGCCCTCGGGGCACGCGACGTTTTCGCCAATCCCTCCTAGCCCTTCACCGCGCCTGCCGTGAGGCCGGCGAGGATCCTGCGCTGGAGGAGCAGGACGAGCACGATCAGCGGGATCGTGACGACGACGGTCGCCGCCATCACCTCGCCCCACGGGTACTCGAAGGTCCCTCCCCGTCCGGTGGTGAACTCGATCAGGGACACCGGAACCGTGCGCTTGTCCGGCGTCTCGGTGAACGAGAGGGCGAAGAGGAACTCGTTCCAGGCGGCGATGAACGCGAGCAGGCCGGCCGTCACGAGCCCCGGGGCGACCAGCGGCAGCAGGACCTTGTAGAAGACCTGAAACGGCGTGGCGCCGTCGATGTACGCGGCCTCCTCGAGATCTTTCGGCAACGCGCGCATGAAGCTCGTCAGCACCCAGACGGTGAACGGGAGTACGAGGACCATGTAGCTGAGGATGAGCGCCCACAAGCTGTTGTAGATGTGGGGCGTGTGGAAGCCGATCCCGAGCAGGTGGATGTGCAGCCCGTTGATCATCGTGTAGAGCGCGCCCAGGATCGCGATCTGGGGGAAGATCGTCATCGAGAGCATCACGTAGAGCGTCGTCGACCGGCCGCGGAAGCGGAACCTGCCGAGCGCATAGCCGGCCAGCGACCCGAGGGCGAGCGCAATCAACGTGACCGAGCCGGCCACGATCGTCGAGTTGATCAAGGCGTGCTGGAACTCGCCGGTTCCCAACGCGTCGCGAAACTGCTTCAGCGTCGGATGCGCCGGGAAGTACTGGACCGGTGTCTTGAAGAGGTCGGCGTCGGGCGTGAAGGCCGAGCGGAGCGCCCAGTAGAAGGGGAACACCGCGTAGATGAAGATCAGCGCGATCAACACGTAGAAGGGAATGCGGCGGACCCAGTGCCAGGGCTTACGGCGGCGGGCACGTGGCCGGGCGGCCGGCCTGGCCTCGGTCTCGGCGACCGTGCTCACTGCTCCTCCACCTTGATGAATGTGACGTAGATCACGACGAACAGGCCGATGATCAGGAAGATCGCCACGCTGATCGCCGCGCCGTACCCCACGTCGCCGTTGATGATCGTGTTCTGCGCGTAGATCGACATCGTCTGCGTGTCGGCCCGGTTGCCGAAGAAGACGTAGAAGACGTCGAAGACGCGGAGGGCATCGAGCGTCCGGAAGATCAGCGCGACCAGGATCGCCGGGCGGAGGAGCGGCACCGTGATGCGCCAGAACTGCTGCCAGGCGCTCGCCCCGTCGACGCGCGCCGCCTCGTAGAGCTCACCCGGTATCACCTGGAGCCCGGCGAGCAGGAGGAGCGCCACGAACGGTGTCGTCTTCCAGATGTCGACGGCGCACACCGCGCCGAGCGCGGTGTTCGGCTGCGAGATCCACGCCACGTTGTGGGAGAGCAGGTGGAGACGGACGCCTGCGTCGTTGATCACGCCGTAGACGTCGTTGTACATCCACGCCCACATCTGCGCGGCCACCACCGTGGGAATGGCCCACGGCACGAGCATCATCGCCCGCATCACGCCCCGGCCCTTGAAGTTCGAGTTGACGACGAGGGCGATGATCATCCCGAGCACGAACTCGAACGCGACCGTGATCACGGTGAACTTGATCGTGAGGATGATCGCGTCCCCGAAGATCCCGTCGTGAATCAGGTCCTTGTAGTTCGCAAGCCCGATCCACTTCGTCGGCTCGAGCGCCAGGAACTGCTTGTCGGTGAAGCTCTGGTAGACGGTCGTGCCGAGCGGATAGAAGGCCACGATCCCGACGGCCACGAGCGCCGGCGTGAGCATCACCCACGCGAGTCGCGTCTGTCTGCGCTGCAGCGCCGACCGGCGGCGGCGGTGCCGGAGCCGCGGGCGTCCAACGGTTGTTGCCTCCGTCGTCGGGGTCATCGGCCTCCCGGAAGCACGAGGGAGGGTGGGAGCCTACGCCCCCACCCTCCGTCGTGGAGTACCCGTGTTACCTGAGCAGCCGGTTCAGGCGGGACTGGATGCTCGGCAGCACGCTGGTCGCGTTCTGTCCGTTGAGGATCTGGTTGATCCCCTGGTAGATGATCTGCGAGCCCTGGTTGTACTTGCCCTTCAGGAACCTCGCAGGGCGGGTGACGCGGACGACCTTGGCGATCTCCGGCTTGAGGTACGGATTCGCCTTGACGACCGCCTTGTCGGTTGCGACCGACGGGATCGTCGGCACGTTGCTGTTGAAGATCGCGTCGAAGCGCTCGACGGCGGGGCTCGTCAGATAGCGGACGAACTCGATCGCTGCCGGCTTGTGCTTCGAGTACTTCGAGACGCCGAGCTGCCAGCCGCCGACGGTGCCGACGGACTTGCCGGCGCCGTGCGGCAGCACGGTGACGTTGAACTTGCCCTTCACCGGCGTCGTCTGGTTCGCCGAGTACGCGTACGGCCAGTTGCGGAGGAAGGCGGCGTTCCCGCTGGCGAAGACGTTGCGGGCTCCTTCCTCGTCGTAGGACGTGACGCCGCGCGGGACGATCCCCTGGCTGATCCAGCTGCGCTGGAGGTTGAGGATGGCCGCGGCCCTCGGGTTGTTGATCGTTGCCTTGCCGCCGCTGATGAAGTCCCCACCACCGGCCGAGGCGACCCACTCGAGTGCGTCACACGTCAGCCCTTCGTAGGCCTTCCCCTGGTAGACGAAGCCGTAGAAGTTCGCATTGCCGGCCGCCTTCTCGCCGGCCTGGATCTTCCTGGCCATCGCTCCCAGCTGGGTCCAGGTCTTCGGTGGGCTCTTGTAGCCGTACTTCTTCAGGAGATCCGTGCGGTAGTAGAGGATCCCGAAGTCGCCGAACCACGGCATGGCGATCAGCTTCCCGCCGACCGTGTCGTTCGCGATGATCCCGGCGGCATGCAGCTTCGCCTGCTTGCCGAGCGCCGGCTTCAGGTTGACCAGGAACGGCGCAAACGCCCCCGGCCACACGACGTCGAGCATCATCACGTCGATCGCCGAAGAGTGCGACGAGAAGTTCCGCGCCAGCTGCGAGTACGAGGCGTCGGACGCGGACGGATGCGGCACGAGCTTCACCTTGATGCCCGTCTGCTGCGAGAACTTCTTGACGAGCATCTGATCTCGCTTGTGGCTCTGCCCGACGGCGGCGTCACCGACGAACGTGATCGATACGCCCCCGTACTTCTTCTTGAGGGCCTTGGCGTTCGGCACCGCCGGCGGCTGGATCGCTGTCGCGGACTGCGCCCGCGCCGGCGCCTTCGTACCCGCCGCCGCCACGCTGAGCGAGGCGACGAGTGCGACGGTTCCGAGCAGGCCGATCGCGACGAGCAACGCTCGATGCTTCACGGTTCCCACTTCCTTTCTGTTGACGTCTTGCTCCATGCGGCCGAGCCCGTTGGAGCCGCGTCGATGACCCCGGTCCTCGCTTCCCAATCCCCCGGTACGCTCGGCCGTTTCTCATGAGCATGTGAGGATTCCATGCACCATGAACCAGCGTCGAACCTAGTCAGTTTCGGTTTGGCTGTCAATGAAAGTCCTGCACATGGGGTGCAAAGGAACGCGATGAGCGAGCCATGGTGGCGTCGGGGGGTGCTCTACCAGCTCTATCCCCGATCGTTCGCAGATTCGAACGCCGACGGCATCGGCGACCTCCCCGGGGTGGTCGAGCGGCTCGAGTACCTCGAGTGGCTGGGCGTCGACGGGATCTGGCTGAACCCGATCAACCCCTCGCCGAACGTCGACTGGGGCTACGACGTGGCGGACTACACAGGCGTCCATCCGGATCTCGGGACGCTGGAGGACCTCGACCGGCTGGTCGCCGAGGCGGGGCGGAGGGGGATCCGCGTGCTGCTCGACCTGGTCCCGAACCACACCTCCGACCGGCACCCGTGGTTCCGCGCGCGGCCCGACTTCTACGTCTGGGCCGACGAGGTGCCGAACAACTGGCGGGCGGCGTTCGGCGGCGGCTCGGCGTGGTCCTTCGACGAGGAGCGAGGGCGCTACTACCTCCACAACTTCGCCCGTGAGCAGCCCGACCTCGACTGGTGGAACCCGGAGGTGCGGGTGGAGTTCGAGCGGATCCTGCGCTTCTGGCTCGACCGCGGCGTGGCGGGCTTCCGGATCGACGTTGCGCACGGGCTGATCAAGGACCGCGACCTCCGCGACGACGTGCCCGCGACGGAGGAGGACGACCCGCATACCCGGGCCGGCGGCATCCGGCGCGTGCACTCGCTGAACCGGCCGGAGACGCACGAGATCTTCCGCGACTGGCGCCGCCTCGTCGACGCCTACGAGCCGCCGCGGATCCTGGTCGGCGAGGCGTACGTGCTCGACGTCGAGGCCTGGGCACGTTACTTCGGGAGCGGCTCGGACGAGCTGAACCTCGCCTTCAACTTCGCGCTGGTCCACTCCGACCTCGACGCGGGGCAGATGCGGAAGGTCGTCGCGGCGACCGAGGCCGCCCTCCCCGAGGCCGCCTGGCCCTGCTGGATCGGGTCGAACCACGACGCCGGCCGGCTCACGACGAGGTGGTGCCACGGCGACGAGGCGCTCGCCCGCTGTGCGCTCATGCTGCTCGTCACCCTGCGGGGGACGCCGTGCCTCTACTACGGCGACGAGCTCGGGCTGCCTGCGGGCCACGTCCCGGACGAGCGCATCCGAGACGTCGCCGTCCCGTCGCGGGATCCCTACCGCACGCCCATGCCGTGGACGCGGGAGGGCGGCTGGCGCGATCCCTGGCTGCCGCTCGAGGACACGAGCCGCAACGTCGAGGAGGAACGTGCCGACCCGGGCTCGACGCTCACCTTCACGCGCGACCTGATCGGGCTGCGCCGCCGGCTCGAGGACCTATGCGTGGGCGCCTACGAGGAGCTCGCCACTCCCGAGGGCGCCTGGGCCTGGCGGCGCGGCGAGCGCGTCACGGTCGCGCTCAACCTCGGCACGGGCAAGGTCGAGCTCGACGGGATCCAGGGCTCGGTCGAGCTCGCCACCCGGAGGGGTAGGGAGGGCGAGCGGGTCGCCGGCCGGCTCGGGCTCGATCCGGCCGAGGGAGTCGTCGTCAGCGCGGGTTAGTCCCGAGCGCGACGCGGTGGGCGCGCCGGGGCCGCCACGGCCTGGCCTCGCGGGCCGCGTCGTCCAGGCTCACCAGCACCCGCGCCACGCGGGCTGCCTTGCGGTCTCTCCGTCGTTTGCGCATGACGATCATTCTTCGGCTCGAGGGAGGGGTCTCCTACAGCCCCAGTTCCGCGCAGCGGCGACCGGAAAACCCCCGAGTACAATTTTCGTATGACCGTTCTCGAAGCAGGTGAGCGACACCAGGAGCTGATCGACGAGCTCATCTCGACCGTCGCCGCCTACAACGAGGACGTCGACCGCGACCTGCTCGCCCGCGCGTTCGCCTTCGCGGCGGCCGCCCACGAGGGCCAGCAGCGCCGCTCCGGCGAGGACTTCATCCACCATCCGTGGGGCGCCGCGAAGATCTGCGCGGAGCTGCGGCTCGACGACCAGACGATCGCAGCCGCGCTCCTCCACGACGTGGTCGAGGACACCGGCACGGACATCAAGGACGTGCGCGACGAGTTCGGCGAGGAGGTCGCGCAGCTGGTCGAGGGCGTCACGAAGCTGACGCGGATCCAGTTCCAGTCACGCGAGCAGGCCGAGGCGGAGAACTACCGGAAGATGATCGTGGCGATGGCGCAGGACGTGCGCGTGATCCTGATCAAGCTCGCCGACCGGCTCCACAACATGCGCACGATCGAGTACCTGGGCAAGCAGAAGCAGATCCAGAAGGCGAAGGAGACGCTGGAGGTCTACGCGCCGCTCGCCCACCGGCTCGGGATCAACACCTTCAAGTGGGAGCTCGAGGACCTGGCCTTCGCGACGCTCCACCCGCGCAAGTACGAGGAGATCAAGGCGATGGTGACCGAGCGCCGGGCCGACCGCGAGGAGCACGTGCGCGAGGCGTCGATGGTGCTCCACCAGGAGCTCGAGAAGGTCGACATCCCGGCCGAGATCTCCGGGCGCGCGAAGCACTTCTACTCGATCTACGACAAGATGGCCAAGAAGGGCCGCGAGTTCAACGAGATCTACGACCTCACGGCCATGCGCGTGATCGCGGAGCGCTCCGCCGACGAGGGGACGCGCGACTGCTACGGCGCGCTGGGCCTCATCCACTCGCTCTGGAAGCCGATGCCCGGGCGCTTCAAGGACTACGTCGCGATGCCGAAGCTGAACGGCTACCGCGCCCTGCACACGACCGTGATCGGGCCCGAGGGCCGCCCGCTGGAAATCCAGGTGCGCACGCGCGAGATGCACGAGACGGCCGAGTTCGGCGTCGCCGCGCACTGGCTCTACAAGCACGGGACCGGCGGCAAGCCGGCCGATGCGGAATGGGTCGCGTGGGTGCGGCAGCTGATGGACTGGCAGGAAGACGAGGCCGATCCGCGCGAGTTCATCAAGACCTTCCGCACCGACCTCTTCGACGACGAGGTCTACGTCTTCACGCCGAAGGGCGAGGTCAAGGTGCTGCCCTCGGGCTCGACCCCGATCGACTTCGCGTACGCCGTCCACACCGACGTCGGCCACCGCACGGTCGGCGCCAAGATCAACGGCCGCATCGTCCCGCTCCACTACCGCCTGAAGAGCGGCGACTTCGTCGAGATCCTGACCACGAAGGTCGGGCGCGGCCCGTCGCGCGACTGGCTCTCGCTGGCCGCCTCGTCGCGCGCGCGGAACAAGATCCGCCAGTGGTTCTCGCGCGAGACGCGTGAGGAGACCGAGCAGAAGG
>Ga0126377_10001183_pt1 | contig 16770 bp, 15 predicted proteins | sample PanSoiMetPlot_22_FD_92647 | JGI IMG/M metagenome (GOLD analysis project Ga0126377, IMG submission 92647) | Tropical forest soil microbial communities from Panama - MetaG Plot_22 | ecosystem: Environmental > Terrestrial > Soil > Tropical forest > Bulk soil | place: Panama | collected 2016-02-17 | reverse complement strand
TTCCTGGCAGCCGTGATGGTTCCGAGATTGACGAACATCTGCCCGCCCGGCAGCGCGAAGGCGTTGATCTCCTTTTGCGGGACGACGTGAAACTCGAAGGGCCACGAATACTGCTCGGGGATCGTGGCGACCAGCTTCTGGCCAAGCTGCCGAATGTACAGGGACTCCGCGCTGTCGTCGGGGAGGACCGGCATCTGCTGGAAGATCTGCGTTGCCGTCTGCATCCCGAGCGCGTGCTGCTGGTCTTTGGACATGGACGTCTTGCCTGGATCGGGGAACGTGGGAGCTTGTGTCTGCGCGTAGACCTGGGCCGTAGCTAACAGAGCAACGGACAGAAGCAGCCGCCGTACGAGCACCGTACTCATGGACACACCATTCACTTTCTGGAGGATGACCGAGCGCTCCAACCGTGACCGGCCGCAGGGCAGGAAGTGTGCCACGCGGCTCGTCTGCGGGTCCGGGCGGAACTGCCCTGAAAGCCCCCGAAATCCTTCGGCGGCCTCCAGACGGGGGCGTGATCGTGGCGACTCAACCTCCGATTTTCCGGAGGCATTCTGGAGATGCTGGCGTGCTGGCAGCCCGGACCGCCGGGGTTTGAAGTCGAGTGTCGGCTGTCCTCAGTATCCGGCTGGTCGTCTCCAATTGCGCCAGAATTCCTCATGACGCTCCGCCGCCATCTGATCGAGTTGCTCTCCGACGCTCCGCGATCCGTCTCGTCGATCGCCCGCGAGATGGGCCTGCCGCGCCGCGACGCCGAGGCAGACTTGCGGCACGCCCTGCGATCCGCGGTTGCTGCAGGCCATCACGTCGAAGTCGTTCCCGCACGATGCAAGGATTGCGGCTTCGTGTTCGGCGACGACCGGCTCGCGAAGCCAGGCCGATGCCCGTCGTGCAAGGGCTCGCGACTGTTCGAGCCACAGATCCGGCTGATCCTGCTGCTTCTCGTCTGCCTCTTTGTGGCTCGCGCCGTCGACGCCCAGACGATGCGGATCGTCAACGCGACGGTTGTCGACGTCGCGACCGGCGAACTCCGGCGCGGCTCGACGATCGTCGTCCAGGGAAACCGAATCACGAGCGTCGGGAGTACGACGACGGATAGTGGCGGCCAGGTGGTCGACGCGACGGGCGTTTACGTCATCCCGGGGCTGTGGGACATGCACACCCACGCGTTCTTCGGCGACAGTTCGCCCGATGGCAGAGATCTCATTCTCCCGTTGTTCATCGCGAACGGCGTCACCAGCATCCGCGACATGGGCAGCTCGCTCGACGAAATCCTGCGCGCGCGCGCCGATGTGGCGGCACATACGCTGCTCGGTCCGCGAATGATCGTTTCGGGACCGATGCTCGACGGCCCGAAGGTGTCGTTTCCGGCGTCGATCGCGATCACGACGCCCGCCGTCGGCCGCGAGACCGTCGATTCGCTCAAGCGCCGGGGCGTCGACTTCATCAAGATTCAATCGGGCGTGCCGCGCGACGCCTATTTCGCGATCGCCGACGAAGCGAAGAAAGTCGGAGTTCGCTTCGAAGGCCACGTACCCGATGCGATCCGGGCGTCTGAGGCGATTACCGCCGGACAGCGGACCTTCGAGCATCTGATCGGGATCTTCGAGGCCAGCTCGCCCGACGAAGACAAATACATCACGGACAAATACGACGGCGGAACGAAGCGCCCCGGCGTTTTCCTGAAGACGTACGATCCGGTGCGTGAGGCCCGGATCATTCAGCAGATCGCGGCCGCCGGCGTCTGGCAGTGCCCGACGCTGTTCTGGGAGCGCGGCCAATGGCTGGTGGACGTCGTCGACGCGGCGAACGATCCTGATCTCGCGTATGCGGCGAAGAGTTGGGTGGCGCGCTGGCCGGCGTCACGCGCGTCGATTCTCAAAGGTCTTGCGTCCGATCCGCGTCCCGTGCGGTCGGAATTCGTCGAGCACGAACTGGCCATCATCCGCAAGCTGCATACCGCGCATGTGCCGTTCCTTGCCGGCACCGATACGCCGGCGGGTGTCGACGTCATTCCTGGAATCAGCCTGCATCTGGAGCTCGAGCGATTCGTCGCTGCTGGCTTCACGCCGCTCGAAGCGCTGCGGACCGCGACGCTGAATCCTGCGGTGTTCTACGGGAAGACCGGCGACTACGGAAGCGTGCAGGCCGGCCGGGTCGCTGATCTCGTGATGCTGAGCGCCAATCCGCTCAGCGACATCAAGAAAACGCGGGCGATCGTTGGTGTTGTCGTCGATGGCCGTTATCTGTCGTCCACGGATCTCGACCGCCTCCGGGCACGACTCAAGGAAACCGCGGCGAACCGCTGAACGCTGACGAGCCCGCGACAGACGCTATTTCGGCGGCGCTGCCATGGGGGCCAGTGGCATCTTGCCCTGGGCATCGACCAGCCGCCTTGCGAGGTAGTTGACGACAACCGCATCGCTCCTGACGGCGGTGAGGTACGCAGTGCGCAGCAGCTGTTCTTTCCGACCGCGAATCGTGTCGGTGATGCGCTGGCGCACCTGCGGCATCGAGGGATCGCGTTGTCCCGCCGGTTCGTGCGCCACGACGAGCAGCAGCGTGTGCGCGCCGCCCACGGTCACCAGGCTGACGGCGCCGGGCTCCTTGCCGATCACCGCGTCGCGCAGCGGTGGCGGTGCCTGCTTCAACCTCGAAACCGGCACCAGTCCGAGATCGCCGCCGCGCGGCGCCGACTCCGGGTCCTCCGAGTAACTCGCCGCAAGATCTGCGAACGGCGCGCCGGCCTTCAGGCGCTCCATCAGCATCTGCGCCTTGGCCGCCGCGGCCTGCGGCGTCGTCGCATCGTCGCCGGTGCTGTTCGCACGTTGCGGATCGCGGACCGGCGTCACGACGATTTGGGCGAGGTGATACGACTCTTCAGGGACGTTGAACTGCGCGCGGTTGGCGTTGAAGAAGTCCGCCACTTCCTGATCGGTGACGGCGAGCTTCGAACCCACTTCCCGTTCGAGGACCTTCTGGGTCAGCAGCTGGCGGCGCGTATCGTTCCGAATGTCGTCGGCGGTGAGATTGCGCCGCGCCAGTTCCTGTTGAAATGCGTCGGGCGGCAGATTCTTGCTGGCGTTGGCGTAGGCGGCGTCCAGATCGCTCTGGGGGATTTCGATCTTCAGCGCGCTTGCCTTCGCGACCAGGATGTCCTGAACGATCAAGTCGTTGAGGAGACTCAGTTTTGCCGTGAGCGCCTCTTCGTCCGACAGCACCTGCGACGCGTCATGGGTTCGCCGGTACGCCTTTTCGACGTCGGTGCGTGTGATGGGCCGGCCGTCGACGACCGCCCACGTGTCCGGCGAAGTCGCAGCGGCCGGTGTTGAAGTCGTCGCGCGGCAGGCTGCCATCGTGCCGCACGCCATCGCGACGGTGCTCGCAGCCGCCAGGGCGCGCCGATATCGGACGAGAACGCATATTCTCGAAGCCGTCATTGGCACAGCGTACCGTGTGATCGCGCGCCGGACAAGCTAGGCGGGCACCAGGAGCGCCTTCCCGGCGAACGAAGCAATGCCGTCCAGCGAATCCAGAAACGCGTCGGCGAGCCGTGCGTCGGGCAGTCGATAGAGGATCTCGCCGTTGTTCCAGGCCTTCCTGCGCGCCGCGGTGAGGCCGAACGCACCGATCGTGTCCTCGACGTGCGATGCGATTGGCATCGGATCGCCGAGCAGCCGGACGTGAAAAGTCTGTCTCGCTGTCCCGATCAACGGCTCGAGGGTCGCGTCGACCGCGACGAAGTCGTTGTACTGCGGCGTGCCGTGCGTGGGAACAATGCCGGTCGCGCGCGCCGTGAGGGCGATCGCCTGCGGCAGGTCGTGATTGATGTGCGCATTCACCCCGGCGAGCGCGAACTGGATGCGCGCGATGCGGGCGTTGGTTCGCACGGACAGCGGCGCGGCCCAGCACGCCGGACAGGCTGCGCCTTGAAGCACGGCCTCGAGCGCGCCGAAGTAGAGGCGCGCGAATTGCACATCGAGCGCCTGCAGAAACTGCGTATCGCTGAACCCTCCCTGCGCGACGCGCGCCTGGACCGCTTCGGTGACCTGCAGGTAAAGGAGATTGAACCACTTGAGACCGTCGCCGTCGACGCACGTGTCGTCCACGGTGTGCATGACGTTCAGGACGTCCGGAATCGACTGCGGCCGCGCGCGCACCGCAGTCAGCAGGATCGGATCGTATGGAAAGGTGGTCATCGATAATCGCAGACGTTCGAAGGCGACCAGTATACCCGCAGGGATTCGAGGATTTCCGTCGATGCGGCGCCTCTTCTCGGAAGGACCCGCTTGCTTTTCGAACCGCCGCGGCGCGAGACTGCAGCGATGAGTTCCATCACGTTGAAGGTCAACGGCACGACGCGGGTCGTCGACGTGGAGCCGTCGACGCCGCTGCTCTATGTGCTGCGTAACGATCTCGGGCTGCAGGGTCCACGCTTCGGGTGCGGTCTCGGCCAGTGCGGGGCCTGCGCCGTACTGATCAGAAACGAAGCCGTCCGTTCATGCGTACGTCCGGTGTCGGCGTCGCAGAACGTTGAGATCACGACCCTGGAAGGTCTCTCGCACGACGGCACGCTGCACCCGCTGCAGCAGGCGTGGATCGACGAGCAGGTGCCGCAGTGCGGCTTCTGCCAGAACGGCCAGATCCTCACGGCAATTGCGCTGCTCGGCAAGACGCCGAGTCCGACCGACGCGCAGATTCGCGAAGGAATGGCCGGCACCTTGTGCCGGTGCATGACCTACTACCGGATTCAGGCGGCGATCAAGCGCGCAGCGAAAGGCATGGCCGCCCTATGACAACGCGCCGCGAATTCCTGAGCCGGTCGGGCATGCTTGTCGTCGGGATTGCCGCTGCCGGATCGGCACCGGCGAGCGTGTGGATCGCTGACCAGCAAGGCGGGCAGTCCAGGACGGCGGCCGCGGCCGGCGGACCGTATCCGGATCCCGACTACCATCAGCTCGATTCGTGGATCGTCGTCCGCGAAGACAACACCGCCACGTTCTTCGTCGGCAAGACCGACCTTGGCCAGGGTACCGGGACGGCGTTCCGCCAGATCATGTCCGACGAGCTCGATCTGCCGTTCGACCGCACGTCGTGTGTGATGGGCAGCACCGACACCACCGTCGATCAAGGTGGCTCGGGCGGATCCGACGCGCTGCAAACTGACGGCTACCCCATGCGGCGCGTCGCCGCCGAAGCGCGTCGCGTTCTGCTCGGCCTTGCAGCCACTCGCTTCAACGTTCCTGTCGATCAGTTGACCGTCTCCGCCGGCGTGATCTCGATGAAGTCCGATCCGTCGAAGCGGATCACCTACGGCGAGCTCATAGGCGGCAAGCGGTTCAACATCACGCTGACCGGCGCGAACGTCGACGCCACGACCGGTGTCGCGAAGCTCAAGCCGGTTCGGGATCTGAAGATGACCGGCCAGTCGCCGCAGCGCTACGACATTCCGGCCAAGGTCAACGGCTCGCTGAAGTGGGCCGTCGACGTCAAGCTGCCCGGCATGTTGCACGCTCGCAACGTGAAGCCGCCCGTTGCGGGCGCGAAGCTCGTGAGCGTCGACGAATCCTCCGTGCGCGGCATCCCGGGGTTCGTGAAGGTGATCACGAAGGGCAATTACGTCGCCGTCGTGTGCGAACGCGAGGAGCAGGCGATTCGCGCCGCGCGTCAGCTCAAGGCGAACTGGGAGAAGCCGTCAGGTTCGCCGTTCCCGACCTCGGACGATCTCTTCGACTACATGCGCCACGCGACGGCGACCTCGAGCGCCGCGCCCATCGTCGTCGGCGATCCGGACGCGGCGTTCGCCGGCGCCGCCAAAGTGGTCGAAGCGAAGTACGACATCCCGTTCCAGGGACACACGGCCTTCGGTCCGGCGCACGCGATGGCCGATCCCTCGAACGATCAGCTCACGATCTATTCGAATGACATGAAGTCGTACGGGCTGCGCAATGGGATCGCCCAGTTTCTTCAGGTACCGCGCGATCGTGTCCGCGTCGTCTGGATGGGCGGGCCCCAGGCGTTCGGCCGCACTGCCGCCGACGATGCCGGCTTCGAGGCGGCGTTTCTGGCAAAAGAGCTGGGACGGCCCGTCCGCATCCAGTGGATGCGGCCGGAAGAAACGGCGTGGGACACCAAGGGGCCGGCCCACGCGTGCGACATGCGCGGTGCGCTTGACGCGCGCGGCAATCTCGTCGCCGTGGACTATCGGATCCGCGCCTGCGATCACAATCACCTCGGCTACAACGAACACGACACCGTCTTGATCGCGCAGCTCGCGGGCATGCGGAAATCGACGCCGAATCGCGGCGGCGTGTCAATGCCATCCGAGATGTACGGCATCGCCAACCGCCGGATGGCCGGCGACGTCGTCGGGCTGCCGATGGTGTGGGAGACGCCGCTGCGCACCGGCAACCTGCGCGATCCGAACGGTCCGCAAGTGACGTTCGCGGCCGAGTCGTTCATCGACGAGCTCGCGGCCGCGGCCAATGCCGATCCGGTCGAATTCCGGCTGAAGCTCCTGAGCGCGGGCTCGAACGACGACAGCGGCTTCAAACGTGCCAGGTCGATCGCCGTCGTGCAGGCCGCCGCGAAAGCGTTCGGCTGGGAAGCGCGCCAGGCTCCCAATCGCAGCCGGGCCGGCGACGTGTTGAAGGGCCGCGGCATCGCGTACGCGTTCCGCAATCAAACGGTCGTCGCGCAAATCGCGGAGGTGGAGGTGAACCGGACGACCGGACGCGTCTGGGTGAAACGATTCGTCTGCGCGCATGACTGCGGCCTCGTCGTGAATCCCGAAGCTTTGCGGCGCACGCTCGAATGCGGCACGCTCCACTCACTGAGCCGCGCATTGCGCGAAGAGGCGCGGTTCGACGCCGAGAAGATGATCACCGTCGACTGGAATTCATCGCCGACGCTGCGGCACACCGACGTGCCGGACGCTATCGAGATCGTGCTGGTGAACGGCGATCCGAATCCGGCGCGCGATGACCTGCCGCACTACGGTGCCGGCGAGACCGTGTGCAAGCCCACGATCGCCGCGGTGGCTAACGCGATCTTCGACGCGACGGGCGTTCGGCTGCGGCGCGTGCCCTTCACCGACGCGCGCGTGCTCGCAGCGCTCAAGTCGATCTGACCGCGCGGCTGGCTTTTCGCTGCGACCTGCCGCCGCCTGAGCCGTGCCACGCGATAGGGCGATCAGCCGCGGGACGTAGTAACTTTCCCTCATGACGATTTCGCGACTCTTCATCGGCACACTCTGCGCGGCGACGCTCGTGGTCGCGGCGTTCGCCCAGCCATCGTCACCCACACCGCACGATGAGGAGCTTCGCTTCCGCTACATGGGACCCGAGAGCTCGGGTCGGATCGCCGCGGTCGCCGGCGTGGCGGGCGACACCCAGACGTACTATGCCGGCGCGGCATCGGGCGGCGTCTGGAAGACGTCGGACGGCGGAAAGACGTTCGAACCGATCTTCGACGAGCAGCCGGTGCAGGCGATTGGTGCGCTTGCCGTCGCGCCGTCGGATCCGCGGGTCGTCTGGGCGGGAACCGGTGAAGCCTGGGTCATTCGCGACGCCGACATCATGGGCGACGGCGTCTACAAGTCGATGGACGCCGGCAAGACGTGGGCGAACATGGGACTGGCCGAAACCGGCCGCGTCGGGCGCATCCTCGTTCATCCGACGAACCCCGACATCGTCTACGTGTGCGCGCTCGGCCGCGCGACCGGGCCCCAGCCGGAGCGCGGTGTGTTCAAAACGGTCGACGGCGGGCGCACATGGCAGCGCTCCCTGTTCGTCGACGACAACACCGGCTGTTCGGGGCTCGCGATCGACGCGGGTGATCCCAACGTGCTCCTCGCCGGCACGTGGCAGGTCGAGATGCACACCTGGGTCGAGAACAGCGGCGGGCCGGGCAGCGCCGTGTACATGACCCGGGACGGCGGTGCGACCTGGAAGAAGCTGGAAAATGGCTTGCCGCATTCGCCAGTTGGAAAGATCGACGTCGCCATCGCGCGCTCGGATCGAAAGCGGATGTACGCGCTCGTCCAGACGGCGAATCAGGGCTCGCTCTGGCGATCGGACGATGCCGGCGAGACGTGGCGTGCGGTGAGCTGGGATCGCACGCTCATCGGCCGTGCGGGTTACTACATCCGGGTCGACGTCAATCCTGCGAACGCAGATGAAGTGCTCGTCGCCAACAGCAGCTTCCATCGCTCGCTCGACGGAGGCCGGACGTTCACCATCAATACCGGCGGCGGCTGCGGCGACTGTCACGACATCTGGATGGACCCGAAAAATCCCGATCACTGGGTGGCCACCGGCGACGGCGGGATGGGCATCACGATGGATCACGGGCGCACGTTCAACGAGATCATGCTGCCGATCGGCCAGATGTACCACGTGGCGACCGACAATCAGGTGCCCTACTGGATTTACAGCAACCGTCAGGACGATGGCACGATGCGCGGTCCGAGCGATGCACCGGTCGCCGTCGCGAACGTGCCGTCGTATCGCGGGGTCACGGGCGTGGCATCAGGAAGAGTCGAGGACCAGGAGCGGGGCCGCGGCCGCGGCGGTCGCGGTGGGCGGGGCAATGGCGGAATCGGCACGACGCCATGGCAAGCGCCGCTCGGCGGATGCGAATCGGGATTCACGCTCCCCGATCCGACCAATCCCGACATCGTCTGGGCCAGCTGCTATGGCAACGAGGTCACACGGTGGGACGCACGCACCAGGCGCGCTCGATCGATCAGTCCGGGAATGCACACCCTCGATTCACCGCCGACCGACATCCCGTACCGCTGCCACTGGACGCCGCCGCTTGCCGTCGATCCGTTCAACCACGACACCGTCTACTACGGCTGCCAGGTGATTTTCGCGACGTCGGATGGGGGCCAGTCGTGGAAGACGATCAGCCCGGATCTTTCGACGAACGACAAGAGCCGCATCGTCTCGTCAGGCGGCATCGTTGGCGACAACCTCGGGCAGTTCTACGGTGAGCTCGTATTCGCGATTGCCCCGTCCGAGATCCAACGGGGCCTCATCTGGGCCGGGACCAATGACGGGCAAATCTGGTACACGCGCGACGGCGGCGGCAAATGGACGAACGTCACCAGGAACGTCCAGGGCATGCCCGAGTGGGGTACGGTGCGGAAGATCGAGCCATCGCATTTCGATCCCGGCACCGCATACGTCTCTGTCGATTTTCACCTGATGGACAACCGTGCGCCGTTCATCTACAAGACGACCGATTTCGGACAGACGTGGAAGAAGATCAGCGATGCCCTGCCATCGAAGCACCCGCTCGACTACGTGATGGCCGTCGCCGAAAACCCGAATCGCCGCGGCATGTTGTTCGCGGGAACCGGACACGGATTCTTCTACTCGATGGATGATGGCGCGACGTGGACGCAATTCAAGGAAGGTCTGCCCGCGGCGCCCGTCAGCTGGATCACGGTTCCGAAGTCGTGGCACGACGTCGTCGTCTCGACGTACGGGCGTGGGCTCTTCATTCTCAGCGATATCACGACGCTCGAGCAGATGGACAAGGTGCGCACGGACGAAGCCGTGCACGTCTACGATCCCCGGCCGGCGTTCCGGCTGGCTCGCAGCGGGCGCGCCGAGTTCCGCTTTCGTACAAAGACGGCGCCAGCAGATCCGGTTCACGTGGAGATTCTCGACTCGAACGGCACTCTTCTCCGGACGCTACTGTCCCCCGCACGCGCGGGGTTGAACAAGATCAACTGGGATCTGCGGCTCGATCCACCGCACCAGGTCGCGTTTCGGACGACGCCGCCCGACAACCCACATATCTGGGAGGAGCCGCGGTTCAAGGGGAAGGAGACGCGTCCCGTTGTGCATTGGGGTATCGAGGCGGCGCAGACGACTGGTCCCATCGTCACGCCGGGCACGTACTCGGTGCGGCTGCGGATCGGGGGCCAAACGTTCACCAAACCATTCGAGGTCCACAAGGATCCGTCCATCACCGCGAGCGACGCCGATCTGATGGCATCGACAGCGATGCAGATACGCATACGGGACGACATGAGCGCGTCGGCGGACATGGTGAACAACCTCGAACTCGTACGGAAGCAAATCGAGGATGCACTGAAGGCGAACGCGGGAAAACCCGAGGCGGAGCGGTCGCTCCGTGAGCTCGATCAGAAGCTGCTCGACGTGGAGCTGCGGCTCGTGTCCCGCACCGAGATGCACAGCGACGACAAGTGGTACGTCGAGTCGTACAAGGTGTACCAGAATCTCATCTGGCTGAACGGCGTCGTCAACAGCGGCGCAGGCGACGTTGCGGGAGGCGCCGACGAGCGGCCGACCGATGCGTCGGTCGGCGTGCTCGACGGCTTGAGTCGCGAGTTGAACGCGGCCAAGGCGGCGTACGGCGCCGCCATGGAGCGCGACGTGCCGGCGTTCAACCGTGCGGCAGCCGGAGTGGGACTGCAGCAGTTGACCGTACCGAAATAGAACTCCGAACGAATAACTCGCGCGGACGGTCAGTACGGAGAAGGTGACGAAGCGGTCGCATTCACGGTCCCGACGGAGCGGGTGTTCGACAAGTCGTGATACGTGAAGGCGCCGGCGGTTGCAAACGTGAAGCTGTACTGCGCATCGTTGCGCGAATGAGATCCAGGAATCCTAAACGACGGCAGCGCGTCTAGTCGCCTTTGCGGGTATCGGCTTTAGGCGCGGCTTCGGCGCCAGGTGGCACGCTGAACGGCTCAACGGGGATGCGCTCGTAGCGCACTTCGAGAACCTCGAGCCACTCGGTGCCGCCCGGCGCGCGTAGCACCACGCGATCGCCTGGCCCCGACTTCATCAGCGCGCGCGCCAGCGGCGACTTCCAGCTGACGTGGTTGCGATCGAGATCGATCTCGTCGAGGCCGACGATGCGCACCAGTCGCTCGGCGCCGGCGTCGTTCGCGTAGCGAACGGTCGCCCCGAAGAAGACTTGCTTTGCTGCCCGGCCGCTGCGCGGGGCTTCCGGGTCGACGACCTCAGCGGCATCGATGCGCTTGGTCAGAAAGTGGATGCGCCGATCGATCTGACGCAGCCGCCGTTTGTTGTACTGGTAGTCGGCGTTCTCGCTGCGGTCACCGTTGCTCGCCGCCCAGGCCACTACCTGAGTCACCGCGGGGCGTTCGCGGGCAAGCAGAAACCGCAGCTCGTCTCGCAGCCGTTGCAGGCCGCTCGGCGTGATGTAGTTCTTGACGGCGGTGTTCGACTCCTTCGCGATTCCCATCGCCGTGATGATGGTATTCCACCTGCCCTGTGGCACGGTTCCAAGCCGACGCAAAATGCAGATTGCGAGCTATCCTCCCACGGTGCGCTTCAGCGCCCGCACGTTCGGCGGGGCGTAAGAGCCAGGTGAGTTCACGAGCAAGCCGCCATGAACGAGATCACACACCGCACGGTCGACACGAACGGCATCCGGATGCACGTGGCCGAGCAGGGCGCCGGCCCGCTCGTCATTCTCTGCCACGGCTTTCCCGAATCCTGGTACTCCTGGCGCCACCAGCTCGCGGCGCTGGCCGCTGCCGGGTTTCACGCGGTGGCGCCGGACATGCGCGGCTACGGCCAGACCGACGCGCCGCAGGAGATCGAGGCCTACACGCTCCTGCATCTGGTCGGCGACATGGTGGGCCTGGTTGCTGCTCTGGGCGAGAAATCCGCAGTGATCGCCGGCCACGACTGGGGCGCGCCGGTGGCCTGGCACGCCGCGCTCTTCCGCGCCGACGTCTTCCGGGCCGTGATCGGTCTCAGCGTGCCGTACCGACCGCGCGGCTCCGTGCGTCCAACGTCCGTCATGCCGAAGACCGACGACGCGATGTTCTACCAGCTCTACTTCCAGACTCCGGGAGTGGCGGAGGCCGAACTCGAGCGCGACGTGCGATCGACCATGCGTCGCCTCGCCTACTCGGGCTCGGGCGGCGCCGTCGAGCGAGGCGACATCGCCATGGTGCCTCGCAGCGGCGGGTTTCTCGCGCAGACGACGGATCCGGACAGCTTGCCGACGTGGCTGACCAACGACGACATCGATTTCTACGCCGCGGAGTTCAGCCGCACGGGTTTTCGCGGCGGGCTCAATTGGTACCGCAATATTGACCGCAACTGGGAGCTGCTGGCGCCGGTCGCGGGCGCTGTCGTCACCGTCCCGGCGCTCTACGTCGTCGGGGATCGTGATCTCGTTGTGCGGTTCCCGGGCATGGAACAGCTCATCGCGAATCTCGCGACGTTCGTTCCGCGGCTCCGGCGGACGATCACGTTGCCAGGGTGCGGACACTGGACGCAGCAGGAGCGCGCACGAGAGGTGAACGACGCGATGGTGGAGTTTCTCAACGCGATCTGACAGGGAGGATTCATGGCGAAGGTCACAGGCATTGGCGGAGTCTTTTTCAAGTCCACCAGCGATCACAAGAAACTTGCGGAGTGGTACGGGCAAAACCTGGGGCTTCAGTTCGAGTCGTGGGGTGGCGCGATCCTCAAGTGGCCCGATGACAAGTCTGAGGACCGAGGCCTGACCGTATGGCACGTGGCCGAGAAAAATACCGAATGGTTCAGCCCCAGCCGTTCCAGCTTCATGATCAACTACCGGATCGACAACATGTCCGAGATGCTGGAACAGCTGAAGCGCAACGGCGTGGAGATCCTGAAAGGGCCCGACTCTGACGAGAACGGAAAGTTCGCCTGGGTTCTCGATCCGGACGGAAACAAAGTCGAACTCTGGGAACCGACGTCGCCGGACGGAAAGAAATAAGACGTGATGTCGGTCCGCGCGAGCGTCCACCGGCGCCCATCGAATGGGATTTCAGCCGACGGGACTCAAAAGCGGTCGATGTGCCCGCGCCCCCACTGCCGAACCGCCTCGGTAATCGGGAGGGCCGATCGCCCGTAGTCGGTGAGCGAGTAAATCACCGGGGCTGGTACGCGTCCCGTTCGTTCCTGATCGACGATACCGTCGTCGATCAATTCGCGAAGCTGTTCGGACAGGACTTTGTGCGAGATGCGCGGCATGAGTCGCCGCAGCTCCAGGAACTGTCGCGGCGATTCCGCGAGCCAGTAGATGATGATGAGCTTCCATTTTCCGCCCAGCGCGGCGAGCGCCGCCGTCAGCGGACAGTCGCTGACGGGATTGCGCCGGCGCGTGCGTCGGGTAGTAACCTCGACGTGCCTTCTAGTGGCCACGACGTCCGTTCGGTACGATGTTGAGGATGCCACGACTTCTATTATGGAGCGTGTTGATCGCGCTTCTTCAGCCGTCTCAGGCACGCGCGCAACGCGACGGACAGCGCGATTTTGATTTCGAGATCGGCGAATGGAAGGCGCGCCTGTCGCGGCTCGATCATCCGTTGACCGGTTCGAGCCGCTGGCTGGACTACGAGGGCACGTCGGTGGTGCGAAAGGTCTGGGCCGGGCGCGCCAATCTCGGCGAACTCGACGTGAAGGGCCCCGCCGGTCACGTTGAAGGGTTGACGCTTCGCCTGTACAACACGGCGTCGCGGCAATGGAACATCACGTGGGCCAACGCCAGCACCGGCGCGCTCGACCGGGCGACGATGTTCGGTGGATTCGCCGGCGGCCGCGGCGAGTTCTTCGGCCAGGACACCCTCGATGGCCGGGCGATTTTCGTTCGTTTTGTATTCGCGAACGTCACGCCGACGTCGTTCCGCTTCGAACAGGCGTTCTCGGCCGATGGCGGCAGGACATGGGAAGCGAACTGGAAAGCGGAGTTCACCCGTCCATGATTGTCGAAATGCGCACCTATCGGACGAAGCCCGGCAAGCGTGACGAGTTCCTTCGAATCTTCCGCACGAAGTCCGTCCCGGCCCACCTCGAAATCGGCATGAAGATCGTCGGCCCGTTACTGTCCATCGAGGATCCCGACGTCTTCTTCTTCATGCGTGGATTCCCCGACCTTGCGTCGCGCGAACCGATGAAGGCGCAGTTCTACGAAGGGGAGCTGTGGAAACGGGAGCTCGAGGCCGTCCTCCTGCCCATGCTGGACAAATTCGACGTCGTCCTGGTCGATGACAAAGACGCGCTGATTCGCTGGTAGGTGTTCAGCCGGCCGTTTTCATTTCCGCAAGCAATTCAGTCGCGCGGCCGAATGCATCTCGCTGCGGTCGCATGTCGGCCCACACGTCACCCATCTTCTCCACGCGGTCGAGGACGTTTCGCACGGTGAACGTCGCAGGCTCGACCTCTCCCCGTTCGATCTCCTTCCACGTGCACGGCGCGGACACCGGCGCACCGCGACGTGCTCGAACGGTATACGCGGCGGCAAATGTCGAGTGATATCCGTTTCTTCCCGTGTCGACGTAAATGCGTCCGCGTCGATCGACCTTGTTGAATTCCTGCGTGAGCTTGTCCGGCGCCAGTTTCACGAAGAACCGTCCGACAGCATCCGCGAACCGCGCCACCTGACCGACTGCCGTCGTCCCGTCGAGGGGCACGACGATATGAAAGCCTTTCGAGCCGGTCGTCTTGATCCAGGATGCCAGCGCGAGCTTCTCCAGGAGATCGCGCAGACCGATCGCCGCCGCACGAACGGACGCGATGTCGTCCGTAGACGGATCGAGGTCGAACACGCACACGTCCGGATGCCTCAGATCCGGCACTCGCGATGACCAGACGTGATGCGTGATCGTGTTCTGATTGACAGTCCACAACAGCGACTCGAGGCCGGTGACGATGGGATGATGGACAACGCCATCCTTCTTCGGCACCTCGACGCGTTCGAGCCAGTCAGGAAATCCCTTCGACACGTCCTTCTGCCAGAATCCTTTGCGTCCGATTCCCGTCGGATACCGCTCCATCGTCACGGGCCGACCGCGCAGGTGGGGCAGCATCACAGGCGCGATGGCTTCGTAGTACGCCGCCAACTCGCCCTTGGTAATCCCATCGTCCGGGAAGAGCACCTTCTGGGGGTGCGTGATCACGACGGCTCCCGGACCACGTCGTGCGGATTCTTGTCGGTCCGGATGCCCAGGAGTCGGGGATGCCTGAGCTTTCCGTGCACCGTCCACTCGATGAAGCCGACCTGCACGACGATCTGGGGGCGGACCCAATGGGCGTGGCGGGGGAGACCCGTTCCTTTCGTGAACGGCGGCTTCTCGAGCGAGAGCGCGTCGAGCCGCGTTCTGAGGTTCAGCAGGAGCTTTTTGTCGAAACCCGTGCCGATCCTGCCGGCGAACACGAGATCGCCACCGTCGTTGTAGCCGACGAGCAGCGCGCCGAGGCCGACGCGGGCCCCGCGCGGATCGGTGAACCCGCCGACCACGAATTCCTGCGACGCCTCGATCTTCATCTTGAGCCAGTTTTTCGAGCGTCGATGTTCGTAGGCCGAGCCGCGTCGCTTGGCAATCACACCTTCCCAGCCTTCGCGTCTCGCGCGTTGCCACGGTTCCGCGTCGTCGACGAAATCGACGCGACGCATTGGATCGCCGAACGGAAGCGACTGCAGCAGCGCGCGCCGCTCTTCGATCGGAAGCGCTGTGACCGCGCGGCCGTTCACCCAGAGGATGTCGAACACGTGGTAGGCGCTGACGCCGTCCCATGTCACTTCGCCGTCGAGAATGACGTCGTCGGCTGGAAGCGCGCGAATCGCAGTGGCAACGGCCGGCAGATTCTGCGGAAGCCGATTACGGGAGTAGAGCCGGACGTCGTCGCCCTGTTTGTACGCCAGCAGGCGGATGCCGTCGAACTTGCGCTCGAAGAGCCAGTCCGGCCCGGTGAAGCGGTCCTGCGTCAAGGTGGCGGCCATCGGTGCCAGCCACTCGGGCATCGACATCGGCGCGTCCTAACTTACGCGATGTTCCTCGTCACCGGGCAGGCGAACCCGAGGAGGGTTTTCGATAGCGGGTCAGCCCCGCCGGGCGGCCTCGATCTTGGCGACGTCGATCTTCTGCATCGGCATCATCGCCTCGAAGGCACGCTTGGCTTCGGCGCCGCCAGCCGCGAGCGCGTCGGTCAGGACGCGCGGGGTAATCTGCCAGGACAGGCCCCAGCGATCCTTGCACCAGCCGCAGGCACTTTCCCTGCCGCCGTTGCCGACGATCGCGTTCCAGTAGCGGTCCGTCTCTTCCTGGTTGTCCGTCGCGATCTGAAACGAAAACGCTTGAGTGTGGGAAAACGTCGGGCCGCCGTTGAGGCCGAGGCAGGGAATACCGAGAACGGTGAAGTCCACCGTCAGCACATCGCCTTTCTTGCCGCCGGGGTAGTCGCTGGGCGCCTCATGAACAGCTGTCACTTTGCTATCCGGAAACGTGGCGGCGTAGAACCGTGCCGCCTCGTGCGCATCCTTGTTGAACCAGAGGCAGATCGTGTTTTTTGGCTTCATGTCGTGTGCTCCTTTGCGTGATCAGGGCCTAAGGCCGCGGTGCTTCGCCGAACGTATGCAAATTGTGGGCGCCCACTCCAGCTCAGCGCTGAGAGTTGGTCCGCAACACACACTCGCGGATTCATGGCATCGTTGCCGTTCGCCGTTTCGATACCAGGGCGCATCAAATGATTGGGAAAAACTATCGTCTAGTCGTCGTGAGTGCCGTTGGCTCGCTGCTCGTGCTCGAGGCTGCCGTGCGGATAGGCTACAGGTACTACGGCAGCGAGGCGGATCGCATCCGGTACGTTTACTCGCTGTCGGAGATTCGCCGCCATCAAACGCGCCTGAGCGGTGCGCCCTATCTCGGGTACGGACTCACGCCCGGCTATCCAACGCAAGACGCTCGAGGTTTTCGAGGTCCCGACATCGTGGTCCCGAAGCCGC
>Ga0126377_10001182_pt1 | contig 16778 bp, 13 predicted proteins | sample PanSoiMetPlot_22_FD_92647 | JGI IMG/M metagenome (GOLD analysis project Ga0126377, IMG submission 92647) | Tropical forest soil microbial communities from Panama - MetaG Plot_22 | ecosystem: Environmental > Terrestrial > Soil > Tropical forest > Bulk soil | place: Panama | collected 2016-02-17 | reverse complement strand
GTCCAGCGCGACTCTGTCGACGGCGGCTTCTGACGCGTGGGTCGAGGACGCGGGGCCGACCGGCGCGGCGGTGACCGTCCTCGAGCGCCTGCACGCGGTGCTGCTGTCGCGGCGAGGCGCGCCGCCCGCCCGGAGCTACACCGCCTCGCTCCTGGCCGGCGGCCCGGATGCCATCGCGGCCAAGATCACCGAGGAGGCGGGCGAGCTCTGCGCCGAGCTGGCGGCCGGCCCCGGCGCGGACGAGGATCGCGTGGCGCACGAGGCGGCCGACCTCCTCTACTTCGTCCTGGTCGGCCTGGTCGGCAGCGGCGTCGCGCCCGCCGCGGTGTGGAGCGCGCTCGAGGGCAGATTCGGCCAGAGCGGCCACGCCGAGAAGGCGAGCCGGCGATGAACGCCGACGGTCTGTTGATTCCTGGCGGCGGCCTGGCGCGCGCGCTCGATCTCTACGAGGACCGGCCGCAGCAGCGCGCGATGGCCAGCGCGGTCGAGGCCGCGCTCGAGGACCGGCGGCCGCTCCTCTGCGAGGCCGGGACCGGCACCGGCAAGACGCTGGCCTATCTCCTGCCGGCCGCGCGCAGCGGGCTGCGCGTCGTGGTGTCGACCGGCACCCGCGCCCTGCAGGAGCAGCTCACCCGCAAGGACCTGCCGCTGGCCGCGCGCGCGCTCGGCCAGCCGATCGCCTGGGCCACGCTCAAGGGCGTGTCGAACTACCTGTGCCGGAGACGCGCCGCCGAGCTCGAGCTCTACGCGGCCGCGCTCGGCGACGAGGCTTCGGAGCGGGTCGCCATCGACGATATCCGCTCCTGGATGGTCGCCACCGAGACGGGCGATCGGGCCGAGATGGGCGCGCTCGGCGAGGACAGCCCGTGGTGGGAGCGGCTCACGGTCACGCCCGAGACCCGGCTGGGCGGGCGCTGCCCTCACTTCGAGTCCTGCTTCGTCACCCTCGCGCGACGGCGCGCGGAGAAGGCCAGCATCGTGGTCGTCAACCACCACCTCTACTTCGCCGACCTGGCGCTGCGCGCCGCCCATCCCGGCGCCCGTGTGCTGCCGGATCACGACGCGGTCGTGTTCGACGAGGCGCACCTGCTCGAGGACGTGATGACCGAGCACTTCAGCGTCGGCGTGTCGACCGTGCGGCTGGGCCTCCTGGCCCGCGACCTGCGCGACGCGCTCGCTCGCGCCGGCTTCCCGATGGAGGCGATGCGCCTGTCAGGCCTGCTCGAGCGCGCGGCGGCCGACTTCTTCGGCGCGGTGTGGCGCGCGCTGGCCCCGATCATGGGCGACGCCTCCCGCGTGGCCCTGCCCGAGGGCCTGTTCTCGTCGCCCGATGTGCAGGCCGCCTGGTTCGGGCTCGACGGCGCGCTCGAGGCCGCCGCCCTGCGCGCCGCTGGCGCGGCCGCGGAGGAGGCCCGCGGCGGCGCCGACGAGGCGGGCCGCGCCGCGCGCGAGGAGTGGCTGGCGATGGCCCGGCGCGCCGACGGCGTGCGCGACGCGCTCGCCACCCTGGCCGATCCGGCGCCGGGTGGGCGCAGCGTGAGCTGGGCCGAGAGCCGCGGCCGCCAGATCTTCCTGCGCGCCGCTCCGGTCGACGTGGCGCCCATCCTGCGCGACCACGTCCTCGCGCGCGTCCCGGCCGCGGTGTTCGCGTCCGCGACCCTGACCTGCGCGGGCCGCTTCGACTACGTGCGCGAGCGGCTCGGCCTGCCCGGCGACGTGTGCGACGAGGCGCGGGTGGATTCGCCCTTCGACTACGCGCGCCAGGCGATGCTCTACGTGCCGCGCGACCTGCCGCCGCCTGGCGAGGCCGAGTTTCTGGCCGCGGCGTGCGACCGCATCGCCGAGCTCCTCGACATCACCGAGGGGCGCGCGTTCGTCCTGTTCACCAGCCACCGCGCCCTGCGCGAGGCGGAGGCGCGCCTGGCCGAGCGCTGCCCCTATCCGCTGCTCGTCCAGGGCCAGGCCCCGGCCGCCGCGCTGCTCGACCGCTTCCGCGCGCGCCCGGGCTCGGTGCTGCTGGCCACCGGCACGTTCTGGTCGGGCGTGGACATGCCGGGCCCGGCGCTGTCGCTCGTCGTCATGGACAAGCTGCCGTTCGCATCGCCGGGCGATCCGCTCACCGCGGCGCGCGCCGAGAAGCTGGCCCAGGAGGGCCGCGACCCGTTCCTCGACCTGCACCTGCCACAGGCCGCGCTCGCGTTTCGCCAGGGCTTCGGCCGCCTCATCCGGCGGCGCGACGACCGCGGCATCGCCGCCGTGCTCGACGGCCGCCTGCTCGGGCGCGCCTACGGCCGCGCGTTCGTGAGCAGCCTGCCGCGCGAGCTCCCGCGCACGTCGATCCTCGAGCAGGTGCGGCGATGGTGGGGGGGCGAGGAGCGCTCCATCGCGCGCGCCGCCGCGGAGGCGCCATGAACGGGGCGCCGTCCGGCCAGCTCGCCGCGGGAGGCCTGGTCCTGGCCGCCTATCTGGTCGGCTCGATCCCCACCGGCTACCTGATCGGGCGCCTGCGCGGCGTGGACGTGCGCACGCAGGGGAGCGGGAACATCGGCGCCACCAACGTGGCGCGCACGGTCGGCCGCAAGCTCGGCATCCTCGTCCTCGTGCTCGACGCGCTCAAGGGCGCCGTGCCGCTCCTGGTGTGGCGTCTGGCCGATCTGCCGGCGCGCGTGCCGCTGTCCGGGAGACTCGCCCCGTTTCTGTTCACCGCCTTCGGCATCGCGCCCATCATCGGCCACTGCTTCACGGTCTGGCTGCGCTTCCGCGGCGGCAAGGGTGTGGCCACCGCGCTCGGCGTCTTCCTGGTCGCCGATCCGATCCTCATCGCCATCGGCGGCGGCCTGTTCGCGGTCCTCTACGCGGCCACGCGCATCGTCTCGATCGGCTCGCTGACCGCGGCCCTTGCCATCCCGACCGCGGCCGCGCTGCTGGGCCGCCCCGCGCCGCTCCTGGTGCTCGCCGTCGGCGGCTCGGCCATCGTCATCGCCAAGCACCACGGCAACATCCGCCGCCTCCTGCGCCGCCGCGAGCTCAAGGTCTGAGGCGACCGCGCGCGGATCACAGCCGCGACACCGGCTGCGCGGCGCCGACCAGATCGAGCAGCGGGGCGAGCACGAACGCCCGGTGGCCGAGGCGCGGATGCGGCACCACCAGATCGGGCTCGGCGATCCGCCGCTGCCCGAACAGGAGGAGGTCGAGGTCGAGGGTGCGCGGGCCCTGCGCCACGCCGCGCGCGCGGCCGTGGTGGGCCTCGATGGCCAGCAGGAGCTCGAGGAGGCCGCGCGGCTCCAGCCCCGGTGACGGCGGGAAGCCGGCCACCTGGTTCAGGAACTCCGCCTGATCGGCCACCGGCCCGACCGGCGCGCTGCGATAGACCGGCGAGCGGGCCAGCTCGCCGCCGGCCGCCGCCCACACGCGCAGCCTCTCGCACGCGTCGTCGAACCGGGCCAGGATCTCGGCCTGGGTCCCGATGTTGCCGCCGAGGCCGACGTACGCCCAGTCCGGCCCCGGCGCCATCTCGTCACACGGACAGCCTGGCCATGCGCGCGACCGCCTCGGCCAGGCGCTCGGCCGGCGCGCACAGGGTCAGGCGCACGAAGCCCTCGCCGCACGCGCCGAAGCCGGTGGCCGGCGTGCCGACGATGTGCGCCTCGCTGAGCAGGCGCGCGGCGAACTCCATCGAGGTCACGCCGCGCGGCGTCGCCACCAGCGTGTAGAACGTCGCCTCGGGGGTGAGGACGTCGTAGCCGGCCCGGGCCAGGCCGCCGCACAGGACGTCGCGCCGCTCGCGGTAGACCTTGCGCATGTCGGCCACGCAGGTCTGGTCGCCCGACAGCGCGGCGATCGCCGCGCGCTGCACCGCCTCGAACACACCCGAGTCGACGTTGGTCTTGACCTGGCCCAGCCCGCGCACGAGGTCGCCGTTGCCGCACGCGAACGCCGTGCGCCAGCCCGTCATGTTGTAGGTCTTGGACAGCGAGTAGAACTCGATGGCGACGTCGGTCGCGCCGGGCACCGACAGGATCGACGGCGGCGGTGCGGCCTCGTCGAAGTAGACGTCGGCGTAGGCGTTGTCGCTGGCCACGATGACGTCGTGCTCGCGGGCCCAGGCGACCAGGTCGCGGTAGAAGTCGATCGTGGCGGTCGCCGCGGTCGGGTTGTTGGGATAGTTGGTCCAGATGATCTTGGCCTCGCGCGCCACCTCGGTCGGGATGGCGGCCAGGTCGGGCAGAAAGCCGTTCTCGCGCCGGAGCGGCACCTTGTGCACGCGGCCGCCGCAGAAGGTCGTGCCGACCGCGTAGACCGGGTACGCCGGATCCGGCACCAGCACGAGGTCGCCCGGGTCGACGAACGCGATCGGGAAGTGGGCGATGCCCTCCTTGGAGCCGATGAGGACCAGCACCTCGCGCGACGGGTCCAGCTTCACGCCCCAGCGGCCCGCGTAGTACGCGGCCGCGGCGCTGCGCAGCTCGGCCATGCCCTGATACGAGGGATAGCGGTGGTGGCGCGGCTCGGCCGCCGCGCTCTGCAGCGCATCGATGATGTGCCGGGGCGTCGGCAGGTCGGGATCGCCGATGCCGAGGTCGATGAGATCGGCGCCGCGGCCGAGCGCCTCGCGCTTGAGCTCGTCGATGCGGGCGAACAGGTACGGGGGCAGCTCGCGCAGCCGCTGCGCCAGGCGCGACGGCCGCGCCGGGGTGGTCATCGCGCGGCTCCCTGCGCGGCCTCGTCCTCGCTGATGACCGGGCTGGACAGCGTGCCGATGCCCTCGATCTCGATCTCGACCACGTCGCCGGGCGCGAGGTTGCCGACCCCGGCGGGCGTCCCGGTCGACACGATGTCGCCCGGCTCGAGCGTGAAGTGGGCCGTGATGAACTCGAGGACGAACGGCACCGGGAAGATGAGGTCGGAGGTGCTGGTGTCCTGCTTGACCACGCCGTTGACGCGCGAGACCAGGTGCAGGTCGCTCGGGTCGAGGCCGGCGCGGATGACCGGGCCGAACGGGCAGAAGCCGTCGAAGCTCTTGGCCCGCATCCACTGCCCGTCCCTGGCCTGGAGGTCGCGCACCGAGACGTCGTTGAGGCAGCTCATGCCCAGCACGTAGTCGAGCGCCTGGGCGGCGCGGATCCGGCGCGCGCGGCGCGAGATGACCAGGGCCAGCTCGCCCTCGAAGTCGACCCGCTCGTAGCCGGACGGCCGCACGATCGCCTCGCCCGAGTGGGCGAGCGCCGAGGGTGCCTTCAGGAACAGGAGCGGCTCGGAGGGCACCCCCTTGCCCATCTCGGCGGCGTGGGCGCGGTAGTTCTGACCGAGGCAGACGATCTTGCTCGGCTGGAGGTCGATGAGGTAGCGGCGGCCCGCGCCGCTCGCCTGAGGGTCCACGACGGGGATGCGCACGCCGCGCTTATATCATGCGTGCAGGCCGTCGGCCGCGGCGGGTGGGACATCGGCCTTCTCTCGCCTACCCGACGGAGCGCGTGCGGTTGCACTGCCCGGAGGCACACGCTACGCTGGCCCTTCATGGCGGCGTCGAGGCACCCGCCTGCCCCGCCTGAAGAACCGAGCGCGGATCAAGCAGGGCAAGGTCAAGGCACGAGCCAGGGCCAGTCCCCCGGGCAGGGCCTGGTGCCGGCGCCCCCGGGACCGCGACAGGCCAGCCTGCGAAAAACCTACGGCCCGGTGCCGGTCCCGCCGCCGTTGCGCCCGCCGATCCCGTCGCCGCTCGCCCAGCCGATGGGGCGCGCGCACCTCCGCTCCGAGGACGACGGCGACGAACAGACCACCGTCGATCCGCAGGCGGCCAAGGCCAACCTGCGCGAGCCTGCCGACGACCTGGTGAGGCCGGGCTCGCCGCCGTCGCTGTCGCCGCCGCTGTTCGAGCCGGCGACCCTGTCGCCGCCGGCGTTCGACCCCGCATCGCCGGCGCCGCCGCCGCTGTCGCGACCATCGCTGTCGCCGGCGCCGCCCGCCGCGCCGGCCCTGTCACCCACCCCGCCGGAGCCGCCGCCCCTGTCGCCGGCGCCGCGCGCGGCCGCGCCCGGCGATGAGGACTCGGACGCCGGCGACGGAGATCCGGATCAGAAGTCGACCACGACGACCGAGACGGTGGACGACTCGGCCGAGATCCTGCTCGACCCGAGCGACGCCGGGGAGCCCCTCAGCGATCACCTGGCCGCCGGCACCGGCGAGACCGGCGGCGCGTCGCTCGACGAGCCGACCGAGGACGAGGCCGCGCCCAGCGTCCCGCAGCTGTCCGCGCTGTCCGCGGCGGCCGCGCGGGCGCCGACGGGTGCGCCCGCGCCGCTGCGGCCGGCGCCGCGCATCCCGTCGTCGCCCAGCGGGCCGGCGCTCAGCCCCGCCTGGCTGGTGGTGCAGTCGGGCACCGATCGCGGCCGGCGCTTCGCGCTCCGCACCAGCCGCACCTCGGTCGGGCGCGGCGTGGACAACGATGTCGTGCTGACCGACATCGCCGTGTCGCGCAAGCATCTCTCCATCGACTTCGACGGCTCGAGCTACGTCCTCAACGACCTCGGGTCGGGCAACGGCACGCTGGTCAACGACCGCGACGAGGACGCCTCGTTCCGCCTCAGTCACGGCGACAAGCTCGAGCTCGGCAACACCGTGCTGGTGTTCGAATGCACCGCGATCGGGCAGGCGGCGGGCAAGTGGGGCGGGCTCGACCAGGTCGAGGACGATGCCAGCACGGTCGCCGGACGCAGGGCGCAGGCGCAGAAGCCCGCGCTCGGCGCCGGCGGCAACGGCGCCCAGGCCGGTCCGCTTCACGCGCGCGAGCCGTCGCCCCCGCGTGCGACCACCGCGCCGCCGCCTCTGCCGCCGCCGCGCCCCGGACCGCGCTCGGGTCAGATGGCAGCGGCCGCCCCGCCGCCTCTGGCCGCGCTGCCCGCGCCGGCGCCGCTCGCGCTGCCGGCACCGGGGGCCCCGCGGTCGCCCGTGCAGCTGGCCTCGACGCTTCCGTCGCTGGGCGCGCCGCCGCAGGCCAGGGCGATGAGCCCGCAGCCGCCCCTCCGGCCGCGGCCGCAGATCGTCCCGCCGGCGCCCGCCGGTGCGCGCACGATGTCGACCGAGGCGGCGATCGCGCTGGCCAACCGCCAGGCGCCAGCGCCGTCGCCGGGCGGCTACTCGCCGTATCCGCCGGGCCCTGGTCCGTTCGGCGGCGCCGGGCCGCGCGGCCCGTCGGTGGCGTATCCGGCCGCGCCGGCCGGCTTCAGCATGTCGCCCGGCACGGCGTCGTCGCCGCGCTTCCAGTACCCGAACGGCGTGATGGCGCCGCTGTCGCCGACCACCGAGCGGCGGCGGGTGCTGTTCGGCATCCTCGGCCTCGCGTTCGTCGCGGTCGGCGCCGGCATCGTGATGGCGCTGGTGCACGGCGGGGGCGGCGATGCCGCGGAGGCGCGCCGCCAGCCGGCCGCCGCCAGCGCCGTCAAGGCGGCGCCGGTCGACACGGCGAGCCCGGCGGCCCAGCCCCCGGCGGGCGCGGGTGCGGGCGCGATCGTCCCCGGCCAGCCTGCGGTCGCGGCCGCGGATCCGCCGCCCGCCGGAAGGGGCAACGCCTCGTCGCCGGCGCTGCTCCATCATCTCTATGGCGACCAGGAGCTGCGCCCGGTCGACTTCGGCACCGACGAGCAGTTCCTGTCGGACATCGGTCGAGGGCAGGTGGCGCAGCGCGGAGACAGCGGCGCAGGAGCCGCCGCGGGTCCCACCGCGCAGTCCGTGCCCGACGAGGGCGACGGCGACACCGAGGTCGCGACCGACAGCGCCGACGACAAGGCGAGCGGTCGCGAGGGCCGCGAGCAGCGCCGGCATCACCACCGCGACCATCACCGCTCCCACGCCAGCCCCGAGCCGGACGTCCAGGAGCTCGGCCAGGACGACCAGGCGACGGACGGCGCGGCCGGCGAGGAGGACGACGGCTCCGCGTCCGGCCCCGCGCTCGACGCCGACGCGGCGATGAAGCGGGCGAGCGCGCTCTATCGCAACAAGAAGTTCACCGAAGCGGCAGGCGTGCTCCGCCGCTCCGCCGACACGGCGAGTACCCGCACCGCGGCGAAGCTGCGCGAGCTGGCCGCCAGCTACGCCAAGGTGGGCCAGCTCCTGAGCGAGGGCCAGGGCGCCATGTCGACCGACTTCCCGAAGGCGCTCGCCGCCTTCAGGCAGGCGCTGCGCATCGACGAGGAGTTCGGCGACGGCGTGCACGACCGCTCGATCGGCGCTCGCATCGCGCAGGTCGCGCCGGCCGCCGCAGGCGCCTACATGGCGCGCAAGGACTATCCCGAGGCCAAGCAGGCAGCCGACATGGCCGAGAAGTTCGGCGCCGGCGAGCGCGTCGCCACCGTGCGCAACTCGCTCGAGCGCAAGGCGAAGCAGCTCTACGACGAGGCCCGATCACAGGCCGACGACGGCAACACGGCCGAGGCCGCGGAGACCGCCCGCCTCATCATGCAGATGGTGCCGCGCTCGAGCGATCTGTACGCCCAGGCCTCCCGCCTGGCCGGGAAGTAGCGCGCGGGTCGCCCGACCGGTTGGAGGCTGTTCTCGTCGATGTTGACATCGACGTCGACGTTACGTCGACGTTGACCCGGTCGTTGACCTTGACGGCGCCTTGACGGCGCCTTGGACGTGAGGGCCACCATGGTCGTTGACTCGACGTCGTCGACTCGACGCCTGTCCCGCGCGGCATCGAGCAGGCCCGTCAACCTGACCGACAATGGTGGCGCTCACGTCCAAGGCGCCGTCTTGGTCGACGACCACGTCAACGTCGACGATCAGGTCAAGGTCGATGGGTCTGCGCTGCGGTGCTACTCGGCGAGTAGCTTGTCGATGATGCGCTCGAGCTCGGCGAAGTCGAACGGCTTGTCGAGGTACGCGTCGGCCCCGTAGAGCGGCGACGTGATCTCGTTGACCTGCTCGCCGATCGCGGTGAGGACGACGATCTTGGTCGCCTTGGTCATCGGGTCGCGCTTGAGGGCGCGGGCCACTTCCCAGCCGTTGCGCTTGGGCATCATGATATCGAGCACGACCAGGTCGGGCGTGCGCGCGCGGGCCGCGATGAGCGCCGCCTCGCCGTCGGGTGCGGTGACCACGTCGAAGCCGCGGCGGCGCAGCCGCGTCTCGACCAGCGCCAGGATCTCCGGCGCGTCGTCCACGACCAGGATGGTCGCCGGGCGCGAGGATTTTGCCGCCGGCTCTTCGGACATGGGATGGCTACGGTACGGCGGCTGCTCCCGGGGGTCAAGCGGCCGCTGGGCGCACCCGGCGGGCCCCGCGTGCTAGAACGCGGGAGTGACCCGGACGACCCGCGGCCTGCTCGTGGTCATCGCCGGCGGCGCGGCCGTCTTCGCCGGGGTCTCGATCTACGGCGACGTGCACGAGCTCGGCAACCGCCTGGCCGGGTTCGCCTGGTGGACCTTCGCCGCCGCGCTCGGGCTCGCCCTCACCAACTATGCCCTGCGCTACGCCCGCTGGACCCTGTACCTGCGAAATCGCAGCCTCGCCGTTCCGGCCCGTACATCGGCCCTGGTGTTCGTCAGCGGCTTTGCCCTCTCGGTCACCCCGGGCAAGATCGGCGAGCTCATCAAGAGCTACCTCCTGCGCGCGATCCTCGCCATCCCGATCGCGCGCAGCGCACCCATCGTGGTCGCCGAGCGGGTGACCGATCTCATCGCGCTGCTCCTCCTCGCCCTGGTCGGCGTCGGCCTCTACGGCATCGCCGGCACCACGGTCGCCGCCGGAGGCGCGCTGGTGCTCGCCGGCCTGGTCGTGCTCGCCTGGCCGAGCCTGAGCCACCGCCTCATCGACGCCGCCACCGGGCCGCGCCGCCTGGCCCGCTACCGCCCGCGCCTGCGCGAGCTCTACGCCGGCCTGGCCGAGCTGGTCCGCCCCTGGCCGCTCACCTGGGGCACCGCCATCGGCGTCGTCGCCTGGCTGTCGGAGTGCGCCGGGTTCGCCCTCATCGTCAGCGGCTTCAGCGGCACGCACGTGCCGTTCGCGCTCGCCATCCTCATCTACGCCAGCACCACGGTGGCCGGCGCGCTCTCGTTTCTTCCCGGCGGGCTGGTCGTCACCGACGCAGGCATGACCTGGCTCCTGCAGTCGGCGCGCGGCGCCGACCAGGCCACCGCCGCGGCCGCCACCATCCTCACGCGCCTGGCCACCCTGTGGTTCGCGGTCGTCATCGGGCTGGTCGCGCTCGCGGTGCTGCGCCGCCACGCGCCGGCCGCGTCGCGCACGCTGGACGGCGAGCTGGCGGCCGAGTCCGACGCCGGACCGGCCAGCTGAGAGGAGCCCGTCACGGGCGGCGCGCACCGGGCGGCCGCCCAGGCTTTCGGGCACTATACTGCCCTGATGGTGGGCATCGACTTCGACTTCGTCCGCTATGTCAATTACCGCAAGGGCCAGGTGGAGCAGCGCGAGCGCGACGGTGCGGCCTACGCCTATTCGGGCGAGCGCAAGCTCCGCCGAGCCCTGACCAGCGCCCGGCCGGTGCTCATCGCCATCGAGGCCACCACCCGCCTGTGGAAGAGCAAGGCGCGCCGCGAGCTGCTCGCGCGCTCGACCGTGGCGAGCGACGCCCGCTACACGTCGCTCTACCGCGCCGCGCACGCGGCCGGCGAGGCGCTCGGCCTCGACGTGCCGGGCCTCTACGTCGCCGAGGGCGACTTCCCGGCCCCGTCCGCCACCCTCGGCACCGACGAGGACACGGTGGTGGTGGTGGCGCGCCGCGCCGCCGAGCACCTCTCCGAGCCGGAGCTGGTCGCGCTGGTCGGACACGAGCTCGGCCACGTGCAGAACAACCACGTCCTCTACTCGACCGCGCTCTTCTACCTGCGCCACGAGGCCCTGTTCTTCGTGCGCTGGGTGGTGCAGCCGGCCATCATGGCGCTCAAGGGCTGGGCGCGGCGGGCAGAGGTCACCTGCGACCGCGCCTCGCTCATCGCGGCGCGCGACATCGACGTGGCCCTGTCGGCGCTGGTCAAGGCCACGCTCGACGACGGCGGGCGCGGCGGGCGCGCGGACGACGACGCCGGCGACGACGACGCGCCGGACGCGGAGGCCAGGGGCGTGCGCGAGCGCCTCGCCAGGATGGCCGAGTCGCGCGGCGCGGTCGGGCGCGCGGCCGAGATCTTCCGCGCGAACCCGTTTCTGCCCAAGCGCGCGCGCGCCATGGAGGTGTTCGCGCAGTCGCTCCTCTACCACAAGCTCACCGGCCAGGCCGACGCCGGCGGGCTGTCCTCGGACGAGGTCGATTCCCAGGTGGCCACCATCATGAGCGTGTTCGCATGAGCGCCCTGCCCGAGAGCCACCTGGCGCTGAAGTCCGCGCTGCTCGACCTCCTCGGCGAGGTGGCCACCATCGCCGAGCGGAGCGGCATGCGCACCCTGGCCGGCGACATCCGCCACGAGCGCATCCCCAAGCTGGCCGAGGAGCGCTTCCACCTGGTCGTGCTCGGCGAGTTCAACCACGGCAAGTCCACCTTCGTGAACGCGCTGCTCGGCGCGCGCGTCCTGCCGACCGGCATCACGCCGACCACCGCGGTCATCAACCGCGTGGTGTGGGCCGAGGCGCCGACCGCCCGCGCCGTGACGCGCGCCGGCGAGGTCGTGCGGCTCACGCCGACCGAGCTCGAGGACTGGGTCACCGTCGAGGGCGCGCGCTCGGCCGACCTGGCCCACGTGGAGGTGGGCTACCCGGCCGACGTCCTGCGCGACCAGATCGTCCTGGTCGACACGCCCGGGGTCAACGACCTCAACGAGCAGCGCGCCGAGGTCACCTACGGCTACGTGCCGCGGGCCGACGCGGTCATCTTTCTCCTCGACGCCGGCCAGGCGCTCAAGGACTCGGAGCGCGAGTTCCTGGCCAGCCACGTGCTCGAGGGCTCGCGCGACCGGCTCATCTTCGTGCTGGGCAAGATCGACCTCCTGGGCCCGGCCGAGCGCGACGCGGTCGAGGCCTACGTGCGCCGCGGGCTCGGCAAGCTGGTGGCCGAGCCGTCGCTGTTCTCGGTGTCGGCCAAGGCGTGGCTCGACGGTCAGCGCGACGACAGTGGATTCGCCCCGCTGGTCGAGCACCTCGGGCGCTTCCTGGCCACCGACCGCGGGCGGCTGCTGCTCGACAACGCGGCCACCGACGCGGCGCGCGCGTCGGCCTACCTGGAGCGCAACCTGGGGCTCAAGCTGCACGCCTGCCAGCTCGACGTGGCCGATCTGGAGAAGCGGGTGACGGCGGTGCGGGCCCAGCTCGACTCGTCCAAGCGCAAGCTCGACGAGCTGCACGGCCGCATCAAGGCGGAGAGCGCGGCCATCAAGGCGCAGGCCAAGCTCGACCTCGACCTGTTCGCGCGCGCGTTCGTGGGCGCGCTGCCCGAGCAGATCGACGCGGTCGACGCGGTCGACGTCAAGAAGTACCTGGGCTCGTTCATCCAGGACAAGTTCCGCGAGTGGACCGAGATCGAGGGCGCCAAGATCGGCGCGCTGCTCGAGCAGCTGGCCGAGGACGTCATCGCGGTGACCAACGAGAACGCGTCGGAGGCGGCCAGCGCGCTGGCCAGCCGGCTGGGACCGGCCGACACCGCGGTCGACATCGACATCGACACGTTCAAGTACGACGTCGGGGTGTACGCGGTGGGCGCGCTGGGCACCACCATGCTGTTCTTCGTCAACGCGCTGGCGGGAGGGCTGCTCACCCTCGCCGCCCCGATCCTCGCCATCATCATCAAGTCGAAGGTGGCGGGCGACATCCGCGAGCAGGCCAAGGAGCGTGTGCCCGGCGTGGTCCTGCGCGCCGCCGACGCCATGGGGCCGCACTTCGGCAGCTGCATCGACGATTTCGGACGCCGGCTGTCAGAGTTCGTGACCGCGGCCGGCAACACGCTCTACCGCGGCATCTCCGAGATCCTCGACCAGACCATCGCGGAGAGGCGGCAGGGCGAGACCGCGGTGGCCGCCGTGCGCGAGGAGACCGAGGAGAAGGTGCGCGAGGTGGTCGCCATCCGCGGCAAGGTGGAGGCGATGCGCGCCGCGCTGTGGCGGCTGCCCGCCCCGGGCGAGACGGCAGGCAGCGCCGCCGAGGGCGACGCCAAGACGACCCCGCCCGACGGCGAGTGACGCGTGTCCTTCTGGTCCCGCATCGAGCGGCGCCTGCAAGATCTGGCCGGCGAGCTCCTGCCCGACGACTTCAAGAACTCGCTCGACCAGGCGCAGAGCGAGCTCGAGGCCGGCCGCGCCGCCGAGGCGGTGGCGCTCCTGGCCGAGCTGTGCGCGAGTCGCCCCGACCACGCCGGCGCCCAGTACCTGCACGGCGCGGCCCTCCTGGAGCTGGGCCAGGTCGACGACGCGACCGCCGCGTTCGAGCGCGCCATCGCGCGCGCCGGCGATCTGCCGGAGGCCTATCTCGGGCGCGGCGAGTCGCGGCTGCGCAGCGGGCAGCCGACCGACGCGATCGCCGACTTCCGCCGCGCCCAGGCGCGCGCCGGCGGCGACCGGGCCATCCTGGCCGCCGCCTACCGCGGGATGGGCATGGGACACCGGCTGGCCGGCGACCTCGACAAGGCCATCCGCGAGCTGCGCAAGTCGGTGGCCGAGTCGCCGAGCGACCCGGCCGCGCTGGCCGCGCTCGGCGACGCGCTGTGCGCCGACCCGGACGGGTCGCGGGTCGAGGCGCGCCGCCACCTGCGCCGGGCCGCCGATGCGGCCGACGCACCCGTCCTGACCTGGCTCGCGCTGGGGTGGCTCGATCTGGCCGAGGGCGACGCCGTCTCTGCGCGCGGCTGGTACGAGCGCGCCGCCGGGGCCGCGAGCACGCGGCCTTCGCCCCCCGTGCCGCCGGACAGCGCCTCGTCCCTGACCGACGCGCTGGCCGGGCTGGGCGACGCCGCGCTCGCGCTCGACGACGCGGCCGGCGCGGCGGCGCGCTACCGCGAAGCGCTGGCCAGCGCGGGCGGTATCAGCCGCGCCGATCTCCACGCCCGCCTCGGCGACGCGCTGTCGGCCGCCGGCGATCACGCGGCCGCCCTGGCCAGCTACCGGGCCGGCCTCGAGCAGGGCGGCGGCCGCGCGGTGGAGCGGCGCGCGCTCGATGCCGCGCTGGCCGGCGACGATCTGGTCGCCGCGGTGCCGCTGGCCAGCGGCATCCTGGCCGACGACGCCGGCGACCCGCGCGCGCTCATCGCGCAGGGCCGCTCGCTCCTGCGCGCGGACGATCGGGCCGGCGCCCGGGCCACCTTCACCGCCGCGCTCGAGCGCGACCGCGGACCGGAGGCGCGCCTGGCCCTGGCCGAGCTGGCGCTGGCCGGCGACGCATCGGTCGAGACCGCGGCGCGCGCCGCGGGCTGGGCGCTCGGCGCCCTCCACGCCGCCCCGCGCGACGAGCGCGCGCGCGCCGCGCTGGCCGAGGCGCGCGCCCGCGAGCTCGAGGTGCGCGACGCCGCGACCGGCGACGCCGACGACCCGGGCGCCCTCTACGAGCTGGCCAGCGAGCTCGACCGCCTGTGCCAGCGCCGCCCCGAGCTCATTCACCTGAGCGGCGAGGCGGCGCGCACCGCCACCGACTTCGACCAGCCGCTCCTGGTCACCGTGATGGGCGAGTTCTCGAGCGGCAAGTCCACCTTCATCAACGCCTTCATCGGCGAAGACGTGGCGCCGACCGGCATCACGCCGACGACCGCCACCATCAACGTGGTCAAGTACGGGCGCGAGCGCGGCGGCCGCATCCTCTACCGCGATGGCCGCACCGAGAGCCTGGCCTGGTCGGCGCTGTTCGAGCGTCTGCGCGCGCTGGGGCCGGCCGACGTCCGGCAGGTCAGCCTGGTCGAGATCCTCCTGCCGCTCGACTCGCTCCAGCGCGTCAACCTGATCGACACGCCGGGGCTCAACTCGATCCTGCCCGAGCACGAGGAGGTGGCGCGCGGATTCATCACCCGCGCCGACGCGGTCGTGTGGCTGTTCGCCGCCCAGCAGGCCGGCAAGGCGACCGAGCGCGCCGCGCTGGCCGCGGTCGCGCGCGAAGGGGTGCGCCTGCTCGGCGTGCTCAACAAGATCGATCAGATCGAGCCCGGTGAGCAGCGCGCCATCGTCGCCTACGTGACGCGCGAGCTGGGCGGGCTGGTCGAGGCGGTCGTGCCGCTGTCGGCGCGGCGCGCGCTCGAGTCGCGCGGCAGCGACCCGGCGTGGCAGGTCCTGCTGGCAGCGCTCGAGGAGCGCTTCTTCACCCGGGCGCGCGAGATCAAGCGCCAGATGCTGGCCCGACGGCTGCGCGGGCTGCTCGCGCGCGCCGGCGAGCGCGTGGCCGGCGAGCGGCGCGCGGCCGACGATCTGGGCGCCCGGCGGCGCGGCGCGGCCGAGGCAGCGCGGGCCTCGCGCGGGCGCTTCTTCGACCAGGCGGTGGCGCGCGAGCGGCGCCGGCTCAGCGAGGGCGGGGCGCTCCTCTACCGCAGCGCCGCGCGCGAGGTGCTCGAGCTGGTGGTGCCGCGCCGCCTGCCGTTCGGCTCGCACCGGGCCTCGCGCGCCGACCGCGACTATCTGGTCGCGCTGCTGGACGGCGGCTTCGCCTCGCTCCTCGAGCAGAGCCGGCGCCGCGTCGACGGTGAGCTGCGCGAGGCGGGTCGCGCCGCGCTCGCGCAGGTCCTGGCGGCGCCCGACGGTGCGGACAGCGATCCGGCCACCGCCGAGGTCCTGCGCGGACTGTCAGACTCGATCGAGATCCTGGACGCGCAGGTGTACGCTCGCACTCTCGCCTATCTGCGCGGCTACCTCGAAGGAGGATACGTGGACGCGTTCTTCCGGCGCGATCTGCCCAAGCTCGATCTGGAGGAGGACGCGGTCTATCACGCGCTCTACCGCGACTCGCCCGACCTCGACGCGGCCGTGGCGCTGCCGCTGGCCGAGGCCGGCTCCGCGGCGCTCGAGCGCGTGGCCGAGCGACTCGAGCACCTGGCCGAGCTGGCCGAGATCGACGCCTTCGACCTCGAGGTCGGCGCCGCGCGCGCGCTGGCCGGGCTCGAGGGCCGGCTCGAGACGCTGGCCCGCGGCGGCGAGGGAGTCACGCCGTGAGCGGCGCGATCATCCGCATGACCCTGGGGCTCGACGAGGCCGGGCGCGGCCCGGTCATCGGCCCCATGGTGCTGGCCGCGGTCGTGCTCGACAGCCACGCCGCGCGCGCGCTCACGCGGGCCGGGCTGCGCGACTCCAAGGCCTACGGGTCGACCGCGCAGGGCCGCGAGCACCGGCGCGCGATGGCGGGGCGCATCCGCGAGCGCGCCTGCTTCATCGGAATCCGCGTGGTGGACGTGGCGGTGATCGACCGCCGGGTGCAGCGCGGCGAGCTCAACGTGCTGGAGCGCGAGGTCGCGACCGAGCTCATCGGCCGCGCCCCCACGGTCGACCGCATCGTGACCGACGGCAAGGTGCTGTTCGGCCCGCTGTCCGGCCTCTATCCCCACCTCGAGGCGTGGAATCGCGGCGAGGAGCGCCACGCCGCCGTGGCCGCCGCCTCGGTGATGGCCAAGGTCCGGCGCGACGAGCTGTTCGAGCGCATCGCCGCGCGCTATCAGCCGCTGTTCGGCCGCGTGGAGGGCGGGGGCTACGTCAATGCGCGCACCCGCGCGTTCCTGTGCGACTACGTGAAGCGCTTCGGCCGCCTCCCGCCCGAGGCGCGCCGCTCCTGGCCGCACCTGTACCTGGACGAGGTCCTCGGCCGCCCCTACGATCCGTGGATCGACTGCCCCGACGAGCGCGAGGGGCAGCTGGCCCTGCTGTAGCGGAAGGGCG
>Ga0126377_10001181_pt1 | contig 16779 bp, 18 predicted proteins | sample PanSoiMetPlot_22_FD_92647 | JGI IMG/M metagenome (GOLD analysis project Ga0126377, IMG submission 92647) | Tropical forest soil microbial communities from Panama - MetaG Plot_22 | ecosystem: Environmental > Terrestrial > Soil > Tropical forest > Bulk soil | place: Panama | collected 2016-02-17 | reverse complement strand
GTAAACAATTCGTCTCCCCACCTAAAATTAAACGGTCGAACTTTAGACTGGTTGGAGGCGGTTGGCGCCGATCCCCAACGTTCTCTTCTACTCATGAAACTTACTCGCCGCTGCCGCCGCCATTTGCTGCACTGCCGGGACCGGACAAAATCCATGCGCCTCGACGGCAAACACCGGATTGAACTTGCTGCGAAAATTCTCCAGCGCGATGATCGCCGCCAGCTCGACTAGTTCATCTTCCCGGAATTGCCGCTTGAGTCGATTGAAGAAGCGATCCGTGACACGTTTGTTCGTGTAGGTCATTCGCTCGCATAACTCCAGCGCCAGTTTCTCTCGCGGTGAGAATTCTGCGCTCTTCTTATAATCGCCGAGCGCCGCTGCCACCTTCTCCGCCGACGCTCCATGTTGCATCCCACTGGATGCGTTGATATCGAGTCAATAAGGACAACCGTTGATGCTCGCCGCCTTCATGCAAAGCAGATGGCGCAACTCGGCGCTGATCAATCCCGAAGCGACGATGCCGGCTTGCAGTGCCTGCACGCCTTGCTGAATGGTCGGCCGCAGTCCATAAACCTTTGCGGTATTCAGGATCGAGCCGTAGTGTTTTTCTTGCGCCTCGAAGACCTCCCGCACTTCATTGGGCGCTTCCTCTTTCGACACGCCTTTGATTCTCAGCATAGGAAACCTCCCATCGGTCAAATACCCTCTATAGATCCACTACAAGTTCAGCAATCGCGCCGCTGTGCCGCCGAGCATCCCGTCGATAGTCACGCCATCTAGCGGTAGGCCGCGAATCTCGTCGATATACTCGCGCATGCCGTCGGCGCTTCTGCCTTGTCGTGGATCGCTATTGTTGAAATTTTGCGGATAATCAGTCGCGAAAACCAGCCGGTCTGGCCGAATCCCCTCCAGCGCGCAGCGCAGTGCGATCGGACTGCCTTCGAAACCAGCCATGTCGAAATAAAGCCGGTTGAAATATTCTCCAAAGGACTTGGGCAGCTTGAAGCGATATGATGAGCGCGCGATTCGCTCTTTGTACCCGGCCAAGCCGCCGCCGAAATGGGCAAAGACAAATTGTAGATCCGGATAGCGTTCGATCACGCCACCGGCGATCAACCGCGTCACCGCGACGCCAAGATCGAACTCTCGCGTGAGAATCACCGGCAGTTGGTAATCGAGCATCAAGTCGTATCCCTTTGGCGCCAGCGCCGGGTGAACGAAGATCGGCGCGCCGAGTCGCGCCATCAAATCGTAAAATGGTGCGAATTCTTTGGCGTCCAGCGACAAACCGTTTACTTGCGACGAGATGGTCACGCCTTTCAAACCCAGTTGACTCACCGCACGTTCCAACTCGCGTAATCCCGCGCCATCCATGACCGGCGCGTGGGCCAAGCCAACGAAGCGTTGGGGGTAATCTTTCTGCAATTGCGCGGTGCAATCGTTGATCAACTGGCAATTCTCCAGCGTCGTATCCCAACCAAAGATGCAGCTCTGCACGGCGATATCGATACCCACGCGATCCATGTCCCGCAGCTGCGCATCTAAGTCGAACAGCTGCGAATGCACCGTCGCATCGCGTGTCTTGACGGCTTCTTTCCTCGTTGAGTCCATCCCCAACTTCCGCCCCAGCTCAGCCGGAATATAGTGATGTTCGAAATCGACAACCATCTTATTCTCCAAGGGAATTCCTTTGCGTCCTTTGCACCCTTTTGCAGTTAAAACTCTATCTTCTCCTCACGCCACCCAGTCTTGGGCTGAAGCCAATTAGCTATCGATGACAGCTTTACCGCCCGCAAGAATCCAGCATACCGGCATATGCGTCGTGTTGCGTGCGTAACCGATCTTGCCCCAACGGTCGATCAAAATGATGCCGCCCGTACTGGCGATCCGCTCGTCTTCAAGACAGTCCACGGCCATCTTGGCAGCGGTCCCTGCCTCGCTGCCTTCGTGCAAAAAACCGACAGCACTCTTTGCTAGGACTAATCGAATGATTGCTTCGCCGTCGCCCGTGCAAGAGACCGCGCCATAATCGTCGGCGTAGGTACCGGAACCGATCAACGGCGAATCACCTACTCGGCCAGGAAGCTTATCAAAAATACCACCCGTCGAAGTTGCTACAGCGAGTTGGCCGCTTGCGTCGAAGGCAACGCAGCCAACTGTGCCATGCTTGGTCTCCCAACGTTTTCTCGCGCTATCGACGATCAGTGATTCTGGCGCACAGTCCGGAACACCGATTTCACGCGCGAACATAAGCGCGCCATCGCCCGCAAGCATTACATGCCGGCCGTCTTCCATCACGCGGCGAGCCAGCTTGATGGGATTCCGAATACCAGACGCGGCCGCCACTGCGCCGGCGCGAAGCGATTGCCCTTCCATGATCGCCGCGTCCATCTCGACCTTGCCGAGACTGTTGAGCGTTGAGCCAGTGCCGGCGTTGAACAGTGGATTGTCTTCGAGGACGACCACCGCTGCTTCAACTGCATCGAGAGCTGAACCTCCGCTTTCGAGAATCTGCCAACCGGTGAGCGCTGCCGATTTGCAGCCCTCAAGTCGCATCGGAAGGCTATCGTCCTTGATCGGTCCAGCGCCACCATGAACGATGATGGCCGGAGGAAGTTCGTGCTTCATCTTAAGAATCTACTTTCAACAATTTGGCCAGGGTCGATCTGGATGAGGTCCCGTTCGTATATCTTAGCCGCTCCATGGAATGGAGAGAACTCAGATGAAGGTGGCTTCTAGCATCTAACCCCCCTCATCCTTGCGTTCTCTCTCACACGGGAGACGCAATTCGTAGCCGCCGTACTCTTTAACTCAGATCGCGCAGTACCGCCCTGCACGGCGCGCCGTCAGAACCGGCGAGCTTTATCGGTGCGCAGAAAAGTTCATAGCGTCCCGGCGGCACTTCGGACAAGTCGACGCCCTCGAGCAGGATTACGCCATGATCGAGAAAGGCGCGGTGCACCGGCACTTGCTCGTCGGCAGCCGCGGCAGAAAGATAATCGAGGCCGACCAGCTTCACGCCGAGTTCGACGAGCGCTTTGGCGCCGTCGATGGAGAAAGGCGCGAAGCTGGGATCGTACACGCCTTTCTTGAGCAAAGTAGAATTGCGCGTCTTAAACAGCACGCGCGTCTCGCCCTTCAAATCCGCCTTAGCGACGTCGGCAGCGGTGATGTGCGTGCCAGGTTCTGCGGCGCACACGCGCGCCGGGCCGATGAAGGTTTCGAGCGACAACGCTTCGATGGTGTCGCCGTCGGGCAAGAAATGAAATGGCGCGTCGACATGGGTGCCGGCGTGGACACTGGTATGAATCGACGACGAGTTATTAGCATCGCCCCTGCTCATGCGCTTGTGCCCGATCAGTTCCAAGGGCTGCGCCGTTACCCAACGGATCGATTCAGGCGAAAGGGTCAAAGAAATATCGTAAATTTTCACGGCCTCACCTCTGATGGGATCTTATGCGAGGCTTGAGAATGTGACAAGGGGAACGAGATAAACGAAAAAGAACACTAGCAGCGAAGCCGCCACAAAAAAGCGGTTTCGATGGGCGTAACGTCACGGTTTTCTACCTCGAGAGATGCTAGGAGACTAGCCCTTGGTTTGCTATAGTGTCCCATCGATGATGACTGAACACCGTTTCTTGAGTAGCCATGAGTTTCGCTGCTGCCTCGTGCTCGCGAGGAGTGTTTTCGGTTACGCGCACGAACAACGAGCGCGATGGGAAAAATGATGGACAGGGTGGCTCTCATCACTGGCGGCGCCAAAGGCATTGGCCGCGCCGTCGCCCTGGATCTTGGATCCCAAGATTGGTCCGTGGCGATTTGTTACCGTACCAGCGCAAGGGAAGCGGCTGAGGTCATCGACATGGTAAAGCTACGCGGTGGCAACGGTCTAGCGGTGCAATGCGACATATCGAATCCCAAAGCGGCGGTCGACTTGGTTCAACGAGTGAATCACGAGTACGGCCGCATCGACGCGCTGATCAACGGCGCCGGTCCCTATCATCGCCTTTCGTTGCTAAAGGAAACCAACGACGGCTGGCACTCGATGTTCGATAACAACCTGCATCCCGTCTTTTACTTGAGCCAGGCGGTCATCCCGATCATGAAGGAGCGAAAGTGGGGCCGCATCGTCAGTTTCAGCATGGCCAACGCCGAGCAATTGATCGCGCAACCCCAGCTCACCGCCCATTACATCGCCAAAGTTGGATTGCTGGCGCTGTCGCGCTCCTTTGCCAAGTTAATCGCCGCCGACGGCATCACCATGAACTGCGTATCTCCAGGCTTTATCGATTCCGGCAGTGCGCCGCAGGAAGAGCTCGACAAGATGGTCAAGCTCATCCCCGCGGGTTACGTTGGCAGCGTCAATGACGCGGTGTCGGCGGTGCGTTACTTACTCTCGGATGAGGCGCGCTATGTTAACGGCGCGAACATTCAACTGAGCGGCGCGTGGGGAGTCTGAGCAGGAAAAACGCGGAAGTTGAGAGCGAAAGTTCCAACCCCTTTAGTCTAATCCACTCTCCGAGCTGAATAGGCCAAAAAAAAGGCGGAGCCCGCAGGCTCCGCCTTTCTCTATTCCCGTCCGCTTAGCTGCAATGGAACTAGCGCTGCGAGATCCTCTCTTCAGTTGACTGACTTTGACTTTGCTGCGGCGATCGTGGCGCGGGCTGTGGTGCGGCAGCTGTCGGAGCCGCTGACGTAACGCCATCGCGATAGACTAAGATTTCCACTCGGCGATTCTTGGCTCGGCCCTGTGGTGTGCTGTTGTTCTCTACCGGTGCGCTCTGGCCGTAAGAAACCGGCACGACCCGCATCGGGTCAACATTTTTCTTGGTGATCAGATAGCGACTCACGGCGTCAGCTCGCCTCTTACCCAAGTCATAGTTGTAATCTTCCTTACCGACGTTATCGGTGTGCCCAGCGACCATGAACACCATGCCATCGGTGCCTGTCGCGTCGCCCTTGAAGTCGCTGAGAAAACTATCGATCTCGCGTTGTGCTTGCTGCGGCAGATTGGCCGAGTTGAATGCGAAGTTAGCGCCCTCTTTCATGTCGATCACCAGCTTGCGTTCCAGGCGCAAATTGTTAATTCTGGCATCGATCTGTCCGAGTTGACCTTCGAATTGCCCCATTCGGCCCTCAAACTGGCCCAGTTTGCCTTCGATCCCGTTCACGCGGCCGCCCAAGCTACTGATTTGTCCCTCGGCCTGATTGAGACGTCCTTCGGTTTGCGACACCCGCCCAGTAAGCGGATCCTGAACATTTTCCCGAACCCAGTCACGCGTCGCGAGACATCCTTGGGCCAACAGCAGCGTGCCGGTTAAGCCCGCTCCGATTAAGTATTTTGCCCCACAAACGGAATAACTCTTCATACGATTCCCTCCTGTTAAATGGTTAATATTCTTCATCATAACTCCTTTACAAACTATTCTTACTATGCGATTCCTGACCTCCTTCAACCGGGAGATAGACGATAAATTCCGAAGCCTCACCCGGGCGGCTTCGTAAATGAACATCACCGCCGATGGATGACAAATAGGTCCGCGCCATACCCAGCCCGTAATCATTGTCATCCGGACCGCCCGCGGTTTGCGGCGCCGATTCAAAAAGCGACTTCACTTTCTCGGCGACCCGATTCATCGGCTTTCCTTTGACGGCTAGTTCCAGCCCTGCTTCGTCACGGCGCACCGAACATTCCACCGTATCGTTGCGGGTGGTCTCGACGGCGCTGCTCACCAGTGCATGGAGGATGCTTTTGAACATCGCCGGATGCGTGGTTATTTTCCCCGGCATGTTCGGTGTCGAACGAACCTTTACGTCGACGCCTCGTTCTTTGCTCACGCTCCGACAGGACGCGATCGCATCTTCTACCGCGCTAGCGACATCGACCAGTGCCACGCCCCCGGACGTGGCGGTGGTGTCATCGCTTGCTCTAACGGTCGGAAGTCGATTCATGCGATCCAAAATATCTTGGATGTTCGACTCTATCAGAGAGAACTGCTTTTCGTGGTCTCGATCGAGCACGCCGCTCAAACGACTCCGGATCAGCGCGCAGTTACCAGCGATCAACTGAAGCATGTTACTCACATCATGTGTCAAGCCGCCGAGTCGCTCGTGATGCGCTTTTTTTCCGTTCAGTTCGCGCGCTACCCAACAGAGCTCGCTCGCCAGCGTCTGAAGCAAGAAAAGCTCGACCGCCGAATAGCCCTTGCGGCTCGAATGACCGAGCAGCAAGAAACCAAGCCGCTCGCCGATCGGCGGAGCGATCGGCGCCACCACCGTGCTACGAAAACTAAACTCGCCGCTAACTTCATGCCACGCGACTGGCGCTCGGGAATGGGCCACGAGATCGAAACAGCGCCGGGCGAAATTGGCGGGCATGCGCACAAGTCCCGCTTCGGGGACCGCAGCCTCGCACAGTTTCCCGCCATCCACAATGAGCGCGCCAAAACAAAAGTCGACGCCGTAAAAACGCCGAAGCCGGACGAGAAATTGGTTCAACAGCGCCTTTTCGTCGGCGCATTGCTGGTGCCACAGAAACGCGCGCAGGAGATTTGCACGTTCCCAAAGTCCAATCAAAGAATCCCAACCTGCAGTAGACTCTTTGAACCCGTTCGCGGCTGGCATGTTTGGCCTCAATTCAAAAGCTTTTCGTCTCGTCTTACCAGCTGCTGCGGTCAACGAATGCAGTGTCATGGTAAGGGTTAATTCCAAGATTCATTCCAGGCCGCCATCCATCGTCTTGGGGCATTTCTATGTAATCAACGCCACTTCTCCGCCAAGATACCGCGTTCGACCGAAGGGATCGCCGTACAGGTGTGGAGGAGATTCAACACTGCCCGCCTTACCCCAAGTCGTCCGCGGAGCGATAGTCCCTTAAGTTGAAGCTTGTCGGCCAATATTGGCCCCGAAAGTCTCTACTTCTTAGCCAGCCTTTCTTGCGAGCCGATGAAAAGTCGAATGGCATTTTCTGCAACATCGCTACGGCACTCTTGGCGCTGTCTTCTGGCTACAAGCGTCTGTCGCGGCTTCAATTCTAGGTACTTGTTTATCCCTCATCCTCTCGATCAAACGGTTCAAAGCGAAGGGTTTGCGCAAGACCTGAGCTGCAAACTCGTGCGCTTCCCTGGCGAGCACCGCCCAGTATTTATCGGACGCGCCGGTCATATAGATAGTTTTGACGGACGGATTCAGCAGTCGAATGCAACGGATCATTTCGACGCCGTCGAGTTCCGGCATCTCGATATCGGTGACAACCCAGTCACTTGGCTGACAAAGATAACTAGCGTAACCCTTCATCCCATCGCAGGCCGTTCGCGTCTCAAAGCCCGCGGCGCGTAGCGCCAACGCCAAGTTTTCGGCTAATCCTTGATGATCGTCGACGATCAATGCGGTTTCAGATTGCGGCATCGGTTGCTCGATGAGGCACCACCCCTACAACCGACGCGTAAATAGCAATTCATGGACCACAACCGTTACTGCAATCTATCCGATTGATATTCCGATCTTTCCTCGCAATCGGCCGGGGACGAGGCACGCCTGAGTGAAGGAATTTCCTGCACGAAAGCGGTGGTGCTGTACGTACGCTGGAAGTGGCGCTAGTAACTTTCGCACTAGCTCGAAAGCGTTGTAAGAGCAGTGGAACTAGCGATGGACCAAGACGCCTGCGTTGAACGCGCGGGTGAGAGATAGAAAGCAGCTGGGATCGGCAATCGTGCCGATCTCAATTCGTCAAACTCGGTTTGGGTTTCTTAAAATCGTCGGCTTTTAGGTCATGCTTCTTGAGCAGATCATAGAAGTCTGCGCGGTATTTACCGGCGAGCTTTGCCGCATGGCTAACATTGCCCTCGGTCAGTGCCAAGACTTGGACTAAATAATCTCGCTCGAAGGCATCGCGCGCATCTTTAAGCGATTTCAGTCCCTCGCTTGCCTGCCTGGCTTCCCCCACTCCGTTCTGTCCTTGCTCTGGTGCATTGGCTTTGCCTTGCAAGATATACTCATCGGTCACCACGTCCTTACGCGACAGCGCCACGGCGTACTCGATGGTATTCTCCAGTTCGCGCACGTTGCCGGGCCAGTCGTGCAACATCAATTTGCGCACGGCTTCGGGGGCCAAGCCCTTCACGTCTTTTTTCATCTGCTGGCGGCATTTTCTGAGAAAATGTTCCACCAATGGCATGATGTCTTCCTTGCGCTCGCGTAGCGGCGGCAGATGAATCGGAATCACATGAATTCGATAAAACAGGTCGTCACGGAACAAGCCCCTTCGAACTTGTTCTTCGAGATCCTTATTGGTGGCCACGATCACGCGCACGTCCACTGCCAACGCCACTTCGCTGCCGACCGGATAGAAGCGCCGCTCCTGCAACACCCGCAATAATTTCGACTGCGTCGCCAGCGGCATGTCGCCGATCTCGTCCAAGAACAAAGTGCCGCCATGGGCTTGAGTAAACAGCCCCTTGGTGCTTCTGACCGCGCCGGTAAATGCGCCTTTTTCGTGGCCGAAAAGCTCGCTTTCGAGCAGCGTTTCAGGCAAAGCAGCGCAGTTCAAAGCGACAAATGGTTTGTCCTTGCGCTCGCTGGCCAGATGAATCGCTTTGGCGATCAGCTCTTTACCAGTGCCGCTTTCGCCGTGAATGTAAACGGTCGAGTCGAGTGTGGCGATCCGGGTCACTAGGTCTAAGATCGCGCGCATCTTACCGCTGTGGGCGATGATATTGGCAAAATCGAAACGCTCGTTGAGTATCTCCTTGAGCCGCTTGATCTCCGAGTTGAGCTTGCGGTGCTCGAGGGCGCGTTCGATCTGCAGCAATAGATCCGTCGGCTCGAATGGCTTGGTGAGATAACTGTAAGCGCCCCGACGCATCGCTTCGACGGCACTTTCGATGCTGCCGTGGGCGGTGAGAATAATCGTCGGCACGTCAGGGCGGATCGCGCGAATCTGTTCCATCAGAGTGAGGCCGTCGCCATTGGCCAGCATCAAGTCGACGATGCACAAATCAAAACCCTGCTCCTTGAGAACACCTAGTGCCCGCTCTTCTTCAGCGATGGCGGTCACCCGATAATCCGCCGCCTCGAGACGCATTTTGATCAACTCGAGCAGATTGGGATTATCGTCGACGACCAGAATATTGCCGTTAGACATAGCCTTTTCTATCTTCCCCGCTCGCGCCGTTTTTGTTCGATCTCCATGTCCACTTGACGCGAGCGCTCGATCATCTGCCTGGCTTTTTCGAGCTCAAGTCGGGACTTTTCGGCGTCCAGCTTCGATTTTTCCATCTCTTGCCGGCTACGCTCGATTTCCTGGTTGGAGGTTTCAATAATCTGCTTCGATCGTTCGATCTCTTGTTTCGACGCTTCCGCTTCGCTCAGCACGCTGACCCAAATCCTTGCCTGCTCCGCCCATGGGCTCTCAGGAAAGCAGCTAATGATCCGACTGAACGAAACAATCGCCTTTTTCCGGTCTCTTTTGGCATTTTGCGGATGTGCATAGACGAGCCCGATATGGTACACCGCCTCATCCGCCGGCGGCTGGTCCCGAGCGATGGCGGTGACATTCTCAAAGGCCTTCAACGAGCCCGCAAAATCGCCGCGCATGAAAAGCTCGTTGCCACTGGCGATTGCGTTTCGTAGCTCACGCTGCCGCCGCAGATCCTCGAACAGGCCGCAGCCTGAAAAAAATATCAACAGGGCAAGACAAATACAAAGGTACTGCCCTGACCTAGTTGGCTTTCCGCCCATATTTTGCCGCCATGGGATGAAATAATACTCTTGGCAATCGCCAAGCCAAGCCCCGTGCCCATACGCGCCTGGCCGTCTTGCCGATTTCCTTGGTTAAACTTTTCAAATATCAATAGCAAGCTCTCCGCGGGAATTCCTGGCCCTGAATCTTTTACGGCGATCTCCAGTTTGCCACCGGCCGGTTTCGCAATCAGCCGCACGTGACCGCCCTTGGGCGTAAACTTGACGGCGTTGCCCAGCAAGTTGCGCAACACCTGAAGAATGCGCTCTTGATCGATGCGCACCGGCGGCAATGGTCCGTCGAGGTTGCTCTCGAGGGTAATCTGTTTCGCCTCGACCAATGGGGCGATCTCCGCAACCGCCCGTTTGATCAACGGGTCGATATTGCCGATGGCAAAATCATAGTTCATCATGCCCGCTTCCATCTTCGACAGATCGAGCAGCGAATTGACCAGGCTGATCAAGCGATTGCTCTCCTCAGCGAGAATTCCTAAAAGCTTGTGTTGCTTTTCTGTGATCGGGCCGCCGATTCCGTCGAGTAAAAGGCCGGTGCCTTCTTTGATCGAACTCAGGGGCGTGCGCAGTTCGTGGGACATGGAAGCAAAAAAATCCGCTTTCATCCGGTCGAGCTCAGCCAATTTTTCGCTCATCATGTTGAGCGACTGCGCGAGATCGGCAATTTCCGGAGGTGATTTGACTTTAACGCTGACAGCAAAATTGCCCTTGGCGATTTCCCTGGTCTTATTCTTCAAAAGGCCGATCGGACCGGTGATGCTCCGGGTCACGAGCAGTGACATGACCAGAATTGCAAAGAGACAGAAGAGGGTGATCGTAACCGACACCTGCCGAGCCCGGTCCGCCAGCATAGCCAGGCCGGTGACCTTCGCGTAGGTCGCTTGCTGCTGGCTAACCCGCAGTTTCTCCAACGAACTCAACATAGCGTCCACTAATCGATCTTTGTCCTGCTTATACTTCGCTTGCGAATAACGCTGGTTGGTACGCACGTAGCGCGCTTCACCGTCGACCAGTTCCGTGAATCGGCGGTAGTCTTCCTGCACGGCGGTCAGAATAGGGGTTGCCAGAGCTTCGCGCAAAGCCGTGGCGCTTTCCAAGCGCGCTTCGAAATCAATTTTGAGGCGAACGAATTGCAGGTACCAAGCTTCATCTTTGGTAATGACAAACTGCTGCTCAGCCCGGCTTTGTCCCAAAAGAAGGTCGGCAAGAACTTTTTCGTGGTCGAGAATGCGGTTGTCGACCCTGAGTATCGACTCAGTCAGCTCGCCAAAATGGCCGAGCATCAAGATCGCATAGGAACTCACCGCTGCAACCATAAGAAAAATCACCAAATAGCCGATCGTAAGGCGAGAAAACAAACTCAAGCGCACGTCGCGATGTCTCCCGGTTTCTTTGGGTCGAGTCGAACTGTAAGGTTCGGCCGATCGGCAGATCTCGAGTAAACGTTTCCCGACTTCCTCACTTCATGAAGACTCTCCACAGTCACGATGAACATGAAGAGCATGGGCTCAGCCGATCGATATGTTGCGTCAGGAGCAGCATCGGAGTTTCTTGTTTCTCTTGTGACTTGAGTCGGCCACGCTAACACCAGCCGAGTAGCGTCAAACGAGAAAGAAGAGAAAAATCAATACGAGCGAATTTGACAGTCCCACGATGAAGCGGGGCGCGATCAGAGCAGTCTTAGAGCGTATTCGAGAATCTCGCTGAGCTTGCGAATCTGGGTAGCGCGAATGGAGCGCTCCTCGCGCGGCGCGCCGAAATAATCGTCGACGCTTTTTTTAAGATTCCACTCGAGTAACTCCACGCATTGTTCCATGCTGACTTTTTCGGAACGGCGGCGGCGGGCTTGATGCAGTTCATGGAGTTGAATGATCTGACCCATACAAGCCGATAGAATAAGTAAGTGCGAAAATTTGTCAAGCCCTGAACAAATTTATTGCCGGCTCTTGCTGCGTCACGCAGTGAATCGCGCCGAATCCTGCCACCACTTCATTACAGCGCAAACCGATCACCCTTCGATCCGGGAAATGTTCCTGCAACACTCCTAGCGCGTTTTTGTCCTCTGGATCGTCGAACACGGGTACGAGCACGACTTCGTTGGCGATGTAAAAATTGGCGTAGCTTGCCGGTAACCGCGCGCCCTCATATTGGACCGCCCTCGGACATGGCAAAGTAACAATATCTAATTTACGCCCGTCTTGATCTCTCGCGTTTTGCAAACGCTCGTAATTGGCTTGCAAGCATGCATAGTTGTCGTCTTTTGAATTCGCTTCCACGATGCAAGCCACCGTCGTTGGATTGACGAAACGTGCGATGTCGTCGATATGGCCGTCGGTATCGTCGCCAACGATGCCTTCGCCGAGCCAGATCACATGACGAACGCCAAGAGCGCTTTTCAAAATCTCCTCGATCTCAGCGCGGCTTAAATGCGCATTGCGGTTGCGATTGAGCAAGCACTGCTCGGTGGTGAGACAGGTTCCCGCGCCGTTTACATCGATGGAGCCGCCCTCGAAAACCATTTGTTGATCGAAGACGGGCACTTTCAGTAGCGCCGCAATTTCGCGAGCGACGCGCTCGTCTTCTTCGTACGATTCGTACTTGCCCCAACCGTTGAAGATCCAATCGTTGAACGCCAATGGCGACGCTTGCGAGTTCCTGGTCAAGAACGTCGGCCCGTAGTCGCGCATCCACGTATCGACCGTTGGGATGCCGAGAAGTGTGATGTTGTCTAGCGGCGCCTTGGCTGCCTTGAGCCGCGCTACGACGTCTCGTTGAACTCCCTCGGTGTTAACCAATAAGTATACCTGTTCATGTGGCGCCAACGCGCAAATCATCCGGAGCCAAATCTCACGTACTTTTTCCAAGTGAGTCGGCCAGGTTTCAAGATTATGCGGCCATGCGAGCCAAGTCGCCCGATGGCGCGCCCATTCCGCCGGCATCGAGTAGCCGAGCGCTGCGGGCGTTACGGCGTTTGAAGCGGAACGACTCATTGGAAAAAGAGCAAATTAACAATCCCGCTCTTGACCGAAGGCGACGCTCGCCCCATTGAAAACCGCATTATAATGCTCCCGTCTCGAGAGGCCCGGTCAACATAAACTTAACGTTCGAGCATCCGTGTCGTCAGCAATCCGTAAGAATCGATTCGGCGGTCGCGCAAAAACGGCCAGCTCTGGCGTGTCTCTTCAATCTTGGCGAGATCACACTTGGCTATGAGAATTTCATCCCGTGCGCCATTCGCATGCGCGACGATCTCGCCGAAAGGACCGGCAACAAAGGAATTGCCCCAGAATTTGATCTTGCCCTCACGCCCGATGCGATTTACCGACGCGACGAACACACCGTTAGCGAGTGCGTGGGAGCGTTGAATCAGCTCCCAAGCATTGAGTTGCTGTTGTGCCGCCGCACGCGGTTCGTTGGGAATCCAACCGATGGCCGTTGGATAAAAAAGAATTTGTGCGCCTGAAAGCGCAGCCGAGCGCGCGCCCTCGGGAAACCATTGGTCCCAGCAGACCAGAGCGGCGATTGTGGCGTAGCGTGTCTTGAAACTCGGGAATCCGAGATCGCCCGGCGTGAAATAAAATTTTTCGTAGTAGAGCGGATCGTCCGGAATATGCATCTTGCGATATTTTCCCGCGATCGAACCGTCAGCATCGATGACGACGGCAGTGTTGTGATAGATCCCAGCCACACGCTTCTCAAACAGCGACGCCACGATGACGGTCTTTTTCCTGCGTGCCAGTTCACCTAGCGCGTCCGTGCTCGGCCCCGGGATCGGTTCCGCCAATTCAAAATTGCGGTAATCCTCGCTCTGGCAAAAGTAGGGTGAGCGAAACAGCTCTTGCAGGCAAATGATTTGCGCGCCTTTGTTGGCCGCGGCGTCGATGCGGTCCATCGCCTTGGCTAGATTGGCAGCCGGCGATTCGACGCAGCTCATCTGCACGAGCCCGAGACACACTTGGTCGGAGTTCTTACTGCGCGCCATACTATAGCTAATTTAGCTGAAACGAATCGGAGAAACAAAAGGGTGGAGAGAAAAAATCAAAGATCGTTTCTCTCGCCCGAGTACGAACCAACGTTTAAGATTACTTTAGATGCTGCGCGAAAAATCACCTGGTCTTTTCCCAAGCATTAATTTGCCACGATTAATTCGTCAGACCTGTGCAAAGAAAAGTTTACACTGCGTCAATCATCGCTAACCATTCTTGCGGCAGAACTCGAGCACGCGATCGCAAACCTTCGCCGTCGTCTGCTCAGGTGGCATGACGTTCCAAAATTCCGATTTTGGCAAAAGCTCGCGCAGATAGTGCGCGCCCGAAGTCGCGTGCGATTGGTCGTCACCGGGAATGATCAGTGCTGGCGCTTTGACGCCCATTAGTTCTTCGGGCTCCGCGCCGGGCGCAGTGTCGCGGTCAAACAAGCCACGGCCGGTAGTGATGATGAGGCCAAGATAGCCTTCGAGGTCCTGACTCGCGAAGCGTTCGGCAAACTCATTGCTCCGCGCGATCAAACCAGCCCATGGTCCGGCCTCAGGGTCAGTCCAGAAACTCTTACCGCCACGCGCTCGCTCGACGACGCCCTTCAGTGTGTTTTGTTTGGCGAAATTGTAATGACGCATGAATCGCTCTTGGCTATTTGCTTTCCAGCGGTAACCGCCTACGGGCCAGTGGAGCACGAGACCGCGAGTCACTTCGGGATAATGCACGCCAAACGCCGACGCCACCGAGCAGCCCATGCAACCGCCCATGATCCACGCGGAATCGATTTTCAGATGATCGAGCAAGGCCTTTCCTTGCTTCGTGTAGCTCGCCCAGTTTAGCCGCTCGACGCGCCCGCCGGACTGACCGCACTCACGCCGGTCGTAGAGGATCACTCTATGCTCAGCGGCGAGCACCTTGATCGCATCAATACCAGTCCAAGCGGTCGCCGAGCGCCACTTCTCGATGGTCGCGTCGAAGCCGCCTGGCGCGCACATCAAAATCGACGATCCCGAGCCATGGGTTTCGTAATAGGTCTCAATCCCATCCAGGGTCGCAGTTGGCATTGTGTTTCCTCCTAACTTTGCTAAACATCGAACCAAGCGATCAGTAAGATTTAGCACGCTGCTATCCGGGAGGGAAGTTAAAGCCCGGGCGCAGCACGGAGGCGTGATTGTGAGCGACAGAGAAACGGAACATAAATTCTCTGAACTGTTGGAGGTGATGGCCAAATTGCGGAGCGAGAACGGCTGCCCGTGGGATAAGGAGCAGACGCATCATTCGCTCAAGTCCTGTCTGCTCGAAGAAACTTACGAGCTGCTCGACGCGCTCGATGGCGGCAACGCGAAGCAACTCAAAGAGGAGCTCGGCGACGTTTTGCTGCAAGTTGTTTTTCACTCACAGATAGCTGCTGAAGAGGATCGTTTCACGATGAAAGATGTGATCGCGCTGCTCACCGACAAACTTATCCGCCGTCATCCATACGTCTTCGCCGGCGAGCCGCTCCCCGACGATCCCGCTGCCGCGCTCAAGCAGCGCGCCCAGATCAAAGCCAATGAAAAGCAGGAAGGCGAAGCTAGATCTGCGCTCGGCAGCGTGCCGAAAGCTATGCCGGCACTGGCCCGAGCACAGTCGATCTCCCGCCGCGCCGCCCATCTTGGTTTCGAGTGGCCGAATATAGACCAGGTTTGGGCCAAGGTCGAAGAAGAGATGCGTGAACTTAGAGAAGCGGCGTCGTCGGGCGACAGAACGCGCACGGGCGAAGAACTCGGCGATCTACTTTTTACAATGGTTAATATCGCACGTTTTCTCGATCTCGAAGCCGAAGAGGCGTTGGCATACACCGTGGAACGTTTCACCCGGCGGTTTCACCACATCGAAGCGAAACTGCGAGAAGCGAACAAAGGTTTCGATCAGTCCTCTCTCGAAGAAATGGACCAATTGTGGGAAGAAGCAAAACGGATCGAAACCCAGGAAAAGGCGAAACCATGAGCGAACAAAAACCCCGGATCGTCTTTCTCGACGCCGCCACTTACGGCGACGTTTCTCTACAACTTTTTACTGACCAGTGGGACTGCACCGTGTACCAGATTACAAGTTCCACCGAAACGACTCCTCGCTTAGTTGGCCAGACGATCGCTATTACCAACAAAGTGCCGTTTGATAGAGCGGTGCTGAATTCGCCCGAAGCTAGCGCATTGAAACTGATCGCTGTCGCCGCCACCGGCACCGACATCATCGACCATGAAACAGCAGCCAAGCGCGCCATCAAGATCTGCAATGTACCCGACTACGCGACCCAATCGGTGGCGCAATTCACTATGGCGCTCATTTTAGAATTGGCAACACGCTTGGGAGATTACGCTCGATCGGTCAAAGCGGGAGCATGGCAAAAGAGCCCTGTTTTCTCTCTACTCACTCATTCGTCGATAGAACTACGCGGCAAAAAACTCGGTATCGTCGGTTACGGCAACATCGGCCGCGCAGTCGCGCAAATGGCGAGCAGCTTCGGCATGGAAATCTTGATCGCGTCACGACTAGGTGACGACGCGCCGACGTTTCATGGCCGTATTCCAATTGAAGAACTGCTCAAGCAATCCGACATCATCACGCTCCATTGTCCGCTCACGCCGGAAACCAAGAATTTAATCAATGAGCAAACCTTGTCGCTGATGAAACCAACGGCCATCCTGATCAACACCGCTCGCGGCGCGCTTATCGACGAAGCGGCGCTAGTCGATGCGCTTCGCAACAAAAGCATCGCCGCTGCGGCGCTAGACGTAATTTCCAAAGAGCCGCCACCGGCCGACCATCCCATCATACTTGCCGTTGGAGAGCTCGATAACTTATTGGTCACACCCCACAGCGCCTGGAGCGCCCGCGAAACGCGCCAGCGGCTACTCGAAGAAGTAAAGAAGAACATCGTAGCGTTTTTGCAGGGCCACCCGAAAAACCTGGTGATTTAAGCGCACCGCTTTTAGATCGGGGATCGAGCCTCCGGTTATCGGGGTTGTTGCTGCCGCAGCGATTTCGCAATTCTATTTCGCCTCAT
>Ga0126377_10001180_pt1 | contig 16791 bp, 10 predicted proteins | sample PanSoiMetPlot_22_FD_92647 | JGI IMG/M metagenome (GOLD analysis project Ga0126377, IMG submission 92647) | Tropical forest soil microbial communities from Panama - MetaG Plot_22 | ecosystem: Environmental > Terrestrial > Soil > Tropical forest > Bulk soil | place: Panama | collected 2016-02-17 | reverse complement strand
TCCCGTCGGTGCCGCGCCAGAACACGTCCAGCCGGTTCCCTCGCGCCACCACGCCGGGCGACGAGGTCGACGCCCAGCCCAGGTTCTGCGGCGCCGACCACCACGGGTACGTCCCATCGTACCACGAGCTGTAGATCTTGCCGTCGGTGCCGCGCCAGAACACGTCCAGTCGGTTCCCCCGTGCCACCGCCCCGGGGCCGTCGAGCGCGGCCCAGCCCAGATCCTGATGGACCATTTCCAGTGCCGGCCACGCCGACAACGGCCCGGTGAGCGTCGCGTAGAAGGTCACGGTGCCTGACTGCTCGGCGGTCCCCGTGCCCACCATGGTGAGGTTGAGCTGGTCGTCAAGACGCCTGCCGGCGAGGTTCGCGCTTCCGGGCGGCTTGATGTTGCCGTCGGTGCTCAGCTGCATGGTGAAGTCCAGGTTGTGCTCGGCTTCGTGGAGGGGCACCGTGAGTGTCGCCGCGGTCCCGTTCACTTGGCCGGTGGCGCGCGTTCCAGGCTGCAGCGACAGCGACTTCACGGCAAAGCTGTCGACGTGGATTTCCCAGCCCGACGCAGTTCGCTCGAAGATCACCCCGATGTCGACGTCTTCCACGCCGTCGTCGCTCGAACCGGTCCAGTGTTCGTGCCATAGATGCCCCGTCGCGTGCCAGGTCACTGGCACGCTGTCCGCGCCCAGCGCTTCGGCCGCGCTCGCCCGCTCCTCTTCAGGCCACTCCTCGACGGCGCAAGCCGCCAGCGCGAGGCCCGCTGTCATGACTCCGATGCGAAGGAAAGAACTCATTGGACGTGCTCCTTTCGCCCGCCCATCTCGGCAAGCGACGTGCCACGCGGGCCGGACCACCTCACGGCTGCGAATGCACGATGTTGCGGGTCAGCGAACGACCCGCGCGGCTGGGCGCTGGCCGACACGTCCCTGACACGGTGTCACCCGACCGCGAAGCGTCCGTGGCTCTGGCGCCGAGATGCCAGAAGGGATCGCCGCCTGTTCTCTCCGCTGGCCGTGTCATCCGGGTGTCGTCACGTGACGGCGTCCCGTGGCGCGCAAGCCCGCGTCACCACGCGCGAGGCTCCGGCCTCCGGCTTGCTCCTGCGAGCCGGAATGAAAAACACAACCAGGACCTGTTGGATGGTGGCCGCGCTCGTCAGCGCGCTCGCGGCCTGCGGTGAGGCCGCCGTACCCGAGCAACTCGCCGAGCACGTGGCGGCGCTCGGCGCGATCGAGCTGCCGGTGCAGTGGCAACGCCTGTGGCTGCCGGCGGGCTTCACGCAGATCGACACGACGACCGAGTTGAACGGCGCGGTGGCGTTGTTCGGCCTCACCAGCAGCGGCGGGGTGTACTACCACAGCCCCGGCGGTGACCAGGATCTGGGCGGCTGGGGATTGAAAGACTTCTCTGTGGCGCGCAACCAGGACGGCCGCCTCGAGGTCTTCGCCATCGGCAGCAACGAGCAGATCTACTACAACTACCAGACCGCGGCCAACAGCCCGAGCTTCGCCGGCTGGCTGTTCTACGGCGGCACCGCCATCAAGGACCTTGCGGCCGGTCGCCATCCCAACGGCCGCCTCGGCCTGTATGCGCTCGGCAGCGACGGCTATGTGTACCGCCGCGAGCAGACCTCGCCAGGCGCCGGCTGGGACGAGTGGCAGTACATGCCCGGCACGCCGCTCACCAAGATCGCCCTGGCCACGCAGGCGAGCGGCAAGCTCATGCTGCTCGGCCTCGACGCCGGCGGTGGCATGTGGAGCGCGCCGCTCAGCCCGACCACCGGCGTGGGCAGCTACGAGTCGATCGGCGGCTGGCAGATCCAGGACTTCGACGCGACCTCCGAACAGGACGGCCGTATCCACCTCTTCGCCGTCGGCGGAGACGCCTACGTCTACGAGCAGGAGCAGCTCGCGCCCTACGGCCCGATGGGAACGACCGCCGACTTCGGTGGCTGGTTCGGCGTCGGCGGCGCCGATGTCCGCTCGACCAGCGCGGCGCTCAACCAGGACGGCCGGCTCCAGCTGCTCGAGATCGGCACGAACGGCAAGGTCTTCGACAAGGTGCAGCAGAGCGCTGGCGGCACCTTCAGCCCGCCTGCGCACCTGAACGGCCCGGTCAGCAAGCAGGGCGCGGTGGAGCGACGTCCCGACGGCAAGCTGGAGGCCTACGTGATCACCAGCTCGGGCGAGCTGTACCAGACCTGGCAGTACGACGTCGGCGGCAGCTGGCTCGGTCTGCCGCCCAGGCCAGTCATCAACGCCTTCTCGGCCACGCCCAACCCGGTACGCGTCAGCAAGCCGATCACGCTCGGCTGGTCGGTCGCGCAGCAGTGCGGCAACGGCTACTACGAGAAGCTGATCACCACCGATCCTGATGGTGCTGTCAGTGAGGTCTTCACCCACCTAGGCGCGCCGACGCGCACGGTGACGCCGGGCAAGCTGGGCAACTACCGCTTCGATCTGGTCGCCGGCTGCTCGCAGGCGATCGGCGGTCCGGCGCAGGGCGAGGTCACGCAGACGCTGGTCGTGAGCGTCGTCGCGCCGCCCAAGCCGACCGTGACCCTGTCGGTGTCGCCGACGACGACCATCGCCGGCCAGACGGTGATCGCGAGCTGGAGCATCAGCGCCCCGGCCGGCTGCACGCTCGCGCAGAGCCGCCTCCTCGTCTACGAAGGCGTGCGGGCCGACTCGAGCGGCAACTGGATCGGCGGCTGGACGACCGTCGAGAAGATGAACCTGCCGGCGAGCGACAGCTTCAGGCACGCGCCCCAGGACAACACCGCGTTGTTCGTGGTCGAGTCGTCCTGCGTCGACGGCGGCTACGACGTGAAGAACGTGCCGGTGACGGTCAGGCAGAGGAAGATCGGCAACGACAACTTCGCGCTCAGTTTGGCCTGCGGGGCGCCGTCCAATCCGGGCGATCCGCCCAACAACGGCTGCTACAAGGGTACCATCGGCGCGCTCATCCCGGGTGGTGAGCTCATCTCGATCAAGAACACCAGCGGCCTGTGGCTGTGGGTGCTGAAGTGGGGACACAGCACGGCGGAATGCGGTGATCCCGATGCGGTCGTCACCCTGGCGCCGAACGCCGAGCTCACGGACCTCAGCCAGATGACCGGCTCGTCCAGCGCGGTGCCCCTGCCGACCGATCTGTTGACATGCTTCGAGTGGACGCCGAACCCGCCGCCGTTCATCCAGATCAACGCCACGTACAGCTACATTCAGTAAAGCGCGGCGAGTAGCATGCCGCGGCAAACGCCGGAACTCGTATCCCGGGCGGACCTGGGCAGCCCCTCAGCCTGTGACGCGGCCGCCGAGCTCATCGTCGATATGGATGCGCACGATCTCGTCGAATGACGCTTCGGCGCGGAAGCCGAGCGCCAGCGCGCGGCGCGCGTCGATGCGCTGCGGCCAGCCATCGACAATGCGCATGATGGTGGGATCGGGTTCCCGGCGTATGCGGGACGCGACTTCGTCGCCGGCGACGCGGGAGAGCGCCGAGATCTGGTCCGCGACGGTGCAGGACACGCCCGGCATGGTCAGGTTGATGCGGCTCCCGAGTTGCTCGCGCGTCAGACCGGCGGCGTGGACCAGGAAGCCCACCGCGGCACGTGGGCTCGCGTGCGAATGGCGCACGGAATCGGCGACCGGCAGGATCGCCTCCTGCCCGGCCAGCGGCTCGCGGATGATCGACGAGAAGAACCCGGATGCCGCCTTGTTGGGCACTCCGGGCCGCACGCAGATGGTGGGAAGCCGTATCCCGACGCCGTCGAGGATGCCGCGCCGCGTGTAGTCTGCGAGCAGGAGCTCCCCGATCGCCTTCTGCGTGCCGTAGGAGGTGAGCGGCGTGAGATGGAAGTCGTCGGTGACGGCCTCGGGAAACGGTGCGCCGAACACCGCGACCGACGAGGTGAAGACGAGCTTCGGGCGATAGCCACCGCCGGCGTGGCGGATGGCCTCGAGGAGCGCGCGGGTAGCGTCCAGGTTGATGCGGTAGCCCTTGTCGAAGTCCGCCTCGGCCTCGCCCGATACGACGGCCGCCAGGTGGTAGATGACCTCGGGCCGGCCGGCGATCAGCATCTCGGCCGCTCCGGGCTGCGAGATGTCGGTCGCGATGGTGTCGACGCTGCCGAGCAGCTTCGGCGGATCGGGCGCGACCAGGTCGACCAGCACCAGGTGGTCGATCGCCTCTCCGGCGAGCCTGCCGTCGCGCGCCAGCCGGTCGGTCAGCTTGCGGCCGATCATCCCGGCCGCGCCAATGATGAGAGTGCGCATCGTGGCTCCATCTCTTCATACCGCAGGGCTGCCACCGCCCACGACACGGCGTATGGGCCCAGCCGCTCGGCCAATCCAGCGCTCAGCCGTGAAACGCCTCGTCGTGTGTGTCGGCCGGGGGACGGGCGTGATAGAGGCCGGCAAAGGCCTGGATGATCTCGTCGAGCGGGAGATCCAGGTAGAGGCCGCGGTCGCGCACGTACTCCATGTATCGCCGGCCCTGGCCGTCGAACGACTGCAGGAGGGCGTCGCTCTCGCCGTCGAACTCGAGCGGCGGCACGCCGAAGCGCGCGCACAGCCCGGCGTTGAAGGCCGGCGTGGCCTTGAGCGGACGCCCGCCGATCCACAGCTCGACGTAGCCGTGGAAGGCGAAGAGGTCGCTGCCCAGCGTGTCGAGGAGCTTCTGGCTGGCCAGGTGGTTGCGCACGTCGGCGAAGCCGAGCCGGGCCGGGATGCCGGCGGCGCGCGCCGCCGCGCACAGGAGCACCGCCTTGGGGATGCAGTACGCGCGCGTCCGATCGAGCAGCGCGCTGGCCACGTACTCGGCCGGGTCGTCGGAGATGGTGTACGGGTCGTAGCGGAGCCGCTCGCGCACCGACGCAAACAGACGCGCGGCGCGCTCGGCGTCGTCCGCGGCTCCGGCGCAGACCTCGGCCGCGTACGCGACAACGGCGGGGTGGTCGGAGTCGACGAAGCGTCCCGGGGCGAGAAACGAGCTCTGGTCCACGAGCGAAGCGTACCTGGTCCGGCTCGCCGGCTGCGAATTTACCGGCGGGGCGACCTCAGGCCGGGCGGCGTCGCGGACCTTTCGACTTGCCGCGCGCCGGCGTTCCGAGATGAGTGCGGCGCAGCTCGGCGGTGAGATCCGCCAGCAGCTTCGGGCCGCCCTTCTCGAGCCCGTCAGAGAACGTTGCCAGCTCGGGGCTGGCCGGGCGGTGCTTGCGGCCCCAGACGCCCATCTGGACGAGGACCGGCAGCATGGCGATGCCGTCCTCGGTGAGGCTGTAGATCGCCTTCTGCTTGTGAGTGGGATCGTCGGCGCGCGTCACGATGCCCTGCTCGACCAGCATGTTGAGCCGGTCGGCCAGGATGTTGGATGAGATCTGCTCCTCGGAGTGCAGAAACTCACGGTAGTGCCGCTTCCCGGCAAACATGAGGTCGCGGAGGATGAGAAGCGTCCAGCGGTCGCCGAACACCTCGAGCGCCAGGTTGATCGGGCAGCCGGATCGGTGTTCGTCGCCCATCGCGCATGCTCGGTCCGAAACTGGTTGCATTGTGCCACCAGTCGAGGCATCCTGCAACTGCTTGCATATCGCAAGCAATAGAGCGCGGTCGGACACCATGACCAGGAGAGGCGAGATGGCGAAGAAGACCTACGAGGGCAGCTGCCACTGCGGGCGGGTTCGGTTCCAGGCGGACCTCGACCTGAGCGCCCCTACGATCCGGTGCAACTGCACGTACTGCACGAAGGCCAGGAACTGGTTCGCCACCACCGAGCCGGGCGGCTTCAGCCTGCTCGCCGGCGAGTCGGACCTGGCCGACTATCAGTTCGGCCCGCAGCGCATCCATCACCAGTTCTGCCGGCACTGCGGCGTTCGCCCGTTCGCCCGCCTGGCCGCCGAGGGGATGGCGCCGTTCCTCGCCGTCGCCCTGTCCTCTCTCGACGGCGTCGATCCCGGCGAGCTGGCCGCCGCGCCGATCACCTACGTCGACGGACGCAACGACGACTTCGAGTCCGCCCCGGCCGAGACGCGCCACCTGTGATCGCGGCGCCTCACAGCCGGCGGCCGGCCGCTCCGCCTACCTCCCCGGGTCCTCCGGGGTCACGTACGCGGCGGTGATTCCTCCGTCGACCCGGAAGTCGGCGCCGGTGATGTAGGAGGACTCGTCGGAGGCCAGAAAGAGCGCTGCCTGGGCGATCTCCCGGGCTTCGCCGAAGCGGCCCATCGGGATGTGGACCAGACGGCGCTGGCGCTTCTCCTCGGTGGAGAGGAACTTCTCGAGCAGGGCGGTGCGGACCGGGCCCGGCGAGAGCGCGTTGGCGCGGATTCCCTCCCTGGCGTGGATGATGGCGATCTCCCTGGTCATGGAGAGCACCGCTCCCTTCGACGCGGTGTACGCGATCTGCGGCGTGGCGGCGCCGAGCGTCGCGACGAAGCTGGCGACGTTGATGATCGATCCGCCCCCGGCTTCTCTCAGATAGGGGATTCCCGCCCGGCAGCAGCGCGCGACGCCCACGACGTTGATATCGAGGACCAGGTCCCACACCTCGTCCGCGGTGTTCACGACGCCATCGTCGTCACCGGGTGATACCCCCGCGTTGTTGTAGAGGACGTCGATCTTGCCGAAGGCCACCCGGGTCTCGGCGTACAGGGCGTTCACGGCCGCCGTGGAGCGGACATCGGCGCCGATGAAGAGTGCCTGGCCGCCCGCCGCGCGGATCTCGCCGGCCACCGCCTCGCCGGCCCGGGCGTCGACGTCGCTGACCACCACGGAGGCACCTTCCATGGCGAAGAGGCGGGCGGCTTCGGCGCCGAGACCGGCACCGGATCCGGTGATGACCGCGACCTTGCCCTCGAGTCGACGCATGGCGGAGCGAGGCATCTCAGGCCCTCTCGAAGTTCCTCATCAGATCGACGTCGGTCACCCGCTGGTCGTGGACGGCCTGTTCCTGGCGCGCCGTGTTCACATAGTGATCGACGACGAGGTCGCCGAACGCGGCGCGCGCGGCCCCGGATCCCTCCAGCAGGCCGATGGCTTCATGCAGCGTCTTCGGCACCTCGCGCACCGCGGGATCGATGTAGGCGTTGCCGCTGTAGAGTCCTTCGAACTCGAGTCCACGCTCGATCCCGAAGAGTCCGGCCGCGATCGTGGCCGCGAAGGCGAGATACGGATTGGCATCGGCGCCAGGACACCGGTTCTCGACCCGGATCGCGCCGGCCGAGTGGCCGATGATCCGCAGGCCACACGTGCGGTTGTCGACGCCGGCCACGAGTCGAGTCGGCGCGAACGTGGCGGCCTGGTACCGCCGGTAGCTGTTCGTGTACGGGGCGTAGAAGGCGCTGAGGTCGCGTCCGAGGGCGAGCTGTCCCGCCACCCACTGCTGCATTCTGGTCGAGAGATGGGCCGGTCCCCTCGCGTCCCAGCCCAGCGGCTGCCCGCTCTTCGCGTCCCAGATGGAGCTGTGGATGTGACAGGAGCTCCCTGCCAGCGCGGTGTTCCACTTGGCCATGAAGGTGACCGCCTTCCCCATCAGCGCGGCCACCTCCTTGACCCCGTGCTTGAAGATGGTGTGGCGATCGGCCATCTCCACCGGCTCCTCGTGCCCGAGGTTGAGCTCCTCCTGGCCCGGCCCCCACTCCCCCTTGGAATTCTCGACCTCGAAACCCAGCGCGTCGAAGTACCGGCGCAGGGGCTGCATCAGCACCTCTTCCCTGGTCGTCTGCAGGATGTGATAGTCCTCGATGTACTTCCCGGCCGTATCCAGATCGCGATAGCGCTTCGCGCCGGCGGCCTCGTAGCTGTCATTGAACACGTAGAACTCGAGCTCCGAGGCCACGCGGATCTTGAGACCCATGGCCTCGGCGCGCGCCACCTGAGCCCGCAGGATCTGCCGTGGTGCCACCGCCAGCGGCTCGTGGTCCTTGCCCTCCACATCCCCCAGCACCAGCGCGGTGCGCTCCAGCCACGGGATCAGCACGAGCGTGCCGAGATCGGGGCGGACCACGAAGTCGCCGTAGCCGAGCTCCCATGAGAACGACCCGTACCCCGGCAGCGGCTCGTTCTCGATGTCGCAGCCCAGGAGATAGTCGCACCCCTCCCATCCCTCCTTCGCCTGGCCGAGGAAGGTCCGGGCCGTGTAGCGCTTGCCGGTCAGGCGGCCCTGCTGATCCGGGAACACGGCGAGCACGGTGTCGACCTTGCCCTCGCCGGCCATCTGCTCGAGTTGCGCGATCGGGATCGTTCGCATTGCCTAGCTCGTCTCGAAATAGATGTTCTTGAGCTCCGTGTAGTGCTCCATCGCGTGCATCCCCAGCTCGCGCCCCAGGCCCGACTGCTTGAATCCGCCGAACGGAGCCTGCAGATGGACGCTCGAGGAGGAGTTGACCGACAGCACGCCGGTCCGCACCGCGCGGGCCACGCGGAGGCCGCGCTTGAGATCGCTGGTCCACAGCGATCCCGACAGACCGTAGATGGTGTCGTTGGCGATGTCGATCGCCTGCTCCTCGGTGTCGAAGGGAATGACGACCACCATCGGACCGAAGATCTCCTCGGAGGCGATGCGCATCCCGGGCCGGGCCTCGGAAAACACGACCGGTCGCAGGAAGTAACCCTCGCCCTCCGGTCGCCCTCCGCCGCAGATGTGGCGGGCACCCTCCTGGCGCCCCAGCGCGATGTAGCTCTCGGTCCGCTCCCGCTGGCCGGCGGAGATGAGCGGCCCCATCTCGGTCTCCTCGCGGAGCGGATCGCCCACGCGCATGGCCTCCGTGATCGCGGCCATCGCGTCGACCAGGGCCGGATAGATGCTTCGCTCCACGATCACCCGGGCGCGCGCGCAGCAGTCCTGGCCGGCATTGGCGAACACCGACGCGCAGGCGTGCCTGGCCGCCTCTTCCACGTTCACATCGGCGAACACGATGTTGGGCGACTTGCCGCCCAGCTCGAGCGAGATCCGCTTGATGGTCTCGGCGGCGGTCGCCATGATCCGGCGTCCCGTCTCGGTCTCTCCCGTGAACGCGATCTTGGCGATGTCGGGATGCGCCGCCATCTGCTGGCCGATCGTGGCCCCGGGACCGGGCACCACGTTCAGGACCCCGGGCGGCAGTCCCGCCTCGAGCGCCAGCTCGCCCAGCCGGAGGGCGGTGAGCGGCGTGAGGCTGGCCGGCTTGAGCACCACGGTGTTTCCGGTCGCGAGGGCCGGCCCGATCTTCCAGGTCGCGATCACCATGGGGAAGTTCCACGGCACGATCAGCCCGACGACGCCGAGCGGCTGGCGCAGGGTGAGGTCGAGCCCGGCCCTGGCGACCTGGATGGTCTCTCCGGTGAGCTTGTCCGCGGCGCCGGCGTAGTAGCGGAGCGTGTCCGCGACGTGGCTTGCCTCCCAGCGGGCGTCGCCGATCGGCTTGCCGACGTTCCTGGCCTCCAGGACGGCCAGCTCCTCGGCGTGAGTACGGACCAGATCCGAGAAGCGGAAGAGGAGGTCGGCCCGGCCGATGGCCGTGCGCGACGACCAGTCCGGGAAGGCGCGGCTGGCGGCCAGCACCGCCTGGTCGAGCTCACCCGGTCCCGCCGAGGCGACGTCCGCCATGGGGCGGCCCGTCGCCGGCTCGACGACCGCGATGGTGCCGGCCCCCGCCAGACGCCGGTCACCGATGAGAAGCGGTCGCATGGTCTCTCGCGCGGCCGCGGCTCAATCCGCGTACACCGCCTCGATCTTCTTCAGCGCCTCCTCGTCGGCCTTGGTGGGTCCGACGAAGGTGCGCCTGGCCGAAAGCTGCCAGTACAGCCCGAGGACGATCACGACGCCGATCATGGTCCACAGCACCAGCTCGTTGGGCGGCAAGCTGAAGACCACGGTGATGATGAGCACCCACACGATCGCGATGACGTTGACGACCGGTCCCCACTTGCCGAGGCTCCACGGGGCCGTCTCACGCGTGGTGAACTCCCCCTGACCGCGTCGCTTGTTCCGCCAGTTGAGATAGATCGGGAACATGTAGGCGAGGTAGAGGGTGATGGTGCTGATCGAGGTCACCACGAAGAACGCGGACGCGTAGAGGCAGATCAGCACCGCGAGGACGCTGGTGATGACGGTCGAGTAGACGGGCGTGCGGTACTTCGGGCTCACCTGCTTGATGAGTCGCGAGCCGGGCATCCCGTCGTCGCGGGCGAACGCGTACCACATCCGCGCCATCGAGGTGATCGAGGCGAGACCGCACAGCCACATCGCCACGCCGATGATGACGGCGACGACGTTGGCGAAGAAGGTCGACAGGTTCTTGTAGACGATGTAGAGCACCGGGTAGGCGTCTGCCGCCGTCGCCTTCACGTCCTGATCGGGGATGCACCAGGTCAGCACGAGCAGCATCACGTACCCGACGAACGCGGACACGGCCACCGACAGGAACACGCCCCAGGCGGAGTTGAGTCGCGCCATGACGGTCTCTTCGGCGACGTGAGCGGAGGCGTCGTACCCGGTGTAGGTCCACTGGGCCTGGAGGGTGGCGAGCAGGAAGATCAGAAGAAAGGGCGCCGCCTGATACAGGTGCTCGAGTCCGGGGATCAGGCTGAACAGCGGCGAGGGGAAGGAGAAGCTCCCGAAGACGAGGGCGGGCTGTGCGGCGCCGGTCCCCAGATCCGCCGAGGCGGCATCGAGCGGGCTCACGCTGGTGGAGCTGGAAAACAGGAAGCCGAGACCGCTGTGGTGCTGCCCCAGGAAGATGAGCAGCGCGACGACGACCGCGACCCCGATGATGTGCCAGTAGACGCTGAAGTCGTTGAGTCGCGCCGTCAGCTTGATGCCGAGCACGTTGATCAGCACCTGCGGGATCATGATCAGCACCATCACGAACACCTGGAAGTACCAGCTGGTGAGGGAGCCGAAGATCGGGATCGCGGTATCGGCGGGGATGTCGAAGATCCGGGTGATCGCTCCGATGATGTAGATCGAGGCGGCGACGTTGATCCCGGCGGTGATCGTGATCTGGCCGAGCATGTTGAACCAGGCCGTGATCCAGGCCCAGCCGCGACCGCCCAGCCGGTAGGCCCAGAAGTACAGCCCGCCCGCCGTCGGGTAGGCCGAGGCCACCTCGGCCATCGAGGCCGCCACGCACAGCGTCAGGATGCTGACCAGGGGCCAGCCCACCGTGTTGATCACGGGCCCGGCAAACTTGAGCCCGTAGCCGAAGAGGAGGACCGCCCCCGTGAGAATGGAGATGATCGAGAACGAGATGGCGAAGTTGGAGAAGCCTCCCATCTCGCGGAACAGCTGCTGTGCGTACCCGAGCCTGTGCAGGTCCACGATGTCCTGCTGGATCAGCTCTTCCCTGTTCATCGGTTGCTGGGCCATCGCTCACCTCGCCGAGGAGGGGGCGACCCCAGTTGGCGAGCCCCCCAGTCGTTCGACCAGATACGACAAGGATCGGTGTCACGGCGTCGGAGCCGAAGCTCCGCACGAGACAGCTCGACAGCGCGACGACGTTACCAGGGTCGGGGGGCGAGGGGTAGAAGGCATTCGCGGCTCCGACAGGCCGTCCGCCGCGGCGCGACAAGGTGTCATGAGCAGAAAGAACGATTCAAACCGGACCTCGTGCACTTGTCCCCTACGATGAGGAGGCAATGCTCCCGCAGCGCGCGCTCGGTGCCACCGCCATCGCCGCCCTCGTCGCGTGGAGCGGCTGCTCCTCGTCCGACGCGGAAGCGACGGCAGACGCCGCGACCGGCGGCGGCGAGGGTCCGCCGGCCAGCGCCGGCCACGACCTCGTCTACCACGACGGCCTCGGGCTCGTGCTCCTCGTGAACGCGGGGCTGGGAGGCGCCTCGTCGCCGCCGAGCAGCGAGCGGAGCCGGCTGTGGGCGTGGGACGGCGAGCGCTGGAGCGTCCTCGACGCGTCGGGTCCGCCGGTCCGCAACCTCGCCGGCGTCGCGTACGACGCGGGGCGCGACGTCCTCGTGATCCACGGCGGGACCTACAGCGCAGAGCTGTCGTACGACGATACCTGGGAGTGGAGCCAGGCCGGCGGGTGGCGACAGCTCGAGGTGGCCGGGCCCGGCGTGCGCGACCACACGCAGATGGCGTACGACGCCGCCCGCGGTCGCATCGTGCTCTTCGGCGGGCAAGAGGACGCGACCTCGTTCCCGCGCGACACGTGGACCTGGGACGGTGTCGAGTGGGAGCGCGTCGCGACCACCGGTCCGCCGCCGCGCGTCCACCACGCGATGCACGACGATCCGGTGCGCGGCGAGGTGGTCCTTCATGGCGGCTACCAGCCGGACGCCGGCGATCGCGGCGACACCTGGACGTGGGACGGGGAGGCGTGGACCGAGCGCGCGCCCGAGCGAGCGCCGAGGACCCACGCCCGCATGGCGTTCGACGAGGATCTGGACGGAGTGGTCGTCGTGGGAGGGGCGTCGTCGGGGGATCCGGCCCTCGTCCGGCGGGACGACGGCTGGGATCCGCTCGCGGCGGCGGACGGTCCGCCAGCCAGATATCTGCCGGGGCTCACCTTCGACAGACGGCGTCATCGGCTCGTCCTGTTCGGCGGCGGCGACCCGTCGAGCGCCGCGCTGTTCGCCGACACGTGGGAGTCCGACGGCACGACGTGGCAGCAGCGCGACCCCTGACCCCTCCGCTGTCCCATGGGACAACGAACACCGCCGCGCAAGCTGGGCGCGCCGGGAAGCACGCCGTGGGTCCGGGCGTACCAGTTCGACGACATGGCGGGACGTCACATGCCGCGCGAGCCTCGCGACCCCGATGCGTTCGGTCCGCCATACTGGGATCTCGATGAGCGGGCGGCGAGCACACGGCGGTGGCGACCGTGAGTGAGGGCAGGCGCACGAGGGGTCGCGCCGGAGACGGCGGCGCCGATCGACGGCCCGAGAGCGAGGGACGGACGCGCCCGTCACCCGGAAAGGTCGGGTCGAGCTACCTGGTCGGCGACGCCAAGGCGCCGCGCCATCCCGTGGCCCCCGGCAAGCGGACGCCCGGCGCGCGGCTGCCCGCGCCGCCCGCCGACGAGGGTGAACAGCCGGTCCAGGCGCTCGCGGCGCCATCCGAGGAGACCGGGCGCGACAATGCGCGGACCGAGGATCCGTCGCCCCGCGCGGCGCCCTTTCTGGGCAGCTTCATGCCGCCCATGGACGACATGCGCTCCGCGCCGCCGGTGCAGCGCAAGGCGACCGGTGGGGCGACCGCGGCCGATCCGTCGGCGGTCGCCGCGCAGGCCACGCAGGGCGCGGGCTCGCCGCTGCCGTACGGCGATCGGATCCAGGCGAGCTTCGGCCGCCACGACGTCTCGGGCATTCGCGCCTTCCAGGGCGGTGAGACCGAGCCCGCGATGCGCGCGCTCGGCGCGGAGGCCTTCGCGCACGGCGACGCGGTGGCGTTCGGCCGCGCGCCGGATCTCCACACCGCGGCGCACGAGGCCGCGCACGTCGTGCAGCAGCGCGGCGGCGTCCAGCTGAAGGGCGGGATCGATGGCGGGATGGATGAGCCGGGCGACGCCCACGAGCAGCACGCCGACCAGGTGGCCGACGCGGTCGTCGCGGGCCGCTCGGCCGAGTCCCTGCTCGACCCGATGGCGGGCGGCACGCCGGGCCGGGCCGTGCAGCGCAAGCCCGAGTCGGGATCGCTCGTCGGCGCGACCGAGTACCTGAGGCTGAACGATCGGACCGCGGGCGAGGCGATCATGCGCCACCTGCTCGCCATCACTCCGCCACAGCCGCACGCGCGCCTCGCCTGGCACAACCTCGGCGCGTTCTTCAAGCGTCTCTTCAAGCAGCTCGATCGCGTCGTCTACGTCTTCGACAACCCGACCGACCTCGCGCAGCTGGTCTACCCGCAGGATCCGTACGCGCTGATCGACTCGGTTCGCCCGATCGCCGGCAAGCAGAAGGGCGTGCCGGTCGGCTCCTGGGACTGGGCGCCCAGCGTCGGCACCGTGCTCGCGGAGATGATCGAGGAGGCGCTCGTCGCCTCGCTGGCCCGGATCGGTCCGCGCTGGCTGCACGTCGCGGAGATCGCGGGCCCGGCGTCGGGGACGGTGTACATCGATCCCGAGGCGATCCCGCGCTCCCATCAGATGGATCGCGCGGTCGTGCCGGCGCTGTGCGAGCAGGGCGTGCTCGAGGTCATCGCCGACAAGCACGCGGCGTCGAAGCCGCTGAAGTCGTCGAACAAGCCGCTCGCGCAGCCCGCGGGCGTCGGCCTGCGCCCGGTCCAGTACGTGTGGATGGGCCAGGAAGGCAAGCCCGAGCTGTGGAACTGGGTCCGCGTGACCTCGCCGGCCGACGCGACGGTGGAGGAGGTCGCGGCCGCGCTGTTCCCCGACACGGCCGAGAGCCACGGGGAGAAGCACGGCGACTACCTCGCGTTCGCGATGACGGCAGCGCCGCCGCTGTTCGGCTTGCCCGGCCACTGGGCCATCAAGTTCGACGAGGCGAAGGCCCACGCTCCCGCGACGGTCCCCGCGAGGACCGACGAGATCGAGAGCAACCAGCTCGCGCTGGCGGGCAGCAGCGTCGCCGACGAGCAGGCGCTGCGCGAGGCCCACGTCGATGTCACCGCGCCGGCCGCGCCCGCGAAGGGCGCCGACGCGGCCGCCGGCACCCTCGTCCAGGACACCACCTCGCAGGCGATGTACCTGAAGGAGACGCTCGGCGCCTGGCGCCTCGAGAAATCGGTCGATCCGACGCTGGCGTTCCTCGGCCGGCGCATGGCCGAGCTCGCCGATGTCTCGAAGCTCGCGAGGTGGCGGCCGGTGCTCGCCGGCCAGAAGGACAGGCTCTCGCGGATCGGCTCGGCGGTCGTCGAGATCGACCGCGCGGTCGCCGCGATGGGCCTCAAGAGCAAGCGGGGCGATGACGCGAAGCCGCTGCGCGACATCCTCCTCCTCTACGGCGACGCCGCCGGCACCTCGCACCTGTCCCGGACCAGCGAGTCGCTGATCCAGCGCGCCGCCGCCCAGCAGTCGACGCTGGCGCTGCGCGGCGTCCAGAGCGCGACGCGCGACCTGGGCTCGTCCGCCGACATGCTGCGCGACTCGACGCCGCTCGGCGACGAGGAGCGCATCCGGCTCAGCAACGCCGCGGTCCGGGTGGACGACGACTCGCACGTGCTCCAGAGCCGCATGATGCGCGGGGAGAAGGTCGATCCGCAGGAGATCGACAGGGTCACGGTCAACGCGGGCGAGATCGCGGTCAAGAGCAAGGTCCACGCGATCGCCGTCCAGCTCGACGCGCTCGAGAAGGCCGCCCACGACGCCGGCGACGGCTTCTTCGCGACCCTCGCATCGCTGTTCTCGAGCGACTTCCGGGGTCTCGAGTTCGAGACCTCCTTCATGAAGGACAACCTCGAGGGCATCACCCGGAACATGGACTGGGACGCCCAGGCCGCCGGCCTCGGCATGCGCATCGAGAATCAGAAGGACCTCGACGACTACAACCGCGAGATGATGCGGGTCCGCAAGGAGTCGCTGGGCCGCGCGCAGGGCCAGTTCGCCGCGATGGCCGCGAACGGCCGGATCAAGAACTTCCTCGAGAGGGGCGCCTCGCTCGTCAAGTGGCAGTCGTTCCGCACCGCCTGCGTCAAGCTGGCGGCGCTGATCGGCATCAGCATCGTCGGCGGCGCGCTCGGCGGCATGGTCGCGCGCGGCGTCGGCGGCATGATGATGAGCGGCGCCGGCGTGGCCGCGATGGAGGACCTGTCGATCGGCGCGCAGATGGTCGCGCGCGGCACGGGCCTGGTCACCGAGACCGCGGTCACCTCGGTCGGCCAGACCGCCATCTTCGGCGACAAGCTGAGCGACTCGTTCCTCGAGAACATGCTGATGAGCCTCGGCAGCGCCGGCATCCTCAAGGCGATCGGCCACCAGGGCGAGACCCTCGCGCAGGTCGAGCGCGCGTCGCAGAACCTGTGGCAGAAGGCCGGCGCCGCCGGCAAGCTGGTGCTCAGGGAGGGCGCCGCGATCACCGGCCACACGATCATGGGCGCGGCGCTCGGCTACGTGTCGCACAAGATCGTCACCGGAAAGACCCAGCCGCCGCCCGCAGAGCTCGAGGAGTGGCTGCTCCAGGGCGCCTCGATCGCGGTCGGCCGCTACGTCGGCAGGGCGATGGAGGCGCGGATGGCCAACGCGAAGAAGCTCGCCGCCATCAAGGACTTCGCGGCCGGCAAGAGCCTCCTCCTGTCGACCACCGCGCTCCACGAGCGCGCCATCCGGGCCGAGACGAGCCCGCAGACGAGCGAAGCGGCCGAGCTCCTCGCGAAGCGGCACGAGGTCCTCTCCGACGAGAACGCCGCTCTCGAGGAGCTGGAGAAGTCACCCGAGAAGATGAAGGCCGCGGGCCTCCACAGCTACGACGTTCGCAACATGAAGGCCGAGGTCCGCGCGCAGCTCGCCGAGGTCCACTCGCGGGCGTTCGCCGAGGTCCCGCTCCACCTCGCGGGCCTCGAGGAGCTGATCCCGGGCGCCCAGTGGAAGGGCTCGCACGATCAGATCGTCGAGGCGATCGAGACGGCCAGGAATTCGGGCGTCAAGATCGAAGCGAAGCCGCCGCAGGGCGACGGCAGGACCTGGCACGTCGAGCTCGAAGGCCGGCCGCTCGAGATCGTCGAGCGCGTCGATGCGAAGCGATCTGCCGGCGCACGCGCTCCGCACGAGGATCACGCCGGCGCAGCCGAGAAGGTGCCCGGCTCTCACTTCGTGGGTACCGGTGCGGGGCGGAAGACCGTGACCCTCCCGGAAATCCAGCAGCACGCGGAGCACGCGGTCACGTTGCTGAACGGCGCCGCCTCCGCCGTG
>Ga0126377_10001179_pt1 | contig 16791 bp, 7 predicted proteins | sample PanSoiMetPlot_22_FD_92647 | JGI IMG/M metagenome (GOLD analysis project Ga0126377, IMG submission 92647) | Tropical forest soil microbial communities from Panama - MetaG Plot_22 | ecosystem: Environmental > Terrestrial > Soil > Tropical forest > Bulk soil | place: Panama | collected 2016-02-17 | reverse complement strand
GAATGGCAACATCCTGCTTATCGAAACTCGTCATCAGTTGAAACCGACAAATAACGTACTGCACGTAGAGTCTCGCAATGCGGGCGGCGGTGGTGGCGGCGACATCGATGATTTCATCATCGATAATGTGGTCATCATGTTTAAAACCCGGTCGGCGTGACCCTCACATCAGCTTCAAGGCCGACTGCCGCAAGGCTTCGGCCTTCGTCGCTTTCGCCGCCGCCTCCGGCGAGCGCAGTTGGCGATGAAAATTGAGCGTCAGATCCAATGGGCGAGGGCTGCGCCCCGGCCGCTAAAATATTTTAGGAGGGCGGCAATAAGGCGGAATGTTCGGCAACTTTCCATGTTGAGAGTCAACCATAGAACCTCGGCCGGAGGAGTGAATTTCTGTTTGCGAGCTAATACCTCAGCCGGATTTCCTCCGTCCCATTGATAATTCAAGACAGCGCCTGCGCAGGAGCCATTCGACGCCAGGCGTTTTTTCCTTAGCTGAATGAATGGCGTGGCGATCGATGGAAACGGCAGCGCGGCGCCCACGCCAATTATTCCCAAAAAAAGAGAAGGAGTTATGATGAAGAGACTAATTTGTATGCTCACACTCGCGACGCTCGTAGTGCTGACGACGACGTTCGTCCGGGCGCAAACGACATATCTGCCGGCGTGTGGGACTGACCCCGGCGCCAACACACGAATGTTGCAGCAGGCGATTGACAGCGCAGCGCCCGGGTCCACCTTGACGCTCCCTCCGGGAGTTTGCGTCCTCGCGAAATGCGATATCGCCCAGGGCAAAATATGCTACGGCGGCGCAGGTCTCCCTCACCACAGCGCCCTGCACATCGGCAAATACCAATCCCTGGTCTCGAACTTGACCCTGGCGGGCGCGGCCGACGGCACGAGCGTGTTGAAACTCGACCCGAACCCGCCGCGCCAGAGTAACGGCTTTCACAGTTACTGTGGCGACACGCACGTGCTCTCGATACATGGGTCGTCGTTCATCACGCTGCGCGATTTCACCATAGACGGGTCGGACGGCGAGTTGCCCGAGGATACGAATCAATGCGGCGGCAACGGCGGTAGGATCGACGAGCACATGCATGACGTCATTGTGATAAATTCAACGGACATCACGGTCGACCGGATGAAGCTCATCAAGGCGCACGGCGACGGGTTGAACCTGATAGCGAACCTTAATGACCGGGGGACGAGTATACTCCGCACGGAACGCGTTATCGTGACTAACACCGATTTTCTGGCCAACGACCGCTCGGGAATGGCCTTCCAGCGCAACGTCGGGTATGTCACCGTCCGGGGAAATTATTTTCGTAACAGCGGTGAAGATCAGGATTTGGACATGGAGCCAACGGGCGGGCCGGAAGCGCTAGGCCCATATAATGTGACTATTGACCAGAATCGATTCGAGCGTATCAGGCCGGGGATTACTGTTAGTCTGGGCTCTGCCAGCGCGCAACATTCCAACGGCATCCGCTTCACCAATAACACCATCCTTCCGGCCAATAAAACTGGCGAAGGCGGTTGCATTTTTGTCTACGCCGCCGATAACACCACGATCGCCAATAACAAGGTCGTCGGCGCCGGGAATTGCGTCACCTTGGAGGGCCAGAAAGTTACAGGTCTACTAGTGGAAAACAACATCCTCGAAGGCTATGCCAATCTGCACAACAGTCAAGGTTACTTTGTCGCCTCGCCGGTGATTCGAATTCCGGAACGTGTCGTAGGTCAAAAAACAGCCGATCAGGATTGCGGGGCGCCGCCCAAAGAGCCCTGCCCCTATTTAATCTATTATCCGGATGGGATAACGATTACAAAAAATACCATCATTCAGCATGTGCAGAATTCGCCGGCCGTCAAATTGAGCAACCCCGACGAGCTCGTAGTCGCCGACAACAAGATTTCTCATACGCACATTATTCCGCCCCTCTACCCGTTTGACCTTCGTTATCCGATTCCCCGTCCTGATAGCATTGACATCACTTTCGGCGTTCAAAACCTTCCCAGTTATGGCTACTACTTGAATGAAAGAACGTCGTTCAAGGAATGGTCAATTACCGGCAATACCCTGAGCCAGTTTGGTACCGGCGTCAGAATCGCTCCGATCAAGGCTGGCGTAACTTTGAAACTCGCGACTGTGAATAACAATTTGTTTAGTACGGATCAGACTAAACCGATAGGAATATGGTTGGTGGGCGCGCCTACCGCGCCGGATGACGGCTTTATTTATTACCTTAGCGTGAACAGGAACCTGTTCCGTTGCGGTTTCGCGAACTTTCTGACACCGCCGGGGAGCCCGCCGCCGCCCAACGCCTACGTGCGCCCAGGCGGGCAGGCGCATACAGGTAATATAGGGGTTTCCGCCGCCTGTCCCCTAAACTAAATCGAACCAGCAGACATTGGTACAGAACCAACCATGGGGAGCACGGGGCACACGGGGAAAGGCAATAAAGATAAGCATCCCCGTGTGCCCCGTGCTCCCCGTGGTTGGTTCGTGTGTCTCAATCTAGCCTGTTTCGATTTAGAGCGCGGATTGACAATCTCCGAGAGTTCAATCAGAAGACCTTAGCGCTCCTTGAGCGCCACACGGCCAGAGAGGGCGAAGACTGTTACGCCATCTCTGCGGTCCAACATAACCTTCATCTGCCGTCGCCCACCAGCACGAAGCCCGCCCAATAAAACGGATGACTTGTCGCCGGATTCTTCATTAACTTCAAGGCCGATTGCCGCAAGGCTTCGGCCTTCGTCGCTTTCGCCGCTGTCGTCGGCGGGCGCAGTTGGCCATAGAAATTGAGCATCAGATCGCGTGTACTGGCCGATTCGACTTTCCATTGGCTGACGACGGTTGACGGGACTCCCGCGACGAACAGCGCCCAGGTCAACCCGATCACGCCTTCGCCAGCGCCGTAACGGCCCCGCGCCGTCTCGCAGGCGGAGAGCGTCGCCAGCTCCGCTTTCAAATCCATCTGCATCAGTTCCCAGGCCTCGAGCAGCCCGTCTTCGTTTTTATCCCCTCGGGCGAGCGCGAGGTTGGAATACATCGGCGAATCATTGTTGAGCGTCCCGTGCGTGGCGAAGTGGAGAATGCCGGCGCGTCCGGCTTCGGCCTTGACGCGATCTTCGCTAGCCTCGGCTCCGACATAGACTTTGCTGCGCGTCGCCCCGTACAACCGCCCCAGGGCGTGGACCTCCTCCTCGGCTTCGGGCAGCGGGGTGGGCTTATCAACACGTAGCGCCAGCGTCGAGCTCTCGATCGTCTCTTTGCCAATGGCGGGATTGCCGATAGCCAGCAAGCTAAAGTCGGCCGGGTCGGACTGGCGACGGGCGCGCTCCGCCTTCATTTCGCGCAAGACCGTCAGCGAAGGCGCGTAAGAGACGGCGCTCCTCTCGATCACGAAGCGGTTTCCGTCGTCGAGCAGCGCTTGGAATGGCAATTCCCAGAGCTTGCCGTCAGGCTCGATGACGAGACTTGTTTTACCACGTAGCAGGGCTTGCGCGGGCTTCAAAAGCATGTCGTAGAGCTGGCGCGCCGTGGCGCGGAACCCGAGGTCGCGCCCGGCGAGCTGATCGCGAAAACTTTCGGCGCGCTCCGTCAGTTCCGCTCGTTTGATCGGTAAGGTGAAGACCTGCGCCTCGGCGGTCGGTTTGTCCGGCGCTTTGGTCACAACGAACAGGTAAGTCACATCCTCCGTTACGACATATTCAAGGAATGCGCTTGCGGCGTCCGGCAGCAAGGTTGTGAGCTCCTCCGCTTTGATAATCGGCGCGGCGCCGCGGTGTATTTTCAGTTCGGGATGCGCGGCGTAGAGCGAACTCTGAAAGTCTTCGTAATCGAGGCGGGCTTTATCCAATCGCGGTTTGATCTCGCTGATGCGCCGTGTGTCGGGACTGTTCGATTGCATGGCGCGAGTCATTTGCAAGTTCATTATGGTGAGCTCCGACTTCAGCCGGTGTTCCTGCGCCTGCTCATCTACGGTCATGGCTTTCTGAATGCCGACCTTGCCATTTTCCAGCACATCCAGCAGAGCGCGCGCTTTGGCGCGTTCCGCGAAGATGAGGGCTTCCCGCGTCTGGTTCTCCTTCACCAGCAGACTGAGCATTCCATGATAGGCGTCCAGTCTTCGCTCAAAATAACGCTGGCGGTCCTCGACTCCGCCGGCCGCCTGCGCGCGTAACTCTTCGATGATAGAGATGGCTTCTGAGAACGCCCGGCGGGCCTCTTCAGGGCGCTTCAGTCCGAGCTGGCAATACCCCAAAGAGGTAAGCGCCGAATAGAGATTGAGCGGGGCCGCCGTCTGATGCGCCAGCGCCGAGGCCCGCTCGGCCAGCGGCGCCGCTTCTGCGTATTGCCCGTTCGCTAAAAAGGCGTCGCTCATATTGATGAGCGTCTGAGTAACCCTGTGCCCGGAGTTGGAAGTTTCAAGGATTGAGAGCGCCTGGCGATAATAATTCAACGCTTCGACGTACCGGCCCTGGGCGGCGTAAATCTTTCCGACATCATCCCGGATCACGGCTCCCCCGATTCGGTCTCCGTACCCTTCGGTTTGTTTCAGAATCTGTTGATAAAGCTCAAGCGCCCGCTCATATTGCCCCTGCGCCCGATATTCCCGGGCCATATCGTTGCGCAACATTGCGATCTGAAGTTTGTCCTCCATCTCCTCAAAGATCTTCATGGCTCTTTCCTGGTGGGCCAAAGCCTGCGGTGAATTGTTCTGGACGCTGTAAACGGAAGCCAGCTCCATCAGCGAATGAGCGATCCCGATTTTGTAGTTGGCTTCTTCAAACATCCGGAGAGACTTTTGCGCGCACTCAAAAGACTGCCGGTAATCGCCGAGCAGACGATACACTGCGCTGATGTGTTCCAGCGCGGTCGCCGCGCTGCGCTTGTTCCCGGCGGCTTCATGAATCGCGAGCGATTTACGTTCGCACAGCAAAGCCTGTTCGTAGTCGCCTTGTGTCCTTCTCAATAACCCGATCGAATCCCAGCCGGCGGCTACTCCAGTCTGATCACCGATCTTCTCCGACACCGTCTGCGCCAGACGATAGCAGAGCAGCGCCTTGTCGTAGTCTTCACGCATCCGGTAACCGTCACCTCTGGTGAACAGCACGCCGGTCAGGGAGTCGGTGACAAATTCTCCCTCTTTTTCCAGGAGTTCCTGGCGCTCAATGTCTGAAGCCGCCGCTTCGAGTCTGGCGGCTAGCCGTACCTGGTCCATGAATTCACGCTCGATCTTCCATCCGTCGCCGGTCTTGCTCCATTCCAGCGCGCGAGAGGCCCCATGAAAGACATCGTGCAGGAAGGCGATCGCGACTCCCGTTTTTTTCTCCAACTGGCGTTCATCCGTCGTGAGGCGCGATACGGCTCTCGCGCCAGCGATCTCCGGCCGCGTAACCTTCATGCTGACGAATTCAAGGCGCGCGCGCGCGAAGATGTTCTGATACGCTTTGAGCTGTGGCGCCAGGTTGGGTGACTGTGGGTCCCAGAGCTGGCGCATCGTCTCCAGATCGCCCGCCTCGATGGCCAGGCCGTATTTCTCAGTGAGCGCGTTTATCACCTCCTGATCCGCCGATTGGGACGAAGCGCGCGCCGGGGTTGATAGTTGAGTGAGGGCCAGGACTGCCCAACTCAAGCATAGGCTCAACGCCAACGGTCGTCCGCGGAGTAAAACCGCAATCTTCATAAAAGTCTCCTTCCGAGTTTGGCGGGAGAGCGGCGCGCCGGCGCCGAAATTACCCTCCATCGCCCACCAGCACGAATCCCGCCCAGTAAAACGGATGACTGGTGGCCGGGTTCTTCATCAGCTTCAACGCCGCTTGCCGCAAGGCTTCGGCCTTCGGCGCCGGTTTGTGAGACGGCGCTCTCAAGCCCTGATGAAAACCGAGCATCAAATCGCGCGTGCTGGCCGATTCGATTTTCCACTGGCTGACGACAGTCGTCGGGACTCCGGCAACGAACATGGCCCAGCTCAATCCGATCACGCCTTCACCAGCGCCGAAACGCCCCCGCGCCGTTTCGCAGGCGGAGAGCACTGCCAGGTGCGCGTGTAAATCCATCTGCGTCAGTTCCCAGGCTTCGAGCAACCCGTCCTCGTTTTTATCTCCCTGGGCTAGCACGAGGTGTGAGTACATCGGCGCGGCGTTGTTCAAAACGCCGTGCGTGGCGAAGTGCAAAACCTGGAAGTCGCCAGCTTCGGTCTTAGCGCGGCCTTCGCGAGCCTCGGCTCCGATGTAGATTTTGCTGCGGGTGGCGCCGTATAACCGCCCCAGGCCTTTGACCTCCGCTTCAGCTTCGGGCAGCGGGCCGAGCTTATCGGCGCGAGGCGTGAGCTCGGCGCGCGCCATCGTCTCTTTGCCGATAGCCGGATTGCCGAACGCCAGCAAATTCGTACGGGTTTTTTCGGCGCCGCGCCTTTTCGCCTTCGCCATCTCGCGCAACACTGTGAGTGACGGCGCGTAAGAGACCGCGCTGTTTTCCAACACATAGCGAGCCCTGTCATCCAGCAACGCCTGGAACGGCAGTTCCCAGAGCTTGTCATCCGGCGCGATTACGAGGTTTGTTTTACCGCGCAACTGCGCCTGAGCCGGTTTGAGCAGCAGGTCATAGAGTCGCCGCGCCGCATCGCGAAAACCCAGATCGCGGCCGGCCAGTCGCCTCCTCAAGCTTTCAATCTGCTCCGACAATTCCGCGCGTTTGACCGGCAGCGAAAAGACTTGAACATCCGCGTCGCGTTTGTCAGAAGACTTCGTGACGGTAAAAAGGTATGTCACGTCCTCCGTCATGACGTATTCCAGCAGCGCGCTGGCCGGCGAGGGCATCAGGGTCGTCAGCTCTTGGGCTCTGATAATCGGCGCATCGCCGCGATGTATCCTAAGTTCAGGATGCGTGGAGTAGAGCGAGGTCTGAAACGCTTCATAATCAAGGCGGGCTTTCTCGAGTCGCGTGTTAAGCTCGCTGATAAGCCGCGCGTCGGGACTCCTGGACTGTGTAATCCTGGACAATCGCGCGTTGATCAAAGTCAACTCCGACTTCAGCCGGCGTTCTTGCTCTCGCTCTTCCGTGGTCATCGCTTTCTGGATGGTGACTCTGTCCCTGCGCAGCGCATCCAACAATGTGCGCGCTTTGGCGCGCTCGGCGAGCTCGAGCGCTTCCCGAGGTTGATTCTCCTTCACGAGCAATTTGAGCAGACCATGATGGGCGCGCAACCCGTCTTCGAAGTAACGTTGGCTTTCTTCGATTCCGCCGGCCGTGTTCGCGCGCAGCCTTTCGATGATCCCGACGGCTTCGGCGAACGACTCCCGGGCCTCCGACGGGCGCTGCAAGGCGAGCTGACAATAGCCTGCGGCGGTGAGCGCAGTCCAGAGGTAGAGCGGTAGCCCCAGCTGACGCGCCATTGAAACGGCCCGCTCCGCGATCGGCCACGCTTCCACGAATTTTCTATCCGCCATATAAGCGTCGCTCATATTGAGCAGCGTCGACACGACCCCGAGCTTTTCGGCGCCAGATTCCAAAACTGCGAGAGCCTGTCGGTGATAATCCAGCGCCTCCTCGTACCGCCCTTGCGCGGCGTAAACTCTACCGATCTGATCGCGGATCTGCGCCGCGCCGGCCCGGTCGCCGAAGCTTTCAGTCTGTCGAAGTATTGTTTGGTAAAGCTCAAGCGCCCGTTCGAAATGGCCCAGCGCAAAATGCTCTCTCGCCATGTCGTCGCGCAAAATTGCGATCTGAATTTTGTCCTCCAGCTCCTCGAAAATCTTCATGGCCCTTTCCTGATGGGCCAACGCCTGTTGGGGGTTGTTCTGACGGCCGTAAACGGAAGCCACTTCGGTCATCGCAGAGGCCGCCCTCCGCGAGTCCCCGGTTTCTTCAAACAGGCGCAGAGATTTGTGAGCGCAGTCAAAAGCCTCACGGTAATCTCCGAGCCAGCGATGGAGTCGGCTGAGATTCTCAAGCGTAATTGCGGCGGAGCGCTTTGAGCCGACGGTTTCGAAAACCGCGAGAGCTTTCTGAAGTATCGGCAATGCTTGTTCATAGTCGTATTGCGACACCTTCAGCACCCCGATGTTGATCAGCGCCTCGGCTCCGCCTTCTTCGTCACCAATCCTCTCCGCCACGGTCTGAGCCAGCCGTAAGCTGAGCATCGCCTTCTCAGAATCGCCGCGCAACCGGCTCCGCTCCCCTCTTGCGAGCAGCACGGCAGCCAATGCCTCGGTGAGGAACGCGCGCTCTTTTGTTAAGAGTTCGTCACGCTCCTGATCCGAGGCCGCATTCTGAAGTCTGGTGGCGAGCGCGTCCTGAATCGCATATTCGCGCTCGACCTTCCATCCGGAAGCGGTCCTAACCCATTCAAGCTGGCGGCAGCTTCCACGTAAGTCGCGTAGCGACCATGAGATCCCCGTTCTTTTGTCCAGCTGACGTTCGTCCGCAGTCAGATGTGAAACGGCCTTATCGCCGGTGACCTCCAGCCGGGTCACTTTCAGTCCCACGAACTCGAAGCGCGTGTCTGTAAATACTCCCTGGTAGAATCTAAGGCGTGTGGCCAGGTTGGGGGATTGCGGCTCCCAGAGCTGGCGCACTCCCTCCAGGTCGCTCGCCTCGACGGCCCTTCCGTATTTCTCGGTCAGCGCTCGGATCACTTCCTCGTCCGACGATTGAGGCGAAGCTGGCGCCGCAGTTGACAGTTGTGATCGGGCCAAGACAGCCCCACTCAAGCAGAGGCTCAACGTCAACAGTCGTCCGCAGGTTGAATACGCAAGCTTCATAGGAGGCTCCTTTCGTAGATCGCTCACCACCGTCGGGCGGGGCTGACTCAATCACCTCTCGTCGCCCACCAGCACGAATCCCGCCCAGTAAAACGGGTGGCTGGTAGTCGGGTTCTTCATCAACCTCAACGCCGCTCGTTGCAAGGCTTCGGCCTTTGTCAGGGGCTTGCGAGTCGTCGCTCTCAAGTTCCGGTGAAAGCCGAGCATCAACTCACGCGCGCTGGCCGATTCGACTTTCCATTGGCTGACCACAGTCGCCGGCGCCCCGGCGACAAATAGCGCCCAGCTAAGCCCGATCACGCCTTCGCCCGCGCCGAGGCGCCCCCGCGCCGTTTCGCATGCGGATAGCACAACCAGGTCGGCGCGCAAATCCATTTGCATCAACTCCCAGGCCTCGAGCAACCCGTCATCGTTTTTATCTCTCTGGGCGAGCGCGAGGTAGGAGTACATCGGCGCGGCGTTGTTCAAGACGCCGTGGGTGGCGAAGTGCAAAACCTTGTAGGCGCTGGCTTCGTTCTTGACGCGCTCTTCGCGCGCCTCGGCGCCGACGTATATTTTGCTGCGCGCCGCGCCGTACAAGCGTCCCAGTCCCTTGACCTCCGCTTCCGCCTCTGGGAGCGGATCCAGCTTTTCATCGCGCACGCCGAGCGACGCTCGCGCCATCGTCCCTTCGACTAACGCCGGATTGCCGAACGCCAGCAAACCCATGCGAGCAGTTTCCGCGCCGCGCCTTCTCGCCTTAGCCATCTCGCGCAACACCGTCAGAGACGGCGTGTAAGAGACGGCGCTGTTCTCCAACACGTAATGGTTGTCGTCGGACAGGAGGGCGTGGAAAGGCAATTCCCAGAGCTTGTCATCGGGCGCGATGACGAGGGCGGTTTTACCGCGCAACTGCGCCTGCGCCGGTTTGAGCAGCAAATCGTAGAGCCGCCGCGCCGCGTCGCGAAAACCCAGGTCGCGCCCGGCCAGGCCTTGCCGGAAGCTTTCAACCTGGCCGGCGAGTTCCGCGCGCTTGATCGGCAGCGTAAAGACCTGGACGTCGGCGTCGCGTTTATCGGCGGCCTTCGTGACGGCGAAGAGGTAGGTCGCGTCATCAGTCACCACGTATTCCAGCAGCGCGCTTTCCGGCGTGTGGATCAGCGCAGTCAGCTCTTCGGCTTCGATAATCGGCGCGTCGCCGCGATGAGTTCTAAGTTCGGGATGCGCGGAGTAGAGCGAGGTTTGAAAGGCTTCGTAATCCAGGCGGGCTTTCTCCAGCCGCTGTGTAAGGTCGGAGATGCGCCGAGGGTCAGGCTTCCCGGATTGTGTGATGTGAGTCAGTTGTGTGTTGAGCGCGGTCAACTCCGACTTCAGCCGTCGCTCCTGCTCTTGCTCTTCAGCGGTCATCGCTTTCTGAATGCTGACTCCGCCGCGATGTAGCGTGTCCAGCAGCGCGCGCGCTTTGGCGCGTTCAGCGAGCGCCAGAGCTTCCCGAGGTTGATTCTCCTGCGCCAACAGACGGAGCAGCCCGTGATGGGCGCGCAAACCGTCTTCGAAGTAACGTTGACTATCTTCGGCGTCGCCGGCCGCCTGCGCGCGCAGCTTTTCTATGATCGCGACGGCTTCTGTGAATGACTCTCGGGCTTCCCCAGGGCGCCGCAGGGCCATCTGACAGCGACCCGCGGCTGTGAGCGCGGACCAAAGGTCGAGCGGCTGCCCTATCTGACGCGCCATCGACACGGCCCGGTCCGCGACCGGCAGCGCTTCCGCGAATTTTCCATCCGCCAAATAAGCTTCGCTCATGTTGACCAGCGTCATCGCCACCACGCGCTTTTCATTACCGGCTTCCAGAACAGCGAGCGCCTGGCGGTGATAATCCAGCGCCTTATCGTACCGGCCCTGCGCGGCGTAAACCCTGCCGATCTCATTGCGGATGATGGCGGCGCCGGTCTTGTCGCCGTAGCTTTCGGTCTGTTGCAAAATCACCTGGAAAAGCTCCAGCGCCTGCTTGTAATCGCCCAGCGCGAGGTGTTCTGTCGCAATCTCGCCGCGCAAAATCGCGATCTGAATTCTGTCCCCCACTTCCTCGGAAATTTTCATAGCCCTTTCATAGTGGGCCAACGCCTGCTGGGGATTGTTCTGCATGGCGTAAACGGCGGCCAATTCGGTCAGCGCAGAGGCTATACCACGCGCATGACCGGATTCTTCGTACAACCCCAATGACTTGCGCGCGCAGTTAAAAGCCTCCTGGTAATCTCCGATCAAAAGATAAAGCTGGTTGAGACTTTCCAGCGCGAGCGCCGCGCCGCGCTTACTCCCTACCGCGTCGAAAATCGCGAGCGCTTTTTGCTGCGCCAGCAAAGCCTGTTGGTAGTCGTATTGCGTTCTATTTATTATCCCGATTTTGTTCAAGGCGCTGCCTACGCCTTCAAGGTCACCAATCGTTTCCGACACCGCCTGCGCCAGCCGGAAAATGCGCATCGCCTTTTCAAAATCGCCGCGTGTCTGGGTCCGCAGCCCTCTGCCGATCAATGCGCTATTCAATGATTCGGTGACGAAGGCTTGTTCTTTTGACAGGAGTTCATCACATTCCTGGTCTGAGACAGCCGCCTCGAGTCTGGCTGCGAGCGCGTCCTGAACCCAATATTCGCGCTCGACTTTCCACCCGGCGTCAGTCTTGACCCATTCGAACGCGTGGCAGGTTCCATGAAAGACGCTACGAGACGCCATCGGGGTCCCTGTTTTTTTGTCCAACTGGCGCTCATCTACAGTCAGGTGCGATACCGCTTTTACGCCAGCGATCTCAAGCCGCGTCACCTTCATGCTGACGAATTCAATGCGCCTGCTCGAAAAGACGGCTTGATAAGCCTTGAACTGTGACGCCAGGTTGGGTGATTGCGGATCCCAGAACTGACGAATCGCCTCAAGATCGCCCGCCACCATAGCCAGGCCGTATTTCTCGGTGAACGCGCGCAAGGTCTCTTCGTCCGACGATTGTAGCGAACCGGCGGTTAATGTGGGCGACTTGGAATCTGACGGCGACGCTTGAGACTGCGCCGGGGCGGCGTTGACCAGGTTCAGGCTCAAGGCAAATAAGAGCAATGGCGCGCGGAATGCGAATGACATGAGACTCCCTCACTTCCTGTTTCTAAGGATTGTGCGCTGATTGTCAATTAAAAATCGCGGAGCGGTAATATCCGGGTAGGGCCGGCCACTTCCTTTGGCAGAGTTCAAAACCTGAATTCGAGCTGCGGAGTAGATTCTTCTCTCCTTTCTCTCCCTGAGCCGGAGTCTACTCCGCTCCATTGAAAAATCAAGAAATCATTGGAGCGTTTAATATGCGAACCGAAATAAAACTCAAGCTCAAGATTATCGTGCTCTGCGTTTCGGTTGTGGCGATCTCACTGCTGTCCATTCCGACGCTCGGGCAATTGATTGACAAGACGCGCGCGCCCAACATCGCCGACGCTGGCATAGCCAAATCGCTGGCTGAGGAAATCGGCGCGGGGCGCGGCGACGCGATGACGCCGGGTTCTTCGATCTTCATCATTAGCCGCGATCCGTTCCGCTCGATCCGCCGGGGACGCCAACTCTTTCAACGCAAATTCACACGGGCGCAGGGGCAGGGGCCGAACTTCGGCGACGGCGCGGGCAACATCAACGCGGACCTCGGCATCGGCGCGGGACTCTCGGACAGTTGCGCGGCCTGTCACGGACGCCCGCGCGGCGCCGCCGGAAGCGGCGGCGATGTCGCCACGCGACCCGACAGCCGCGACGCGCCCCACCTGTTCGGGCTGGGATTGAAAGAGATGCTCGCCGACGAGATCACCACCGATCTGCGAGCCATTCGCGCGCTGGCCATTACTGAAGCGCGACGAAGAGGACAGGATGTAAGAATGCCGCTCAAGAGCAAAGGCATCCATTACGGCTGGATCATCGCGCGACCGGACGGTTCGATTGACCCATCGGCCGTCGTGGGCGTGGATCAGGACCTGCGCGTGCGCCCGTTCTTTGCGCACGGCGGGACGATTTCTATCCGCGAGTTCGTAGTCGGCGCGTTGAAGAACGAAATGGGATTGGAGGCTGTCGATCCTGACCTTGCGGCGGCCGTCGCGGGTGGGCGCGTCAAAACGCCTTCTGGAATGGTTCTCGACGGGCGGCTCGATCAGATCGAAGCGCCGCCGGCCGCCGACCCGGCCGCCGACCCCGATGGCGACGGCGTGACCAACGAAATCCCGACCAGCCTGATCGATCATTTCGAATTTTATCTGCTCAACTACTTCAAGCCAGCGACCTATCAACAGACCTCTCTCACGCGGGAGGGGCGCGAGCGCTTCAGAGAAGCCGGTTGCGCCGTCTGCCACGTCCCAGACCTGATGATTACGCGCGACCGGCGCGTGGCCGATGTCGAAACGGTTTATGACGAGGACAAAGGAATTTTCAACCACCTCTTCTCAACCGCGACGCCGCTCTTCACGCTCTTCGATGACGGCAGAGGACTGCCGCCGCTGCGGGCGCCCGCCTACCAGCCTTTTCTGGTCAAGAACATCTTCACCGATTTCAAGCGCCACGACCTGGGGGCGAATTTTTACGAGCGCAATTACGACGGCGCGTTGCGCACGCAGTTCATGACGACGCCGCTGTGGGGCGTGGGCGCCACCGCGCCGTACGGCCACGACGGGCGCAGCGTCAACCTGATGGAAGTCATCCTGCGGCATGGCGGCGAGGCGCGAGAATCCCGCGATGAATTTGCGCGCTTCTCGGCGCACAGCCAGATGGCGCTGATCGAATTCCTCAACTCGCTGATTATCTTTCCGCCAGATGACACGGCGTCCAATTTAGATCCCGGAAATCGCGGCGCCGCGAACTTTCCGCAATTCGGGCACGGCAGTATCAAGCTGGGCGCCCTTTTCAACGACCCGACGGATTCCGAATAACGAATTCAACACAGGAGATCGCAATGTCGAAGCCATAGCTTTTCATTTCATCATTCGCAAGGTCGTTTATCGCATCGCTAGTCATCGTCTGCTGCGCCAACGGCGCAGCTCTGGCGTAATCGGCTCAGGTCTTCGTTTCCGCGCGTAACGGCGTCGACGCCGGAAATTGCGCCGTCGCGGCGCCGTGCCGCTCCGTCAGTTACGCGCTCACACAGGCGCAAGAAGGTGGACAGTTCCTGATCGTCGATTCCGGCGATTACGAGATCACGAATAGCTCGGTGGGCATAGTGAGCGCTTATTCAGGCTCGGTCGCGCGTGTTTCGAACTCGACCGTTGTCGGCAACGGCACGGGACTCGCAGCCGCGCTCGGCGGATTGCTGCTCACGCGCGTCAATAACACGATCGAAAACAACACGACCAATGGCGTCTTCACAGGAACATTTTTAGCCAAGTGAAGGTCGCTTCACTCGCCGTCGCCCACCAGCGTGAAGCCGGCCCAGTAGAACGGATGACTGGTCTCAGGGCTCTTCAACAAACTCAATGCCGCTTGCCGCAAGGCCTCGGCCTTTGGCGTCTTCGGCGTCATCAACCGCTTATGAAAGCTGATCATCAGATCGCGCGCGGTGGCCGATTCGACCTTCCATTGGCTGACCACGGTCGCCGGCGCCCCGGCCACGAACAACGCCCACGTCAATCCGATCATACCTTCACCAGCGCCGAAGCGGCCGCGGGCCGTCTCGCAGGCGGAGAGCACAACCAGATGGCTCGCAGGTCGAGCCGCATCAACTCCCAAGCCTCTAGGAATGAATTGCTGAGCTCGACACAGGTTACTCCGCTCTCCTCGAAAGGCCAAAAAAATTTATCGCCCTGCAGGTAATAAGTCGAATGATTCAGCAACTCATCTGAGTGAATGGATACAAGCAATTTGGCGGGAGGGAGAGCACCCGATCCGCCGACGCTGGCGCGAACCTCATGATGAACAGGAGACGAACTATGCCAGTAACCATCTACGAACATGCGAATTATCAATGGCGCTCTCGGGTGTTGGCCATGGGGCAGTACGATAAGGTCCTCGGTCAAATCTCCATTGGTAACGACACCCTCAGCTCCATCAAAGTGTCGAGCGGACTGGTCGCCAGGCTCTACGAGTACTTTCTTTTCCGCGGGACATTCATAGACATCAGGAAAAATACTCCCAACTGAGCGCTAGGATAAGTCGCGTGTCCCGACGCGTCTCAAGCCCTCGCTCAATCCCGCCCAAGCCAGACTCGCAGAAACGGCGACGGAAGGCGACAGGGATTTCAAGGCGCTGCTGCGCTCGGCGCGCTCTCGTTATCCCATTCGCAGATAGCCGAAAGGTTTTCGGCCAGGCGATTCAGTAGATGAATTAGCGCCGCAAGAATGGAGGTCTTATGCGAACCCGAAAAACAAAGAGCTTGTTGCTTTTCGTCGCGATACTCTCAGTCGTTATTGGAATAACGTCAATGACCAGGCTTCAAAGCGCAGGCGCGTCTACGACGGCGGGCGCGCTCAATGCGCAGCAACAGAGCTGGAGCGCAACCGGTTCACTCAGTGTGGCGCGTTCGCTGCACACTGCCACACCGTTAGCGAATGGCAAGACGCTGGTCGTGGGCGGCATCAATGTTATCAACCCCTGTTGTACCAATACCGGCGTCGCTGAGCTTTATGATCCGGCGACGGGTCAGTGGAGCGCGACCGGAAGTCCGAGCGGGCCGCGCTCCAACCACGTCGCCGCGCGTCTGCGCAACGGCAAAGTGTTGATCGCGGGCGGCAACGGCGACCCTTTCAGCGCGCTGCTGAAAACGGTGGAAATCTATAACCCTGACACGGGAGCCTGGAGCCCCGCCAACGATATGAACGTCGCGCGCCAAAGTCCCAAGGCTATGCTGCTCGCCGACGGCAGAGTTCTGGTCACCGGCGGAGTAGTGAGTGGCGGCTTCACCAACACCGCGGAAGTTTATGACGCGGCCACGAACACGTGGACTCCCACCAACACGATGAATTCGGCGCGTGTCCTCCACACAGTTACCTTGCTGTCGAATGGCAAGGTGTTGGCTGCTGGCGGCTCGGCCGCCAACTTTAACCCAATTCAGCAAGGCTCCGCCGAGATATATGACCCGGCCACGAACGCCTGGACGCCGACCGGCGAACTGACGACGCGGCGTATTACGCATTCGGCTATCCTTCTGGCTAACGGTAAAGCGCTGATCAGCGGCGGAGGCGCCGGTTCCAACGGTCCCATCGTCAACAACGCAGAACTTTACGATCCGGCGACGGGACAATGGAGCCAGACCGGCGGCCTGACAACGCCTCGCGTCAACCACTCGTTGACTCTGCTTCCCAATGGCAACGTCCTCGCCGCAGGAGGCGCTTCCGCCACTGCTGGGGGGCTGCTCAGAAGCTCTGAGCTTTATGATCCGGGCTCCGGCGGGTGGACAGCCGGCGCCGACCTCAACTCGGGACGCCAGAATCACACCGCAACACTGCTCTCGAATGGCAAGCTTTTGGTCGTCGGGGGATCTGGCGGGGGCCAGCTCAACAGCGCTGAACTCTACGATAGCGGCGCTGCAGCCCTGGCCAGCGTCTCGGCTGCCAATTACAGCTTTGGCGTAGCGCCGGAATCCATCGTCGCCGCCTTCGGGTCGAATCTGGCGACGACCACACAAGCCGCTTCTTCAACCCAGCTACCGACGACGCTGGCGGGCGTCAGCGTGCGGATCGTAGACGCCGCCGGCGTCGAACGCCTGGCCCCTCTCTTCATCGTTACGCCTTCACAGATCAACTACCAGATGCCGCCAGGCGCGGCGGCCGGACCGAGCCTGGTGGCAGTCACCAGCGGCGGCAATTTCATCGCGGGAGGAGTCGCGGAAGGAGTCATCGTCGCGCCCGGATTGTTTTCGGCCGACGCCAGCGGACAAGGCGTAGCCGCCGCCCTCGTATTTCGTCGGAAGGGCAATGGCGCGGAGAGTTATGAACCGGTCGCCCGTTTCGACTCGGCGCTGAATCGTTTCGTCACCTTGCCGATCGATCTCGGACCCGATGGCGATCAGGTCTTCCTGATTCTTTATGGAACAGGAATCAGGTT
>Ga0126377_10001178_pt1 | contig 16794 bp, 15 predicted proteins | sample PanSoiMetPlot_22_FD_92647 | JGI IMG/M metagenome (GOLD analysis project Ga0126377, IMG submission 92647) | Tropical forest soil microbial communities from Panama - MetaG Plot_22 | ecosystem: Environmental > Terrestrial > Soil > Tropical forest > Bulk soil | place: Panama | collected 2016-02-17 | reverse complement strand
TCGGGATCCTCGGCGTTGACACGACACTCGATGGAATGCCCCGAGAACGTCACCTCGCTCTGCTTGAAGGAGAGCCGCTCACCGGCGGCGATCCTGATCTGCTCTTTCACGAGATCGATGCCGGTCACCATCTCGGTGATCGGATGCTCGACCTGCAGGCGCGTGTTCGTCTCCATGTAGAAGAACCGTCCGTCGCGGTCCATGAGGAACTCGAAGGTACCGGCGTTCGTGTACTGCACGGCCTTGGCCGCATCGACGACAACGCCACCCATCTTCCGACGGATCTTCTCGCTCAGGGCTGGTGAAGGGGCCTCTTCGATCAGTTTCTGATGACGACGCTGGATCGAGCACTCGCGCTCGCCCAGGTGGACGACGTTCCCATGATGGTCGCCGATCACCTGGAACTCGATGTGCCGCGGGTTCTCGAGATACTTCTCGATGTAGACATCGCCGTTGCCGAATGCCGCTTCCGCCTCGCGCTGTGCCGTCTTCAAGGCATTCGGCAGATCGCCCGGATTGCGAACGATGCGCATGCCGCGACCGCCGCCGCCGGCGACCGCTTTGACGATCACCGGGTAGCCGATGTCTTTCGCGACCTTGAGCGCCTGCTCCTCACCGGTCACCGGACCGTCGCTGCCCGGCAGCATCGGCACACCGGCCTTGCGCATCGCTTTCTTCGCCCGTGCCTTGTCGCCCAACAGTTTGATGACGCTCGGGTCGGGGCCGATGAAGCGGATATGACACGCCTCGCACACCTCGGCGAGGTAGGCGCTCTCCGACAGGAAACCGTAGCCGGGATGGATTGCGTCGGCGCCCGTGATCTCGGCAGCGCTGATGATGGCGGGCACGTTCAGGTAGCTGTCCGCGCTCCGCGCAGGTCCGATACACACGTCTTCGTCGGCGAACCTGACGTGAAGCGAGTTTTCGTCGGCCTCGGAATAGACGGCGACGGTCTTGATGCCGAGTTCACGACACGCATGGATCACGCGCAGCGCGATCTCGCCACGATTCGCAATCAGAATTTTTTTGAACATCGTCGTGCGATCACCCCTGTGAAGGCTTTATCGCAAACAGCCGCTCGCCGTAATGCACGGCCTGGCCGTTCTCGACGTACACCTTCATGATCTCTCCATCACACTCGGCGTTGATCTCGTTCATGAGCTTCATCGCTTCGATGATGCAGAGGACCTGACCTTTCTTGACCGCCTGGCCGACATCGGCGAACGGCGGCGCTCCGGGTTCCGCTGAACGATAGAAGGTCCCCACGATCGGCGACTTGACGATCGCCAGATCGATGTCTTCACTGGCTGGTGCGAGGACCGGAGGTGCGGGTGCAGCACTCTCGCCCGCCTGGCCTGCACCGACGACGTACGGGGCCGGCGGTTGTGCGGGCATGGTCCCGTTCCAGCCACCGACCGAATTCTTTCGCAGACGAATCTTGACGTTGTCTCGTTCCAGCTCGAACTCTGACAGATCGTGCTGGCGCATCATGTCGAGAATCTGCTTGATCTCGTCTAGGTCCATTCAATAGGTCCGCAGGCTCTTACCCACAGATCCGAAGGTCCCGGGGAACAGACGTCAGGACTTCGCACCCGGTCTCAGTCACCAGCACGTCGTCTTCGATCCTCACGCCACCGAAACCGGCAATGTATGCACCCGGTTCGATCGTGAACACCATACCCGGCTCGAGCGCCGACTCTCGAGTGTCGGAGCGTGGCCTGCCAACGCGGGGCTCTTCGTGAACCTCGAGCCCGAGCCCATGACCGGTGCCATGTCCGAAGGCCTCGCCGAGGCCGCGGCCGATCAGGACATTCCGTGCCGCGGCATCGATCGCCGACGGTAACACCCCGGGCCTCACCGAGTCGATAGCCGCCTGCTGTGCCTTGCGCACGGATTCATACAGGCGCTGGGCCTCCGGTGACGGAGTTCCGACAGACGCCATACGGGTGAGGTCGCAGCAGTATCCGTCCAAGATGCCGCCAAAGTCCAGCACCACCAGGTCGCCCGTTTTGAGATTCCGTGCACCCGCCCGGTGATGAGGCAGGGCCGAATTCGGCCCGGATGCGACGATGGTCTCGAAGGCGGGACGATCGTACCCGGCCGCCTGCAGCGCGCCGTCGATCGCGCCGGCGACCTCACGTTCGCTCGTGCCGGCGCGCAGGCTGACAAACGACTGATCGGCGACGGCATCAAGTCGGGACGCGGCGTCCCGAATCACCATGCACTCGAAGCGGTCCTTGATCAGCCGCTGCCGCTCGACGATTCGCTCAGTCGATCGAAGCGTGATCGCGGTCTCGCGGGCGGCAAGCGTACGAGTCAGCCACTCGTGACGTGCGACGGTGAGGTGAGCCGCTTCGATTCCCACCGTCGACACCCCGAGGCTGATGAGCGCATCGACGAGCGCTTCATCGTAGCTGGCGGGAACCGACACCTGATGAAGTGTCGGACACGCGGCCGCCGATGCTTGCAGCGAGGCCACCGCTTCCCGATAGCGGAAGTCGATCAGCATATGAAGCGCGTCACGGGTCACCACGAGTGTCCCTGCCGTGCCGACGTGGTTCGTGAGGTAACGAATGTTGAACAGGTTCGTCACGACGAGTGCGTCGAGCTGCTGCTGCGCGATCGCCGCGTGTAGTAAGCGGTGCCGCCCGGCCAGGACTTCCGAGGGTGCGAGCCGCATGGGATTAGCGGGGCCGACGTCTCGACGACTGTCGCGCGGATCGTTCGCTTGCGAGGACCGCCAGCCATGCCTCGAGCTCGACGATCGCCCGCTCCTCGGCACGCACAGGCGGGTCGGTGCCGATCGGTGCCGAAGTTTCGGGAGCGTGCGGCACCGCGACGACGGGCGTGACCGGCATAGCCGGACTGTCGACGCTGCTCGTCGCAGGCTGCTTGCTCTTCGCCTCGTTCGATGACTGGCGGCGGCGTTGATGGACCTCCGCAAGCTGGCGCACGGCGGTGAGGTTGTCGGGCGCTGCCCGCACGACGTACTCGAACTCGGCTGCCGCCTCCTCCAGCCGTCCGATCTCGATCAGCGCCCGGCCCAGAGTGACGCGGGCTGAGAGATACGCTGGATGTTGAGCGAGCCCCGCCCTTGCGACGGCGATCGCCTCCTCGAACTGCCCGGCCCGTCGATACTCTTCGGCGAGCTGCGCAAACGCAATCGACGCCGGATCCTTCTGGACCCGGCGTCGAAGTTCTTCAATCCGCAGACTGTCTGACACGCTTGCTATGGTACTTGGACGGACTCCGTTGCGGAACTCACTCGTTCCAGGCTGTCTGGCAGCTTCTGCTCTTCATTGCTCATTCCTACAGCCTGAGAATCCTGGGCGTGATGAAAATCAGCAGCTCGCGGCTCTCGTCCGTGATCTCGTTCCGCTTGAACAACCATCCCAGGAGCGGCAGCCGATGGAGCGCGGGTGTCCTGTCCTGACTGCTCTGCTCGCGGCTCACGTAAATCCCGCCGATGACCGTGGTCTCGCCGCTGCTGACGAGCACCTGGGTGAGCGCGCGCTGAGTGTCGATCGGCGGGATGCCGTTGATGGCGCGGCTGAAGTCCGGTGCCGAGTTCTCCATCGTGATCTTCATGATCACGGTGTTGGCCGACGTGATCTGCGGTTGCACGCGCAGCGTCAACGCGGCATCGCGGAAGCTGACGGTCACCGTATTGTTCGCGACCGTTTGAATCGGGATCTGCAGGCCCTGTGTGATCTCGGCTTCGATGTTGTTCTGTGTCGATACCTTTGGAGTCGACAGGATGCGGCCTTGCCCGGTTCGCTCGAGAGCCGTGAGCGCGACGTCCAGATTGAAGGCGCCGTTGATCGCCCCGAGCGCCACACCCACCGCGCTCGGGGCGCCACCTATCCCGAGATTGACCGTGTTGCTGACCTGGTCGCCACCGGTCGGACCCTGAGCGAGACCGGTCCTGCCGCTCACGTTGACCTGATTGGGAAACGACAGCGGCAGCGTGTTGCCGAGCGCCTGCGAGGCCTGCGCGTTGAAGCCCCACTGCACACCGAGACGCCGCGCGTATTCGCGTGTGGTCTGCACGATGCGCGCCTCGATCTCTACCGACGGCTCGGGATGATCGAGCGTGTCGAGCAGCGAGTTTGCCCGCTCGAGCCGATCCGCGAGGTCGTTGATGATGATCGTGTTCGTGCGGGGATCGGTCTGGATCGTTCCGCGCAGAGACAGCGCCGTCGCGGTGAGCAGCTTCGTCAGATCCTCGGCTTTGGCGTAGCTCAGTGTTCGCGTCAGGACTTTGAGCTCTCCCGCCAGTGCCTGCTCTTCCGCGAGCTTTCGGCGCTGGGTCTCTTCTTCGGCGAGCACCGTCATGGGCGCGATGCGCACAATCGTCCCGTCCACCGAGTAGCCCAGCTTGTTGGCGCGGAGGATGATGTCGAGGGCCTGATCCCACGGCACATCGCGCAGGGCCACATCCACTGTGCCGCGAATGCTGGGATCGATCACGACATTCAATCCGCTGATCTCCGAGAACGTGCGGAGGACGGCGCGCAGGTCGGCGCCCTGGAAATCGAGGCTCACGGGATTGCCCGTATAGCGTGGCTGGGCGGCCGGCGGATTCTGCACGGCCGGCTGACCCGCCTGCGCCACCCGCGCGCGGCTTGCGCCGAGTGGAGCCATGACGCCGGCTGTCGCCAGACACAGGCCGAGCAGCATCGAGTATCGGTACATCGTTAGTTGGCCTGTTCCGTCTGTCGGAGCAGTTTCCTCACTTCGCGCTCTTTTTCCGGCGAGAGCGGCTCGTGGACCTGCTGCACGATCACTATTGCGTCCGCCAAAATGGCTCTGATCGAACCGTCGAGGAGCCTGTCGCCGACGTGCACGATGTAGGACTTGTTGTCGATGCCCTGCAGGATGCCCACGTAGGCACCGGAAGGGCCCATGAGCGTTCCACGCAGGCTCACCTCGCTCGTGCCCATGCCAGGCAGCCCGGATGGCCGCGGTCCTTTCGTGGCAGTGTGGTCGGAGCCGCGTCGCAGCGGGCTGACAAATGGATCGCGGCGGCCCTCGCTGTTATAGGTGAACCGTTGCGGGCTCGCTGGCCCCCCCGCGTCCGCTGGGGCTTCGGCCGATTCAACAGCCTTCGCGGCTTTCGGATCGAGCAGCACGAACGTTGTCGCAGTGCACTCGGCATCGACGGTCGCTCCACCGGCCTGTGCGTCGTGCGCCTTGATCTTGATGCGGTCGACGTTGATGATTCGCGGGAACCTGTTCACGCGTTCGAGGAACGCGCCGAGATCGTGATAGGTGCCTTCGAGCTTCAGCCCGATCGGCCACTCCGCATGCAGTGTCTTGCGCGCCACCATGCGAGGCGTGAATCCTCGAATGGCCAGGTTCGACTGCGTGGCCATCGCCTGCGCACGACGAAGCAGATCGGCAACATCCTGTTCCTCGGGCAGAACGGCTCGGAGACGATCGAGCTGCGTCTCGAGCCGTCCGACTTCTTTGCGGAATCCGGGCAGACCCCTGGCGATCGCCAGACCCCGGTCGATCTCCACCTTCAACGTCGCCAGCTGTTGTCGCTGATCGTCGATGGCGGTCATCGTGTCCTTGGCGACGAGCTGCCAGAAAGCGCCGGCAAGGGCCAGCGACAGCGCGACGAACGCGCCGACCTGGCCGTACCAGGGCAACGTACCGAGACTCAGGTTGAGTGCCACGACGTTCGAACCTCATGCCCCCGTTGTGCCTATTTGCTGTGCCTATTTGCTAGCGGCCACCGGTGCCGCGCCGCGGGCACCCTTGCCCCCGCCTCGTCCCGCTGACGCCGTCGCCAGCTGTGCGCGTACCGTGAACGTGATCAACTCGGCCGGCGTTCCCCCACGACCACCCTGCGATCCGGTCGAGGCCGATTCGGCCTGGCTGTTGACGATCTCGATCGGCTTCAGCAGAAGTGGTGTCGTGCCAAGGTTGCCCACGAAGTCGGAGAGCGCGATCAGCGTCGTGCTGCGCCCTTCGATCGTGACGGCTCCATTCCCTTCTTCCATCTGCGTCAGCCACACCATGTCCGGCAGGCTGCGGCTCACGTGGTCGAGCAGCTGCACCGGCACGCTCTGTCCGTTGCGTAGCTGTTCGATCAACTGCACGCGCTGCTGAAGCTGCGCGCGGCGATCCTCGAACTGCTTCACCTCGTTGAGGAGCGTTTTCAAGCGGGTGGCCTCCTGCTGCGAGCGCGCGATCTCGGTGTCGAGATCGGACGCGGTCGTCGTGAGGCTCCAGTACCACCAGCCGATGCCGAGCAAGGCGACCACGAGAATCAGGCTGCAGGCGACCGTCAGCTGCTGACCGGCATCGAAGGACGGGATGGCCGCCGCCTTCCTGGCCTGCTTGCGTTCGACGCCAAGGAGGTTGATGCGAATCACCGGTCGCCAACCTTTCTCAACGCCAGGCCGACAGCCACGGCCGCCGTCGCCGCGTGTTCGGTGGGATCACCACCGACCTCCTTGCGGTCCCACGTAATGGCGCGGAACGGATCGAACTCCACGACCGGCGCGCCGATGCGCTCGTGCAGCATCTCGCGGAAACCATCGACGCGCGACGCGCCGCCGCTCAGCATGAGGCGATCGATCTGCTCGGACGCCGCAGTGGCCGTGAAGAAGTCGAACGTCTTCTGGATCTCGAGGAGCACGTTCTCTGTGACCGCACGCAGCACCGGCTGCGCTTCTTCAAAAGAGGCGCCGTCGACCGGGATGCCTTTCTTGAGCGCCTCGGCCGATTCGAAAGGCAGATCGAGCTCCTTCTGCACCGCCTCCGTGTACGCATTACCCCCGATGGAGATATCGCGGGTAAAGACCGACCGATCCCGCTGCAGGATGTTGATGTTGATCGCGCTGGCGCCGGCGTTCAGCAGCACCACGATGGGCGCGTGCTCGAGGCCGTAGTTCATCTCGTAGGCGTTCTGGAGCGCGAAGGCGTCGACGTCGACGATCACCGGAGCGCGCCCGGCCTGCGAGATCACAGCGGTATAGTCGGCGATCTTTTCCTTCTTCGCCGCGACGAGCAGGACTTCCATGCGGCCGCGCGAATCGGGTCCGGTGCCGGGATCGAGGATCTGGTAATCGAGATTGACGTCCTGGATGTCGAAGGGGATGTACTGCTCGGCCTCCCAGTAGATCGATTCGCCGAGTTCCGACCCGGTCATCACCGGCAGCGTGATCTTCTTCACGATGACGGCGTGGCCCGAGAGCGAGGCGCAGACGTCTTTGGCCTTGAAGGCCTCGTTCTGATCGAAGACGCGCCGGATCGAATCGACGACGGCACCGGGGCCGATGATCGCGCCGTCGACAATGGCGTCCCGAGGAACCGGCTCGCTCGAGAATGCGGCGACGCGGAAGCCTTTCCCCACCGGCTTCAATTCAACGGCTTTCACGGCGCTCGATCCAATGTCGAGCCCCACGACCGCTCCGGTTCTACGAAACATACGAGTCTCTGGCCGTCGTCCAGGGGCAACGCGTGTGCCAGCAACTCGACCGTGTATCGGCGTTCAATCCCCTGCAGAAGCAGCCAACCGCGACTGATTCTCCCGGATTGCAGGGGTTCGGGGTGCTCACGCGTGAACTCGAAGGCGCCAAAAGTGGGAACCGAGGACCCGTCACCTCGACGTTTGACTTCTCATGACGATGTCGATATACACCAGCGTCAATTTCGTCGCTCTTCAACTCGGGAGGCGTGCATGGGATCCAGTAGGACCGTAATACCCCGTCTTGTCGTTCTGAGCCTCGTCCTCCTCTGCTCGCGGAGCGTCTTCGCTCAAGGGCAGACCGCCATCGCAGGCATCGTCAAAGACGCCACCGGAGCCGTGCTCCCGGGCGTGACCGTTGAAGCGTCCAGCCCGGCGCTCATCGAGCGCTCGCGCAGCGTCGTCACGGACAGTCAAGGGCAATACAAGATCATCGACTTGCGCCCCGGCGTGTACAGCGTCGTGTTCACGCTTCAGGGGTTCAACACATTCCGGCGCGACGGTATCGAGCTGACCACCGCGTTCACCGCCCAGGTCAACGCCGATCTGAAGGTGGGCTCGTTGCAGGAAACGGTCACGGTCACCGGCGAGAGCCCCATCGTCGACACGCAGAACGTCATCCGGAAGGCGACAGCGTCACGTGAGGTGATGGACGTCCTCCCCACCGATCGGAATTTCGTGAGCTTCGCCGCGCTGACGCCCGCCGTGCTGGTCACCGGCGTGCGGCAGAACGTCGGTGGATCGATCCCTGAGACCGGGATGAACCTCGTGGTTCACGGCAGCCGTGCAACCGACAGCCTGGTGATGGTCGAAGGGATGCCGATCATCAACGGCAGCGGCACCGGCGGGTTGCAATACGGCAACTACTTGAACAACGCCATCGCCCAGGAGATCACGTTCCAGACCGACTCGCATAACGCCGAGTTCGAGCGCGCGACGGTCTATTCGAACTTCATCCCGAAGGAAGGGTCGAACGCGTTCCGCGGATCGTTCTCCACCCGCTACGCGGGCGAAGGCTGGCAGTCGAACAACCTCAGTGACGATCTGAAGGCGCGCGGGCTGACGACGGGCAATCGCATCAATCGCATCTGGGACGTCAACCCCGCACTCGGCGGACCCCTCATCAAGGACCGCCTCTGGATCTTCGGCTCGTATCGCCATTGGGGCACTTACAACACGGTGGCGCAGTCGTTCAGAGACGCGGACTTCTCTGAACTCTTCTACAAGCCCAGTACCGAGCAGAATCTGTTCCCTGTGTGGCACCAGAGCGCAGTCAGCCGCCTGACGACGCAGGTCAGTGAGAAGAACAAGGTGAACGTCTACGCCGACTGGCAGTACACGTTCTTCGGCAACTGCTTCGTGCCGACCTATCTCACTGCGATCAGCGCGTGTCCTGTGTACAAGAACATTCCACAGTACATCCTCCAAGCGAGCTGGAGCTCGCCGCTGACGAACAAGATCCTCCTCGAAGCCGGCGGCACGATCACGCCGCAGGACTTCCACGGCTACAGGCGCGAGGGCGTCTCCAACACGCAATTTGCGATGAGCGACTCGCTCGCGCCAGTCGGGATGCCGCAGACATGGGGATCGTCCACGGGCTACGGCTACAACCGCAGCAATCAGTCCAATTACCGCGCGTCAGCCTCCTACGTCACCGGCACGCACAACATCAAGGCCGGGATGACCCTCATGCACTCGTGGCGTTACACCACACAGGAGGTGAACAACTCGGTCAGCTTGCAGTTGCGTAACCTCCAGCCATTCCAGATCACCGAATTTGCCACGCCGATTCAGTACCACGAGACGTTGAGCTATAACATGGGCCTCTATGGACAGGATCAGTGGACGATCCGCCGTCTGACGATGAACTACGGTGTCCGCCTCGACTTCCTGAAGGCGCAGGTGGACGCGCAGGACATCGTGGCCGGGCCATTTACGCCAGCCCGTCACTTCGATGGAGTCGACAACGTCCCGAACTGGAAAGACATCGATCCGCGTGTGGGCGTCTCGTACGACCTTTTCGGCAATGGCAAGACGGCGATCAAAGGGAGCGTCGGCCGCTATGTGGTCGGCGCGTCGTACGATATCGCGCGTCCGGTCAACCCGATCCAAACGGTGCAAACGACGCGATCATGGGCCGTGCCGGCTATCAATGGCGTGGTGGCTCCATATACCGGCACGTACAACCCATATGACGACTGCGATCTGACGAACCCGGCCGCTAACACGAAACGACCTGGTGCCGTGCAGTGCGGCGCCATCAACAATCCCGCGTTCGCGACCAGCGCCCGCACCACGAACTACGATCCCGCGGTCGTCGAGGGCTGGCACGTGCGCCCGAACAACTGGGAAGGCCAGATCAGCATCCAACGCGAGATCCTCCCGCGCATCTCTGCGTATGCGGGCTACACACGCCGTTGGTACGGGAACCTGTTTGCGACGCGCAACCTCGCGGTCACCAACGCCGACTACACGCCTTATTGTGTGACGCTGCCGACCGATCCGCGGCTCCCGGGCAGCGGCACGCAGCAGTGCGGCTATTTCGACGTCAATCGAAACATCGCACCGAACAACCTGATCTTCAACTCGAGCCAGGTTGGAGGCATCGACGACGTCTACGACGGATACGATTTCGACGTCAACGCCAGACTGGCGCGCAACACCATCGTCTCGGGCGGCATGAGCTGGGGTCGCGAGCGCATCAACACCTGCAATCTCAAGGACGATCTCAGTCTCAGTGCCCCGACCGTCGTGCCACTGGGGCGGAATGATCCGCGCGACGACGGGTTCTGCGATACGCACCCGAACTGGAATCCACAGATCAAGGGACAGTTCTCGTATCGACTGCCGTGGGACGTGAACTTCTCAGCGACGTTCCAGAGCCTGTCGGGCCCGGAGATTCGTGCCGCGTGTCCCGTGAATGCCGTGGCCACCTTGAATGGGGTGGTTACGCCGATCTGCACAGCGTCGCTGGCGCGGCCATTCACCGGCGCGGCACCGACGGTCGACGTCGTCTCGCTCGGGCAGATCTACGGCGATCGGATCTACCAGACGGACATCCGCTTCAGTCGGACGGTTCGAACAGGTCGCACAACGGTGCGTCCGACGGTCTCCGTCTACAATCTGTTCAACTCCAATGCCGTTCAGACGTACACCAACAACTACGGACCGGCTTGGCAGGCGCCGCAGACGATCTTGCAGTCGCGCTTCGTCGACATCGGCGTCCAGGTGGACTTCTAAGAGGCATCTGGGTCCGACCTCTTGCGTGTGGGGAGCCGCCGCGTGTGCGGCGCTCCTCACGCTCGCCGGGTGCAGGCAGCCACCGACTCCTCAGCCCGATCACTCCTCTGCTCCTTCGCACATCGTCACCTTCAACGAACACATCGCGCCGATTCTGTTCGCACACTGCGCAAGCTGCCACAGGCCGATCGACGCTGCGCAGCCGACCGACGCGCGCGCGGCTTCACGCGATCCGAAGGACCCACTCTGCGTTGCCGGCGCACCCTTCAGTTTGCTCGACTACGCGAGCGCGCGAGCGCACGCACGCGAGATTGCCACCGCGACCGCGACTCGCGCGATGCCTCCGTGGCTGCCAGACCGTGACGTGCACTTCGCGAACGAGCGCAGACTCAGCGACGAACAGATTGCGTTGATTCAACGATGGACAGAGCTAGGGACGCCCGAGGGCGATCCGTCGCAGCGGCCGGTGCCGCCCACATGGCCGGACGGCTGGCAGCTCGGCACACCCGATCTGGTCGTGACGATGAAGGAGCCGTTCACGATGCCGGGCCGCGGCGGCGATGTATTCCGAAGCTTCGTGTTTCCCGTACCGTCGTCGGCGACACGCTACGTCCGCGCGATCGAGTTTCGCGCTGACAATCCCAAGGTTCTTCACCACGCGAACGTCGCCGTCGATCCCGCGCGCGTCTCGCGTCGTCTTGATCGCGTGGATCCAGGACCTGGTTTCGCAGCGATGCCCGATGATCAGGTGCAAAACGTCTACGGATGGTCGCCTGGCCGCGTGCCCGTCTTCGAAGCGTCAGACACCGCGTGGGCACTCGAGGAAGGCAGCGATCTCGCCGTGCAGCTGCACATGGTGCCAACCGGCGTCGCGGAGAAGGTGAAGCCGGCCATCGGGCTGTACTTTTCACCCACGCCACCGACGCGCACACCGGTTGTCATCAAGCTCGAGTCGAAGGCGATCGACATCGCCGCCGGCGACACCGGCTATGTGGTCGAGGATCGCTACACCCTTCCCGTCGACGTCGACGCGATCAGTGTCTATCCGCACGCGCACTTCCTGGCGACCGAGATGAAAGGCGTCGCCACGATGCCCGACGGGACTCGCACGCCGCTGCTCTCGATCAGACAATGGGATATCAAGTGGCAGGACCAGTATCGGTTCGCCTCGCCAATGTTCCTGCGAAAGGGCACGACGATCAGCATGCGGATCGTGTACGACAACTCGGATCGCAACACCAACAACCCTGCTCGTCCTGCGCACCGCGTCCGGTGGGGGCCGAAGTCGACAGATGAAATGGGTGCGCTCTGGGTCGAGGTGATTCCGCGGCGTCCGGACGACACCCGTCGACTGGAGTCCGACCAGGACCAACGGACGATTCGCGCGGATATCGCCGGCGCCGAGCTCGCGGCTCAGGCAAACCCGACCGATGCCGCCGCACACAACTATCTCGCGACGAAATACCTGCAAGCCGGGCGTGTGCCCGATGCCGTCGCACAACTTGAAGACGCGCTCCGGATCCAGCCGTCGGATGCGGAAGCGCACAGCAACCTGGGAAGCATCCTCCAGAGCCAGGGACGATTGGACGACGCCTCGCGTCATCTCGCTGAAGCGGTTCGACTCCGCCCCAACGACGATCGGGTGCGCTTCAATCGAGGCAACCTGCTCCTGGCGATAGGGAGACCCGACGACGCCATCAGCGAATTCCGGCGGGCCATTGCGATCAATCCAGACAATGCCGAGGCCCACTTCAACCTCGCGATGCTGGTCGGGCCGCGCAATCAGCTTGACGAAGCGATACTCCACCTGACCAAAGTCCTGGAGATCAACCCGCGGAGCCCGGATGCGCATCGCAATCTGGCGATTGCCTACTCGCTCCAAGGTAAACTGGACGAGGCCATCCGGCACGACCGCGCCGCTCTCCGTCTGCAGCCGGACTCACAAGTCGTTCGCAATCACCTGCAATCGCTTCTCCAAGCCACGACCACTCGTGGCCGATAGGCTTGACAACTCCGGACAACCGTCGGTATCCTTGGGGTTTACCGTTGTTGGTGACGCTCCCCCTGTCTGGACCAGTCCAGTCGGGGGCTGGCCAGCCCCGGTCCCCGTCTGTGGCAGGCGGGGCGCAAGCGAAGGATCCCCTATTTCATGCGTACGTATGTAGCCAGCGCGAAACGCGCGGACAGCCGGTGGCACGTCATAGACGCAGGAGGCCAGGTTCTCGGCCGCGTCGCGACGACGACCGCTCGCCTGCTCCAAGGCAAGCACCGGCCGATCTACACGCCGTATATCGATACCGGCGATCACGTCATCATCGTCAACGCCGACGCCGTCAAGCTGACGGGCCGGAAGGAATCCCAGAAAATCTATCGTCGCCACAGCGGGTACGAGGGCGGGCTCAGCGAAGAGCGCGCGGTCGACTTGCGGAAACGGCGTCCGACTCGCCTCGTCGAGGAAGCGGTCCGCGGCATGCTGCCGAAGACCAAGATGGGCGACGCGATGTACCGGAAGCTGAAGGTCTACGCCGGCGCCGATCACCCACACGCTGCGCAGCAGCCCAAGAAGATCGAGGTCACATAGCTTGGCAAGCATCGAATACTACGCCACTGGCCGTCGCAAGACATCGACCGCTCGCGTCTTCCTTCGCCCCGGCAAGGGATCCATCACCGTCAATCATCGGGAGTTCGATAAATACTTCACGACCGATGCGCTGCGAACGCAGGTGCGGCGGCCGCTGCTCCTGACGGAGACGGGCGACAAGTTCGACATCCTGGCAACCGTCGACGGCGGCGGCGTCAACGGACAGGCGGGCGCGATGCGGCTCGGCATCTCGCGCGCGCTGGTGGAGTTCAACGCGGAGTTGCGGAAGCAGCTGAAGAAGGATGGCCTCCTGACGTCGGACTCGCGCGTCAAGGAGCGCAAGAAGTACGGACTTGCTGGAGCGCGCAAACGGTTCCAGTTCAGCAAACGCTAGAGAGAGGGAGGGACTTTGCCCGGGATTGCGATTAAGGATCTGCTGGAGGCCGGCGTGCACTTCGGCCACCAGACGAAGCGGTGGAACCCGAAGATGAAGGAGTACATCTTCGGCGAGCGGAACGGCATCTACATCATCGACCTGAACAAGACCAAGAAGAAGTTCGGCGAGGCCGAGGAGTTCCTCACCAACCTCGCCGCCGACGGTCGGACGGTGCTGTTTGTCGGCACCAAGCGTCAAGCGCAGGATGTGATCGCGGAAGAAGCCCAACGCTGCGGCATGTACTTCGTCAATCAGCGTTGGCTCGGCGGGCTGCTCACCAACTTCACCACGATCCAACGCAGTCTCGGACGGCTTCGCGACCTCGAGGCCATGGCGACCGACGGCCGCTATGACACGCTGTCGAAGAAGGAGATCGCCCGCAACGAGAAAGAGAAGCGCAAGCTCCTCAAGAATCTCGAAGGGATCCGGCAGATGTCGCGCCTGCCCGATGCGGTGTTCGTGGTCGACACGCGCAAGGAGAAGATCGCCGTCGACGAGGCGCGCAAGCTCAAGATTCCGGTCATCGGCATTGTCGACACCAACTGCGATCCCGACGAAGTCGATTACGTCGTGCCCGGCAACGACGACGCGCTTCGCGCGATCCGGCTGTTCGCGTCGAAGATTGCCGACGCCGTGACGGCGGGTCGCGGCATGCGTGAATCGCGCATCGCCGAAGAAGACGCCGCCCGCGCCGAAGAAGCCGCGGCCGCGGATTCGGCCGCCCGGCTCACGCGAGCCGTCCGGCCTCAGCGCCGTGAAGCCACGCCCGCCGGGGCCTAGGAACCGAGATTCATGAGTTCATGCGCCGGCTCGTTCGCCGGCGCTTTTTGTGTACGGAGAAGAAACGTCATGGCGGAGATTACGGCAGCGTTGGTCAAGCAGCTGCGCGACAAGACGGGCGCAGGCATGATGGAGTGCAAAGCCGCACTCACCGAAGCCAACGGCGACATGGAGGCGGCGATCACGCTGCTGCGGAAGCGCGGGCTCGCGCAGGCCGCCAAGCGCGCGGGACGCACGACGACACAAGGGACGATCGGCAGTTACATCCATCTGGGCGGCAAGATCGGCGTGCTCGTCGAGGTCAACTGCGAGTCGGACTTCGTCGCGCGCACCGACGATTTCAACAATCTGGTCAAGGAAGTGGGCATGCATATCGCCGCGGCGTCACCGAAGTGGCTCCGTCGCGAGGATGTTCCACCCGAAGAGATCGACAAGGAGAAGGCGATCTATCGGAGCCAGATGGAGAAGGAAAAGAAGCCGGCCCACGTCTTGGACAAGATCATCGAGGGCAAGCTTGGCAGCTTCTACTCCCAGTTCGTGCTCCTCGATCAGCCGACAATCCGCGACGACAAGGTCACCGTCGCGCAGCTCGTTGCGCAGGCCAGCGCCAAGACCGGCGAGAACATCCAGATCAGCCGGTTCGTCCGCTTCAGGGTTGGCGAGGGCGCCGAATCCTGACCTGGAGGGAACGGAGATCACGGAGGAAACGGAGCAACAGGAGAAACGGAGCAACGGAGAACGAACGGAGTGTCTCGGGCGGTACCACCCACGGCTTCTCCGTTTCTCCGTTGCTCCTGTTAATCGTTTCCTCCGTCCCCTCCGTTTCCTACAGCTATAATTTCAAGCGAATGTCATCCGAGACGGTCACGACGCCCACAGCGACTCCTGTCTACAAACGTGCACTGCTGAAGCTTTCGGGCGAAGCCCTCATGGGCGAGCAGCAGTTCGGCGTCGACCCCGCGGTTGCGACCCGCATCGCCCGCGACGTCGGTGACATCCAGCAGCTCGGCGTCGAGACGGCGATCGTGATCGGAGGCGGCAACATCTTTCGCGGGCTCGCCGCCAGCGTGCGCGGCATGGACCGGGCGACCGCCGACTACATGGGCATGCTGGCCACGGTCATCAATGCGCTCGCCCTCCAGGACGCGCTCGAGCAGCAGGGCATCGTGACGCGCGTGGTCACGGCAATCGAGATGCGAGCCGTGGCCGAGCCGTTCATCAGACGACGCGCGATCCGTCACCTGGAAAAAGGGCGCGTCGTCATCTTCGCAGCCGGCACCGGCAATCCCTACTTCACAACCGATACGGCCGCCGCGCTGCGGGCAATGGAGATCAAGGCCGACGTGATCCTGAAGGGCACGAAAGTCGATGGCATCTACTCGGCCGATCCGATGCTCGACGCACAGGCGACGAAGTACTCCTCCATCTCGTATCTGCAGGTCCTCGAACGTCAGCTGAAGGTGATGGACGCAACCGCGATCTCCCTGTGCATGGACAACAAGCTGCCCATCGTCGTCTTCAACCTGCGGCAGCCGGGAAACATCCGCCGGGTCATCCTCGGCGACCCGATCGGCACGACGGTGTCGGTGTAGTCGTACGTCGGGGCCGGCTTCAGCCGGCCCAGGAACGTGTAACCACCAATTTGAACTTATGAATTTCAATGATTTGAAAGGCATGTTCACTGAGGCGAAGGGGCGGATGGACGCCAACATCGAGCGTGTGCGCAAGGAGATGGCGCACGTTCGGACGGGCAGGGCCACGGTGGGGCTGCTCGACGGCATCCAGGTCGAGGCGTACGGATCGAAGATGCCGATCAATCAGGTGGCCACGCTGTCGGTCCCGGAGCCTGCGCTCATCATCGCGCAGCCGTTCGATCCCTCGGTGATGGGAGCCATCGAACGAGCGATCCGCGCGTCCGATCTCGGCCTGAATCCGGCCAACGACGGCAAGGTTGTCCGGGTGCCGATCCCCGCGTTGACGGACGACCGTCGCAAGGAGCTGTCACGCCACGTCCACAAGCAGGCCGAAGAGGGCCGCAACGCCGTGCGGCAGGTGCGACGCGACGCCAACGACCGGTTGAAGAAGCTGCTCAAGGAGCACAAGATCTCCGAGGACGACGAGCGGAAGGGCCTCGAGCAGATCCAGAAGATGACCGACGATCACGTGAAGCTGATCGACGATCTGCAGAAGAAGAAAGATCAGGACCTACTGGGACACTAACGCGTTTCCTCGTCTCCGCAGCGTCGGCTCACCGGGCAGGCCTGGCGTCGGCTCCCG
>Ga0126377_10001177_pt1 | contig 16813 bp, 17 predicted proteins | sample PanSoiMetPlot_22_FD_92647 | JGI IMG/M metagenome (GOLD analysis project Ga0126377, IMG submission 92647) | Tropical forest soil microbial communities from Panama - MetaG Plot_22 | ecosystem: Environmental > Terrestrial > Soil > Tropical forest > Bulk soil | place: Panama | collected 2016-02-17 | reverse complement strand
CGAGCGCACCCAGATTTCCTTCACCGCCTTCACGCCGGTCCAGGTGTTGAAGATGATCGGAAAGGCGGAGACGAAGGCGACCAGCAATATGGCCGTGCGGTTGCCGAGACCGAACCACAGCAGGAACAGCGGCGCATAGGCGATGCCCGGGATCGGCGCGCCGATGCTCACCAGCGGCAAGAAGATGTCTTCCGCCCGGCGCGAACGTCCCATAGCAATGCCGATGGCCACGCCGACGATCGCGGCCAGCGCGAAGCCGGCCGCAAGCCGAAGCAGCGTGTCGAGCACGTGATGCGGCAGGATGCCAGCGGCGGTGAGACGCACGAAGGTCGCTGCGACCTCTTCAAGGGGCGGAAACAGCCTGCGGGGAAAGACGCCGATATGGGCGGTGATCTCCCAGATGAGACCAACCACCAGGAACGGGAATGCGTTGCGCGCGACGATCCGCAACCGGCTCTCGCCCCGCGCCGCCGCCCCGGCAGCGAGGACATCAGGCGACGCGGTGGGCGCAAGGTCGCTCATGGCGTTACGATAGTGCGGAAAAGCCCGATCGGACAAGCAAAGACGGCGTCGATTTTTGGCGGCCCACGTCCGCTCGCGCGCGGATTGTTGTACCGGACCGTCGCCTATCCTCGCCGTAAAGACAAGCGGCCAAACATATGTGCCTCGCGTCCATGGCGATAGATTTGTGTCCGCGGGGCTGTTACCAACACTGCAAACGCATGCACGGAACCTTCCACCGCATCCCGAAGAGCCTCGCGGCGCCGCTCGCGATGGTGGGGACGCTCGCGGCTGGAGCGGCCGGAGGCTATGCCGCGCGTTACGCGCACTTGCCGCTGCCTTGGCTGCTGGGCGCGCTCGCTACCGTGATGGCGCTGTCGCTTGCCGGTGCGCCGGTGCGGCTCATTTCCTGGGGCCGGCCGGTGGGAACACTGGTGGTCGGCGCCTCGACCGGCCTGCAGTTCACCGCCACCGTGGTGGCGAAGCTCTTCTCGCTGCTGCCCTTGATCATTGCGGTGGCGCTGGTCTCGACCATTATGGGCGCGATCGGTGGCCTCATCTATATGCGGCTCACCGGGGTCGACCGCGTCACCGCCTTCTTCGCCACCGTTCCCGGCGGCGTGGTCGAGACGCTGAATGTCGCGCCACAGTATGGCGGGCAGGTCGAGCCGATCATGGTGGCGCAGACCACGCGCGTGGCTCTCATCGTGGTGTTCGCGCCGTTCCTGGTGATCTCCTTCGCCGGCAGCGGCCTGCAGAACCCGCTGCTCGGCGTGCCGGTCGCGTCGTGGCTGCCGGTGCTCGTCCTGCTCGCGGTGTCCACGGTCATTGCGGCGCTGCTCTCGCGCACGCGCTCGCCCAATGCCTGGCTGATGGCGCCGTTGTTCCTCGCCGCCGGCGCGAGCCATCTCGGCCTCATCGAGGGCCGCATGCCCGACATTCTCATCATCGCCGCGCAGGTCGTCATCGGCACCGCGCTCGGCGCCCAGTTCAGGCCGGAGTTTCTCACCCGGCTGTTCCGGCTGTTGTGGGCGTCGTGCCTGGTGGTGCTGTTCGCCGCCGGGTCGATGGCCTTGTTCGCCTCGGCAGTGGCCTGGCTCGCCGGCTACCCGGTGCCGACCATGGTGCTCGCCACCGCGCCCGCGGGCATCGCCGAGATGGTGCTCACCGGCAAGGTGCTGGGTCTCGATTCCACGATGATCGCCGGCTTCCAGCTGATGCGCATCATCATCGTGCTGATCTGGTGCCGCACCGCGCTCATCTTGTTCAAACAGGTCGCCGACTGGACCTATGGCAAGCCGCCGGACTCCGCTTGACGACAATGCTCGGCCTGTGTGCTAGGAGACCGCCGGCTTCGAGCCCATGCGGATCGAAAGGCGCGCCGCGCCGTCTAGAGCTATCAAAAGGCGCCAAGCGCCGTCTTTGAGCTATCAGGAGAATTGGAATGGCACAGGACAAGCAGAAAATCGGTTGGATCGGCATGGGCCGCATGGGCTATCCCATGGCCGAGCGCCTGCTCAAGGCCGGCTACGACGTCTCGGTTTGGAACCGTACCCGCTCCAAGGCCGAGCCGCTGACCAAGGTCGGCGGCAAGGTGGTCGATCATCTCTCCGACCTCAAGGACGTGGACGTGCTGTTCTCGATCGTCTCGACCGGAAAGGACCTGGACCAGGTCTATTTCGGCAAGAACAGCGTCACCGGCCACGGCGGCAAGGTTCCGAAAATCTTCGTCGATTGCTCGACCATCGCGGTGGAGGATTCGGCGGCGATCCGCGACCGCCTCAAGCAACTCGGCGCCGACTACGTGGCGGCGCCGGTGTCCGGCAACGCCAAGGTGATCAAGGCTGGCAAGCTCTCCGCCGTCATTTCCGGCAACGAGGCCGCCGCCAAGGCGGTCACGCCGATGCTGGAGGTGATCGCGCCGCAGGGCGTCTCCTACGTCGGCGACGGCGAGCTCGCGCGTATCTGCAAGATCGCCCACAATGTCATGCTCGGCGTGGTGATCGAGAACCTGATCGAGATCACGCTTCTGGCCAACAAGATGGGCGTTCCCCGGCACGCTTTCCTCGCCTTCATGAACAACGGCGTGATGGGCTCGATGTTCACGCGCTACAAGACACCGGCGCTGGTCAATCTCGACTGGACCACGACCTTCACGCCGGAGCTGCTGCGCAAGGACCTCGATCTCGGCCTGGCGCTTGGCCGCGAGTGGGACGTGCCGATGCCGGTCACGGCGGCGACGCGCGAGGTGCTGCAGAGCCACTTCGGCGCCGCCACGCTCAAGTCCAATCCGGAGGAATATCTGCAGAAGGACTTCGCCGCGCTGATGGAGACCATGGCGCTGGCGTCGGGCATGAAGCTCGAAAGCGAGAACAAGAACGTGCCGACGGGATTGGAGCACTGATCAAGCACAAGGCTGGCACTTGCCCGCCTTGTGTGGACTGCGTCATTCCTTCCAAAGCGTGACGGCTTTCGCGTCATTGCTTTCCGTTGGTGGCTGACGGACAATCAATGCAACGGTGTCCGACAAGAAACGCTGAACGGGAGGACTGTGATGACGCATCTGTCGAGGCTGCTGCGCGCCTGCGCGATCACGTTGATCGCGGTGTCAACGGTGCCGAATGGCGCGCGGGCGCAGGCGCCGGGCTATCCGTCGCAGGACGTGAACTTCATCTGCGGCTTCGCCGCCGGCAGCGGCGCGGACATCATCGTGCGGTACTTCGCCGACAAGATGCGTCCGCTGATGAACCGCACGATCGTCGTCCAGAACAAGCCGGGCGCGCTCGGCAACATTGCGACCGAGTTCGTCGCGCGCTCCAAGCCTGACGGCTACACGATCCTGGTCACCGGGGCCAACTCGGTCGCCGCCAGCATGCACATCTTCAAGAAGCCGGCCGTGGATGCCGCCAAGGCTTTCCAGATCGCCGCCACCATCAACAACGCGACCATGATGGTCGCGGTGCGCGCCGACAGTCCGATCAAGACCATTCCCGATCTGACCGCGGCGATGAAGGAGAAGGGCGACAAGGCGAGCTACGCCTTCGCGAATCCGACCGCGAAAGTATTGGGCGCGATGTACAAGGAGAAGGCCGGCCTCAAGTCCGTGGAGGTCGCGTACCGCACCGGCGCCGACTTCCTCAACGAGCTCTATACCGGCAAGATCGACTATGCGATTCCGGACAACATCCAGGCTGTGGCGCAGGCGAACGCGGGCCGCATGCGGATTCTGGCCGTCGGCGCCGGCAAGCGGATGCAGGCGGCGCCGGATATCCCGACCTTGACCGAGTTCGGCTATCCCATGGACATCCGCAGCTGGTGGGCGGCGCTGGTGCCGTCCGCTACGCCCAGGCCGATCGTGGACCAGCTCAATGCGTGGTTCAGCCAGGTGGTGCAGACCCCGGAGACCAAAACGTTCCTGAACGGCATCGCCAGCGATCCCTGGGTGACCAAGCCCGAGGAAGGCCAAGCCTATTTCCTGCAACAAATCAACGACTGGGGCGATTATGTGCGGCTCGCCAATATCGAGCCGCAGGGCTGAGACGGTACGCCTGCGAATAACAGCGCCCGCCAAGTCGCGCTACGCCGATGATCGGCGCCCCAGGCGCGACTTGACAGGCTGCTGTATTTAGATGGAACGCGCGTTGCTAGTTACGCGCTTCGGTCAATCCCCATCCCAGCGATGGGAACGATAGTACCGACGCTCATATCGATACGGGCGATCGTAGTAGTAGGTAGGCCCCGAGTAGTCATAGTGACGGTACCGGGGACCGTACCAAGGATCACCAATGCCGACGCCGAAACCAGGCCCCTGGAAATAGACTCCCTGGGCCAGAGTCGGGCTCGACGTACCTACGGCGATCGCACCGATGATGCCGAGCGCGGCGATCGTCTTAGTCATCGTCAGCATGACGGTCTCCTGCTCTTGTTCCCCGTGCTGATGCTGCTCGCTCGATGTATGACAACTCGTGCGCCGATTGCCGGGTTCCTCGATATATCTCCAGCCTCGAATGGAACAGATAACGTTTCGATCCCGGAACCGTTCGATCTTCCATGCGTTTTCTTATGGGGTAACCCATGACGGCATCATTCGGAGGCGGCGATGCCCAACGACAGCGGCTACTGCCGACGACAAGCGGCTGAATGTGCCGTACGGGCAACAGAGGCGAGCGATCGAGAGATCCGCGAGTTTTTCGTTCGTATGCGCGGCGTATGGACTGCCGTCGCCGACCGGTTTGATGGAGCCGAGTCTGCAGAGCGGCCGGAGCCGAAGCGCCGCGAATCGAACCGGCCTCGCTAGCGGCAGCTCCCGACTTCTTTCCATGATCAACTTGCGATCGCGCGACGACGCGTGAATCGGACGACGCATGGATCGGCCGCTGCGAATCGATTCAGCCTGCACGCAATGGCCCCGTCTGCTCCTCCTGCAAGGAACCCGAACTCGCGGCCGCGCGTTCTCATTCGCGGGAGGAAATTTGGAGACGCGTCATGCCCATCCTCCTCTGGGTCATATACCCGATTGCGATTTGGACTGCCTGTTTTGGAGCCCCTCCCGTTGCAGCAATTCCCGTCCGGGATGACAGCGAGCCGCAGTGAGCCGGTGTAGTGAGCGGGCTTGGCTCGCTACTGCGAGGTTTTTGACGGCAGAGAGGGAACTGCGCGGATGACGGCGGAATTAGCCTTCCGAGAATGTCGTCACGGAGGTTAATTATGCACGTCTTGAAAACTGCTGGGACTATCAGCGCCGCGGCCCTGCTGGCGGCGGCATTTGCGTTGCCTGCGGCCGCTGATTCGGCCAAGGCCATGCTCAAGGACAAGAACGGCAAGGACGTGGGCGCCGTCGAGCTCATGCAAACCCCGGCCGGGGTCCTGCTCAAGGTCAACGTCAAAGGATTGCCTCCGGGCGAGCACGCCTTTCACATCCATGCGGTCGGCAAGTGCGAGCCGCCCTTCGAATCGGCCGGCCCACACTTCAATCCCGCCAATCACAAGCACGGGATACTATCCGGCGAGGGTCATGCCGGCGACATGCCGAACTTTCATATTCCGCCGAATGGCGAGCTTTCGGTCGAGCTGATAAATGCGGCGATCACGCTGGACAAAGGCAAACCCAATTCGGCTTTTCATCCCGGCGGCACCTCCGTTGTGATCCATTCCGGCAAGGACGACTACCGTAGCGATCCCGCCGGCAATGCCGGTGATCGCATCGCCTGCGGCGTGATCGTTGAGGCCCCGGCGACGACCACCGGCGCCGGCCCGGCGGCACGCTGAGCCAACTCAGGTCATCGTCCCGCCAGCGCCGACTTCACCGTCTCCTCGGTCAGCGCGCGGAACCGCGCCGGCGCCAGCGCGCCGATGTCCTTGCCGCGCCGCGATCCGAATGCGCGCCAGCCGATCTGCAGGCGCAGCTCGTTCAGGCGCGGAATGTCGAGGGCGGCGACATCGGCGCGTCCCGGCGTGCGCTTGGCTCGCGGCAGGAATCCGCGCGCCGTTTCGAACGCACCCATCATCCCCACCAAGGTCTCGTCGGTATTCGGCCGGCCGATGAGCTCGAGCCCGACCGGCAGGCCGCGCACGTCGAGTCCGGCCGGAAAGGCGACGGCTGGAAGTCCGGATGCGCTCGCGATGAAGCAGGTAATGGCAGGGGATTCGTCTTCGCGCGCGCCGCCGCGGCCGTCGACCGGATAGAGGAGCGCATCAAGACGCAAGCGGTCCATGGTCGCGATCACTTTGCGCCGATTGGCCGCGATGCGGTCGACCGCCTGCCGTTCTTGCGGCGCAGCGGAGGCGCCGGCCGCCATGCAGGCGGCGGCGCTCCATTCCGGGCGAATGCGCTGTGACGTGCAGACGTCGCGCCAGCTTCGCCGCGCGGCGGGAAATGACGCGAACGCGGCATCGACCCTGCGGGCGAACCCTTTGATGAATTCCGGGCCGAGCCGCGCGTCGAAATCGTCGAGCGTCACGCCTTCCACGATCTCCGCGCCGGTGCTGCCGATGACGGCGATGGCCAGCGCGAACAGCTGCTGGACATCAAGCTCCGCAGGCGCCCAGGGGTCTTGGCGGCCGAAGCGCCGCAGGACGCCGATGCGCTTTCCCTTCAACGACCCGCCGACGTCGGCGCGCCAGCCGTCGCCCACGACCGCGAGCGCATCGCGCAGGGTTTCCGTGTCGCGCGCGATTACGCCTGGCGCACCGTTGACGAAGCCGATCGGAAAGACGCCATCGATATTGAAACGCCCATAAGTGGCGCGCAGCGTCACCGCGCCGTTGTAGACGGCGGGAATGCGCAGCGAGCCGCAATTGTCGCTGCCGAGCGCGAACGGCACGAAGTCTGCGCCCACGGCTGCGCCTGATCCCGCCGATGAGCCGCCGGCGCTCTGCTCGGTATCGTAGGCGTTGCCGACCCGGCCGCCGGCGCCCGACAGCCCGCGAGTGCCCATGGCGAACTCGTCCATGTTGGTCTTGCCGACGATGATGGCGCCGGCCTTGCGCAGACGCGCCACGAACGGGGCGTCCTTCGGCGGCTGGTTGCCCATGAGCGCGAGCGATCCGACCGTCGCCGGCATGTCGTAGGTGTCGAAGTTGTCCTTCACCGCGACCGGCACGCAGAACAGGGGGCCGCGCGCTTCGCCGGCGGCGGCCTGGCGATCGAGCGCTTCCGCCTGCGCCACAGCATTGGGGTTGATCGTCAGGAAGGCGTTGAGCGGCGGCCCTTCGCTGGTGTCGAGGTCGCGCCGGGCGATGTCGTCGAGAACGGCGCGGATGGCGGCGGCGCACGAGCCGCCGCGCTCCTGTGCCGCCACCGCGCCGGCCAAAATTGAAATGAAGCCCGCCACCAGCGCGGCTTGCCTGATCAATGCGGTGTGTCGGCGGCTATGCCCCATGGGAGGTGGAGCATGCGATAAACGAACGGCGAAAGCCAATAAATGGCCGTTGCCGGCTTTCTGTTTTCCAATAAGATTCCAGCAAGTCCAACAAGATGCCAGCGAGGTAGGAAGTGCTCAGTCCTGAAAAGAACCGGCTTCTCACCCAGGTCGGCCCGGGAACGCCGATGGGCGAATTGCTGCGCCGCTATTGGATGCCGATCGGCGGCGCCAGCCAGCTCGAGAAGGAGCCGATCAAAGCCATCCGCCTGATGGGCGAGGACCTCGTCCTCTACAAGGACCTCGGCGGACGTTATGGCCTGCTCGATCGCCATTGCCCGCACCGGCGGGCGGACCTGTCCTACGGGTTCGTCGAGGAAACCGGCATCCGCTGCAATTATCACGGCTGGCTGATGAACGAGACCGGCGCCTGCATCGAGCAGCCCTACGACGACACCGTCAATCCGCGCTCACGCCTCAAGGACCGTTGCTCGGCCAAGGCCTATCCGGTGAAGGAATGCGCCGGCCTGTTGTGGACCTATATGGGACCGCAGCCGGTGCCGGAGCTGCCGGTGTGGGAACCGTTCACCTGGGAGAACGGTTTCCGCGAGATCGTGCTCTCGGATATCCCCTGCAATTGGTTTCAGTGCCAGGAGAACTCCTGCGACCCCGTGCATTTCGAGTGGATGCACGACAACTGGAGCCTGCGGCTTTCGGGCAAGACCGGTCCCTATGCCGCCAAGCATCTCAAGCTCAAATTCGAGGAGTTCGATTACGGGTTCATCTACAAGCGCGTGCGCGAGGATGGCGACGAGCACAATCCGCATTGGACGGTGGGCCGCGTCGCGCTGTGGCCGAACGGTTTCTATCTCGGCAACCATTTCGAATGGCGGGTGCCGATCGACGACGAGAATACGCTGAGCGTCGCCTGGTTCTTCATGCGCGTGCCGAAGGGACGTGAGCCCTACGTGCAAGCGACGGTCCCGACCTGGGTAAGCCCGATCAAGGATGAGAACGGCCGCTGGATTTCGAGCCACGTCATCAACCAGGACATCATCGCGTGGGTGGGGCAGGGCACGATCGCCGACCGCACCAAGGAAAATATCGGGGCGAGCGACCTCGGCATCGCCATGATCCGCAAACGTCTGTTCGACGATCTCGACGCCGTCGCGCAGGGCCGCGATCCCAAGGCGATCATCCGCAGCGCCAATCTCGCCCGCTGCGTCGACCTGCCGTATTTCCAGAAGCGGGAAAGCATCGAGGGCATCACGCTCGAAGAGTTCGAGAAATATCCGCTTCTGAAGGCGCGGCTGAAGGCGTTCCGGCACTGCTACGGTCAGCCACCGGAGGTGCGCCGCGCCTTCGCGGAAGCGATGGGGATCGCGCCGTAGCTTGTGGGATGGGTGGAGCGCCCGCGCTAAAGGGCGTTAACGCCCGTCTTCGCGGGCTATGCGCGCGATACCCATCATCCGTCCCAGTCGCGCTATGATGGGTATCGCTTCGCTCCACCCATCCTACGAAACTCCCATGTTTCGCCATTCACCCAAAAAAGCAGCCCGTCGCGTTGCCGCGACGGGCCCGGACCGACCGTGGCAGATGCGGGGACTTAACTGCCCCGAATCGGCCCGCGGGAGCCCGATCAGCTCGGGAGCAGAACGGTGTCGACGACGTGGATCACGCCGTTCGACTGGAACACGTTCTGGATCGTCACCCGGGATGCGTTACCCTTGCTGTCCCAGATCGTCAGCTGCTGGCCCTTGAACTCGAAGGTGAGCTCTTCGCCCTCGACGGTCTTCATCTTGATTTTGCCCTTGGCCTTGGTGGAGGCGTCCCACAGGTTCTGGATTGAATAGCGGCCGGGCAGCACGTGGTAGGTCAGCACGCCGACCAGCTTGTCCTTCGCCTCGGGCTTGAGCAGCGCGTCGACCGTGCCCGCCGGCAGCTTCTTGAACGCCGCATTGGTCGGCGCGAACACGGTGAAGGGGCCGGGGCCTTGCAGCGTCTCGACCAGGCCGGCGGCCTTCACCGCCGCGACCAGCGTGGTGTGGTCCTTGGAGTTGACCGCGTTCTGGATGATGTTCTTGGAGGGATACATCGGGGAGCCGCCGACGGTGACCGTCTGCTCCTTCTGCTGGGCGAACGTCGGAGCCGCCGCGACGGCGGCGAAGCCGAGCGCCGAGACGGCCACGGCCGCCATCAGCGTGATGCGTGAGAGTTTCATGGGGTTCTCCATGCGAGTTGAGGTGTGGGGTCGCGCCGCGCCTGCGGCTTGCGACCGGAGATACGGCGCGCGCCGGGCTTGGATGCAGCTGCGAAGGCTGATGAGGCCGCGGTAACGGAATCGTGTAGCGGACCGGGTAGTTGGCCGCAGCCAGCCCTACAGGCTCAGCTTGCCTTGGGAAATGACGGGGCCGGTGGGTGCCCCGGTGGGCGAGCCGCCCGGCGGCTCGAGCGACACCGCCAGCGTCGCATCCCGGGTCAGGAGGCCGGCGAGGTCGGGCGGGATGTCGAGCTTGATCGGCTGGCCCGGCGGGATGAGCCCGAGCGAACGCGGGGCTTGGTTCGGGCCGGCCGGGATCAGCCACAACTCTTGGGCGCGCGGATCGTTGGTCAGCAGCGACGCGGGCACGATCGTCAGGCTGTTGCCAGTGATCGCGGCGAGGAAGTTCGGCTGCCCCGCGCTGCCAGAAAGCGTCGCCATCAGCGGCGCGCGCGCGGTCGGGACGAGGCCGATATAGACAAGCCCGGCGATGCTGGCCGCGGCTAGCGTTGCCGAGCCGATGGCGAAGCTGCGCCAGAACGCCAGGCTCTGCCACATCGATGCGGGCCTCGGGGCGGGTGGGGCGATCGCCGATTCGATGCGCAACCAGGTGGCATCCGACGGCTGAACCGGCGCAACTGCGTCGGCGAGCCCGCCCAGCCGCTCCTCCCAGAACGCCACCTCAAGGTCGAGCGCGGGCTCCTGCCCGAGTCGACGCTCGACCTCACGCCGTTCCTCGGCGCTGAGTACGCCCAGCACGTATTCGGCGGCAACCAATCTACCGCTCTCGGCCGGACCTATGGTGTCGTCCTCGCTCATCCTTCCAGACAGGCTCTCAGCTTCAACAACCCGCGTCGAATCCAGCTCTTCATCGTGCCCAGCGGCACGCTCATGCGTGTCGCCAATTCCTCATAGGTCGAGCCGTCGAGGAACGCTGCCCGGATCGCGGCCGAGTGGCGGGGCTCCAATTCCTCCAGGCAGCCGGCGAGGCGTTGGTGCTGCTGCGCCAGTTCGACCCGCTCGACCGCGGCCGGGGCGGGATCGCTCACCGCATCGGCCGCCTCGATCGGCTCCATGCGGCGGCTGACCGCGCTCGCCCGCAGCCGATCGATCGCCCGGTTGCGAGCGATCGCCACCATCCAGGTAATGGGACTTGCCCGGCCGGGATCGAAGGCGGCGGCCTTGCGCCAAACCGTCACGTAGACGTCTTGCAACACGTCCTCGGCCTCGCTTCTGTCATTCAAGATACGGAGGCAGACGCCAAAAAGCTTCGCCGAGGTATCTCTGTAAACAAGGCGCAATGCAGCGCGGTCGCCGCTGGCGACACGGACCAGGGCGGCGGCAAGCTGGCTGCGCGTTGCGTCTGCGTCCATTGAATCCGATACCCCGATCCTACCGGATTACCGTCATGAGAACTCCGCCTTCGGCCGGCGGCGCGGGAACGTGTCGCATATCTCGGCGCGGGCGTCATCCGCTCAGGTTGCATCTCGTTTCGAAGACCGCCGGTTAACAAGGGCTTTACGTGTTGTCGCCGGTGCGACCGGAGCGCCTGATCTGGCGGACCGTCCGCTCGAGGCTGGTCTTCTGCTTGTCGTTGAGGGAATCGTAGAACTCCACCAGGGCGGGGCTGATGGTCATTGCGGCAAACAGCATGACGTCGAGCCGATCCGTCACGGCGGCGAAGCGACCCATGTCACCCTTGAGCGGGTAGGCGTGGCACGAGCTCATCATCAACTGGGCCATCCCGCCCGCTCGCATCCGCACCGCTTCCAGGCTCGCGCGCTGTTGCTGCGTCGGTCGCACTGCACGTTCGATGGCGCGCATCGGCCCGTCGGCCATCCCGGCGGCCGGCTCCGCGCAGATCTGGTCGCGCCGACCGGCGGCGTTCGCCGCGCCGTCGAGATTGTCGCCGCCATGCAGGCGCGAATGCTGCTCCTCCGACAGGGATTCGTAAAACGTCTCGAACGGCAGCCGCAGCGCAAGGAGCGCGTTGCGCATCGCCCAGATGCGATCCTCGATCGCCTTGAGTCGTTCCGCCGGGCTCGCAGGCGCGGCAGCGGGGCAGGCGGCCTTGATCCGCTCGACGGCCTGCGTCACGGCGGCGCGCAACTGTTCGAGCACGGCGCGTTGTGCTTCGCGCGGCTGGATGGTCTGCTCCAGCCGCTCGATCAGCGCATCGGCCATCGCCGCTTCTTCGTTGCCGCAGAGGCCGGCTGATGCGTCCGGCTCTTTTGCCGGCGACGCCGAAACGCCGTCCTTGTTGGCCGAGTCTTCTTTTTGAACGGAGGCCCGGGCTTGAAAGACGCGGGCGTCATCGGAATCGGAGGTCGTAAAAGCGCCGTCCACGATCGCGCCGATGCCATAGGCCCAGAAGCGGTCGTCTCTTCCTTTCGGGAAAAAGATGTATTCGACGAGATCGGCCGAGGCGGTGGGCCAGAACACCCCGCCGCTTCGGTCCGGAATGGACCCGGCCCGATCGGTCCGGTCGAGGTTTGCGGTTGCGGCCGGCCGCCGCTCGGCGCGCGGCGTGTCGTCGCGTTGATCGTTGGAATGGCGGGCTGCGCTCCTGCGATGATGTCCGAAGGAGGGTCGGAAGCCGCCGAGCATTCCGGTGAAGACGCCGAGCACCGCGCCGGGGCCGAAACGCGGCCGAGCGTCCGCCGGCGCGGGAGCAATGAGCGAAATGACGACGGCGCCAAGAACGGGGATTGACCACGCGCGCATGACCATCCTCCCAGCCCTTCAACGGATGAGGATTAGGAAAGTTCCATGGCGACCATGTGGCACAAACGAGTCCGAACGCCCGGCGTCGTGGACGCCGGGCGTTCGATGATCGGGTCAAATCGATGTTGGGCGGCGCCTGACGAGGCCGCCGGCAGCTACGCGTCCTGCAGATTCCCCGCGGCCTGCTTGCCGCGCTCGGTCACCACGTCGTAGCTGACCTTCTGCCCCTCGACGAGCGTGCGCATCCCGGCGCGCTCGACGGCGCTGATGTGCACGAAGACGTCCTTGCTGCCGTCGGTCGGCTGGATGAATCCGTAGCCTTTCTGGGTATTGAAGAACTTCACGGTACCTGTGGCCATCATGGCCCTCCTGCGTTGTCGCTTCTGAATCCGAACACGCGCGCATCGCGCGTCGGGTCATCCGAGTTTTGGGAGCTAGCTGAGCACCCTAAAAACGGGAGCGAGCAAGGCAGACCGAAAACCTGGTTGCGGGCGGCTATATAGGTGGGCGAGGCCCGGACGTCAAACCGCGATTATTGCCAATTCGTTAATTTGATCGGCGGCGTCGCAGCGGGTAGTCGCCGCTGTCGTAGAGCCGTTGAATCCCATCACCATCGAAGCGGTCGTCGCCGATCTGCATCCAGGCGCCCGACGTGCGTATCCCGGGAAAATCCTCGACCGCAAAACGGATGGCCTCCGCCGCGGTCGCGAAGCGACGATAGCCGAGCGGCGGGCGGGCGCCGCCCTTGCGCTTGGCCATGAAGAGCTCGGCGGGCGCGCTGTAATCGAACGTCGTTGGTTTGTCTTCGGCCATTCGTCATCCAAGCCCAGAGGGATTTCAGGCCGATCGCGCCGCCGCCGGCCCCGACATATACGTCGCCGGCCGCTCAGGAATCGCGGTTGAGCTGGCTCTCCTTGACGACCCGCTCGTGCGGTTCGTCGGCACTCTTGATGCGGTATTGCTGGTCGTCGCCTTCCGGAGGAAGAAGCTGCGTGACCGTGTATGCACTGCTCGCGCCGCCGCGACCGTAAGGCCCGGAGGTGTAGAGGACGGACTCGCCGACTTTGAACTTGTGGTCGCTCAAGTCACTCTCCGTGCTGCGGAAGAGATGCGCAACCCACCGCTGCCGCGGGGGCCGTGCCACCTCTCCTTTGTTGGATTCATGTTGAATGTTATCACGGAAATGCGCCGGAAGGGGGCTAATTGTGAAATATTATCGCCTCGACAGCCCGGTGGCGCGATCGCGATTCGGGCCAATTATCGTCGTCCGGTGACTGCCATGGGCTGCCGCGCCATTGCTGCTCTCACGCTACTGCTGACCTTGATCGCGCCGCCCGTCCGCGCCCAGGCGCTGGTCCCAGCCGGCTTCGTGGATGCGGCCACGGTGGTGGATGGGCTGGTCGTCGACATGCGCTATTTCGGCACCGACAATTTCGTCGGCCAGAGGATCGACGGCTACGAGCGTCCGCGCTGCCTCTTGTCGGTGCAGGCGGCGAGGGCGCTGGCGGCGGTCCAGCGCGATCTCGCCGCCCGCGGGCTCGGGCTCAAAGTGTTCGATTGCTACCGGCCGGCCCGCGCGGTCGCGCATTTCATCCGCTGGGCGCGCAAGCCCGAGGACGACCCGAAGCGCAAGGCGCAATACTACCCCGACATCGACAAGCGTGATCTGTTCAAGCTCGGCTATGTTGCCGTGCGCTCCGGACACTCGCGCGGCTCGACCGTCGATCTCACGGTGGTGCGGCGCGCCGACAACGCCGAGCTCGACATGGGGACGTCCTACGATTTCTCCGGACGGCAGTCATGGGTGGTGGACAAGAGCGTGAGCGTCGAGGCGCAGAAGAACCGCGCGTTGTTCGCCGCGGCGATGGCGCGCGGCGGGTTTCGGCCCTACCACAAGGAGTGGTGGCACTTCACGCTCAGAAACGAGCCTTACCCCGACACGTATTTCGATTTTCCGGTGCGATGAATCACATCGCGTTCTCCGGTGTGAAGACGCATCAACGAAAACCCGTCAACGAAAAGACGCTAGAACTTCTCCACCCAGGGCCGCAGCTCGACCTCCCAGGCCCAGGCGCTGCGCGGCTGCCGGATGAGATGCATGTAGGTTTCGGCAATCGCATCGGGATCGAGCAGGCTGTCGGGCGCATCCGGCGAGGCCGGGCGGCGCGCGCTCCTGATGCCGCCGTCAATAACCACGTGGGCGACATGGATGCCCTGCGGCGACAGCTCGCGGGCCATGCTCTGCGCCATGCCGCGCAGCGCAAACTTGCCCATGGCGAACGGTGCCGACTGCGCGTAGCCCTTCACGCCCGCGGACGCACCGGTGAGCAGGATCGCGCCGTGCTTCTTCGGCAGCATGCGCCGCGCCGCCTGCTGCGCCACCAGGAATGCGCCATAGGCGGTGACCGCGATCGCCTTCTCGACCTCGGCCGGGTCGAGCTCGACGAACGGCCCGCGCGTGCGGTAGCTCGCATTGTAGATCACGATGTCGGGCGTGCTCGACGACGCATCGAGCCCGGCGAACAGCTTATCGACCTCGCTGCGTTGGCTGGCGTCGCAGGCGAACGCCTTGGCGCCGGTCTCCTTCACGAGCGCGTCGAGATCGCCGGTGCTGCGCGCCGCGAGCGCGACCTTGATCCCGTCCTTGCTCAGTGAGCGCGCCAGCGAGGCGGAAAGTCCAGAGCCCACGCCGACAATCAGCGCGGAGTTGAAGCGCAGGTCAGCCATGACACCATCCCCGTTCATCTGCCCCGTTCACGTGAGGCACGAGCAGTTTATTTGGTCATGCCCGAGGTGCAATCAAGCTGGCGGCCGCCACGCCGCTCGACGTTCGCAGAGAGCTTGGTGTGATCGTGGTCTTCGTCACCCATGACATTGACGAGACGATCGTGATGTTCGCGCTCGAAGCACAACCGCATCAAGTGGCGCTGCGTCGACCACATCAGGCGCGAAGGCCACCCACGCTTTCGCACAGCAGCAACAGGCCTGAACCGCCGGCATGGACAGCAGCGGCCGTTGAGGTATCCGCGCCGGAACCTCCATCCATAGCGATATCGTGGATTAAATCAGCGAAATCGTAGATTAAATCGCGATTTCCGCGGAACCTTCTTCGGCGCTCGCGGTTAACCACTCTGCCCAATCTTGCAAGGAGGCCGGGCGATGGTTCCTTCGGAAGAATTCATGCGACACGCCGCCGAGTGCAAGCGGATGGCAGAATTTTCGCGCGACCCTGAGAGCCGAGCGGTGTGGAGGCGTATGGCCGAACGATGGGTCCGATGCGCCGAATTGGCGCGGCATCAGGATCCCCCCCTGCAACGAAGTACTCGCAGGGGAAAAGCGCAGCGGATGTCGGCGCATGCCGGATCTCACGAATCCGCTTCCTATTGACCTATTGAATTCCGCGCCCGCAGCTCAATGAGAGGCCGGACCGTGTGAGGCGCCCTCCGGGCGCACCTCGGCTGCCATCAAGCCTTTGGCCGCGGCGCCAAAGCGGACCAGCACATGCTGGCCCGGACGCAATTCGGTCAGTCCGAAGCGGCGCAGGGTTTCCGCGTGCACGAAAATGTCGGGCGCGTCCTCGCCGCATGTGAGGAAGCCGAAGCCGCGCAGGCGATTGAACCATTTCACCCGCGCGCGCTCGAGCCCGCCGGTCGCCGTCACCGATACGCGGGTACGCGGCGGCGGCAACTGCGCCGGATGTACCGCAGTCGACGCGTCCATGGCGAGGATTCGAAACGCTTGCAGGCCGCGCTCGCGTCGCAGCGCCTCGACCACGACGCGCGCGCCTTCGCAGGCGACCTGGAAGCCGTCACGCCGCAGGCACCTCGCGTGCAGCAGAATGTCGGGCATCCCGTTGTCGGGCACGATGAAGCCATAGCCTTTGGAGACGTCGAACCACTTGATGACGCCGGTAAGTTCGATGACGTTCGCGGGCGCATCGCCGACTCCGATACGACTGGCGCCTTCGATCCAGGCACCACCGCTCCGCTCCTTCAATGCAATCGTGTCAGCAGTCATGACACTCCACCGTCGTTCGTTGCGCCCGTTGCAGGCACGTTCTGATTTTGATTGATGAAATGACAATGCGGCGCGTTGTGGGACGCACACGCTGCGAGGACGGTGTACGAGGCCGAAATGCTGTGGATATCTGTGCGTTGCGCGCGTTTGTGAACGGCGATGACGAAGTCGAACGCCGCAGCCGGTGTCGAGTACCATCGACATTTGCGTTGGCTAATCCGCTGGCAAATCTTTCTTGGTGCAAATTTACCGAAAGATGATCGCGAGCTGCTCGACCGCTGTCGTCGAGATGTCATCCAAGTGCGTTCGCTGTGGCGTGCAAGCTCGTGCAGCAGAGTCGCGCGCATGTGAGCCCCCCGTTTGCGCTGACCTGATCTCCGGTGGAGATGATGACGCTGCTAACGTGGAGCCGATTGGTTTGTTCCATCCTACCGCCGCGTACCGCGGACGT
>Ga0126377_10001176_pt1 | contig 16845 bp, 10 predicted proteins | sample PanSoiMetPlot_22_FD_92647 | JGI IMG/M metagenome (GOLD analysis project Ga0126377, IMG submission 92647) | Tropical forest soil microbial communities from Panama - MetaG Plot_22 | ecosystem: Environmental > Terrestrial > Soil > Tropical forest > Bulk soil | place: Panama | collected 2016-02-17 | reverse complement strand
GGCGTCCAGGCCACCCCTGCGCGTGGCGCCAGATCGAGCCACCGATCGTTCGCCTGTTGCTGCACGTCGTGCCGGAGGCCCACGGAGACGGTCACGTTCTGCGTGGGCCGCATGTCGTCCTGCGCGAACCACGACACATGCCAGTCGGTGAAATCGATCGACGGCGCTCCGCGCGTGATCGTGAACGTGGACGGGCCGTAGCCAGCGACGCCGAGGAGCGTCCGCTGGTAGCGCTCGAGCGGCGTGGCCCGCACGAGGCCATTCGGGTCGACGTCGGCGCCAAACGTGAACGTGCCCCCGAGATTGGCGCGACGCAGTTCGTTCATCCGGATCACGTCGGCGTTGATGCCGCTGCGAAACGTGTGTCGGTCGGCGTTGTACGACACAACCTCGCTGAACGAGGCGTCACGCGTGGTGCGGTCAAGGCCGAGCGAGGACTGGTTGCCGCCGGCGTTGAAGGTGTCGAGCACGAGGACCGCAGGCGCACTGCTCAACGCCGCGTCGTGCAGCACTCGATGTCGGGCCTGCGCTCGAAATTCCATGCTGAGATGCGGATTGAGGACCGACACGAGTGCGCCGCGCGCGACGTCTTCTTCGACGTCACGGCTGACGCCGCGCTCGGGAAGGTCGAGACCGCTCTCCAGACCGGAGTTGCGGTGCGACTCGGTCAGCCGCGCGTATTCTGCAGAGAGCAGATGCTTTGGCGTCGGCGTGACATCGGTGCGCAGGCTGTACGATTCGATGCGATCGGGCGTCTGAATGCTCTGAACGAACGGTGCGATTGCAAAGGTCGAGGGGTTGACCGTCGTGGTGTTGACGACGATGCGCTCGTCGCGCATCCACCGGCCGCCGTAGGCGAGGAAGCTCCAGCGGCTCGGGACGATCGGTCCACCCAGATACCCCGAATACGCCTGCGTGCGACTCGGCCGCTTCTCGGGTTCGAAGAAGTTCTGCGCATTGAGCAGGGAGTCGTTGAACGTCGCCTGCGACTCGCCTCGAAAACGCGTGGACGCCGGCTTGGTGACGATTTCAACCAGACCGGCCGTGGGTTCCGCGAACTCGGACGCAAACGAGTTGGTCGAGATGCGGATGCTCTGGATCGCTTCCTTCGGTGGCAGACGGGCGCTCACCGGTTGACCGTCCACGTAAACCTTGACTTCGTCGGCGCGCCCGCTCGTCGCCGACAGCTCGCGCAGGACCTGCAGCATGATCTCGGGATCATTGGGCAGCGCCGCCAGCTGCTCGGGACCGAGCGTCATGCCGACCGGGCTCAAGCCGGTGACGCGTTTGAACTCGTCGAGCGACGACACCACGTCGACGTGCTGCTCGACCGTGAGTCGAAGCTTCACGTCGACGCGCGCACGAAGATCGGCCACCAGCTCGATCTGCTGTGACGCAGGCGCGAACCCCTGGAGCAGGACGACCAGGGCGTACCGCCCCGGCGGCAGATCACGAAGCACATAGGCGCCGCTCGCATCTGTGGTCGTGGTGTGCAGGTGCTGGCCTCCGTCGGTCAGCGTGACCGAAGCGCCAGGAACGACTGCACCGGAGTCGTCCCTCACGACGCCGTGGACTTCAGCGCCTTGGGATTGTCCCGCATTCAGCGAGATGGTGAACATGAACAGGATCGCGCTGATGCTCAGATAGCGCTTCACAGTCGGAGCCGTCATAGCTGCCACCTCTCGCAGAGCCGAAGGCCTTCACCGAGCCAGTCGTAGGTGTGATCCGACGGGGGCGTCCACGCGTCCGACCAACCAAGGTTTTGAACCGATAGATGAATCAGGCAGCAGTCGAGGGTCCTGAGGCAGTGCTCGCGCCGCGGCGTGTCGAGCCTGTGACTCGCCAGCTCACGCACGTACGCGTCGGCCACGTCCGCTCGTTCGTCGTCGGTCCAGCGGCCGGCGAGCAGATACGCAAGGTCCATGAGCGCCGGCCCGAACGAGGCCATCTCCCAGTCGATCGGTCGCACGGCAATCGCCTTTGCGCGGTGGACGATCAAGACGTTCGCCGAATAGAACTCTCCATGGAGGAATGACGTGCGTTCGTACAGAAGGCGGTCGACGACATGCCGATGTGTTGCCGCCAGTCGGCTCAGGTCGGCGCGCGAGCTCTGGAATCGCTCGGCCCGGTGCCGCCACGACTCGTAGAACGCGCGGTCGTAGCGCACGAGATGTGCGGCGGCGCAACTGGCCGAGGCCTTCTCGACGCTCACGCGCGCATGCAGGCGCGCGAGCCATCGAGCCGCCTCGCGCCAGGGCTCGAGTCCGTCGCATTCCGACAGACGGACACCTGCAATCCGCTCGAGCAGGAGGTAGTGGACGCCGGTCGCGTCGACGAACGACCCGAAGTAGCGGGCGCTGCCGACATCGACCTTCGCGAGAATCGATTCGTAGGTCGTTCGCTCGCGCTGGTCGTTCCAGAGAAATGCCGGTTTCGCACTGTGCGCCTCAGGCGACTTCGCCTCCCATTGCGCGGCCTTGGCCACGAGCTCGACCGTGGTCCCGTCGTCGAGGCGAATGTCGATCTCGTCGACGAAGAAGCTCGAGGCATACAACGACGGACGGCTCGACACGTCGGTGATCCGATCGCCGAAGTGCGACGCGAGGAGCTGCTCGAGGCTCGTCATGACGTCGCTCCCACCTCATCGAGCAGTCGCGGGAGCACGCGATCGGAATCGAGGTACGTCTGCGCGATCGCGCGGGCGGCCTTCCGGTGACGCGGGTAGTCGGTCTCGATCGCATCGATACCGGCAAGAACGTCCGACTCGTCGGTGAACGAGAGCAGCCCCTCTCCGGTCGGCAAGATGGCGGCAAACCCGGTGTCGTGAGCGAGCACCGGACGGCCGGAGGCGAGATAGCAGGCACTCCGATCACTGAACCATCCGGAGCGCGCGACGACATAGCCGCTCTTCGCGATGCCGAACTCGGCACGCGACCCGCTGACGAATCGCCGGTAGGCCGACGGTGTGCCCGAAGCTCGTCTCGGATCCACCAGCGTCCATCCGTGCTGATGCAGCGCGGCCAGGTCAGGTTCACTGGGATGAATCGCGAGCGCGAGCGCGAATCGGGTCCGGGTCTTTCGAGGAAGAGCGATCAACGGCCGCAGGGCGTGTGCCTTCTGGCCGAGAAACATCCCGTCGTGGTGGACCGCTCCGTACGATCGCCAGTTCGCGACCGTCGTGAACGCGTCGCGTGCCAAGCGCGGCGCCACCGGCCATTCACGCAGCAGCACGGGGGGGCACGTGGTGATCCACCGCTTGCCGCACGTCGGCACCCGACACTCGAATCGTCCCATCGCCAGTCCAACGGTGGCGAAGTGTGTGTGCGCGTCGAAGCGCATGTCGATCCCGCCACCGCACTGCCAGGCCTGATTGAAGCCGGGATCGAGATCGAGATACACGCGGCGCGCGATCGGCTCGAGCAGCGCGGGGTCGTTCAACATGCCGGAGATGTTGATGAGGAGATCGGCCCGGCGTGCGCAGCGTCGAAGTGCGGAATAACTGAGGCCCACCGTCTCGGTCGTTCCTTCCAGCAGCAGCGCGGCTGAGGACCCGAAGCCGAACGTCTCGGTTACCTGTCGAAAATGCGCCGCTGTGCCGCTGCGCGCCAGCGTCGAGCCCACGGGGCGCAGCTTCCATGCCGGTACCGGTTCGATGAAGCAGACTCGATGTCCGAGCTGGCGCAGTCCAAGCACGTACTGCAACACGGCCCATGTCGCACCGCCGTGGAACGCGTCGGCGGCGATCATCCCGGTCATGAGAATCGATAAACGGGATGGCGGCATCATGTCATCCGTGACGCGGTCGGCTCAGCCGGCGCGGCCGCGTGATCGCCGATCGCCGTGAGTTGCATGGCGCCGGTCGGATTCCCGAGGTCCTTCATCCACGACACGCCCTCCCAGACGATGTCGAACTCGAGTGCGTAGGTTCCGGGCTCGGCAGGCACCTGGACGCAGACATCCACCGTGCGCGAGGCGCCCGGAAGGAGCGGATCGGTGAACCACTCCCGCGCGTGATCGAATTGCAGCAGCCGTCGTTCCGCCGTCATCAGGTGGTACGACAGGCCGAAGGGCGAACTCCCGTGAGCCAGCGGAATGCGTGAGAGATTCGTGACCTGCACCGGAACGGATACGGCCTCGCCGGCTTTTGCCGTGATCGCCACCTGCGTCGGCTCGATTCGCGCCTGCACGGCGCGTTCACCCGCAGGCACGAGTCGTCGCGGCGTCGAGCGATCGCAGTCGAAGAACGCGCGGAACGCCGTGTCGAAGAGACGGACCGGCTGCTCCCACATGACGGCCCGGCTCGCGTAGCCGCACGGGAAGACTTCGGCGAATCGTGCGTTGAGGTCGAAGGGCGCGGGCTCGCGTTGGAACAGCGCCTTGTTGAAGCCGATCGCGATCGGTCGAAGCGTTCCGGGATGTTCGAGTGCGAACCGGATGCTGGCTTCGCCCACGCCGGGGAAGGCAGGATTGAAGTAGTCGTCGAGCGCGATGAGCCCGCCAGCGATCGTGATCGCCGAACAGAGCTTCAGATCGGCAAACGTCTCGGCGGCGGAGTGGCCGCCGTCGATGTGACAGAAGCTGTAGTGCGTACCGAGGTCGGCGGTCCGGAGCGTTGCCGAGTGTGCCGCCAGAGTCGTGAGGAACGAGAGATCGTCGTAGAACCGGCGCATGTTCGCGAGGAACTGCTCGCGGTTGCCCTGTCCGGAGCCGGAAATGTTCTGCGCCTGCATCTCATCGAAGAGATCGATCGCCACGAAGCGGCGGCCTTCGCCTCGAAGCGCGGCCACGCCGATCGCCGACAGCCCGTGATGCACGCCGATCTCCAGCGCGTCGCCCGCCATTCCCGCATCAGCGAGGAGCTGGTGGTACGCCATGAAGATCAGGCACGCATCCGGAGAGAACCAGCCCGGAATGCTGTCGAAGGCGTCGAGATAGCGCGATAGGAAGTGATCATCCATACGATCTCGTGGTTCCGCTCAAGCCGGCTGCTACCTGCGTGTCTCGACGCGCGACCGATAGAACTCGTCGATCGCGACCTGATACTTCTCCGCCCCGCGCAGGAAGTGCTCGGCGAACCCAGGCGTGTTGGCGTAGTGACGTTCGCGTTCGAAGAGCGTGCGGTACCGCTCGGGATGCTTTTTCAGGAGCAGCGCGTCTTTCTCGAAGAAACGGACGCGCGCGCCAAGCGCTTCGCGTGCGATCGCTCGCGGCTGTGGAGGGTGATACACACGAGCGTCGTTCGCGAAGGGAATCAGCCCGTGCTCGAGCGCACGCCACGCCAGGTCCGTGTCCTCCCGAAACGGCTGATCGAAGCGGGCGTCGAAGCCGTCGACGGCCATGAACGTCTCGCGGCGCAGGAACAGATTCGCCGTCATGAATCCGATGCCTTCGAATCCGACGTTGCTCACCGGTCGGTAGCGGTCGTCGTGTGCGTGATCGGAGACCACCAGCCCTTCCACCCCGACGACATCGGGATTCTCGAAGTACTTCGAGCCCGCTTCGAGCCAATCCGCATCCGGCCGGCAGTCATCGTCGGTGAACGCGAGTACGTCGCCACGGGCGTAGAACGCGCCGGTATTGCGCGCGTTGGCGGCTCCCCGCACGTCGGTGTGGACGTACATCAGATCGAGCGCCGTGCTGCCGGCACGCTGCCAGGGCGAGGCGCTCTGGTCGACAACGATCACTTCGAAGTTCTGGATGGTCTGGCGCGACAGGCACTCCATCAGCGCGTCGATGACGGAATGCCGTTCGTAGGTCGGCACGATGACGCTGACGGCAGGCCGTGGTGTGCCCAGCCTGGTCCGCCGCCTGCGCAACAAGTGGCCAAGATCCGGCGACAGGCGCTCCCACGAATAGCGTTCGACGACGACGCGCCGGCCGGCGGCCCCGATCGAGGCCGCGAGCGCGCGATCATCGAGGACACGGCGGACAGTGGCGGCGAACTCCTCGCGCGACGTCACGAGAAACGCAGGATCGGAGGTCGTCTGTATGCCACGCGCGCCGACCTGAGTCGTGACGATGGGTAAGCCCGCCGCCATGAAATCGAACATCTTGATGTTCGTGCCCGAGCCGACGAACATCGGATTCAGCCCGAGGTCCGCGGCCTCGAGGTATTGGCGCTTCTGCTCCTCGTCGATCACCATCGTGACCCGCACGTTCGGTGCGACCTGGGCCTTCGCGAACGCCTCACCGACGCCGCCGCAGATGACGAACGTGACGCCGGGCAATGCGCGCGCGAGCGTGTCGTTGATGAAGCGTGCTGCCTCCACGTTGGGCGGGTAGAAGCTGGCCACGAACACCGCGACAGGCGCTGGGCCAAGTCGCAGCGCACGCTTCGCGGCGGCTCGCCGATCTTCTGTCGCCGGTACGATGGAATCAGTGAAGGTGCCGTTCGGGACGACAAGACACTTGCCATAGGGAACGTCGTACAGTTCGTGGAACAGCACGCGATCCTCGTGCGAACACGCGAGCACCAGATCGGCGCTCCGGCACAACTCGCGTTCGATGACCGCGGCATGAGCCGCGAGCCGCGTCCCGAACCCCTTGTCGTCGAGCAGGCGCAGCCGCAGCAGTCCTTCGACGTTATGCGAGTCGTACACGATGAGCTGAGGACGTGTGCGAAGGACATCAGCGACAAGCGGATAGATCCACGGATGCGAGAAGATGACGATGTCCGCATCGGCGGCTCGCCGGCGCGCCTCGGCGACGTACGCGGGCGAGTTCGGCGCCAGATGCGGGAACGCAGTGTCGATGATGTTTCTGCCGCCGGCGCGCGCGCGCCACGCGTCCGCAGCTCGGAAATGCGCGTCGGTCAGCGGCACGTCGATCTCTTCGAGCGTCGGGCTGATTTGATGCCGTCGACGCTGCTCGCCTGGCCAGTCGTACGTGCCAACGTAGGTGGTGGGCAGGTCCCTCCCCAACGATCGGTACAACCCGAGCAGGCGGAGCCGACCGCCACCGACAGCCGGTTCGATGGGCTGCATGTCGAGGACGCTCACGGCGAATCGTGTCCCCAGGTGAGCGTCTCGCGGCCGCGATCGTGACGGAGACGAGGTCGCGCCCGTCAGCGCCTCGACGATCGGTTCCCAGGCGATGTGCGTAACACTCTTGCGGGCTCGCTCACCCATCTGCGCCGCCAGCGGTCGATGATCGATCGCGTGCGTGATTCGCGCGGCGATGGCCTTGGCATCCGGTTCGACGACGTAGCCGCTCTCGCCGTCATGGACGAACTCGAGCGGTTCACCCGAATCGGTGCACGTGAGCACCGGCTTGCCGCTCTTGAATGCCTCGATCGTGATCAGGCCGTAGTCCTCGTGAGAGGGCACGAACGGCACGAGCAGCGCGCCGGCATAGAGGTCCGCGAGCTCGGCGTCGGTGACGTCGCCGAGAAAACGGATACGGCGATCGCCTGCGGCGGCGGCGCGCAACGCCGCTGCATCCTCTCCGTTGCCGGTGATGAGCAGCGGAAGCCGACGCTTCACGTGCTGGTATGCGTCGATGACCAGCCCCACACGCTTCCATCGGTGGAGGCGCCCGGGCATCAGGATGTAGTCCTGCCCTGTAGACGGTTTGCCCGAGAGAAGGGGCGGATGGTGCAGCGCGGTGAATCGGACGTCCCGCCACCACGAGCCCGCGTCGATCAGTCGGCGATACGTCGTGTGTCCGTTGCTGAAATGCCTGCGGATGCGGCCGGGACGGAGACCATAGCGATCGAGCGCGTGGACGACGCGCCGTTGCGCGTGTTGTTCGCGAGTACCAGCGCCGTACTCGGTCTCGAACATGTCATAGAACACACGCATCGTGTGCAGGAGGTACGACACGTGGTGTGGGTGCGACACCATGAAGGTGGGCGATTTGGTCGAGATCACCAGGTCGTAGTCGCGCAGATCGAGCGCGGAACAACGCGCATACGACTCGAGCACGGTGTTCCAGCACGATTCGTCGGTGTGAACGGCGACCTCCTCCGCTCGGTGTCCTGCTGAGCGCAAGGCGGCAACCAGACCGCGATACAACGCTTCGGCGCCGCCGCGTTCACCGGACGCCATCCGCGGTGTGACGACGGCGATGTTCATCGGCGGCGCTCCCTTCGGGAGCGCGATGGCTTAGGGCTCGGGCCCCGGGCCCCAGAACTGGCCTTCGAACTGAGGCCTGAGGCCTGAAGCCTGGGGCCTTCGGGCGCGAGATCGTCGATGGCGTCCGCGAGAACCTTCAGGGCGCGGACCATCGTGGCGGTCGCGTCCCCGTGCGCGGCGATGAAGCCCGTCAGAGCGTCCGGCGCCTGGTCGGGCAACGCATCTGTCGCCGCGGAGATGTCCGTGCTGGATGAGACTGACGGCGCGATCTTCGCTCGCAATCGTGCCAGCAGCGCATCGACGTCTTCGTCCGTTCGAAGGTCAGGAAGTTCGTCCACGACTGTTCTCCTAGAGTCCGGCGTCTTCCATGAAGCGGCGCAGTTCCGTCTCCGAATCGAAGTAGCGTTTCGCGAGCCATCGCGCGGCCTCGCAGTGATCGCGGTAGTCGCGTGCGATCCGTGCCGCGCCCTCAGCGGCTTCCGCAGATGTGTCGAACACGACGAGGCCTTCGCCCGTTTCAGGCGTCGAAAACCCGGTGTTCTGGACCAGCGCCGGTTTGCCGGAAGCGAGATATCGAGCCGTGCGGTCGCTGAACCATCCGCTTGCGGTCTGGACGTAGATGCCCTGAGCGGCGGAGCATTCGGCGGCTGACCCGTCGATGTACCGGCAATAGTCATCCGGCATCGCAGCGACGTGTCGTGGATCGACAAGCTGCCAGCCGGCGTCGCGGAGTCGGTCGGCGTCTCTGGCGTCGCCGGGATGGATGTCGAGCGCCACCTCGAACGTCTGGTCGCACATCTGCGGGAGATCGACAATCCTGCGGAACTCGTGCGCCTTCACGCCGTACGTCGTCCCCTGTAACGCAATCGGGGCGTACGCGCCGCGCCAGCTCGCGATGGTCGTGAAGCGTTCGCACGACGACAGCGAGTCCTTCACGCAGTCATCGATGAGAACCGGCTGGCGAATCGGACGCCATTCGATCCCGTCGGTCGGCACACCACACGCCGGCGAACCGACCTGCTGGCCCACGGTGAAGAAGACGTCGTGTCCCTCGAGTCGGGCCGCGTGCGACCCTTCGGCGTGCCAGATTTGCGTGTATCCCGGATCGAGGTCGACGTACGCCTTGCGTCGAAAGCGATCCTTCAGTGCGGCAACCGAGAGATGTCCGGAGATGTTGATCAAGAGGTCGGCTTGTTCGGCAATGTCATACAGGTCGGTGGCGGTCGCGCCAACCAGCGTGGCTCGCTCGAGCGAGTCGCTCGCATCGCAGACGAGCGCCATGCGCGAGGCGAAGCCATGCGTCGACATGACCCGCTCCAGATACGATCGATTCGCGCTGGTGCCGGCTGACGTTCGATGACCGGAGTCGTCTACACAGTGCTCGCTGCGAATCTGCTCGATGAAGAACACCTCGACCCCAAGCCGTTCGAGGCCTTCGAGCCAGTTCAGCACCATCCGTGCGTTGCCCCCGTTCGACGGCTTGTTCGCGACCGCACTGCTCACGACGACGAGCGGCGTCATCGCGGACCCTCGGACGAGGCGATCCGCAGGTCGTAGATGACGCAGTGCGTGTCCTGCCATGCACAGCGATAGCGATGTTCGAGGTGGTCTCGAAACTCGCGGTAGTAGTCGAGCCACCACATCGCAGTGCCCGGGAACACCAGGTATGTCGCACCACGTGTGGCGCGGCAGGCATCGAGCGCGGCGATCGCGGCGGCGCTGTCTTCCGGGTGATGTCCGGCGTACACGCCTGGCCTCGCCTCGGGGAAGTGGCAGGCCGTCCCGCGATCGAGCGCCAGGAGCTCGGAGTCGCCCCGGCTCACGATGGCGACGACGTCGCCTGGGGTCACAACGTGTGAGGCGATCTGACGAACCGATCGAACGAGCCCCCGATAGTCGTGCACGAACGACGTCAGCTCGCTTCGCAGCACGCTGAGACGCTGGCGGCTCCCGATCACGTCGAGCCGGGCGCGCACGAGCGCGGCGATCGCGTCTTCGGAGTACTCCTGGCAGATGCGGCGTTGCGCAGCGATTCCGCGACGCGTGGCCTCTTCCGGGGCATCGACGACGTGCCGCATCAGCCACGCGGCGTGCTCGACGTCCGGCTCGGCCCACGTGTCGCCCGCCCGGTACGGCCCGACGTTCCTGGGAATCGTCGACAACGAGTAGCCGACGGGATAGCTGTTCGACGTGTCGGCAAAATCTGTGTTGCCAGACCAGTCAGTGGCGATGACCGGCCTCGCGAGCGCCATCGCTTCGGCAATGGTCAGGCCGGTGCCTTCGGAGCGATGCAGCGAGACGTACGCGTCGGAGCCGGCCATGAGGTCGCGCACGTCCTGCGCTCCCCAGTAGCCGTCGTGAAAGTCGATTCGTGCGTCGCCAGCGAGCTCGCGCAGTTCCGCGTATCCGCTGGGATCGGCGGTCGCATTCACCGACTTCAGCACCAGCCGTACGTCGTCTCGTCGACCGAACGCGCGTCGGAATGCTGCGATCGTCGCGTGAGGGTTCTTTCGTGGCAGGTGGCTGTGGATGTCGAACACGAACGCAAAGATGAACTCGCGCGCCGCAGCGCCAACCCGCTGGCGGCCGCGCGCGCGTGATGCCGGTGGCAGGCCGATGACCGGTGGTATGCGAACGATCGGCACAGGCGCCATTGGTGCCAGCGCCGACGCGATGAACGATGTGCCAACCCAGATTTCGTCGTAGTACGCGAAGCGGTCGTACCAGTTCTCGGGGAATCGCGGCAGCTCCCACGCCCACGCGCCGATGTTGTAATGCCCCGCGAAGAACGACTCACCCACCTCGGACAACAGAGCGAAGTGCTGGCCGGCGTCCACGCACACGAGATTCACGTCCGTGGCGCTCGCTGACGACGTCAGATGCAGGCTTCGATCCTCGGAGCGATTGGTCGTGAGCGCTGAGACGTCGTGGACCGTCATCGGGATATTCAGTTGCTGCAGCGCGCGCACGTAGCCACGCCCGGCCGCGCCCCATCCGCTTTCGTCAGACAGGTACCCGGTGACCCGAACGGCGGACACTCCGCTACTCTGACGTTCTGCACGACCGGGCTCCGGACGGAACCACGGGTTGAAGCGGTGCAGTCGCTCGAGCGCGGTGTCAGCCGACACAGTCATCTGGCGCCTCGACGATGAGCGAGCCGTTCCTGCGATCCGCGACGACCGGGAGGTGGGCTTTCAGATTCGCGACGACGCAGGGCCGGGTGTCCAGACCCGCCTGTCCTTTTGAGCGCGAACAGCATGCATGTACGGTCGTCGCGAAGTACGCACCGATAACGACGGAGCAGGTGTTCCTTGAATTCGCGGTAGTGCTCGAGCCACCAGAACGAGGTCCGGGGAATCACCAGGTACCGAGCGCCTTTCGAACGGAGATGCTCGAGATGTGTGATGGCGGCCTCGCTGTGTTCGGGATGATGGCCGGCATACACGCCTTTCTCGGTTTGGGGGAAGTGCCAGCCCTCTCGCCGATCGAATGCGAGCAGCTCGTGATCGCCGCGCGTGATGACGGCGACAACCGAGCCGCGCGTGACTTCGCGGTTCACCGCCTTGCACACGCGTGAGACGAGCCGCCGGTAGCATGACTGTTCGACGCGCGTGATCAGCGAGGTCATCGCACCAACACACGTCAGGACCTGCTCACGGGCGTGGCGAAGCACGGCATCACGTTCCGCATCGGCAGCTGCACGCGCGGCAAGGCGAGCGTTCGCCTGACGCAGTTCCTGATCGAGACGTTCGATCGCGGTCAGCGCATTCGTGATCTCTGCTCGCTCGCGGTCATGCTGTTCCTGAGTGCTGCGCGCGTGCTGGTCGACCTCGGTCACCGCTCGACCCAGCCGCTCCCGGTCGCGGCCGAGGTCCTGCTGCGCCGGGAGAGTACGCTCGCTCTCGATGGTCGAGCGCGACGTCGACGTGATGCCGGGCATGTCGACGGTCTCGACCGATCGTCCGTCGCGCCGCGCCTCGAGCCGTGCGATCCGGCGCACGAGTTGATCGGCGGTCCGGGAGATCGCGTGCTGTTCGCTCGCCAGGTCGCGGACGCGCCGATGGAGGAGGCCGGTTGACACCGCGCCCTGCGGTCCAGCGAGGACGGCGAAATGCGATGTCAACGCATCGGTGTCGTCAGCGAGCACCGCCAGGACTGGCTCGGGCACACCGGTGCCGATCTCTTTCAGCACCTCGACCGACTCGAGCTCACGTTCGACGCCGATGACCGCGAACCCTGCATCCTCGAGGAGCCGCTCGATCTCGGCTGCTGTGAACGGTCGTCGCGCGTGGGGGGCGCCCACCGGAGACAACGGGTACTCACCGCGCAGCAGCGCCAGGCGAACGCCTGCGTGAGTCAGATTGGGCACGACCGCAACCAGTCGTCCATCGGGTGTGATGTGCCGTCGCAATTCGCGGAGGAACTCCGTCGGATCCGGTGCGTACTCCACGCAATCGACCGCGACGATGACCGACCGTCGTTCAGGCCGGTCCGTTCGTTTATGACCCTGATGCTTCCGAAGCGCCGTGATCGGTTCGGCGACGCGACCCGAGTGGCGCAGCCATTCGACCACTGCTGATGACTGCGGGCTGATCACGCCGATCGGGGCAGCCTCGACCTGCTGCAGTGTCCGCTCGAGCGCGTGGCGGGCCGTGATGCGTGTCGCCTGCAGGGTGGCACGCAGCATCGGTGGGTTGTCGGCCCGTACGGCGACTCGGCCTGACGATGCCGATCGTTGGCGCACGGAGCCGCCATTTGACCGCTCGGGCGATTGGGTTGCCGGTCGCTGGTTGGCTGAGTCCATGTTCATGCTCCACACGCCCTGAGCAGGGGAGGAAGGACGATGCTGTGATCGAAGTACTCAGCCGCGATCTCTCGTGCCGCGGCCGAATGATGCTCGTAATCGGACGTAATCGCCTCGACGGCAGTGGCCGCTTCGTCGAGCGTCGAGAACGCGAAGAGCCCATCCCCGTTCGGCAGGCTCGTGCTGAATCCTGTCTCCTGGGTCACGACGGGCCTCCCCGCGGCCAGATACGCCGCGCTTCGATCGCCGAACCAGCCGGTGCGAAGCCGCACGTTCTGATCCTTCGCGACCGTGAACTCGCCATGCGATTCGCGGATGTAGTCGCGATACAGCTCGAGATCGGCCGAGAGCGGGGCGGCATCGCGCACCGTCCACCCATGGGCCTCGAGCAGTTCGCGATCCGACGGTTCGTAGCTGCTCAACGCCAGCTCGAAGGTCTCGCCCGATCGCTCGGGCAGAGCCAGGAACTTCATGAACTCGAGGTGCTTGCTCCAGTGATAGGTCTCGCCATCGATCTCGAGTTCTCGCCACAGCTGCCGCCAGCCGCCAATGGTGGTGAATCGTCCAGACGTTGGCGCGTCACGGTTCCAGAGATCGAGGATCAGCGGCTGCCGCGTTGGTTGAAACGGAAAACGATCCGAGACCGGCAGCCGGCAATCGGGCCGGCCGTAATTGCCGGCCCACGTGAAGAAGGCGACGTGCGGCTCCAGCAGTGCGGCCGCTTCAGGCGATCCCTGGTGCAGCTGCGCCTCGATCAGCACCGGATCGGTGCCGATGTACACGAGACGCCCCGTGGCCGCATGCTCTGGCTGCGGTACCGTCGCGCCGTGCAGGTTGACGATGAGCGCCGCCGAGTCGTACAGGCGCAGCAGCTGCGATCGCGACAGCCCGTAACAGCGATCGCTCCCACGGCTGGCGTGGAAGGCCCATCGATCGGACAGATCGAAGCGGGTCATCAGGTCGCCAAGAAATCTGGCGGCCCCTCGGGTGCCGTCGTCGTTGTCGACGAACGGGCGTGGCGTGCCGCCGTGGCACTCGACGTAGTAGCAGTCGTAGCCGAGGCTTCGGAAGCCAAGCACGTACTGCATCGTCAGCCAGACGATGCCCGAGACCGGGTAGCGGGTCATTGCGCCGAGCACGACGATCGGCGCGCGCGTCACGCCGGCTCCCCTGCGGCCTCGACGAGAGCAGCCGCCCGACGCGTCCGCTCGAGACGTCGGTTCTGAGCGTCGTGCAACTGCGCGTACAGGCCGCCTCGTCGGAGCAGCTCATCGTGCGTGCCCTGCTCGACGACCACGCCATGGTCCATCGCCAGGATCAGATCGGCATGCCGAACCGTCGAGAGGCGGTGGGCGATCATGAACGTCGTGCGACCGACCATCAGCCGGTCGAGCGCATCGAGGATCACCGACTCGGTGCGTGAGTCGATCGACGCGGTCGGCTCGTCGAGAATCAGAATCGGTGACGGCTTGAGGAACGCTCGCGCGATACACAACCGCTGGCGTTCGCCTCCAGACAGCCGCACGCCGCGTTCGCCGATCTCGGTGTCGTATCCGCCGCCCAGTCGCACGATGAAGTCGTGCGCGTTGGCTGCCCGCGCCGCGGCGATGACCTCCTCCATCGACGCGTCGAGCCGGCCATAGCGGATGTTGTCGGCGATCGTGCCGGCGAAGAGCAGCGGCTCCTGCGGCACGATGCTGATGTGATCGCGCAGCGACGTGAGGGTCAGTCCGCGAAGATCGCGGCCATGGATCAGGATGCGGCCGTGCACCGGGTCGTAGAACCGGGGGAGCAGGCTCGCGAGCGTCGTCTTGCCGGCGCCGGTCGGGCCGACGATCGCCACGATCTGTCCGGGCGCGACCTCGAAGGAGATGTTCTTCAGCGTGTCGACACGTCCCGGATAGGCGAAGGACACATCGTCGAATCGAATGTCGCCGGCGGCGAGGGGCAGTTCCGCCGCGTCCGTCTGCTCCTGGATCAGTGGCGTGGTGTCGAGAATATGGAAGCCCATGCGAAGCCCGACGAGGTTGTCCTGCAGGGAGCCGAGCGTATAGCTGATCGACTCGAGTGGTTTGTAGACCGCCGAGACATACGAGAGGACCACCAGTAGATCGCCTGGCGTCAATCGTCCGCGCAGCGCCTGATACGATCCAAAGCCCAGCACGAGCGCCGTCCCGGTCGCGGTCGTCATGTTGATGCAGAGCGAGAAGAAGGTCTGGCGCGTGGTGATCCCGACGCGTGCCCGCAGCGTGGCAGCGCTCTGACGCCGGAAGCGTGAGAGTTCGTGATCCTCCCTCCCGAACGCGCTGACGATCGGCACCATCGACATGGCATCGTGAATGATCGACAGCGCGTCGGCCTCCATCCACTTCACCTCCAGCAGTCGCGGCTGAATGTGCGTGGCGTAGTAGCCGATCGCGTAGTAGAGAATCGGCACGACGGTGACGGCGAGCAGCGCCAGCACCGCATCGATGCGGAAGGTAATCCACACCATGCCGATGACGGTCAACGCGCTCTGCGCGAGCGGCTGCAGCGCCATCACCAGATTCCCGGCAGACGTCGCCTCGAAGTTGATCGCGTAAATCAATCGGCCCGTGCTCACCTGGTCTCTGAACGCCACCGAGAGACGTTCGGCGTGATGGAACAGATCACTGCGAAAGTCGAGGACGATGCCCTGCTCGAGACGTGTCTTCAGATAGGACGTTGCAATCGCGAGGGCATTCGAGAGCAGCGTGAGCGCCAGGCCGCCGCCGACGGTGACCAGAAGAATCGTCACCCGGTCCAGGCCGCCGACCGATTGAGCCAGCGATGGCGTCAGCGGCGCGGTCCCGAGGACGTTGTCGATCACGATCTTCAACGGCCACGGGAGCAGCAGTCCGACGGAGACGGACGCCAGCGTGACGATGACCGAGAGGCCGGCGAGCCTGGTGTATCGGCGCAGGTACGGCAGGAGACGGATCAGCAGATGCACGATCAGCCTCCGTGCGTGGCGGAAAGCCGGCGCCATCGTGACACTGCGGCTTTGAAACGGGGCGGTTGCACATCCCCGACGGATTGCATGCCGAAGTCGTCGGCGACAGCCGTGATCACGTCGAGGATCTGTCCGAGATCGCGCGACAGGTCGCGAGCCAACTTCGCCAGGATCAGGATGGCGCAGCCAACGACAGCGACCATGATCGAACGGCCGCCGTATGCTCGCGCTAGCAGTACTGCCGAGACGAGTGCTCCGACGAGCGCGACCGCGGAGACTCGCAGCCGCACGTCCAATCGCACCCGCAGCAGACATCGACCTGTTCCGTGATCTTCGACGAGCGTGCGCACATGCGCCCATGCCCACGAACCGAGTGCCACGCTCAGGTCGCGATCGGCGCGCCACCCATCGTCCACTTGAATGCGGTGTCCCACTCGTCGCGCGCGAAGGCGTTCCACCGTTCGGGCGAGCAGCGCGTCCGCTGTCGTCCAGACTTCGCTCCAGAACGTGCGGCGAGCGGGCCTTCCCAGCAGAACCGAGAGTTCAGCGCGCCTCCGTCGCGGCACGGCTTCGAGCGTCGGCGCTTCAGGAACAGTCGTGACAGGTGCCGACGGCGGCTGTAGTGTGCCGCGGAGATACCCATACGAACGCGCCAGCGGTTGGACGACGTGCAGCCACGCGATCGCGGCGCGGTAGTGGAAGCGCCTGACGATGCGACCGCCCGGGCTCGTGACCGGCACGCGGCTGAGTTCAGAGCGCCACGCGTAAGTGACGCATTTACCAACTGTCACGCCGAGCCCGGCCAGACCGGCAACCATGACAAGAGCCGACGCCGCGTCCCCCCGCAGGAGGTATGACATCAGCCCCAGCACACCGAGGAGGGCCGCGCCGATTTGCCACTCGGCGGTGTGGGGAAGGGCCTGAAGCGGGCGGGTGCCCGCGTAATACACCGTGGGGAATGCAGCCGTGCCCCACACCCCGGAGTGCACCTGACGACG
>Ga0126377_10001175_pt1 | contig 16853 bp, 14 predicted proteins | sample PanSoiMetPlot_22_FD_92647 | JGI IMG/M metagenome (GOLD analysis project Ga0126377, IMG submission 92647) | Tropical forest soil microbial communities from Panama - MetaG Plot_22 | ecosystem: Environmental > Terrestrial > Soil > Tropical forest > Bulk soil | place: Panama | collected 2016-02-17 | reverse complement strand
GGGCGCGGCGAGCCGGGGCACGCGGACGAGCGCCGGTGGCCGTGGTGGGTCGCCCTGGGCGTCGTCCTCGCGGTCGCGTTCGGCCTGCGCGTGTGGGGCGTCAAGCAGGGGCTGCCGTACGCGTACAACGCCGACGAGAACGCGCACTTCGTCACCGGCGCGATCGGGCTGTTCGGCCATGGCTGGAACCCGCACTACTTCGTCAACCCGCCCGCCTACACGTACCTGCTGCACGTCGTGTTCGACGTCTGGTTCGGCGGGCGCGACGGTGTCGCGAAGGCGTACACCACGAACCCGACCGAGGTCTTCGTCGTCGCGCGCGTCACCGCCGCGGTCCTGGGGACGCTCGCCGTGTGGCTCGTGTACCTGGCCGGGGCGAAGCTGTTCAGCCGCGCGGTCGGCCTGCTCGCCGCGGCGCTGCTCGCGGTGGCGTACCTGCCGGTCTTCTACTCGCACCTGGCGCTCAACGACGGCCCGACGCTCGCGCCGATCGCGCTGTCGCTGTGGGGCACGGCGGGCGTGCTGCGCGACGGCCGGCTGCGCTACTACCTGCTGGCCGGCGCCGGGCTCGGGTTGGCCTGCGCGACGAAGTACACCGGCGGTGTCGTGCTCGTCCCGCTGCTGTGCGCCGCGGGCTTCGCGATCGCGACGCGCGCGCAGCGGCGCACGGCGATCGTCGGCCTGCTGCTCGCCGGCGTCGTGGCGATCGCCGCGTTCGTGATCGCCAACCCCTACGCGCTGCTCGACTGGGGCGCGTTCACCGACGGCCTCAACCACCAGGCCGACGCCTCCGAGGACGTCGCCGGCAAGCTCGGCCTCACCCAGACCTCGGGCTACCTGTACTACCACTGGACCTTCACGTGGGGGCTCGGCTGGGTCCCGATCGTCGCTTCGGTCGGCGGACTGGTGCTGCTGGGGTTCCGCGACCGCCGGGCGCTGCTCGTGCTCGGCCTCGCGCCGATCCTCTACATCATCTTCATGGGCGGGCAGGGTCGCTTCTTCGGGCGCTGGCTGCTGCCGATCTTCCCGATCGCCTGCCTGCTCGGGGCGTACGGGGTCGTGCAGCTCGCCCAGCTCGCGGGGCGGCGCGTGCCGGCCCTCGCGCCGGCGCTTGCAGCGCTGGGCGCGGTGCTGCTGCTCGGCCAGGGCATCGTCTACTCGCTGCACAGCGCGATGACGCTGTCGAAGACCGACACGCGCAACGCCACCCGCGACTGGCTGGTGGCCAACGTGCCGGCCAACACGAAGATCGTCGTCGAGCCGGTGGTGCCCGACGGATGGGCGACCGACATCGGCCGCCCGAACTCCGGGACCGCGAACGGCGCCCGCTGGTCGAAGTTCCCCACCAGCCGCTCGAACATCGCCGACGACGGCACGATCATCCCGGGCCCCGGGCGCATCGTGAACATCGAGGACTACGAGCGCACGCTCTATCCCGGGCTCATCGACCGTTACGTCGCGCGCGGCTACTGCTGGGTGGTCGTCGGCTCGACCCAGCGCGGCCGCGCCGAGGCCCAGCCCGAGAAGGTTCCTCGCGCGATCGCGTACTACCGCGATCTGGAGCGTCGGTCGAAGCTTGCCTTCGAGGCATCGCCGTACGCAAAGGGCAAAGGCCCGGTGAAGTTCAACTTCGATTGGACTTTCGACTACTACCCGCTTGCGTACGACCAACCTGGGCCCGTGATGCAGGTCTATCGCCTTAGGGGCGGCAGATGCGGCTGAACTAAACTCATTCGTTCAAATGCAACGTACCGAGACCGACCATGAATTCCTCGCGCGGGCGATCGAGCTCGCGCGGCGCGGTGTGGGCGCGGTCAGCCCCAACCCTGTGGTCGGCGCGGTGATCGTCAAGGACGACGTCGTGGTCGGCGAGGGCTGGCACGAGGAGTACGGCGGCCCGCACGCCGAAGTCAACGCGATCAATGCCGCCGGCCAGGCCGACCTGCGCGGCGCGACGCTCTACGTGTCGCTCGAGCCGTGCTGCCACCACGGCCAGCAGCCGCCGTGCACCGACGCCATCCTCGCCGCAGGGATCAGCCGTGTCGTCGTCGCCAGCGACGATCCGACCGAGAAGGCCTCCGGGCGCGGGCTCGGGATCCTGCGCGACGAGGGTGTGGAGGTCGACCTGGCCGGCGGCGAGCTCGCCGCGCGCGCCCGCCAGCAGAACCAGGCGTTCCGCAAGCACGCGCGGACCGGTCGCCCGTGGGTGATGTTCAAGTCCGCGATGAGCCTCGACGGCAAGGTCGCGACGAAGACCGGCGACTCGAAGTGGATCTCCACCGAGCACAGCCGCCTCGTGGCGCACCGCTGGCGCGCGGCGTGCGACGCGGTCGCGGTCGGCATCGGCACCGCGCTGGCCGACGACCCGCAGCTCACCGCGCGCATCGACGGGGTGCGCCACCAGCCGCGGCGCGTCGTGTTCGACGCCACCGCCCGGCTCCCGCTCGACTCGAAGCTCGTCTCCGCCGCCCACGAGGTCCCGCTCTTCGTCGTGGTGTCCCGCGCGGCGCGGCGGTCCAACGCGCAGGCGCTCGAGAACGCCGGCGCGCAGGTCGTCGTCGCCACCGGCGAGCACGAGCCCGCGCGCGTGCGCTCGGCGCTCGATCAGCTTGGCGCGCTGGACCCGCCGGTGACCTCCGTCCTGCTCGAGGGCGGCCCCCACCTGGCGGGCGCCTTCCTCGACGCCGGCGAGATCGACGAGGTGCGGCTCTTCATCGCGCCGCTGCTGCTCGGCGGGCGCTCGGCGCGCGACCCGCTCGAGGGCGAGGGCGTCGACTCGATCTCGGACGCGCTGCGGGCCCTGACGCTCGAGTGCGAGACCGTGGCCGGGGACGTGCTCCTCTCGGCGCGCCTGCGAGAGTGGTAGCTGCATGTTCACCGGTCTGGTCGCCGACCTGGGAACGGTCGCCGAGGTGCATTCCACCGACGATGGAGTGCGGCTGGCGATCGCATCCGCGCTCGCGCGCGAGCTGACCGAGGGCGACTCGATCAACGTCAACGGCGTGTGCCTGACCGCGGTCGGGCCTTCGGACGACCGCTTCGGCGCCGACGTCATGAACGAGACGCTGCGGCGCTCCTCGCTGGCCGAGGTGCGGCCGGGGTCGGAGGTCAACCTCGAGCTCCCGCTGGAGGCCCACGGGCGCCTCGGGGGGCACATCGTGCAGGGTCACGTCGACGGCGTCGGCGCGATCGCGGCGGCCCGCGAGGACGGCTTTTCCCGCGTGCTCACGATCTCCGCCGACCCCGACCTGCTGCGCTACGTCGTCGAGAAGGGCTCGATCGCCGTCGACGGCGTCTCGCTCACCGTCAGCCGCGTCGACGACGGCTCGTTCGACGTCTCGCTCATCCCCGAGACGCTCGAACGCACCAATCTCGGGAAGGCAATGGTTGGCTCGCCTGTCAATGTAGAGGTGGACATCCTGGCCAAGTACGTGGAGAAGCTGGTGGGCCGTTGAGTACTCAGACCATGCCGTTCGCCACTGTCGAAGAGGCGCTCGAGGACATCGCCGAGGGCAAGATGGTCGTCGTCGTCGACGACGAGGACCGCGAGAACGAGGGCGACCTCGTCATGGCGGCCGAGTTCGTCTCGGCGGACGACATCAACTTCATGGCCACGCACGCGCGCGGCTGGATCTGCCTCGCGCTGACGCAGGAGCGCTGCGACGAGCTCGGCCTCGAGCTCATGGCGCTGAAGAACGAGACCGCGCACCAGACGCCGTTCACGGTGACGATCGAGGCGCGTGAGGGCGTGACCACCGGTATCAGCGCCGCCGACCGCGCGCACACCATCCGCGTCGCGGTCTCGCCGGAGAAGGGTCCGGAGGACATCGTCAAGGGCGGCCACGTCAACCCGCTCAAGGCGCGGCCCGGCGGCGTGCTCGAGCGCACCGGCCACACCGAGGCGTCGGTCGACCTCGCCCGCCTCGCCGGCTGCGTTCCGGCCGGCGTGATCTGCGAGGTCATGAACGAGGACGGGTCGATGGCCCGCGTCGGCGACCTGCAGGCCTACTGCTTCAAGCACGGCCTGCGGATGATCACCATCGCCGACCTCATCGCCTACCGGCGCCGCCACGACAAGCTCATCGAGCGCGTCGCGACCGCGCGCCTGCCCACGACGTTCGGCGAGTTCGAGGTCGTCGGCTACCGCTCGCTCACGGACAACAAGCACCACGTCGCGCTGGTCAAGGGCGACGTCGCGGGGGTCGAGGACGTGCTGGTGCGCATGCACTCCGAGTGCCTGACCGGCGACGTCTTCCACTCGCTGCGCTGCGACTGCGGCGAGCAGCTGGAATCGGCGCTGGCGATGATCGAGCGCGAGGGCCGCGGCGTGCTCGTCTACCTCGCCCAGGAGGGCCGCGGCATCGGGCTGCTCAACAAGCTCAAGGCGTACAAGCTCCAGGAGCAGGGTCTGGACACGGTCGACGCCAACCTCGAGCTCGGCCTGCCCGCCGACCTGCGCGAGTACGGCATCGGCGCCCAGATCCTCTCCGACCTGGGCCTCAGCTCGATCCGGATCCTCACCAACAACCCGAAGAAGATCCACGGCCTGCAGGGCTACGGGCTGAGCGTCAGCGAGCAGGTGCCGATCGTGCACACGCCCAACCCGCACAACGAGGCCTACCTGCGCGCGAAGGCCGAGCGGATGGGCCACGCGCTGCACCACCAGGGGACGAACCTCGACGAGGAAATGCTGCACGGGCAGGACCGCCTGGGCTGGGAGAGCGGCTGGGGCCAGGGCTGGCGTTGAGCTACGCGATCGTCGTCGCGCGGTTCTACGAGCACCTCGCCGATCGCCTGGTCGGCGGCGCGCAGACAGCGCTCGCCGAGGCCGGCGGCGGGGAAGCCGACGTCTACGAGGTCCCGGGCGCGTTCGAGCTGCCGCTCGCCGCGCGTTACGCCGCCCAGAGCGGGCGCTACGACGGCGTCATCTGCCTCGGCGCGGTGATTCGCGGCGAGACCGACCACTACGACTACGTCTGCGCCGAGGCCGCCCGCGGCATCCAGGACGTCCAGCTCTCGACCGGCGTGCCGTGCGCGTTCGGCGTCCTGACCGTCGACACGATGGAGCAGGCGCTCGAGCGCTCCGGCGGTGGCAAGCGCGACACGGGCCGCCACGCCGCCGAGGCCGTGATGGCGCTCTCGCGGCTGCGCGACCAATTGAGCTCCTAAGGCCTGTAGCGCGGCGCCCGATGGGGGTACGCTTCCTGTCGTGACGAAGGAGGTTCTGGCCCTCGCGCTCACGGTGCTGGTGCACGTGATTGGCATGGCCGCCCTGGTCTGGGCGCTCCTTCTCGACGACGACAACCGGCCCGACTGGCGTGGCTGGTGGCCCGGCGGCGACGACGAGCCACCCGCGCCTCCGCCCGGCCCGCGCGACGGACTGCCGATGCGGGACGCCGAGCCGAGCCGGGTCCGCATGCGCGAGCCCGGCCGGCTGGCCGACGCGCACGTGCGCCCTGCCCGTCGCCCGGCGCACGCGCCGGAGCGCACGCCGGCGAAGGATCCGTCCTAGGCGGGCTTCCCTGCGGCGGGCGAGGCGGCGGCGACCGTCTTGTGGGCCGATCCGCGCTTCGTTTCGTTGACCTTCGGCGTAACCATGATGTGCGTCCTTACGCACTGGACGGTCGGACGGATGCGCGGGCGCGGCCACCGCCCACCCGTGGGGTGCGGCGGATGATTCGCCACTCATCCGATCGTAGGAGCCCTTGTCAAGCGGCTTGAGCCTTGGCCGTCTGCAGTTCCTTCTTGACCACGCCGCGCTTGTAGTTGCTGATCCGCAGCCGCTCCTCGAGGTACGGGATCGCCTGGGCGGCGTGGCCCGTGAGGCGCAGGGCGTTGCCGAGGTTGTAGAGCGCGTAGGCGTAGTCGACCTGGCTGGTGAGCTGCTGGGCGCGGAAGGCGTCGACCGAGCGCTGGAGCGGGGTGACGGCGTCGGCCGGGCGGCCGTCGAGAATGAGCGCATAGCCCTGGTTGTTGAGCGCGACCGCGTTGTCGCTCTTGGCCTGCGTGGTCGTCGGGGGCTGGGTCTGCGTCTGCGTCTGCGTCTGCTGCGTTTGCGTTTGCTGCTGCTGGGTTTGGGTCTGCGCCGGCGGCGGCGTCTGCGCCTGCGTCCCCGTGTCGGGCTTGCGGTGCGCCGCCGTGGTGCCATGCGAGCTCGTCGTCGTGTCGCCGCTGCCACCGCCGCCGCCGGTCGCGATGGCGATCGCGGCGCCCGCGACCAGCGCGATTGCCGCCAGCGCGGCGAGGCCCGGCCACCAGCGCCGCGCCGTGGGGCGGGCAACCGCGACCGGGGCGGCGACCGTGGTGGGCGGCGCATCGTCCTCGTCGAGCGCCGCCTCCAGCGCATCGAGGAACGCGGCGCACGTCGCCGGGCGCCGCGCGGGGTCCTTCGCCATCCCGGCGCGCAGCACGCCGTCGACCGGCAGCGGCAGATCGGCGATGCCGCTCGCCGACGGGATCGACGACTCGACATGGGCGCGGGCCTGAGCGGTCGGATGGTCGCCCGAGAACGGCCGGGTCCCGGTGAGCAGTTCGAATGCGATGCACGCCAGGGCGTAGCGGTCGCTGGCCGCGGTCGCCTGCTCGCCGCGGGCCTGCTCGGGCGAGATGTACGCCGCGGTGCCCAGCACCTGCCCGGTCTGGGTCACCGACGCCTCGGTCGCCACCGTCGCGATCCCGAAGTCGCCGACGGCGAGGCGCCCGCGCTCGTCGATGAGCAGGTTGGCGGGCTTGACGTCGCGATGGACCACGTCGTGGCGGTGCGCGCAGTCGAGCGCCTCGCCGGCCTCCTGGAGCCACCGCAGGGCCAGTGCCTGCGGGATCTCGCGGCCGCCGCGTAGCCGGTCGGCCACCGTGCCGCCCGCCAGGTACTCCATGACCATGAACGGCCGGCTGTGGTGCTCGCCGATGTCGTAGACCGTGACGATGTGGCGGCACTCGGACAGCCGCGCGCCCGCGCGCGCTTCGCGGAGGAAGCGGCGGTTGGCGCGCTCGTCCTCGGCGTAGGCAGGGGAGAGCACCTTGACCGCGACTAGCCGCCCCAAGAGCTCATCCTGCGCCGCCCACACCGAAGCCATGCCGCCGTTCGCGATGTGGCGCACGACGCGGTAGCGGGCCGGCAGCGCAATGCGATGCTCGCCGACAGGCATTCCCCGGCACGCTACCCCAGCGACCGGCCCGCTACACTGCACCGCCGTCATGGCGAAGGTCTGTCACAGCTGCGGAAAGGGCCCTGCGTTCGGCAACAGCCGCAGCCACTCGATGGTGGCCACGAAGCGTCGCTTCGATCCGAATCTCCAAAAGGTGCGGATCATGGACGGCAAGGCCCCGCGGCGCGTCTACGTCTGCACGCGCTGCCTCAAGGCGGGCAAGGTCACCAAGGCGCTCTAGGGCGGCCGCGCCAGCCGCGTGTCCGACCCGAGTCTCGTCCGTTTCCGCGCCGCGCTCGAAGGCGCGCTCGCGCACCTCGAATCGAGGCGCAGCGAGATCAACGACCTCAACGTCTTCCCGGTCGCCGACGGCGACACGGGCGACAACATGGCGCTCACGCTGCGCGCCTGCCTGGACGAGGTCGACCGGCTCGCGCAGGTCGACCGGCCGCTCGACGAGATCGGCCGCGACGAGATCGTCGACTCGGTCGCTCGCGCCGCGCTGCTGGGCGCTCGCGGCAACAGCGGCGTGATCCTGTCCCAGCTCATCCGCGGCGCGGCGGAGGAGCTCATCTCGCGGCCCGGCGAGCTCGTCGATCCGGTGCTCGTCGGCGCCGCCATGGCGCGCGCGGCGCAGCGCGCCTATGCGTCGGTGCGGGCGCCGGCCGAGGGCACGATGCTCACGGTCGTGCGCGACATGGCCGCCCACGTCGCCTCGCGGCTGGCGCACGAGCCCACCCCGCGCCTGGACGCGGGCGCCGAGGGCACTGTGCAGAACCGCGTGCTCTCCGACGTGCTCGAGGAGGCGATCGCGGCCGGTGAGGCATCGCTGCGCCGCGGCCCCGAGTTGCTGCCCGTCCTGCGCGACGCCGGCGTCGTCGACGCCGGCGCCTACGGCGTCGTCGTGATCTTCGCGGGCGTCGTGGCCGCGCTGCGCGGCGAGTCCGCGCCCGAAGTCGCGCATCACGCGCCGGCGCGCGTGACGCACCCCGAGCACGCGTCCTCGACCTATCGCTACTGCACGAACTTCGCGGTCACCGGCGAGGCGCTCGACGCCGCGGGCTACATCGAGGCGCTCGAACGCCTCGGCGACTCGGTGCTCGTCGTCGGCGACCGGACCACGCTCAAGGTCCACGTCCACACCGACGACCCGGAGCGCGCGATCGCCCTCTTCGACGGCGACGGGGAGGTCTCGCGCCTCGACGTCGCCGACATGCGCGCGCAGATCGGCCTGCGCGAGGCGCGCCTGGCGATCAACGGCGACCACGTGGCGGCCCGCTCGGGCGCCCTTGCGGTCGTCGCCGGCGCCGGCATGGCGCGGCTCTACGGGTCGCTCGGCTGCCACGTGCTCGACGGCGGGCCGACGCTCAATCCCTCGACGCACGAGCTGCTCGCGGGCATCCACGCGGTGCCGGCGGAGGAGGTCATCGTCCTCCCCAACAGCCCGAACGTGATCATGGCCGCCGAGCGCGCGGCGGAGCTGGCCGAGAAGGCCGTCCGCGTCGTCCCGTCGCGCTCGCAGCAGGCGGGCCTGGCCGCCGCCGTCGCGCTCAACCCGGGCGTGAGCGCCGCCGACAACGCCGCCGCCATGGACGACGCGATCGCCGCTGTGCGCACCGGCGCGGTCGCGCCCGCGGCCCGCGAGGACGTCGCCGGCCGCTTCGTCGCGGGCGACGCGATCGGCTTCGTCGACGACGAGCTGGTGGCGTGGGGCGAGGCCGCGCCGACGCTCGAGGCGGTCTTTGCCGCGCTGGCCGCCGACGCCGAGCTCGTCACCTGCATCGCCGGCGAGGGCGCGCCGCTCGACGGCGACGCCGTCGCCGCGCTGGCGCCGCCCGACGTCGAGCTCGAGCTCGAGGACGGGGGGCAGCCTGCGTACTGGTGGCTCCTCGCTGCCGAGTAGGTCACAAACTGACGCTCACGTAAGGATCCGATTCGGCTACCATCGAACGGATGGCCGACCTGCCCGCCACCGTCGTTCCGCGCCGCCGGCTGGGCGTCGGCGTCGAGCACGAGCACTACAAGTGGTGGGCGCTCTCGTGCACCGGCCTCGGGATGCTCCTGGCCACGGTCAACTCGGGCACGCTCATCATCGCCCTGCCCGACCTCGAGCGCGCGCTGAACACCACCATCCTGCAGCTCGTCTGGGTGATCCTCGCCTACATGATCGCCTCGACGGTGCTGGTCCTCACCGCCGGCCGACTCTCCGACCTCTTCGGCCGCAAGCACGCCTACGTCGGCGGCTTCGTGGTCTTCGCGCTGGCCTCGCTGGGCGCCGGGTTCGCCGGGAGCGGCACCGAGCTCATCCTCTGGCGGATCGCGCAGGGCGTCGGCGGCGCGTTCCTCTTCGCCAACGCCGCTGCGCTGGTCACCGACGCGTTCCCGCGCGAGCAGCTCGGCCTGGCGATGGGTACCAACACCATGATCGCCGCCGTCGGCCTCGTCATCGGGCCGGTCCTCGGCGGCGCGCTCGTAGCGATCTCCTGGCACTGGGTGTTCTGGTTCAACGTCCCGTTCGGTCTTCTCGGCGGCCTCTGGGGCGGGCTCGTGCTGCGCGAGCTCTCTCGTCACGACCCACAGCGCGGCTACGACCTCCTCGGCACAGCGACGTTCGTCGCGGGGTTGACCGGGCTCGTCCTCGGCATCTCCAAGGGCGGCATCTCGGGGTGGAACGACCCGGTGGTCATCGTCGGCCTCATCGCCGCGGCGATCCTGCTGCCGCTCTTCGTGCTCATCGAGCACCGCGGCCGTGCGCCGATGCTCGACCTGACCATCTTCGAGAACCGGCTGTTCGCGGCCGCCACGGCTGCGGCGTTCATCAACGGCCTCTCGCGCTTCGCGCTGCTCTTCGTCTTCGTCTTCTACTACCAGGGCGCGCAGGGCGACGACCCGATCACCGCCGGGATCAAGCTCACGCCAATGGCCATCGGCATGCTCGTCTCCTCGCCGCTGGCCGGGATGTGGGCCGACAAGCGCGGCTCGCGCACGCTGGCCGCCCTCGGGATGCTCGTATCCGCCGCCGCACTGGCCGCGATGACGACCCTGCAGGCCGATTCGCCCTACTGGCAGAGCACGCTGTGGCTGCTGCTCATCGGCATCGGCTCGGGCATGTTCAACTCGCCGAACACCGCGGCGATGATGGGCGCCGTGCCGGCCTACCGGCGCGGCATCGCCGCCGGCGCGCGCACCATGCTGCAGAACACCGGCGCCGTGCTCTCGATCGCCTTCGTCCTCGCGATCGTGACCTCGTCGGTGCCGAAGGACGTGCTGTTCAAGATCTTCTCCGGCCTCGCGTCCGGCCTGTCGGAGGCGCAGCTCGAGCCGTTCATCCACAACATGCACACGGCCCTGTGGGTGCTGGCGGCGACGTCGCTCGTGGGCGCCGGGGTGTCGCTGCTGAGGCCGAAGCAATGAGCGCGACGGCCGAGACCGACCTGCGCATCGGCGAGGTCGCGCGGCGCGTCGGCACGACGCCGCGGACGATCCGCTACTACGAGGAGATCGGCCTGCTGCCCGCCGAGGGCGAGCGCCAGGCGGGCCGCCATCGGCTGTACGGCGAGCGCGACGTGGAGCGCCTGCGCGAGGCGGTGCGGCTGAAGGACCTGCTCGGCCTGACGCTCGAGGAGCTCAAGGAACTGCTCGAGGCGCAGGACGCGCGCGCGGCGCTGCGCGACGAGTGGCGCCACGGCGAGCCCGGCGCCGCCCGCAAGCGGGAGATGCTGGAGGAGTCGGGCCGGCTGATCGACCGCCAGCTCGAGCTCGTCCGCCGCCGCCGCGACGAGATCGCGACGCTCGAAAGCGAGCTCGTGGTCAAGCGCCGGGAAGTGCTCCGGAAGCGGCGCGAGCTGCCCGAAGGCTGAGCTCGCGCGCCCCCCGGGGGGTCAGACCCCTTTAGTCCCCCCGACTCAAGGGGTCTGACCCCGTCCGGCTTTACGGAGCGATGTTCTGGTTGATCCGGAACAGGTTGTCGGGGTCGTAGCGCCGCTTGACCTCGACGAGCCGGTCGTAGTTGTCGCGGTAGCTCGCGCGGACCCGGTCGGGGCCCTCGTCGTGCATCATCATGTTCACGTAGCCGCCGCCGGCCGAGTGCGGGTGCAGGTCGTCGTGGTAGGCCTTCGCCCACTCCGTCATGCGCTCGTTGTTCGCCGGGTCGGGGTCGACGCCGACGATGACCTGGCCGAAGCGCGCGTCGCGGTAGCTCAGCGCCGTGTCGCCGGTGCCGACCGCATGGGCGGCGCCGTCGATCGGGTAGAGGTGCATGGTCGACTGCGGCGTCGGCAGGTTCGGCGCGTGCTCGAGGTGGATCGCGATCGCGTCGTCGGTGAGCTCGTCGACGAAGTCCGTCCGCCAGTACCACTGGTGGCCCTTCGGGTACAGCGGGTCGAACGCGCTCTGCAGCATCCAGAACGGCATCTGCTGCACGCCGTCGAGGACCGGCTCCAGCGCGCGCATCGGCGCCAGCAGCTCTTCCGCCCGCTCGGGTGGGCCGTTGTAACACCAGACGATGCCGGCGACCTTCTCGAGCTGCAGCTCCGGCGGGAACGGGTCGACCGGCGGCACGGTCAGGAAGCCGAACCAGCCGTTGAGCTCCGTCGGCGCCTGGGCGATGAATCGGTCCCAGGCCCGCAGGATCTCGGCGCTGCGGTCGAGCGAGAACAGCATCGGCCCGCCGACGACGTCCCGGACCGGTCGGCCGCGGAACTCGAACGAGGTGACGACGCCGAAGTTGCCGCCGCCACCGCGGATCGCCCAGAACAGGTCCGGGTGCTCGGCGGCGCTCGCCGTGACGGCGGAGCCGTCAGCGAGGACGAGGTCGGCGGAGAGCAGGCTGTCGATGGTGAACCCGTACTGGCGGGTGAGGTAGCCGATGCCGCCGCCGAGGGTCAGGCCCCCGACGCCGGTGCTGGCGATGAACCCGCACGGCACGCTGAGGCCGAACGGATAGCCGGCGTGGTCGACGTCGCCCCACGTCGCGCCGCCCTCTACCCGGATGGTCTGCTTGGCCGGATCGACATGGACGGCGCGCTTCGCGGAGAGGTCGACGACGATCGCGTCGTCCCAGACCCCGAGGCCGCCGGCGTTGTGGCCGCCGCCGCGGACGGCGAGCGGGATGCCGGTCTCGCGGGCCAGGCCGATGGCGGCGATGACGTCGGTGGTGTCGGCGACTTGCGCGATGAGGCGCGGGCGCCGATCGATCATGCCGTTGTAGACGGAGCGCGCCTCGTCGTAGCGCTCGTCCCCCGGCTCGATGAGTGCGCCGCGGAAAACGGCACGGAACTCGTCGCTGACGAGCTCGGAGCCCGTCGCGGTAGTGGTTGCCATATTGGCAAGCCCCCCTTTTGGTGGATGCCACCACGGTACGTCGCGGCGGCAGGTCTGTCATGACCGGTTCTGACTCACATGGAGAGTCGGTTGCGTGCGATTGGTCACGCAGCGAATGGTCAACATTGACTATCGTCGTCCAGTGCCGGAGAGCTCCACCGCGCTCCCGCTGCCGGGCCCGCTGCGGCTGACCCCGGCGCTGCCGTTCGTCGGCCGCGACGCCGAGCTCGAGGCCGTGCTGCGCATGTGGGGCGACGCGCGCACCGAGGGCCGGCGCGTGGCGCTCGTCGGCGGCGAGCCGGGATGCGGCAAGACGCGGCTGGCCTGGGAGCTCGCGGGGCGGGCGCGCGACGACGGCGCGAGCGTCCTCTACGGCGCGTGCGACGCGAGCCTCACCTCGCCCTACCAGCCCTTCGTCGAGGCGCTGCGCCATCTCGTCGATCACATCGAGCCGGCCACGCTCCGGGACGCCGCCGGGGCCCGCGCCGGCGAGCTCGCGCGGCTTCTGCCCGACCTGCGCAGCCACCTGCAGGACCTGCCCGATCCGGTGGAGGGCGACCCCGCGTCGCAGCGCCATCGCCTCCACAGCGCGGTCCTCGACCTCCTCACCGCGGTCGGCCAGAGGCGCCCGGTGCTGCTCGTGCTCGACGACCTGCACTGGGCCGACCGGCCGTCGCTGCTGCTGCTCGAGCACCTCGCCCGCGCCGCGGGCGACGCTCCGCTGCTTGTGGTCGCCACCTACCGCGAGGGCGAGCTCGACGCCGGGCCCGGCCTCACCGCCACGATGGCCGAGCTGCACCGGCGGCCGGGCGTCGAGCGGATCGCGCTGGGCGGTCTGGAGGTGGCGGCGATCGAGCAACTCGTCGTCGGCCTCGGCGGCGGGCCGGACAGCGGGCCGCTGGCGGGCGTGCTCTGCGACCTGACCGCCGGCAACGCGTTTCTCGTCGGCGAGCTGTGGCGCCACCTTGCCGAGACCGGCGCGCTCGCGGAGGGCGAGGCGGGCTGGGCGCTCGTCGGCGATCCCGAGCAGGTGGCGACGCCCGAGAGCGTGCGCCAGGTCGTCGGCCAGCGCCTCGAGCGTCTCGCGCCGCCGACCGGCGAGGTACTCGAGCTCGCCGCGATCGTCGGGAGGCCCGCCAGCCTCGCGCTCCTGCGCCGCGCGTCCGGCCGGCCCGACGCCGAGCTCATCGACGCGCTCGACGAGGCGACCAGCGCCGGGGTGCTCGAGGTGCTCCCCGGACCGCCGGTGACCCACCGCTTCCGCCACGAGCTGCTGCGCCGCGCGGTCGCCGACCGCGTCGCGCCGCTGCGGCGCGCCGCGCTGCACCAGCGGGTCGCCGAGGCGATGGAGGCGCAGCCCACCGAGCTCGGCGTCCGCGCGGCGGCCGACCTCGCCTACCACTGGACCGAGGCCACGCCGGTTGCCGGCCCGGAGCGGGCGGTGGCCGCGTCGCTGCGCGCGGCCGACCTCGAGCTCGAGGCGCTCGCCTTCGACGGCGCCGTCCGCCTCCTGCGCAGCGCCCTTGCGCTCGGCGTCGAGGACCGGGCGCAGCGCGCCGCCGTGGAGTACGAGCTCGGCGTCGCGCTGCACCGCGCGGGCGACACCGAGGCGGCGATCGAGAGCTTCGCCGCGGCCGCCGACCACGCCCGCGACCGCGGCGACGACGAGGCGTTCGCGCGCGCGGCCGTCGCGTTCGAGGAGGCGTGCTGGCGGCCGGGGATCATCGATCGCCGCGCGCTCGAGCTTCTGACCGAGGCCGAGCACCGGCTCGACCCCGCGGACAGCGCCCTGCGGGTCGGCGTGCTGGCCTGCCTGGGCAGCGCGCTGGCGGTCGACGGGCGCCACGACGAGGGCGGGGAGCACTGGGAGGAGGCCGTCGCGATGGCCCGCCGCGTCGACGACCGCCGAGCGCTCGCCGCGGCCCTGCTGCGCGGGATGTGGGCGCGGGGGACCCGTTCCTCCCAGGAGGTCCTCGACGCGCTGACCGAGGCGTGCGCGCTGGCCGAGGAGGTCGGCGACTTCGATCTGCGCAGCGAGATCGGCGCGTTCTGCATGCGGCTGCTCATCGAGCTCTACGACCTCGGCGGGGCGCGGCGCGAGCTCGCGCACCTGCGCGCGGGCGCGAGCCGCGTCGGCCAGGCGTTCTACCGGCATGTCGACGACCTCTACGGCGCCTGCCTGGCGATCTGCGACGGGCGCTTCGAGGAGGCCGAGGCGTGCGCCGAGCGCGCCGTGGAGCTCAGCCGCCAGATCGGCAGCCGCCACGACACGACCGCCGTCTACGGAATCCAGATGTTCACCATCCGGCGCGAGCAGGGCCGCCTGCGGCAGGTCGCGCCGCTCGTGCGCCTGGCCGCCAGCCAGCGCGATGAGGTGTGGGGCCCCGCGCTCGCCGCGCTGCTGGCCGCAGTGGGCCTGACCGACGCCGCGCGGATCGAGCTCGAACGACTGTCGGCGGACGGATTCGCGGCGGTGCCGCCGGGGCCGCTGCGGCTCGTCGCGCTCGGCTTCCTCGCCGACACCTGCGACGTCGTGAACGACCCGCGCCTCGCCGCGCTGGTCTACGAGGAGCTCCTCCCGTTCGAGGGGCGCAACGTGATCGCCGGCGAAGCGGTCGTCTGCTACGGGCCGGCGGACCGCTTCCTCGGCGTGCTGGCCTGCCAGACGGGCGACGGCGACGCGGCGCTGCGCCACCTCGAGACCGCGCTGGCGCTCAACGAGCGACTCGGCGCCGCGACGTGGCTGGCACACACGCGCTTCGAGCTCGCGCGCCTGCTGCTCTCGCGGGGCGACGACCTGCGCGCACGCGCCCTGCTCGACGCCGCCGAGGCGGCGGCGCAGCGGCTCGGGATGGTCGCGCTGGGCCATCGCATCCTCGGGCTGACCGAGCCGCGGCCCGCCCCGTCGCTGCCCGACGGCCTGTCGCCGCGCGAGGTCGATGTCCTGCGGCTCGTCGCCGCGGGGCGGTCGAACCGCGAGATCGGCCTGCTGCTGTCGATCAGCCAGCACACAGCGGCCAACCACGTCCGCTCGATCCTCTTCAAGACCGGCTGCGCGAACCGGACAGAGGCGGCTGCCTATGCACACCGCCACGCGCTGGTCGACCGCTGAATTACGATCCACCGCCGTGCCTCTCTACCTGATCGAACGCCAATTCGCAGAGCAGCTGCAGCTCAGTCCCGACTCCGTCAAGAGCGTCGACGAGATCAACGAGCAGGAAGGGGTGCGCTGGGTCGTCTCGTTCCTGTCGGCGGACCGGCTGAAGTCGTATTGCCTCTACGAGGCGACGTCGCCTGACGCGATCTGGGCGGCCGCCCAGGAGGCCGGGCTGCCCGCGGACGTCATCGTCGAGGTCGACGAGTTCGACCCGGCGTCGATGCGCTGACCGGCCGTCACGGCATCATGGGATGCGGATGCCGACCGCGTTCGCTTCCTCCGATGGGCTCGATACCGCCGCGCTGAGCGACGCGCCGGTGCGCTGGCCGCGGCCGTCGCGGCTCGACCAGCCGGTCGCCTGGAAGCCCAAGCCCGCCGCCGAGGCCGCCGAGACGCTCGGGCTGACCACGGTGGGCGCGCTCCTCGCCCACCTGCCGCGCGACTCCGGCGAGGCGCGGACGATCGCCGAGCTCGAGCAGGACGAGACGGCGACGGTGATCGTCGAGGTGCGCTCGATCACCTCGCGGCCGGTGCGCCGCCGCGGGATGAAGCCGCTCGTCGAGGCGGTCGTCGCTGACGCCACGGGCGTCATGAAGGCGACGTTCTTCAACCAGCCGTGGCTGAAGGACCAGTACCGCCCGGGGACGCGGCTGATGCTGGCGGGCAAGTACCAGGGCGCGGCGCGCTTTCGCGTCAACACCCACGCGCGCACGGACGCGGCGGTGGCGGCCGCCGGCGAGGCGGCGTCGCAATACCCCGCCACCAAGGGCATCAGCTCGACCCAGATCCTCGCCGCCGTGCGCGAGCACCGCGCCGCGATCGCCGACGTCGTCGAGCCGCTGCCGGCCTCGCTGCGCGTGGCCGAGCGCCTGCCCGACGCGCCGGCAGCTCTGGCAGCGGCGCACTTCGGCGACCGCGAGGGCGGCCGCACGCGGCTGGCGTTCGACGAGCTGCTCGTCGACCAGATCGTGCAGCTGCGCCTGCGCGCCGAGCGCCGCGCCACGCAGTCGGCGGCGCCGCTGCGGGAAGAGCCGACGCTGTCGCGGGTCTGGCGCGACACGCTGCTTCCGTTCGCGCCCACCGGCGACCAGTCGGCGGCGATGGACGAGATCGACGCCGACCTCGCTGCGGAGCGCCCGATGCAGCGGCTGCTCATGGGCGAGGTCGGGTCGGGCAAGACCGTCGTCGCGCTGCACGCGATGCTCCGCGCGGTCGAGCACGGGATG